>OUNO010004838.1_pt1 | contig 73516 bp, 84 predicted proteins | sample 1779811 | NCBI WGS metagenome assembly OUNO01 (sample SAMEA3914804, study PRJEB12502) | metagenome | biome: forest; material: soil | place: Canada | collected 2010-06-25 | depth 0.3 m
GGACGAGATCGCGGCCGAGCTGGGCCTGTCCGGTGGCGACAGCTTCAGCGGTGGCTATGGCCAGGAGTTCGACGCCGATCTGGCGTCGCTCGAGAAAATCGGCGCCGGCGGCACCGACCCCGGCTTCGCCGAGGAGCTGGCCGAGCTCGAGATACCGGTCGAGGACCCGGCCGACAAGTAGCAGCCGTCCCGCCCCGACGCGCGGTCAATCGGCCGCGCGTCGACGGGCGGCTGATCAGCCGGGCGATGGCGTCCTGCCATTGCCGGACGCAGCTCGTGCGCGCCTCGGCGGCCGTCAGCGATGGCTTTCGCGTACCAGCCGCAGGGCGACCCAGGCGAGGAACACGACGAGGATGACCAGGACGAGGACTTCGCGGACAGCGAGCACGATGCCTTCGCTGGCGACGATGTCAGCCACGCTCTCAAGCGTAGCTCGGCGCGGCGGACCGGCCGTCAGCGGGGCGCAGGGAGAGCGCGCGCCCAGCTCGCCAGGCGCTCGGCCTCCAGGGCGGTGAGGCCGCGCTCGGGCTGGGTCTGGACGAGCAGCGTGGGGGCGCTCCGGCCGTCGGCCCACGCGTGGCATGCGGGGTTGAAGGCGTCGTCGATCCACGCCAGCGGGCGGTCGCCGGCATAGGCCTCGATGGCCGCGAGCTTCCAGTGCGCGTTTGCCCGCCCGGGCGAGCGGGCAAAGCGCAGGAACGGCATCGCCGGCGGAAGTCCGAGCAGATGCGGGAGGTGGTCGTTGGCCCGATCCTCCCAGCCGCTCGCCCAGACGAGGTCGAAGAGGGGCTCGAGCTCAAGCAGGTGAGCGGCGGCAGTGGACGAAAGGAAGTGAGGCATGCCGTCGATGGAATGGAAGGATCCCTCGAGCGCCGGTCCGTCGGTCGGGTGGACGACGGGCGCGCCGAACAGCGAGATGACGCCGTCGATGTCGACCATCAACAGTGGCCTGGCGGCATCGCCGGCGCCCGGATTGCGGACTTCTACGGAATCGGCGGTGTCTTTAGTTCCCACAGAGGTTGGGCAGGGTACTCTGCCGAAGACGGTTGATTCGCCTAGGTCACCCACGAGGGATAAAGCACCAGGTGGCCTCAGCCGATGGATCAACCCGTCGCAGAAACCTCAATCATGAACCTTGACCTAGGCATACTGCTGGCCCTTGCGTCCGCGTTCGTCGCGAACCTGGGCTTCTTCTACAAGTACCGTGGCGCCAACTCGGTGGCGAAGGTTCAGGTCATGCACCCGCTGCGGTCGGCCAGGAGCCTGTACTCGTCGAAGTGGTTCGCCCTCGGCATGCTGATCGCGACCGCCAGCTGGGGGCTGCACGTGGCAGCCCTGGCGATGGCTCCGATGTCGGTCGTCCAGGTGTCCCTCGCGGCCGGCGTCGTTTTGATCGCCGTCATGGCCGAGCGCCTGTTCGGCTTCAGCGTCGGGCGCCGGCAGTGGATCGGCCTCGTCCTCACGGCCTCCGGCCTGGTGCTGCTCGGGCTGACGCTGCCGTCGATAAGTGGCTCGCACTCGCACTTCTCAGACGTGGCCATGATCTCCTTCGAGGCCGGCCTCTTCGGGCTCGGCGGCCTGCTGCTGATGGGCCCCCGCATGGGCGGCCCCGTGGAGCATCACGGCGTGATGCTCGGCGCGGCGTCGGGAATCCTCTTCGGCGTGTCCGACACGGCCATTAAGGCGCTGACCGGAATCACGGGGGCCCACGGCATCCTCGGTCTGGTCCTCAGCCCGTGGCTGATGGTCGCCGTGGCGGCGTCGATCGTGGCCTTCTACGCCTCGGCCCGCGGCCTCCAGGACGGTGAGGCGGTGCCCGTCATCGCCGTGACCGGCACGGCCGCAAACATCGCCGGCATCGCCGGCGGCATCGTCGTGTTCGGCGACCCGATGGCCGGCAGCCCGCTCGGCATCGTGCTCCAGGCGTTCGCATTCGTGCTCGTCGTCGTCGCCTCGGCGCTCATGCCTGCGCCCATCCGGGCAGCCGGCGTGGCTCAGGCCGCCTAGCGCTGCTAGCATCTGCGCCCGATGCCGACTACCTCTCAACTCGTCCGCAAGGGTCGCGTGACGCCCAAGAAGAAGCTCGCGACCCCTGGACTGAAGTCCGGCAAGGGTCGCAAGAAGAAGGTCGCCGCGCCCCAGCGCCGCGGCGTCTGCACCCGCGTCTACACGACGACGCCGAAGAAGCCTAACTCCGCCCTGCGCAAGGTCGCACGTGTGCGGATCTCCGGCTCGATCGAGGTGACCGCCTACATCCCCGGTGAGGGACACAACCTCCAGGAGCACTCGGTCGTGCTCGTCCGCGGCGGCCGCGTCAAGGATCTGCCGGGCGTTCGCTACAAGGTCGTCCGCGGAACGCTCGACGCCGCCGGCGTCAGCGACCGCAAGAAGGCCCGCTCGCAGTACGGCGTGAAGAAAAAATAGGTCATGCCCCGCCGCGCACCCGCCCAGATCCGTCCAGTCGAGGCGGACGCAATCCACCGCTCGAAACTCGTCCAGCAGGTCATCAACAAGGTGATGCTCGACGGCAAGAAGTCGACGGCCGAGCGGATCGTCTACGACGCCCTGGCCCTGATCGGCGAGCGCAGCAGCGACAAAAGCCCGGTCGAGACCCTCGAAGCCTCGATCAAAGCCCTGACCCCTTCGCTCGAGGTCCGCTCGCGCCGCGTCGGCGGCGCGACCTACCAGGTTCCGGTCGAGGTTCCCTCGCTGCGCGCCCGCACGCTGGCAGTCCGCTGGCTCGTCGAGTTCGCCCGCCAGCGCCGCGAGAAGACAATGGCCCAGCGGCTGGCCAACGAGCTGCTCGATGCCCAGTCCCAGCAGGGCGGCGCATACAAGCGCAAGGACGACATCTATCGCATGGCGCAGGCTAACAAGGCCTTCGCCCACTACCGCTGGTAAAAGCGGTTCGAGGACCGGCGCGATACTGCGTCCTCGGTCGCTCGCGTGCTGGCCGATCGGCGATCCCGTCGATCGACGATCGGTACGCCACGCTCCCTGCGTCCTTGTCTCGCTTGATCCTCGAACCGCTTTCCGCTTAGTTCGCTGAGCGGCGCACGCACCGCTCAGATGGCAGCGCCACGTGTGGCGCTGCCCGGCCGGCACATGTCCCGGCCGTCGCAGGCGTGCATGCACGCCTGCCTCGCAGGCCCCGCGTCCGGCGGATCGGGCGAGTCCGACTACACGCCGACCTGACGATCCTCGCCAAGCTGTCGTGTGGGCTCGTTCGTTCGCGCACAGTCCGACTGGCCCCCTGACATCGCCGGTACCGTAGGTGTGTGAATCGCCTCGGCGATACCGTTCCGCCGGGGACGCGCGTGAAGGTGGTCCGCGACCCGGATTGGGATGGCCCGTGGCCTTCGGAGCCAATGGGAACGATCGATCCGGGTTGGGACATCCCGTTCAGCGTGATCGACCTTGCGCAGAGGCCCGACATCAACGTGCCCGACAGCGACCGGCACCCGATGCGCACCTTCATGGTGCGTTTCGATGAGCCCGCCCACGACACGTCAGAAGACGGCCCGTATTACATGGCCGAAGTCTGGGAGAAGTACCTGCGTCTACTCGACTAGCGCGTTTCGCTAGACGTTTCGCCAAATCCCTCCTAGTTGGTGCGCGTGCGACACGCCATCGCCAGTGCGACGACCCAGCCGATGAACGTCCATCCGAGGAAGACGTTGATGACGACCACGCTTCCCTGGTGCCTGACTTTTCGTGTCACTGCGACGACGGCCGGCAGGAAGTACAGGCAGAGCACGATGAGCAGCGAGAGCGAGTGGATGATGGCGGGCACGGCGGGACCATAACCGGACACCACGCTCAGGACGCGTCGGCCGGCAGGAGCGTGAAGGACTCGGCGCCTGAGGCCGGTCTCAACACGCGGAAGTGCCGTTCGTCGAATGTCGCGATGCTCGTGGTTCGCAGGCGCCCGGCCAGGGCCACGAGCGACGCGTCAGCGAGACCGAGATTCATCGACTCGTGGCGTGTGGCGACCGCGATCGTCTCGTGGATCGCACTCGGCCACCATTCGACCTCGTAGGCGCTCGCGTCGAGATCATTGCGGAGGGCGCGCGCCGCGCCCGGGCCACCGTGCCTGAGGACGAGGTGATCGAGCTCGGCGACCACCAGCGGTGTCGTCACCAATTCCTCGTCGTTGGCGTCCATCCATCGTTCGGCCGCGTCGTGGTTGGTGTCGCGGCGGTCCATGAAGGCCAGCACGACCGATGTATCGATGACGATCAACCCTCACCGAAGCCGGTTCGATCGAGGTAGCTGTCGACATCCTGCGAAAGGTCGCCGGGACCGTCGAAGACCCCGTTCGCCCCAGGCCGGGCATGAAGTCTCTGCGTCGCCGCGGCGGCAAGGGCGTCGCGGATCAGCGCGGCCTTCGTCGTCCCCTCAGCTGCGGCGCGACGGGCAAGCGCACGATCGACGTCAGCGTCGAGGTAGAGGCTGGTCTTCTTCACTGGCCCAGTTTACCACCTACCACCTACCACCCGTACCCTGCTGTCCGTGTACTCAGTTGCGGGTGATCGTGGACATCCGTCCAGCCGCCTTGACAGAGAAAGCTTTGGTACCTAACATTTGGGTACCGAATGTCTCCGCCCCCCGAACTATCGGTTTCCGACGCAGCCGTCGGCGACCGCATCGAGGCGCACGTGTGGAGAGTCGCCGGCGTGGTGATCCTCGGCATGGTCATGTCGATCCTCGACACGACCATCGTGAACGTCGCGCTCCGCACGCTCGGGCACGACCTGCACAGCACGATCGCCCAGATCCAGTGGGTCGTGACCGGCTACCTGCTCGCGCTGGCCGCGGTTATCCCGGTGACGGGGTGGGCGGCGCGCCGCTTCGGAGCCAGGCGTGTGTACATGACGTCGCTCGTGCTGTTCACGGGCGGCTCGGGCCTGTGCGCGGTGGCGAGCACGACGACGACGCTCGTCCTCTTCCGCATCCTGCAGGGCGTCGGCGGCGGCATGATCTTGCCGGTCGGCCAGCTGATCATGGCCCAGGTGGCCGGCCCGAGGCGGATGGGGCGGGTGATGGGGATCGTGTCGATGCCGGCCATGCTCGCGCCGATCCTCGGCCCGGTCGTCGGCGGCGCGATCCTGCAGAACCTCCACTGGTCCTGGATCTTCCTCGTCAACCTCCCCGTCGGCGTGGTCGCCTTCGCGGCCGCCTGGCGCGTCATTCCCCACACCGAGTCCGGTCACGCCGGGCGGCTCGACGTCGTCGGTCTCGCCCTGCTCTCGACGGCCTCGAGCGCGCTCGTCTACGGCCTCTCGCAACTCGGTAGCAACAGCCACCTGACGGCGCCCGTCGTCGTATGGCCGACGCTCGCCGGGCTGACGCTCGCGGTCATCTTCTGCTGGCACGCGCTCCGCGTCGAGCGCCCCCTGCTCGACGTCCGGCTGTACGCCAACCGCGTCTTCGGTGCCGCCTCGCTGACGACGTTCGGCCTCGGCGCCGCCCTCTTCGGGGCGATGATCCTCGTGCCGCTGTACTACCAGGAGGTGCGCCACGAGAGCGTCATCGTCACCGGCCTGTTGACCGGCCCGCAGGGGCTGGGAATGCTCATCGTCATGTCTCTCACCGGCCGCTTGACGCAGCGCTTCGGCGGCGGTCGCGTCGCGATCGTCGGCGTGTCGATCCTGTGTCTCGGAACCGTGCCGCTCGCGCTGATCGGTGCCCACACGTCGATCGTCCTGATCTCCCTGATCCTCGTCCTGCGCGGGGTCGGCATCGGCTTTGCCTTCATGCCGGCCATGACCGCCGCCTTCGCCTCGCTGCGTCCCGACCAGCTCTCCGACGCGACCCCGCAGCTGAATGTCCTGCAGCGAATCGGCGGAGCGATCGGCACGGCCGTGCTCGCCGTCGTGCTGCAGCGCGCGAGCGGGCCGTCGCCGACCAGCGGACACGGTCCGTCGCTCGCCAAGCTCTCGAGCGCCTTCGACGACGCCTACTGGTGGTCGCTGGGCATCGCGGTGCTCTCGCTGATCCCCTGCCTGGTGCTGCTGCGCGCCGAGAATCCCCGGCCGCGCCATGAGACCGCGGCGGCGAGCACCGAGAAGGGAGTCGCGCCGCTCGGCGCGTGAGCTCGAGAGATGGATCGCGAGGATCAGACACGCGAGCTCGGACTGGCGTTTCGCCGCGTGTCTCGCACGCTCAACCGGCTGCGCGGGCGCGACACGCACCTCGGCGGCGCTGAGCTCAGCCACGCCCAGTTCGAGCTCCTCAACGAGCTCGACGAGCGCGGCGCGCTACCCGCCGGCGAGCTTGCCGCCGCGGCGCGCCTGTCGCCCGGGTCGGTCACGCAGATGCTCGACCAGCTGGCCGTCGGCGGCAACGTCGAACGCGTCCGCTCGGACACCGATCGCCGCGTCGTCGTCTCGCAGCTGACACCCGTCGGGCGCGAGAAGATCGACGCCAAGCGCGCGGCCTGGAAGGAGCGCTGGGACGTTGCGCTCGAGGACCTTCCCGTGAGCGACATCCGAGCGGCCACGCGCGTGCTCGAGCGCATCTGCTCGATGCTCGAAGAGGTGCCGCCCGAGGCGTCCGCGACGGCGTCCGTGACGGGTGCGAAATCGGCCGCCCAGCCCCGTCAGAAGTGAGAATTGCTCTGCTATAGTCGGGTTCGCGTCGCGGGTGGACGCGGCGAATGCGTATGCCCCCCGCAGAGTCGCAATCAAAGATGGAGACCTCGAGCAGATAACGAGCGGACCGGTCCAAACAAGACCAGCTACGCGCGTGGGCCCGAGGGGCCCATTTTTTTGCCCCCAGAGCCGCCCAGCCACGAACCCGGATCGCCGATACATGCCACGTAAGTTCTCACTCCAAAACACCCGCAACATCGGGATCATGGCTCACATCGACGCCGGCAAGACGACGACGACCGAGCGCATCCTGTACTACACCGGCCGCACGTACAAGATCGGCGAGGTCCACGAGGGCGCGGCCGTCATGGACTGGATGGAGCAGGAGCAGGAGCGCGGCATCACGATCACCTCGGCCGCGACGACCGCGCAGTGGAAGGACCATCGGATCAACATCATCGACACGCCCGGCCACGTCGACTTCACCGTCGAGGTCGAGCGCTCGCTGCGGGTGCTCGATGGTGCGATCGCCCTGTTCGACTCGGTCGCCGGCGTCGAGCCGCAGTCTGAGACCGTCTGGCGCCAGGCCGACAAGTACCACGTGCCGCGGATCGCCTACATCAACAAGATGGACCGCACCGGCGCCGACTTCGACATGGGCGTTCGGACCATGATCGACCGCCTCGCCGCCCACCCCGTGCCGATCCAGCTGCCGATCGGCTCCGAGGGCGACTTCCTCGGCGTCGTCGACCTCGTGGCCATGAAGGCGATCGTCTACAAGGACGAGATGGGCAAGGAACAGGACGTCATCGACATCCCCGAGCACCTCGTCGAAGCCGCCGCCGGAGCGCGCGAACACCTGCTCGAGGAGGTGTCCCACTACGACGACGCCCTGCTCGAGCTGCTCCTCGAGGAGGCCGAGGTCCCCGAGGAGACGCTCAAGAACGCGATCCGCAAGGCGACCCTCTCGACCAAGCTGACACCGGTCCTGTGCGGCTCGTCGTTCAAGAACAAGGGCGTTCAGCCCCTCCTAGACGCCGTCATCGACTACCTGCCCTCCCCGCTGGACGTGCCTCCGGTGATCGGCACGGAACTGATCAAGGGCGAGGAGGAGGAGCGTCAGGTCGTGCGCCACGCCGACGACTCCGAGCCGTTCGCCGCGCTAGCGTTCAAGATCGCTGCCGACCCCTATGTCGGCAAGCTGACCTACTTCCGCGTCTACTCGGGCCACCTCGAGGCCGGCGCGAAGATCCTCAACGTCGGCAGCGGCCGGACGGAGCGCATCGGCAGGATCCTGATGATGCACGCCAACGAGCGCGAGGAGGTCACCGAGGTCTTCGCCGGCGACATCGCCGCGGCCGTCGGGATCAAGCAGGTCATCACGGGCGACACGCTCGCGGTTCCCGAGCACCCGATCCACCTCGAGAACATCATCTTCCCGGAGCCCGTCATCAAGGTGGCGGTCGAGCCGAAGACGAAGGTCGACCAGGAGAAGATGTCGGTCGCCCTCGGCCGCCTGGCCGAAGAGGACCCGACCTTCCAGGTCCGCACGAACGAGGAGACCGGCCAGACCGAGATCTCGGGCATGGGCGAGCTCCACCTCGAGGTCCTCGTCGACCGCATGAAGCGCGAGTTCGGCGTCGAGGCCAACGTCGGGCGCCCGCAGGTGTCCTACCGCGAGACGGTGCGCGGGACGGTCGAGAAGATCGAAGGCAAGTTCGTCCGCCAGACCGGCGGCTCGGGCCAGTTCGGCGTCGTCTTCATCAACCTCGAGCCGGCGCCGGGCGAGGGCTTCGAGTTCATCAACAAGATCAAGGGCGGCAACATCCCCTCGGAATACATCCCGGCGGTCAAGAAGGGGATCGAAGAGGCGCTCGACAACGGCGTCAAGGCCGGCTACCCGATGGTCGACATGCGCGTGACGCTCGTCGACGGCAAGTACCACGACGTCGACTCCTCGGAAATCGCCTTCAAAGTGGCCGGCTCGCTGGCCTTCAAAGAGGCGGCGAAAAGGGCCAAGCCGGTCCTGCTCGAGCCGATCTTCGCGGTCGAGGTCGTGACGCCCGAGGACTTCCTCGGCGACGTCATCGGCGACCTCAGCCGCCGGCGCGGACGCGTCGAAGGCCAGGAGCGGCGCGGCAACGCGCTCGCCGTGACCGCGCGCGTGCCCCTGAGCGAGATGTTCGGCTACGCGACAGACCTGCGATCCAACACCCAGGGCCGGGCCACGTACACCATGCAGTTCGAGGCCTACGAGGAGGTGCCCCCGAACATCGCCGAGAAGATCGTCGAACAGCGCACGGGGGAGCCGGTCCCGGCCTAGGTGGCTCGGACTAGGTCGGGAAGCACCTTCGAGCACGCCTGACAGCAGCAGCAGTCACGGAACACCGCAGTTAGATAGATTTCTGAGGTTCGCCTCCACAGAGGTGGACATACAAGTCGATACAGGAGCGAGCATAAAGTGGCGAAGGAGAAGTTCGAGCGCGACAAGCCGCACGTCAACGTCGGGACCATCGGTCACATCGACCATGGCAAGACGACGCTGACCGCTGCCATCACCACGGTCCTCGCCGAGCACGGAGGCGCGGAAGCCCGCAGCTTCGCGGAGATCGACAACGCGCCCGAGGAGAAGGAGCGCGGGATCACGATCGCCACCTCGCACGTCGAGTACCAGACCGACAGTCGGCACTACGCGCACGTGGACTGTCCCGGCCACGCCGACTACGTCAAGAACATGATCACCGGCGCCGCCCAGATGGACGGGGCGATCCTCGTCGTCTCGGCGGCCGACGGTCCGATGCCCCAGACCCGCGAGCACGTCCTGCTCGCCCGCGAGGTGGGCGTCAAGTACATCGTGGTGTTCCTCAACAAGGCCGACATGGTCGACGACGAGGAGCTCCTCGAGCTCGTCGAGGTCGAGGTGCGCGAGCTCCTCAGCGAGTACGACTTCCCGGGCGACGACATCCCGTTCATCACCGGCTCGGCCCTCAAGGCGCTCGAAGGCGACGACGCCTACAAGGGGAAGATCATCGAGCTGGCCGCCGCCCTGGACTCCTACATCCCCGATCCCGTGCGCGAGCTCGACAAGCCGTTCATGATGCCCGTCGAGGACGTGTTCTCGATCACAGGCCGCGGAACGGTGGCCACGGGCCGCGTCGAGCAGGGCATCGTCCACACCGGCGACACGGTCGAGATCGTCGGCGTCCACGCGACCACCAGCACGGTGGTGACGGGCGTGGAGATGTTCCGCAAGATTCTCGACCAGGGTCAGGCGGGCGACAACGTCGGCTGCCTGCTGCGAGGCACCAAGCGCGAGGAGATCGAGCGCGGACAGGTGCTGTGCAAGCCCGGCTCGATCACGCCGCACACGAAGTACAAGGCCGAGGTCTACGTCCTGAAGAAGGAGGAGGGTGGACGTCACACCCCCTTCTTCACCGGCTATCGGCCGCAGTTCTACTTCCGCACAACTGACGTCACCGGCGTGGCCAAGCTGCCCGACGGCGTCGAGATGGTCATGCCCGGCGACAACGTCCAGATGGAAATCGAGCTGATCCAGCCGATCGCCATGGACCAGGGACTGCGTTTCGCCATCCGCGAGGGTGGGCGCACGGTCGGCTCGGGAGTGGTCACGGAGATCATCGAGTAGCACACGCGCGCCCATCCGCAGACGGGGGCGACGCGCATTGGCAGTCCGATACGACGAATTGAGCCGCACCGATCGGTGTGGCGGCGACGGGGCGGGTTCCCGCAGCGGGATCCGCCCTTCCATCGCCGCCCGGGTGCGGCCGGCGGGAGCACTCCCGCCGGATGAGCAGACCCAGACACGAATACAACGAGAGCACTAGAGAGACTTCCATGGCAGCCGCCAACCAAAACAAGATCCGCATCCGCCTGAAGGCGTACGACACCTCGGCCATCGAGTCCGCGGCCAAGGAGATCGTCGAGACCGCCACCAGGACGGGCGCGACCGTGTCCGGCCCGGTGCCGCTGCCGACCGAGAAGAACGTCTACTGCGTCATCCGCTCGCCCTTCAAGGACAAGGACTCGCGCGAGCACTTCGAGATCCGCACGCACAAGCGGCTGATCGACATCCATCAGCCGACCCCCAAGACCGTCGACTCCCTCCAGCGCCTGGACCACCTGCCGGCGGGCGTCGACATCGAGATCCGCCTCGCGACCTGACATGCCGGCCATCCTCGCCAAGAAGCTCGGCATGACCCAGGTCTTCCAGGAGGACGGCAGCGTTGCGCGCGTGACCGTCCTGGAGGCCGGCCCCTGTCCGGTGACGGCCATCCGCACGCCTGACCGCGACGGCTACGAGGCCGTCCAGCTGGCCTTCGGCCTGACCAAGGAGAAGCACCTGACGCGTCCCGAGCTCGGTCACCTCAAGAAGGCCGACGCACCGCCGATGCGGACGCTGGTCGAGTTCCGCGACGAGGCGGGCGAGCTCCAGATGGGCGAGACGGTGACGGTCGAGGCCTTCGAGGTCGGCGCCCGCGTGAAGATCTCCGGCACGTCCAAGGGCAAGGGCTTCCAGGGCACGATCAAGCGCCACAACTTCGCCAGCGGCCCCAAGTCCCACGGCTCCCACAACGTCCGCGCGCCGGGTTCGATCGGCGCTTCGGCGACGCCCTCGCGCGTCTTCAAGGGCATCCGCGGCCCGGGGCAGATGGGCAACAAGCGCGTGACACAGAAGGGCATCGAGGTCGTCCAGATCGACACCAAGCTGAACCTGCTGCTCGTCCGCGGGTCGGTGCCCGGGCCCTCGGGCTCGATCGTCGAGGTGCGCAGCGATGCCTGACGCACCGATGCTGGGAGCAGCCAAGAGCCGGTCGGTCAAGCTCGACGACGCCGCCTTCGGCGCGCGCTTCTCCGGACCGCTCGTCCACCAGAGCGTTCGCGCCGAGCAGGCCGCCCGTCGCCGCGGCACGGCGTCGACCAAGACCCGCGGCATGGTTTCCGGCGGAGGCGCCAAGCCGTGGCGTCAGAAGGGCACCGGCCGCGCCCGTGCCGGCTCGAGCCGCTCGCCGATCTGGACCGGGGGAGGGACCGTGTTCGGCCCCCAGCCGCGCTCCTTCACCTTCAAGGTCAACCGCAAGGAGCAGCGGGCGGCGCTGCGCAGCGCGCTGTCGCTGCACGCCGAGCGCGGCTCGATCGCCATCCTCGACGCAAGCGCCTTCGAGGCGCCGAAGACGAGCCAGGCGCTCGGCCTGCTCGAGGACTGGGGCCAGCCCCGCGGCACCCTCGTCGTCCTGCGCCCCGAGGAGTCCGCGGCGGCGCTGTCGTTCCGCAACATCTCCCGCGTCGCCGTCCTGACGGTGGAGAACGTCGGCGTGACAGACCTCCTCGGCGCGGCGTCGCTGATCGTCTCGGCCGACGCCCTCGACGCGCTCGCCGCCCGCACCGGAGCGCCACGGGGGGAGAAGGACTGATGGAGCACACCCAGGTCATCATCCGCCCGGTCGTCTCCGAGAAGAGCTACGTCCTCTCGGCGGCCGACCGCTACACCTTCCGCGTCCACCCGGACGCCCACAAGACCCAGATCCGCCAGGCCGTCGAGGTTCTCTTCGACGTCCACGTCGTCGAGGTCCGGACGATGAGCGTCAAGTCCAAGCCCAAGCGCCGAGGAAACTCGCGCGGGCGGACACGCAAGTGGAAGAAGGCCATCGTGCAGGTGCGCGCCGGCGAGAGCATTCCAATCTTCCAGGGCCTCCAGGCCCTCGAGGCATAGGGGACCGCGCCGATGGCCATTCGCAAGCCGAAGCCGACGAGCCCGGGGATGCGCTTCGTGTCCTACCCGGACTTCGCCGAGATCACCAAGTCCAAGCCCGAGAAGTCGCTCGTCGAAGGCCTCAAGAAGAGCGGCGGGCGCAACGCGCTCGGGCGCAAGACCGCCCGCCACCGCGGCGGCGGCGCCAAGCGGGCCTACCGCCGCGTCGACTTCAAGCGCCGCAAGGATGGCATCGACGCCCGCGTTGCGGCCATCGAGTACGACCCCAACCGCTCGGCCTACATCGCCCTGCTGCACTACGTCGACGGCGAGAAGCGCTACATCCTCGCCCCCCAGCGCCTGATGGTCGGCATGACCGTCTCCTCCGGCGACGGGGCCGACATAGCCGTCGGCAACTGCATGGAGCTCGCGCGCATGCCGGTCGGCACCGTCGTCCACAACATCGAGCTGCAGCCGGGCCGCGGCGGGCAGATGGCACGCTCAGCCGGCGCGTCGGCCCAGCTGATGGCCAAGGACGGCGACATGGCCACGCTGCGCCTGCCCTCAGGCGAGATGCGGATGGTCCGCGCCGAGTGCCGCGCGACGGTCGGCACGATCGGCAACGCCGAGCACCAGAACGTCAAGGTCGGAAAGGCCGGGCGCAAGCGCCACATGGGCGTCAGGCCGCAGACGAGAGGCGTCGCGATGAACCCCGTCGACCACCCGCACGGCGGCGGCGAGGGCTCGACGACCGCCGGCCGTCACCCCGTCACGCCGTGGGGCGTGCCCACGCTCGGCTACCGGACGCGCAAGAAGAACAAGACATCCTCTCGATACATCGTGCGCGGCAGGCGTCGCGGGAAGGGCAAGCAGAGATGAGTCGCTCCAGCAAGAAGGGCCCCTGGGTCGAAGAGCGGCTGATGACGCGCATCGAAGCGCTCAACGCCGCGAACAACAAAAAAATGATCCGCACCTGGTCGCGGGCCTCGACGATCTTCCCCGAGATGGTCGGCCACACGATCGCCGTCCACGACGGCAAGAAACACGTGCCCGTCTTCATCAGCGAGTCGATGGTCGGCCACAAGCTCGGCGAGTTCGCGCCGACGCGCGTCTTCCGTGGCCACGCCGGATCGGGCAAGGTCCGCTGATGAGCGCCGACGAGGAGACGCAGGGCGCCGCCGAGGCGCCGGAGTCCGGCACGACCGGGTCGGCGCCGCAAGACGCGGCCAAAGAGGGCCCTGCGAAGAAAGCGACCAAAGCCAAGGCCGCCGCAAAAGCACCGGCGGGCGAGAAGGCCGAGGGCGCGAAAGCGGCGGATGCGAAAAAAGCACCGGCCAAAAAAGCTCCCAAAGCAGCGGACGAGAAAAAGGCCGCCGAGAAGAAAGCCGAGCCGAAGGCGTCGCCACGCAAAGGCGCCAAGGAGACGGCCAAAGCTCCCCGCCGCCGCGTCGTGGCCGCCCATGCGCGTTACGTGCGGACGTCAGCGCGCAAGGCGCGGATGGTCTGCGGCCACATCCGCGGCAAGTCCGTCCAGGAGGCACGCGCTATCCTCGCGTTCACCCCTCGTGAGGTGGCGCGTGATTGGAGCAAGCTGCTCGAGTCCGCAGTGGCCAACGCCGAGAGCAACCACGAATTGCTCGAGGACGACCTGATCATTCGGGAGGCCTACGCCGACGAAGGGCCGACTATCAAGCGCTTCCGGCCGCGCGCGATGGGGCGGGCGACCCCGATCCGCAAGCGCACGAGCCACCTGACGATCACGTTGACCCCGGCGCCTGAGCCCGGGACCACCAAGAGACACGGCTGAGAGACTGAAAAATGGGACAAAAGGTTCATCCAGAGGCAATGCGCGTGGGCTATATCCACGACTGGAAGTCCAACTGGTTCAACGAGAAAAACTTCGCCGAGTACCTCGCAGAGGACGTCCGTGTCCGTGAGCACATCATCCGCAAGCTGGCCCACGCCGGCCTCTCGGACATCACGATCCGCAAGGACGCCAACGAGCTCGAGGTCAACATCCATACGGCCCGTCCCGGCATCGTCATCGGCAAGTCCGGTACCGAAGTCGACGCTCTGCGCCGCGACCTCCACCGCCTGACCAACAAGCAGATCAAGGTCAACATCCTCGAGATCAAGCGCCCGGAGCTCGACGCCAAGCTCGTGGCCCAGTCGATCGCCGAGCAGCTGCAGAACCGTGTCGCCTTCCGGCGTGCGATGAAGCGCGCGCTGACCAGCGCCATGCGCTCCGGCGCCAAGGGCGTGAAGGTCCAAGTCGCCGGCCGCCTCGGTGGCGCCGAGATGGCCCGGACCGAAAGCTACTCCGACGGCCGCGTGCCGCTGCACACGATGCGCGCCGACATCGACTACGGCTTCTACGAGGCCCGCACGACCTTCGGGCGTATCGGCGTCAAGTGCTGGGTCAACAAGGGCGAAATCATGCCCGAGGGCTACACCGGCGCCGACCTGACGGACATGACAGCGCCGGCCCCTCCGGGCAACGACCGCGACGGGCGTGGTGGACGCGACGGACGTGACGGACGCGGACGCGGGCGCGGCGCGGGCGGACCAGGTGGCAGGGCCGGCGGTCCCGGCGGCGGGGGACCGGGCGGCGGCGGACGCGGACGTGGCCCGGGCGGTCCCGGCGGCGGTCGCGGTCCCGGAGGTCCCGGCGGCGGACGTGGAGGCAACGCCGGTCGCGGTCCCGGCGGCGGTGGCGGCGGGCGCGGACCCGGCCAGGGCGGCGGAGGCGGACGCTGATGCTCTCGCCCAAGCGAGTCAAGCACCGCAAGCAGCATCGTGGCCATCGCCGCGGGACCTCGCGCGGCCAGCTGCACGTCCAGTTCGGCGAGTACGGCCTCAAGGCGCTCGAGGGCGGCTGGCTGACGAACCGCCAGATCGAGGCTGCCCGTGTCGCGATGACTCGCAAGATCAAGCGTGGCGGCAAGGTCTGGATCAACGTCTTCCCCGACAAGCCGGTCACGAAGAAGCCGGCCGAGACGCGCATGGGCTCCGGAAAGGGCTCGCCCGAAGGCTGGGTCGCCGTCGTCAAGCCCGGCCGCGTCATGTTCGAGCTGGCCGGCGTGTCAGAGCCGCTGGCACGCGAAGCGATCAGGCTGGCGGCTCACAAGCTGCCGGTGAAATCCAAGTTCGTGCTGCGCGAGGACTGACATGAAGCCGACCGAGCTACGCGACCTCGACGACGGCGAGCTGACCCGGCGCGCGGCCGAGCTGGGCAAAGAGGTTTTCGGCCTGCGCTTCGCCAACGCCACCGGCGAACTGGACGACACCGCCGGGCTGGGACGCGCAAGGCGCGACCTCGCGCGGGCGCTGACGATCGTCCGCGAGCGCGAGCTGGCCGCACCGCCCACCCAGGGCAACTAGAGACTTCACAGACGAGCAATGAACGGAAACGACATGGCTGACGAACAAGACAACGACACACCCGACACTCCTCCCGCCGACGCCGAGCAGGCGCCGCAGGCCGACGCGCCCGCCGAGGCGACCCCCGAGGCCGCCGCCGAGCCCGAGGCCGCCGCCGAGGTCGTAGCCGAGCCCGAGGCCGCAGCGGAGCCCGAGGTCGCAGCGGAGCCCGAGGCCGCCGCGGAGCCCGAGGCCGAGGTCGCCGCGGAGCCCGAGGCCGCCGCCGAGCCTGAGGCCGAGGTCGCCGCGGAGCCCGAGGCCGCCGCCGACGACGCCGAGCCCGTGGTTCAGGACGCCGACGCGCCCGCGCCTGCACCCGCCGCTGAGCAGCTGCCGCCGAAGGAGCGCCGGCGTGCCGCCCGCTCAAAGCACTCCGGCGAGGCCCGTCCGTCGCGCTCGCCCGAGGAGCGCCACGCCGAGCGCGTGGCCGAGCGGCGCAAGAAGGCGATCAGCCGTCGCGCCCGTCGCCTGCAGGAACGCGCCAAGGCCGCCGAGCGCCGCGCTTCGGCGCCGGCGCCCGAGCCACTGGCTCCCGTCCACGCGCCCGTCGAGGGCAGGCGCCGTGAACGTCAGGGCGTCGTCGTGTCGAACAAGGCCGAGAAGACGATCACCGTCCGCATCGACGTCGCTCGCCGTCACCGTCGCTACGAGAAGATCGTGCGCAGCTCGAGCACGGTCCACGCCCACGACGAGAACAACGACGCCAACGAGGGCGACGTCGTCCGCGTGATCGAGAGCCGTCCGCTGTCGCGCACCAAGCGCTGGGCCCTCGTCGACGTACTCGAGCGTGCCCGATGATCCAGAACGAGACCCGCTTGCGTGTGGCCGACAACTCGGGCGCACGCGAAATCCTCTGCATCCGCGTCAAGGGCGGCTCCAAGCGCCGTTATGCGTTCGTGGGCGACGTCATCACGGCGACCGTCAAGCAGGCCAACCCCCAGGGGACGGTCAAAAAGGGCGAGGTCGTGACGGCCGTGGTCGTTCGGACCAAGAAGCCGATCGGACGCGACGACGGTACCTACATCGCCTTCGACGAGAACGCGGCGGTCATCATCGACGACCAGAACAACCCGCGTGGAACCCGCGTCTTCGGCCCCGTCGCCCGGGAACTGCGCGAGCGCAACTTCATGAAGATCGTCTCACTCGCGCCGGAGGTGCTGTGATGGCCCGCGCGCGCACCCCCGCCAAGCGCCCCCGCCTGAAGATCCGCACCGGCGACAAGGTGAAGGTCATCTCCGGCAAGGACCGCGGCAAGACCGGACGCGTCCTGCGCGTCGTGCCCGACCGCGAACGCGTCTTCGTCGAGGGCCTGAACATGATCAAGCGCCACACCCGCCCGCAGCAGGTCGCGGGTGCCCAGAGCGAAGCCCAGCTCGGCGGCGTTATCGAGCGCGAGGGTCCCATCCACGTGTCCAACGTCATGCTCCTCGATGCCAAGGGGACCCCGACCCGCGTGCGCATCGAGCGCGAGGACGGCCAGCGCTTCCGCGTTGCCAAGAGCACCGGCGCGAGGCTCGACTGATCGCCATGGCAGCTCCGACCGACACCGCACCGGCCGCGCGCCTGAAGGCCCGCTACCTCGAGGAGATCCGCCCCGCGCTGATGTCGCGCTTCGGCTACTCCTCGATCATGCAGGCGCCGAAGCTCGAGAAGATCACGATCAACATGGGCGTCGGCCTGGCCAAGCAGGACAACAAAATGCTCAAGGCCGCCACCGATCAGCTCGCTCAGATCGCCGGTCAGCAGCCGAGCATCCGGCGCGCACGCAAGTCCATCGCGGCGTTCAAACTGCGCGAGGGCATGCCGGTGGGCGTAGCCGTCACGCTGCGAGCCGAGCGCAGCTACGAGTTCCTCGACCGGCTCATCACGATCGCGATCCCACGGATCCGCGACTTCCGCGGCCTGAACTCGCGGTCCTTCGACGGGCGCGGCAACTACTCGATGGGCGTCAAGGAGCAGATCATCTTCCCGGAGATCGACTACGACGCCATCGACATGGTCCGTGGGCTCGACATCACGATCACGACCAGCGCCCAAAACGACATCGAGGCATTCGCGCTGCTGTCGGCGCTGGGCATGCCGTTCTCGGCCGAGCGTCGCCCCAAGGCCTTCGAGCTGACCGGCATCGGCGACGACACCAACTCCGAGGCAGCCCGGACGGCCGAGCAGCCCGGGCCGGCGCCGCTGCAGCCGGCCGCGCCGGAGCCCGACGCCGCCACCACGGCCGACGTGGAGGTGCAGCAGGACGAGGCGGACGACACGCAGGCTGATGCTGAGGAGGCGCCGCAGGCCGAGGCGGAGGACGCGCCGCAGGCCGAGTCTGAGGAGGCCCCGCAGGCCGATGAGAGCACCGACGGGCAGGAGCCCGAGGCCGAGGAGCCGCGGGCCGAGGCGGCCGAGGAGCAGGAGCCGACGGCCGAGCAGGGCAACGGCCCCGAGGACGGGGACGCGGAGACGACCGAGAAGGAGAGCACCGACTGATGGCCAAGACCTCGCAGCGCGTCAAGCAGGCGCGGACGCCCAAGTTCAAGACACGTGCCTATACTCGCTGCACCCGTTGCGGGCGACCGCGCGCGGTGTACAAGAAGTTCGGGGTGTGCCGCATCTGCCTTCGCGAGCTCGCCCACAACGGCCAGATTCCCGGGATGACGAAGTCCTCCTGGTAGCGATCCGGGCGAACCGATGCGGCGCGAGACCGAGCGACGCCGCGACGCGGACACCAGCAGCGCAGTGAACCGAACGACCAAGACTTCCACCCAAGACAAGCCTCGAGAGCCATAAACACACAATGTCAATGACCGATCCCATAGCCGACTTCCTGACGCGGGTGCGCAACGCCATCCGCGCGGCCCACGAGACCGTCGAGCTGCCGGCGTCCAAGCTCAAGGGCGAGCTCGCTCGCATCCTCGACGAGCAGGGCTACATCGACTCCTGGACGGTGCTCGACGCGCCCGACGGCGGCGCCGGCCAGCTGATCCAGATCCGGCTCAAGTACACCGAGGATCGGCGCTCGGCCATCTCCGGCCTGCGGCGCGTGTCGCGGCCCGGCCGGCGGACCTACGTCGACGCCAAGCACATCCCCAAGGTCCTCGGCGGCATGGGCACGGCCATCATCTCGACATCACACGGCGTGATGACCGGCCACGATGCGCGCGCAGCGGGCGTCGGCGGCGAGGTCCTGGCCCAGGTCTGGTGAGCTGAGCGATGTCCAGAATCGGCAGACAGCCCATCCCGGTGCCGAGCGGCGTGACCGTCTCGATCGAGCCCGAGGAGGTCCGCGTGAACGGCCCCAAAGGCGAACTCTCCGAGCGCGTGCACCGCGACATCGAAGTCGCTCAGGACGGCGACCAGCTCGTCGTCTCGCGCCCGACCGATCGCGGCGAACACCGGGCGCTCCACGGCCTCACCCGTTCGCTGGTGGCCAACATGGTCCAGGGGGTGACGACCGGATACGAGAAGCGCCTGGAGATCCAGGGCGTCGGCTATCGCGCCCAGCTCAAGGGCAAGAACCTCGAGCTCGCCGTCGGCTACTCCCACCCGGTGCCGATCCCGGCTCCGGACGGCATCGAGTTCGAGGTGCCCCAGCCGACACGCGTCGTCGTCAAGGGCATCTCCAAGCAGCTCGTCGGCGAGACCGCGGCCATCATCCGCAAGCAGCGCCCGCCCGAGCCTTACAAGGGCAAGGGCATTCGCTACGAGGGCGAGTATGTCCAGCGCAAGGTCGGCAAGCGCGCATGAGCGTCATCACCAAGGAGAATCGCCGGCTCAAGCGCCGCCGCCGCGTGCGGGCGAAGATCTCCGGTACCCCGAACCGTCCGCGCATCTCGGTGTTCCGGTCCAACCGCGGCCTGTCGGCCCAGCTGATCGACGACGTCAACGCCCGCACGCTGGCGGCCGTCAACTGGTTCGAGCCCGAGCTGCGGTCGCTGGGCAAAGCCGAGCGGACGAAGCGCGCCGGGCAGTTGCTCGCCGAGCGGGCAAAGGCGGCCGGTGTGTCCGAGGCCGTGTTCGACCGCGGCGGCTACCGCTACCACGGCCACGTCAAGACCTTCGCCGACGCCATTCGCGAGGCGGAAATCACCGTTTAGCGTGCCGAGGCACCTCCTCCCGCTACCCTCTCCCTCCTGCCCATGTCCATTTCGATAGATCGCTCAGTCAACGCCGCCGGCCTGGATCTCCAGGAGCGCGTCGTCGAGATCAACCGCGTCGCCAAGGTCGTCAAGGGAGGCCGTCGCTTCTCCTTCACGGCCCTCGTCGTCGTTGGCGACGAACGCGATGTCGTCGGCATCGGCTACGGCAAGGCCAACGAGGTTCCCCTGGCCATCCAGAAGGGCGTCGAGAGGGCCAAGAAGGACCTCTTCCGCGTGCCCAAGCACGGCAGCACCATTACCCACCAGACGACCGGCATCTTCGGAGCCGGCCGCGTCCTGCTCAAGCCGGCAGCGCCCGGTACGGGAGTCATCGCCGGGGGTGGCGTCCGCGCCGTCCTCGAGCTGGCGGGCATCCACGACATCCTCTCCAAGAGCCTCGGCACGCAGAACCCGATCAACCTCGTCAAGGCGACCGTCGTCGGCCTGCGCGGCCTGCGCACGCCCGATGAGCTCGCGACGCTGCGCGGTCTGACGATCAGCCAGGTGCTGGGCCTCGGCGGAGCACCGACCGGCGGAGCGCCGACCGACGACGCAGCGACCGAGACAGAGACCGTCGCACCGGCCGTGGCCGCCGAGGGAGCGTCAGCCTGATGGCCGCTCTCACGGTGACCCAGCGCAAGTCCAAGAATGGCGCCAACGTCAAGCAGCTCGACACGCTCCGCTCGCTCGGGCTACGCCGCATCGGTCACACGGTCGAGGTCAAGGACACCGTGCAGGCGCGCGGCATGCTCCACGCCGTCCGCCACCTCGTCGTCGTCGAGGAGGGCAAGTGAGTCCCGCGGCCAAAGACCCCGAGGAGCGCGTCGGCCTGCACAGCCTGGCGCCGTCTCCCGGCAGCCGCCGTCCGCGCAAGCGGATCGGCCGCGGCGAAGGGTCCGGCACCGGCAAGACCTCCGGTCGCGGCCAGAAGGGCGCCGGCTCGCGCTCGGGCTCCAAGCGGCGCGCAGCCTTCGAGGGCGGCCAGATGCCGATCCACATGCGCATGCGAAAGCTGCGCGGACCGCACATGAAGAAGTCGATGCCCTTCGAGCCGTTCCGCACCCACACCCAGCCGGTCAACATCGCTGCGCTGGAGAGCCGCTTCGAAGCCGGCACCGACGTGACGATCGAGCTGATGAAGGCCAACGGCCTTGCCACGCGCAAGGACATTCCCGTCAAGGTCCTCGCCAAGGGCGAGCTGACCAAGGCGCTGACGGTCCACGCCCACGGCTTCAGCGCCGGCGCGCGCCAGCGCATCGAGGCCGCCGGCGGCACCTGCACCCTCGTCGAGGGCTAGCGACCGGCCGCCGTGGAACCGGCGTGCGCCCCAAACGCATCGACTAGAATCTCCCGCTGCGCAGGCGATCGAGCCACAGGCTCTAGCCGGGCGCTCTGAACCTCATGCTCTCCACGATCCTCAACGCCTTCCAGGTCGCCGACATCCGCAAGAAGATCGCCTTCACGGCGGGACTCCTGCTCGTCTACCGCCTCGGCTCGCACATCCCCGTGCCGGGCGTGAACCTGACGGCCGTCAACAACATCCAGAAGCAGTTCGGCGGCTCCAACATCCTCGGGCTGCTCAACCTGTTCTCCGGTGGCGGCCTGTCGCGCCTCGCGATCTTCGCGCTGGGCATCATGCCCTACATCACCGCGTCGATCATCCTGCAGCTGCTGCAGGTGGCCGTTCCCTCGCTCGAGAAGCTGTCCAAGGAAGGCGAGGTCGGACAGGCGCGGATCACCCAGTACACCCGCTACCTCACGGTCGGCCTGGCGTTCGCCCAGTCGATCGGCTACGTCTTCCTCTTCCACACCCTCCAGGCCAAAGCGGGCGAATCGGTCGTCACCCACTTCGACGCGCCGCACATCTTCCTGATCGTCGTCTGCCTGACGGCCGGTTGCGTGCTGCTGATGTGGATCGGCGAGCTGATCACCCAGCGGGGCATCGGCAACGGGATCTCGCTGCTGATCTTCGCCTCGATCGTGGCGCGTCTGCCGAACGGCATCCAGGCGTGGTGGACGACCCAAGATCAGGTCTTCAAGGTCATGATGCCGTTCCTCGTCCTGGCCATCGTCGCCGGCATCGTCTTCGTTCAGGAAGGCCAGCGCCGGATACCGGTCCAGTACGCCAAGCGCGTCATCGGCCGGCGGATGTCCGAGGGCGGGCAGACCTACCTGCCGCTGCGCGTCAACATGGCCGGCGTCATCCCGGTCATCTTCGCGGCCAGCATCATGGCCTTCCCGCCGACCATTGGTCAGCTCGTCAAATCCAAGTGGGGGCAGTCGCTGTCGGACTTCTTCACCCCCAACGGCTGGCACTTCATCGTCGGCGAGTCGCTCTTCATCATCGTCTTCACCTACTTCTACACGGCCGTCACGTTCAACCCCGTCGACCAGGCCGACAACCTCAAGAAGTACGGCGGCTTCATCCCGGGCGTGCGACCCGGTCGCCCGACAGCCGAATTCCTCGATCGGATCCTCGCCCGCCTGACGTTCCCGGGATCGCTGTTCCTGGCCGCCGTCGCCGCCGTCCCGGCGATCCTGATCGCGCGTACGCATCAGAACTTCTTCTTCGGCGGGACCTCCATCTTGATCGTCATCGGGGTGGCTCTCGAAACGATGAAGCAGCTCGAGGCGCAGCTGATGATGCGAAGTTACGAGGGATTCCTGAAGTAGCGAAGTGCCCGCCTGCGGCGCTCCGGCGCGAATGCTGCGGGAAAGCGCCCAGGACTCGCAAAAGGCCGACGCGAGCGGGTAGGCTGCCGGAGTCTTGTCCGAGTTGAACCTGATCCTGCTGGGCCCGCCCGGCGCCGGCAAGGGCACCCAGGCCGACCGGCTGCGAGACGACTTCCAGCTGCCGCACATCTCGACAGGCGACATCCTGCGCGCCCAGGTGAGCGACGGGACAGCGCTTGGTGAGAAGGCCAAGAGCTACATCGCCGCCGGCCAGCTCGTCCCCGACGAGGTCATCGTCGGCATGATCACCGAGCGGGTCGCCGGCGGCGACGCCCGCGACGGCTTCCTGCTCGACGGCTTCCCGCGCAACCAACAGCAGGCCGATGCGCTCGGCGAGGCGCTCAGCGGCCTCGAGCGCCACCTGACGGCAGCGCTGCTGATCGAGGTCCCCGACGACGTGCTCGTGCGCCGACTCGCGGGCAGGCGAGTGTGCGTGAAGAACCCGACGCACATCTACCACGTCGACTTCGATCCACCCAAGCACGAGGGTGTCTGCGACCAGGACGGCTCGCGCCTGTTCCAGCGCGACGACGACAAGGAGGAGACCATCCGCACGCGCCTGGAGGTCTACCACTCCCAGACCGAGCCGCTGATCGCCCACTACGACGCGGCCGGGCTGCTGCGCCGCTTCGACGGCACGCGCAACCCGGACGAGGTCCACGCCCACATTCGCGCCACCGTCGCGACGCTGCGCCTGGAGGAGAATCTCTAGGCCTGGTAGCTAAGCTCCCTGCGTGATCATCAAGAAGTCGCCCGGGGAGATCGAGAAGATGGCGCGTGCCGGAGCCATCCTGGCCGCGACCCAGGATCTGCTCGCCGACAGCATCCGGCCGGGTGTCACGACCGCCCAGCTCGACGCCATCGCCGAGCGCTTCATCCGCTCGCGTGGTGCGACGCCCACGTTCAAGGGCTACCGCGGCTTCCCCGGCTCGATCTGCGCGTCGCCGAACGCCATGATCGTCCACGGCATCCCGGGCCTCCACCGTCTCGAGGCCGGCGACATCATCTCGATCGACGTCGGCGTCACCCTCGACGGCTGGGTCGCCGACGCCGCCCGGACGTTCCCGGTCCAGGAGATCAACGGCCAGGCCGCGGGCCTGCTGAGCGCGACCGAGGAGTCGCTGCACGCCGGCGTGGCGACCTGCGTGGCGGGCAACCGCATGGGTGACGTCTCGAACGCCATCCAGCGCGTCGCCGAGGGCGCCGGCCTGTCGGTCGTGCGCTCGCTCGTCGGCCACGGCGTCGGGCGCAGCATGCACGAGGATCCGCAGGTGCCCAACTACGGGAAGCCCGGCAAGGGCCCGCTGCTGGAGGAGGGCATGGTCCTCGCGATCGAGCCGATGACGACCGCCGGACGGCCCGCCGTTCGCGTCGGCTCCGACGGGTGGGCCATCTATTCCCAGGACGGCTCGCCGGCCGCCCACTTCGAGTTCACGGTCGCCATCACGGCGGCCGGCCCGCAGATCCTGACGCCGTGGCATCTTCCACCCGAGGATCGCACGACTCCGGTCCTCGCCGCGGACGTCGCGAACGTCCGCTAGCGGCAGCGAACTTGCTACCATCACGAGTCCTGCCTGAGTGCGAGGCGTTTCGCCTGCCCAAGGGCATGTCCACGACACGGTAGCGGCGGCCGCAACGGCAGCCAGAGCCGCGTCGCCGGAAACCTAGCCGCCGAAAGGGATCATGAAGGTAAGACCGTCGGTCAAGCCGATGTGCGAGAAGTGCAAGATCATCCGCCGACACGGCGTCGTACTCGTGATCTGCTCGAACAAGCGCCACAAGCAGCGCCAGGGGTGATCGGCTAGGTGGCACGCATCGCGGGCGTCAACCTCCCTCTGAACAAGCGTTCGGAGATCGGACTGACATACATCTACGGCATCGGGCGCTCGACGTCCAACAGGGTCCTCAGCCAGGTCGGCGTAAGCCCTGACACCTATGTTCGCGACCTCACCGAGGACGAGGTGGCCAAGCTGCGCGACGCGATCGACGACGGCCTGACCGTCGAGGGCGATCTGCGGCGCGAGCGCTCCCAGGACATCAAGCGCCTACAGGAGATCGGCTGCTACCGCGGCCTGCGCCACCGACGCGGCCTGCCGGTCCGCGGACAGAAGACGAAGACCAATGCCCGCACCCGCAAGGGCCCCAAGCGCATGCAGGTCGCCGGCAAGAAGAAAGCGGGTAAGAAGTAATGCCCCCGGCTCCCAAACGCGCCCGCGGCCGGCGCAAGCCGAAAAAGAACATCCCCATCGGCCAGGCCCACATCAAGACTTCTTTCAACAACACGATCGTCTCGCTGACCGACACCGTGGGCAACGTCATCGCCTGGGAATCGGCCGGCGGCGCCGGTTTCAAGGGCTCGCGCAAGTCGACGCCGTTCGCCGCGCAGGTGACGGCCGACGCGGCCGCCCGCAAGGGCCTCGAGCAGGGCCTGCAGAAGGTCGAGGTCTACGTCAAGGGCCCGGGCTCGGGTCGCGAGACCGCGATTCGCTCGCTCCAGGCCGCGGGCCTGGAGGTGACGGGCGTCAAGGACGTCACGCCGCAGGCTCACAACGGTTGTCGCCCCCGCAAGCGGAGGCGCGTGTAATGGCTCGTGATACCGGACCGCAGTGCAAGCAGTGCCGCCGCGAGGGGCAGAAGCTGTTCCTCAAGGGCGAGCGCTGCCTGACCGACAAGTGTGGCGTCGAGCGCCGCTCCTACCCGCCGGGCGAGCACGGCCGCGGTCGTATGAAACAGAGCGAGTACCGCGTCCAGCTGCGCGAGAAGCAGAAGGCCCGCCGCTACTACGGCGTGCTCGAGAAGCAGTTTCACGGCTACTACGTCAAGGCTTCGCGCCAGGCCGGCATCACGGGTGAGAACCTGCTGGCGCTGCTGGAGTGCCGTCTGGACAACGTCCTCGTCCGGCTCGGCTTCGCCGCCTCGCGCCGCCAGGCTCGTCAGCTGATCCGTCACGGACACTGGACGGTCAACGGCCGGCGGGTGAACATCCCCAGCTACCAGGTGCGCCCGGGCGACGTCATCACGATCAAGTCCGAGACGCCCGCCACCCAGGTGGTCCGCGATGCGACCGAGTTGACGGGACAGATTCCCGCGTGGCTGCAGGCCGACCACGAGTCGCTGTCGGCCAAGGTGCTGCGCAAGCCGGAGCGACGCGAGGTCGCCGCGCCGGTGCAGGAGCAGCTCATCGTCGAGCTGTACTCGAAGTAATAGGAAATTTGCCCGTGCCATCGCCCCCAGGGCGGCGGCCCTTCAGAGCCGGCGTCCTGATCGACGCCGGTGCGACACCAAAACGACGTTAGGACTCTCATGCTCGACTTCCAAATCCCCCGGATCACAAGCGAGTCGGTGGAGCAGAACCGTGGCACGTTCACGATCGAGCCGCTCGATCGCGGCTTCGGCTACACCTTCGGCAACTCGCTGCGCCGTGTCCTGCTCTCATCGCTCGCCGGCGCCGCCGTCACGAGCGTGCGAATCGAGGGCGTGGCCCACGAGTTCTCGACGATTCAGGGCGTCAAGGAGGACGTGACCGACATCGTCCTCAACCTCAAGGGTGTCGTCTGCCGGATGCACTCCGACGCCAGCGAGGTCGAGGCGCCGCTGGTCGTCACCGGCCCGGGCGAGATCACGGCCAAGGACATAGACCTGCCCGCGGGCGTCGAGATCCTCAACCCCGATCTGCACGTGGCGACGCTCGAGAAGAAAACGAAGCTCGAGCTCTACATGACGATCGGCCGTGGCCGCGGCTACCGGCCGGCCGAGGAGAACAAGTCGGCCGACCAGCCGATCGGGGTCATTCCGATCGACTCGATCTTCTCGCCCGTCCGGCGTGTCGCCTACGCCGTCGAGCAGGCCCGCGTCGGTCAGAAGACCGATTTCGACAAGCTGACGCTCGACATCGAGACCGACGGCTCGATCGACCCGCAGGCAGCGCTTCGCGAGGCCGCCGAGCTGCTCATCAGCCAGCTGGCGATCTTCACCGACGCCGACCGCATCCAGGAGCTGCGGGCGGCCCCCGGCGGCCAGCTCGACGGTCACGGTCTCGCCGTCGCCGGCGGCCCCCAGGCGGCCCTCCAGGGCGAGGAGTTCGGCATCCTGATCGAGGAGCTCGAGCTCGGCGTGCGGTCCTACAACTGCCTCAAGCGCGCCGGCATCCAGACGGTCGGCGACCTCATCTCGAAGTCCGAGGCCGAGCTCAACGCGATCCCGAACTTCGGCAAAAAGTCGATCGACGAGGTCATCGAAACGCTCCACGCCCGCGGCCTGAACCTGCGCGCCGACTGACGAGGGCCTAGACTCCCCAGGGCCATGCGCCACAAGAAGACAAAACATAAGCTCAGCCGCGACTCGGCGCACCGCAAGTCCCTGCTCATGAACCTGAGCAAGGAGCTGATCGAGCACGAGCGGATCAAGACGACCGAGGCGAAGGCGAAGGCCGTCAAGCCGGAGATCGAGAAACTGATCACGCTGGCCAAGCGCGGCGACCTTCATGCCCGCCGCCAGGCGCTCTCGACGCTCGCGCAGGACAAGTTCGCCGTGCACAAGCTGTTCGTCGAGGTCGCTCCGCGTTACGCCGAGCGGCCCGGTGGCTACACGCGCATCCTCAAACTCGGGCCGCGGCGCAGCGACGCGACCGAGATGGTCTTCATAGAGCTCGTCTAAGAGCCCGAGGTGCGGCGCCGCCGCGCCGTGATGATCAGCAAGCTGACGATCGAGTACGACGGCACCGACTTCGCCGGCTGGGCGCGCCAGCCCGAGGAGCGGAGCGTCGAGGCGGAGCTCGAGCGCGTCCTGCGACTGATCCTCGGCGAGCGCGGCCTCGACGGCTCGCCGCTGAGGCTGACCGTCGCCGGGCGCACCGACCGCGGCGTCCACGCCTGGCGCCAGGTCGCCAGCTACCGTCACGAGGCGCTCGACCCCCTGCGGCTCAACGGGCTGCTGCCGGACGACGTCTCGGTCCTGTCGTCTGAGCCGGCGCCGGACGGCTTCGACGCACGTCGCGACGCGATCAGCAGGACCTACTGCTACCGCGTCCTCGCCAGGCGCGCGCGCAGCGTCTTCGAGCGTCGCCGCGCCTTCTGGCGCCCCGGCGAGCTCGACCGCGAGGCCCTTGCCGAGTGCGCCCGCCTGCTCCACGGCCGCCACGATTTCACGGCCTTCACGCCCACCGAGACCGAGCACTCGCACTTCGTCCGCGACATCATCGCCGCGCAATGGCGCGGCGACGGCGAGCTGCTCGAGTTCTGGATCGAGGCCGACACGTTCCTGCGCCACATGAACCGCGCGCTCGTCGGCACGATGCTCGACGTCGCCGCCGGGCTGATGTCGATCGAGCACTTCGGCGCCCTGCTCGAGGGCAGGCCGCGTGCCGATGCCGGGCAGACGGCCCCCGCGCACGGGCTGGCGCTAGCGCGTGTGGCCTACCGTGCTTCCTGAGCTTTCTTCGTTACCGCGAGCCGAAGGGGTGCACACTTCCTCGCGACGGATGCGGCCGGTGCTGCTCCTGCGCACGGTCCGTCCCCGGGCGTCGCGGACGATGAATTCGCGCGGCGGCAGGCTGACGGAGGCGTAGACGAGATCGCCGGTCTGGTGCAGACTCGCCGGGATCACGGTCTTGCGAAGCACCACCAACCCCTTCGCCGTCCGCGCCAGGACGGTGTCGGCGGGGCTGCGGAGCAGGCCGATGGCGATCACGTAAGGGTGCCGCGAGCATCTCGACACGACAGCCCAGGAGAGCGTGCCGGCCGACGGCAGCGGTCCACTGTCGCTGCTCGAGCCGACCTTGAGCAAGACCACGAACTGGACCTTGCCGAGATAGCTGAAGCGCTCGCCGACGATCGCGAACGGGCTGCCGTCGGCGAGCCTGCCGCGGCCCAGCGTGCGGCGGCCGCCTGGCAGCAGTTTGCGCGGGTGCTTGGTGCATTCGACGACCGGTGCGAGCTTCAGAACGGCGATCGTCGCGCCGGCGGCGTTTAGCTCGGTGATCGAGACGGGGATCGGCGACGGGCCGCGCACGGCTTGGTAGTAGAAGCCCTGAGGGCCGCCGAGATTCGCGGGGACGAGCATGACGGGAGAGTCGATGTGGCTGCCGTCGCTGAGCAACAGCCGCGCTGTCACCGCCGCCGGCGACAGCTCCGTCTTGATCCTCAACAGCCCTTCCTCGCAGGACACAGGCGGGATGACGTGCTGCAAGGCGGCGGGCAGGCAGCTGAACCCGCCGTCCGACCACGCTTCTTCCGGCGCCACTTCTGTGACTGCGATGTCCGGGCTGCAGTTCTTCTTGACCGGTTGCGCGCTGGCGGTGAAGGTGCCGCCAGCTGCTGTGCGACCGCTGCCGATGATCGTACCCTTGATGTCTTCGGGGCTCAGGGGTTCAGGCGCCCGCAGGCCGATCGCGGCGTGGAGCAAGGCGGCGGACCTGACGATGATCGTCGCGGCTCTCGAAAGCCGGGCTCGCAGCTGCGCCTCCGTGTGTAGCAAGGCCCGCTCGCCGGCTGTCTCTTTGCGGGCGAGCAGAGCGTCGACCGCGCCGCGGGCTTCCCCCGTCTGTGGCCGGGACCGCAGTTCGGCGACGTATCGCGCGACCGCGGCGGGCATCTTCGTGTAGCCGCTCGCGACCCATTCTCGCGCCTCGCCACAGAGGTTGGGCGGACTGGGCGCAAACTGAAGGCGGAGCTCCGTGCCCACGGCGTGGACGAGGCGCGTCAGCCTGGCGCTGCTCCAGTGCAGCCGGCCGAGCTTGGCGGCGAGCGCGAGTCCGGCGCTGCGGTCGGGGAGCAGCCACGTCAGGAGCGCCGAGATGACGTACTGGCCGTCGATGGCTGCTAGCTGTTCGGACTGGGCCACGGCTCCGCCCGATCCCGGTTTGGAGAGGATCGCTTGCTCGCTCGGGGCACCGGTGAGGACGCCTGGGCATTCTCCTTCCACACTCTTGAGCAGATCCCCGAGCGCGGCTTCGGATGCCGGGATGTTGGCGAGCGCGAAGCGGTCGAACACGACACGCGCCTGCAGATAGGAACGTGTCGCAAAGGCATCCGTCGTGCGAGCGCCTGCCGCCGAGGCGATCGGAGCGGATGAGAGGAGCAGGATGGCGGCGAGGGGAGCGAGGACCGCCGCGCGAGAACCATGCCGCCGACCTGCGCGACCATGTCGCCTGGCAAGTCTCGCGAGGTTCACGGCGGTGAGCATAACCGGAGGTTCCCAGACCGCAGTGCCCCCTATGCTGGATGGAGAGAGATGCTCCACGTGCTGCTGACAAACGACGACGGCATCGAGGCCGACGGCCTTCAGGCGATGCGCCGCGCCCTCATGGGCGTCGAGGGCATCCGCCTGGCCGTCATCGCGCCCGACGGCAACCGCTCGGCGATGGCGCGCTCGATCACGACGCGCCGGCCGCTGTGGGTCGAGGAGGTGCCGTTCGCCGACGGGACCGTCGGCTACGCGACCGACGGCACCCCCGTCGACTGCGTGCGGCTGGCCAGCCTCGGCATCATCGAGGACTTCGCCGCCGGCCTGGTCGTGGCGGGCATCAACCACGGCGCCAACCTCGGTGACGACATCACCTACTCGGGCACCGTCGCGGCGGCGCTCGAGGGCGTGGTGCTGGGTCTGCCGGCGATCGCCGTCTCCCAGCAGTCTGGCGCGGGGTCGCTCGACTACCGCTTCGACGGCGGCTTCGGCTTCGAGGTCGCGGCAGCCTTCGTCGCGCGGATGGTTGAGCGGATCGAGGACATCCCGCTGCCGCCGCGGACGCTGCTCAACGTCAACGTGCCCGCCGGTGAGCCGAGCGGTGTCGAGGTGACAAGCCTCGGAAAGCGCATCTACCGCGACGAGCTCAAGCTCGAGCACGAGGAGGAGCACCGCCGCCGCTACTGGATCTACGGCTCGGACCCCGGCTTCCACGACGTGCCCGGCACGGATCTGGCGGCCGTCGCCGCCGGGAGGGTGGCGGTGACGCCGATCCACTTCGACCTCACCGACCGACCGAGCCTCGACGCGTTGCGGCGCTTCGACCTGGAGGAGCTGCTCGCGCCACCGATCGGAGATCGTCCAGCACACGACGCCCGTCCGTGAGCGCCGCCGCGAGAAAGAGAGCTGCCACAGCTCCGGCCCCACCGCCGGGCGATTCGGGCGCCGCGGCGGACGCGGACGGCGCCGCGGCGGCGCCGCCCCAGGCTGTCGAGCGGGCGGCCGAGCTGCGCCGGGTCCTCGAACACCACGCGCGCCGCTACTACGTCCTCGACGATCCCGAGATCGGCGACGACGCCTACGACGCGCTGCTCGACGAGCTGCGCGAGCTCGAGCGCCGCCATCCCGAGCTGCTCAGCGACGACTCGCCGACCCGGCGGGTCGGCGGCGAGCCGGTCGGGCGCCTGGAGAAGGTCGAGCACCTCGAGCCGATGCTCTCGCTCGGCAACGTGCGCTCGGAGGCCGAGCTGCGGGCGTGGGTCGAGCGGATGCGCAACCACCTGGCGCGAGAGGGCATCGCCGAGCCGGCCTTCACCTTCGTGGTCGAGCCCAAGATCGACGGGCTTGCGATCAGCCTCGTCTACCGCGACGGCGTGCTCGAGCGCGGCGCGACGCGCGGCAACGGCGAGATCGGGGAGGACGTCACCCACAACCTGCGCACGATCGGCGCGATACCGCTGCGTGTCGAGGACGCGCCGGCGTTGGTCGAGGTCAGGGGCGAGATCTACATGTCGCTGAATGACTTCACGGCGCTCAACGAGCGCCGTGCCGAAGCGGGCGAGTCGACGTTCATGAACCCCCGCAACTCGGCCGCCGGAACGATCCGCCAGCTCGACCCGGCCGACGCCGCCAAGCGCCCGCTGTCGATCTGGTGCTACCAGGTCGGCGTGACCGACGGCCTGAGCTTCACGGCGCACTCCGAGGCGCTGGAGTGGCTGCGCGAGCACGGCTTCCGCGTCAACAGCGGCATCCGCGTCCTTGCCGGCGAGGACGAGGTCATCGCCCAGTGCCTGGAGTGGGAGCGGCGCAGGGGCGGGCTGGAGTTCGAGATCGACGGCGTCGTCGTGAAGGTCGACGACCTCGCGCTGCAGCGCCGGCTGGGCGCGGTCGGTCGCGATCCCCGCTGGGCGGTCGCCTGGAAGTTCCCGCCGACGACCGCCGTGACGACGCTGCAGAAGGTCATGTGGAACGTCGGCAAGTTCGGCGACCTGCGTCCGTACGCCGTCCTCGAGCCGGTCGCCGTCGGCGGGGTGACGATCAAGCTCGCGACCCTCCACAACGAGGAGGACATCCGGCGCAAGGACATCCGGGAGGGGGAGGAGGTCATCGTCGTGCGCGCCGGTGACGTCATCCCCCAGGTCGTCTCACCCGCGCCGCACGTCGCCGAGCGCAGGCGCCGCCCGCCTGTGCCGGAGCCGCCGAAGCGATGCCCGTTCTGCGACACACCGACGCACAAGCCGCCCGACAGCGTCTTCACCAAGTGCCCGAACCGCGATTGTCCGGCGCGGGCGTGGCAGCTGCTCAAGCACTTCGTCTCGCGCGGGGCCATGGACATCGACGGCCTCGGCGAGAAGCAGGTCGCGATGCTCCAGGAGCGCGGGCTTGTGAAGACGGCAGCTGACCTCTACCGGCTGCGGGCCGAGGAGCTGCTCGAGCTCGAGGGCCTCGGCGAGCTGTCGGTGAAGAACCTCCTGGCCGCCATCGAGGCATCCAAGCAGCGGCCCTTCGCACGCGTCCTGTTCGCGCTCGGCATCGAGGAGGTCGGCGAGGTGACCGGACGCAACCTGGCCCAGGGCTTCCGCGACATCGACGCGCTGCTGGACGCACCGCCGGCGCGGATCGCCGAGATCCCGGGCGTCGGTGAGAAGATGGCCGACTCGATCGCCGCCCAGCTCGCCGACGAGCGGATGGGGGCGCTCATCGCCGACCTGCGCGAGCTCGGCCTCTGCCTGCACGAAGAGGGCGCCCCGCCGTCGGAGGGGCCGCTGGCGGGCAGGACGCTCGTGCTGACGGGCAGCATGCCCGAGTGGTCGCGCGAGGAGGCGACCGAGCGGATCACGGCTGCAGGCGGACGGGTGACCGGGTCGGTGTCGAAGAAGACGGACTTCGTCATCGCCGGTGAGAGCCCCGGCTCCAAGCTCGAGAAGGCCGAGCGCCTGGGCGTGCAGGTGCTCGACGAAGCGGGCCTGCGACGGCTGCTCGGCGAGTAGCCGAGGCCACACGCAGCCAACCGGAGCACGCGGCGCTACAGCTTCGCGTTGGCGATGCTGATCGTCATGTGGTCCTGGCAGAGGTGGGCCGCAGGCGTTGAGATGGCGTCGTTGAAGATGGCGAAGGCGAGCAGGTGGCCGCCCGCCGTCTGGCAGTAGCCGACGAGGTTCGAGACGCCGGTCAGGGTTCCGGTCTTGCCCTGGCAGCGTCCTGACGCCCCGGTGTGGCGCATGCGCAGGGCGAGCGTGCCGGTGTGGCCGGCGACGGCCATGTGTTCGCGCAGCACCGCGCCGACGGCGGTGCCGGACAGGGCGACCAGGAGGTCGGCGACCTCGTATGGGGATGTGCGATCGGCCGGCGAGAGCCCGGAGCCGTCGGTGACCCGGGCGCTGAACCCGAAGACCGTCGCGATCGTGTGGGCGACGACGGCGGCGCCCGCCGCGGTCGTGCCCGCGCCGCCGTAGCGGACGCCGAGGTCCTTCAGCAGCGTCTCGGCGAAGAAGTTGTCCGACGGCGGCAGCATCAGGCCGAGCAGTTCGGCGACAGTCGGCGACTGGACGGTGGCGAGCGCCAGGGCGCCGGCCGGCGCGGACGCGGCGCCGCTGGGTCCGCTGATGGTCACGCCGTCGGCCTTGAGTGCCCCCCACAGCTTGCGGGCGGCGTACGCGGCCGGCGCGTGGGCGCCGCGTTCGTGGCCCGTCGCGCCGCGGTTGAAGGCGAGCGCGCTGAGCGTCCCTTCCAGGAACGGATCCTGGGCGTAGCCGCTCGAGGGCTCCCCCCGCAGGGCGTCGAAGTAGGACTCATCGCCCTCGATCGAGCCGACGATGTGGTGGATGCCGTCGACGCGGACCAGCTGGGCGACCAGCGCCGCCACGCCGGCGCCCTCGCCGCCGTAATGGGCGGCGATGAAGGCGCTGCTGCCGAACGTGGGGTCGCCGCCGCCGCGCAGATAGAGGTTGCCTTCCCAGACGCCGCCGGGGAGCAGCTGCCCGGCGCCGAGGACGGTCGTTTCCAGGCGCGCAGTCGGGCCCATCTGCTCGAGCGCCGTCGTCGCCGTGTAGAGCTTCTCGACCGACGCCGGCGGGCGCAGGGTGCTCGCCCGTTCGGAGAACAGCGCCTGTTTGGCCGTGATGTCGTAGACGTAGGCGCCGTCGTGGGGGCCGGAGCGGACCAGCTGTCGGTGCAGATCGCTCTGCAGTGCCGCCAGGCCGGTGTCGGAAACGGCAGCAGCGCCGGTGGGCAGTACTCCAAAGAGGCAAAGTCCGCACAGCGGAATTAGAAGTCTCGAAAGGCGGTTCCCGTGCACGCGCCCGTAGAATGTTCCTGTCATGGGCAAGGTTGTCAAGCTGGAACCGACCGCCAACAGCAAGGCCCGCGCCAAAAGCAAGGCTCGGGCCCGGCGCATGGCCGCCCGTGGCGTCGGCCGCCCGCCATCCGTCGATCGCCGACGGCGGCCCAGGCGCGACAAGACCGCCCTCGTCCTCGGCGGCGGCGGGTTCACCGGCGGCGTGTATGAGATCGGTGCGCTGCGAGCGCTCGACCTGCTGGCCGTCAACAGCTCGGTCAACAACTTCGACGTCTACGTCGGCACGTCGGCCGGCTCGTTCATAGCGGCCCTGTGCGCCAACGGCGTCACGCCCGAGGAGATGATGCGGGTCGTCACCGGCCAGGGAACCCTGCCGTTCAAAGACGTCTCACTCGGAGATCTGCTGCGTCCCAACCTCCTGGAGTTCGCGCGCAAGGGCGCCCTGATGCCGCTGCGCGCGGCGGCGATGGCGCGTCAGCTGATCTCCCAGCCCGGGGGCGTGTCGTTGATGGACGTCGTCATGGGCCTGGCCGACAACCTGCCGTCGGGCTTGTACACCGGCGCCGGGATCGAGCGCTACCTGCACGAAGTCCTCAGCGAACCGGGCCGATCCGACAGCTTCGGCGACCTCGGCAGCGAGCTGTATCTGACCGCCACCGACCTCGACACGTGCGAGCGCGTCGTGCTCGGTGTCGACGGCGCCGACGACGTGCCGATCTCTACGGCCGTTCGCGCGTCGGGCGCCCTGCCGATGGTCTACGCGCCGGTCGAGGTCAACGGCCGCGAGCTGATCGACGGCGGCATCGTTTCGACGACGAACCTCGACATCGCCATCCAGGCCGGCGCCAAGCTCGTCGTCGTCATCAACCCGATCGTGCCGTTCGTCAACGACTTCTCGGCCAACGTCAGGACGTTCCGCGGCAGCCGTCCACGGCGCGTGTCGGACATGGGCTTCGCCCAGATCGGCTACCAGGTCTTCAAGCTCGTCGCCCATCAGCGCCTGCACGAACTGGCCAAAACCTGGGAGGAGCGCTATCCCGGGGTCGACATCGTCCTGATCGAGCCCGAGCCGACCGACGAACTCATGTTCCAGACCTCGATGATGAGCTTCACCTCGCGCGTCGAGATCGCACGCCACGGGTTCGAGTCGGTGACCAAGAAGCTCGCCGGCGAATACGACCGCTACGAAGACGTCGCCGCCCGCCACGGCCTCGACATCTCGCCTCGGCGGGTCAGGCAGGTCGTCGAACACTTCGACGAGGAGCACGCCGAGGTGAGCGCGTGGCGCAAAATCCTCGAGGGCACCACCGGCGCGCTGCTGCGCCAGTCCGGCTCGGCCGGCTGACCTGACGCTCGCCTCAGAGGGCTTTCACGACCGCGTCCAGGAAGCGGTCGGTGGCGGGCGGGGAGTAGACCGCGACGCGGACGTGATGGGGCTCGCCGAGCGCGTCGCCGGCAGCCACGAGGACCCCCGCGCGCGCGAGACGGGCGGCCAGCTCGGCGCCCCCGACCGCCGGATGGGCGGCCCAGACGAAGTTGGCCTGCGACTCGCTGACCTCGAACCCCCGCTCGCGCAGCCCGGCTGTCAGGCGGGGGCGCTCGGCGCAGATCCCGCGAACGCGACGCTCGACCAGCTCCGAGCATGTTCGCAGCGCCTCCATGGCGCCGGCCTGGGAGAGCTCTGACACGCCGAGGTCTGGCTCGAGCTCGCCCAGCAGATCCTCCGAGCCAGGCCCGCCGATCGCGTAGCCGACGCGCAGCCCGGCCAGGCCCCAGGCCTTTGAGAAGCTGCGAAAGACGAACAGCCGCGGATGCGTCTCGAGCAACGCGAGCGAGGAGTTCAGCGGCTGGGCGTCGGAGAACTCGACGAGCGACTCGTCGAGCAGGACGGCCACGCCGTCGGGCAGGCCGCCGAGCAGCCGCTCGAGCTCGCCCGTGGCCAACAGCTCGCCGGTCGGGTCGTTCGGGCTGGCGATGGCGATGACGCGGACGTCGGGCTCACGCGCGGCCTCGATGAGGGCGTCGACGCCGCCGGGAACCCGTTCGGCGCGCCCATGGGCGCGCCGAGCCATCAGCGGGTAGAGGGGGTAGGAGGGCCATGGCGTCAGGAGCCGTTGACCGGGCTCGATCAGCGCCCGCGTGGCAGCGTTGAGCAGCTCGGCGGCGCCGTTGCCTAGGATCAGCCGCCCGGCGCTCACGCCGAGGCGCTCGGCGAGCTGCTTGCGCAGATCCGAGCCCGCCAGGTGCGGATAGCGGTGCATGCCGCGGCGGGCGACATAGGTGATCGCGTTGACGATCCGCGGATGAGGAAGCTCGGGCCAGGTCGTGTGGGACAGGTCGAGCGTCTCGACCCGCGTGAGCGCCTTGCGCTTGCGCTCGGCCGCCACCTCGCGCAGGCCCTCGTTGACCTCCTCCTCGGACATCCCCTCAAACTGTCGGTAGTAGTCGAGCAGGCCCATTGCTATGGCCCCGTTCTAGCAGCGATTCTGAACCGTGACCCGCGGGGCCGCCGGGCGGGGCGGCGGGTGTCCCTCACACGCCCCCGCTGCCCGAGAAGGTGCTCGAGCCGGGACCGTGGATGACGATGAACCAGATGGCGAAGGCGATTCCGCAGACGGCGGCCGTGACGGCGAAGATGCGCCCGAGGGCGCCGCTGCGCTGATCGTGGCCGGCCGCGCGGCGGACGAGGATCCAGGTGGCGTCGATGCGCCGTAGCAGCGCCAGCGTGCCGAACAGCAGGACGAACAGGCCGACGAACGACACGAGGATGCCGACGCCGACGCTGCCCGTGAGGTAGTTGGCCCGGGAGCCCAGCCACAGGCAGGCGAGCGGTATCGGGCCCCAGCAGAGCAGGCTCAGCAGCGTGATGGCTGCCAGCAGCACGCCGGCGAACGAACCGTCGATGCGCTGGCGTGTCGCGCCGCCGCGTTTGGGCAGCGTGCGAAATCGCACCGGCGCCGTGCCGGGGCGCCGACCGACGAACAGGCCGCCGTTATCCGAAGGATCGCTGCGCATCGCCATCCATGTTGGCAGCTACGGCGCCCGGCGCCGTCAGCTCTTGTAAAGGGCGTCGAAGATATCCGCGTACTTCTCGCTGACGACGTTGCGCTTGACCTTCAACGTCGGTGTCAGCTCGCCGGTCGGCTGGGACAGGTCGTGATCGAGGATGGCGAACTTCTTGACCTGCTCGACCTGCGCGTATTTCTCGTTCGCCCGGTCTATCTCGTGCTGGATCAGCTCGTGGATGGCCGGCTCGCGCGACAGCGACGGGATGTCCTCGGGCAGGCCGTGCTCGCGGGCGTATGCCGGGATCTCCTCCTCGTCGAGCGTGACCAGGACGACCGGGTAGGGACGCTGATCGCCGTACATCACGGCCTGGGAGATCCAGCGGCACTGCTTGAGGTCGTTCTCGATGTTGGCCGGCGTCAGGTTCTTACCACCGGCCGTGATGATGATGTCCTTCTTGCGACCGGTGATCGACAGGTAGCCGTCCTCGTCGATCGAGCCGAGGTCGCCCGTGTGCAGCCAGCCGTCCTCGACGGCGCCAAAGCTCGTCGACGACGCGCGGTTGTGGTAGCCCTGGAAGATGTTGGCGCCTTTGATCAGGATCTCGCCGTCGTCGGCGATCTTGATCTCCACGCCCGGCAGAGCGCGGCCGACGGTGCCGAAGCGATGGTGCTCAACGGTCGAGAACGTCGCCGCCGTCGAGGTCTCGGTCATGCCGTAGCCCTCGAGCACCGGCACGCCGCAGGCGAGGAAGAATTCGAGGATCTCCCGGGCGATCGGCGCGGCCCCGCTGGTCGCCTGGCGGACGTCGCCGCCGAAGATGGCGCGGACGTTTTTGAACAGCTCCTCGTCGGCCTTCTCGAACGGCGCCCTCAGCTCCTCGGGCACCTCTTCGCCCCGGGCCATCATGTCGCGGACCTTGACGCCGAGCTTGATCGCGTCCTCGGCCTGACGGCGCTCCTCGGGCGGTTTCGCCTCGATCGCGCCGTGGGCGAGGGTGTAGATCTTCTCGAACACGCGCGGCACAGACGGGAGGTAGGTCGGTTTGACCTCCATAAGCTCGGGGACGATCTGCTTGGTGTCGCCGCCGAAGTAGGCGAGCGTGCTGCCCAGGTCGAACGTCGCGAGCTGGATCAGGAGCGCGTAGGAGTGGGCCAGCGGCAGGTACAGGTAGACGATCTCGTCTTCGTGGATGCCGCCCGCCTCGCGGAGCATGGACATCATCGAGCTGTAGTTGCCGTGGGTCAGCACGCAGCCCTTCGGCGGACCGGTCGTGCCCGACGTGTAGATGAACGTGAACGGATCCTCGGGACGGACGGCCGCTCGACGCGCCTCGAGCTCCTCGGCCGATCGCCCACGGCCGCGCTCACGGACCTCCTCGAGGGTGATTGCTGCGAGCGGGCGCTCGCCGTTGCCCGACGCGTCCTCTGCGGGCGGATCCATGACGATGACGGTGCGCACGTCGGGGATCTGGTCGCGGATGGCCACGATCTTGGCGAGCTGCTCGTCGTTCTCGCAGATGATCGCGCAGGCGCCGGAGTCGGAGATGACCCACAGGCACTCCTCGGGCGAGTTGGTCTGGTAGATCGGCACGACCACCGCGCCGGCCGACGTCAGGGCCATGTCGGCGTAGGACCAATCGGGCCGGGTGTTCGCGAGGATGCACACGCGCTCCCCGGGCTCGATGCCGAGGTCGATGAGGCCGAGGCCGATCTCGCGCACGATGTCGGCGAGCTCGATGTAGGACACGTCGTGCCAGGCGCCGTCGCGCTTGTAGCGCACGGCGGCGTGCTCCCCGTGCGCGGCGGCCGAGCGCGGGATCAGGTCGGCGATCGTCTGCGATCCCGTCGTCGACGGCGTGGCCGTGGTGGCCTCCATCAGGACTCCCTCCTCGAAAGCGGCAAGATGAACTCCTGATCTTAGTGAGTGGCGGGGGGTTTGGTGGCGGCCGCGGCTCAGATCGGGTTGGGCACGTCGAGAAAGATGTGGCGCAGGCCGAAGCGCGCCGCCAGCAGCTCGCCGAGGCGCCTGACGCCGAACGTCTCGGTCGCGTAGTGGCCGGCCGCGATCAGGTGGATGCCGGCCTCGCGGGCATCGGCCATCGAGCGCTCGGAGATCTCGCCCGTCAGCAGCGCATCGGCGCCGGCTGCACTGGCCTCATCGATGAAGTCGGCGCCCGCGCCCGACACGATCGCCAGGCGCCCGACGCGCTCGGGGCCGGAGTCGAAGGCGAGTGGCTCGCGGCCCGTCACCGTCGCGACAGACGCGAGCAACTCGGCGAACGCCACGCCGTCGCCGGCCAGGTCTGCCACGAACCCGATCGGGCTGCCGCGGTGCGACGCGAACGGCTGCATCCGCTCGGCACCCAGCGCCCGGGCCAACAGCGCGTTGTTGCCGATCTCGGGATGCGCGTCGAGGGGCAGGTGGTAGGCGGCCAGTGCCATGCCGGCGTCGAACAGCAGCCGCAGGCGTCGCGCGAGCCGCTCGTCGAGCACACGAACACCCGGCCCCCAGAACAGGCCGTGGTGGACGATCAGCAGATCGGCTCCCTCGGCGGCCGCGAGCTCGAACAGCTCGGCGTTGGCCGAGACACCGGTCGCGAGCGTGCCGACGCGCTCGGCGCCCGGCACCTGCAGGCCGTTGACGCAGTGATCCTCGAAGCCGGCCGGCGCGAGCAACCGATCGCACTCGGCCAGCACCTCGCTCGTCGTCGCCGCCATCCGGCGAAGATAGCGCCCGCGCCGGTGTGGGATACTGACCGCTGCACATCGGGGCGTGGCGCAGCCTGGTAGCGCGCACCGTTCGGGTCGGTGAGGTCCCGAGTTCGAATCTCGGCGCCCCGATATTCCGCAGGTCCGCGAACAGCCGCGAATACGGGTTAGCAGCCGCGACGCTCAGGGTCGCGGGGCCGGTATTCGTGGTGTTCGGGATGTTCGCGGGCTCTGACGTTCCTTCCCGCGGGCTATCCGTGTATATACTAATGCCATGAAGGTGGTCAAGGTCCGTCGTGTCGGCAACAGCAATGTCATCTCGATCCCGCGGGAGTTCGAAGCGCAAGGCTATGCGCCGGGGTCCTCGGTGCTAGTCGAGGAACTTCCGGGCGGCGAGCTGCGGATCATGTCGACCGAGACAGTCCGCGAGCGCATCCGGGACGTCGGGGGGCGGTTGGTCTCAGAGCATGGCGAGGCGCTGGAGATCCTCGCGAACCATGACCCCGACACCCCACCGCGATAGATCGGCATGGCCGAGGGGCGGTCCGGCGAATTCGAGCCGGTCTATCTCACGCTAGCCGACGTCCTCGAGCTGCACGCGCTCATTATCGGCGTAACTGCCGCTGAGGCGGCCGATCAGCTGCGCGACCACGCGGGCTTGGAGAGCGCGCTCGCTCGGCCCGAAACCTACGCTCATTATCAGGACGCGGAGCTGGCGCTCCAAGCGGCGGTCCTGGCCCACGGCATCTCCGAGAGCCAGCAGTTCATCGACGGCAACAAGCGCACCGCCCTGATCGCGATGCTCACTTTCCTCGAGATCAACGGCTGGCGCGTCGAAGCTTCGGACCCCGAACTGGCCGGCTGGATTCTCAGCTTCAGCACAGGTGTGACGCCAGAGGTCGTCGCCGAGCTTCTCTCCTCCGCGATGCGCAGCATCGACTAAGCGCAGACGTCGTCGCCGAACCGGCTCGGGCTGGCCTCGTAGACCGGGGCCGGACTGGCTACGGAATCGCAACGCGCGAATGAACCTTGCGCCAGCGCCGATCGAACGTCCACACGGCGTCGGCGTCGATCATCTCGGCGACCATCAGCGCGATTGCGTCGGGCAGGCTGACGCCGCGGTGGCGAGCCTTCAGCACCGCGGCGTCGTCGGCTATGGCGGCACCGACAGGGACCGTCTCGCAGCCATCTGCGAAGGCTCGGGCGGCCGTCAGTGCTTTGACGCCGACACGGGCAGGGCCGACGAGGATCTCGGCCCTTGTCGTTGCGGCGAGCACGAGATCGTCCTCGCCCGCGCCGGCGAGCGCGTCCACTGCCGCGTCGTGGTGCGCGTCGTCGGCCGAAAGCGCGGCGATTGCGAAACTCGCGTCGAGGACGATCAGCCGCGCCACGGGGCGCGGAGCTCATCGAGGTAGCCGGAGGGGTAGGCGGAGCTGTCGAGTTTGCCCATCGCCGCGAGGAGGCGGGCACGCCGCTGGGCGCGCTCCTGCTGATCCGCGGGCGCGCCGAGCAGCTCGTGACGGACTGCCGTTCGAATCAGCTCAGCCTCGCTTGTGCCGCGCTCCTTCGCGGCGTGCTTGATCCCTTGATGGAGCTCGTCCGGTAAGTAGATCGTCGTCTTTACCATGGGGCGAATCTACCACACATGACGTATGGCATTCTTTACTCCGGGGGCCTCAGGGCCGCTCGAAGTGCTCCCTCGCCTCCGTCACGGCGACGCAAGCGTCGCAGCCCTCTCGGTGGTCGTTGACCAGCCCCATCGCCTGCATGAAGGCGTAGACGGTCGTCGGACCGACGAACCGCCACCCGCGCCGCTTGAGGTCTCTAGCGAGCGCAGCGGACTCTGGCGTGGTCGCGGGTAGCTGCCCGAGCGCATCGGGCGTGCCATCGGGGGAGGCCGGCTCGAATGCCCAGACGTGGCGAGCGATCGATCCCTCGGCCTGGACGAGCTCGACTGCGCGCTTGGCGTTGTTGATGACGGCCTCGATCTTTCCGCGATGGCGAACGATGTCGGCGTTGGTGAGGAGGCGCTCGACATCTCGCGAGCTGAATCGCGCGACGCGCTCGTAGTCGAAGCCGGCGAATGCGTCGCGGAATGCATCACGCTTGCGCAGGATCGTGAGCCACGACAGTCCCGCCTGGAAGCCCTCGAGGCTCAGCTTCTCGAACAACCGCGTGTCGTCCGACACGGGGAAGCCCCACTCGAGATCGTGATAGCCGTGGTAGTCAGGTGTCGAACAGGCCCACGAGCAACGCCTGACACCGTCGTCGCAGGCGATGACACCATCGGCTGTCGGCGACTCGGGCATTGGTGTCACAGGCTAGCTCGGCGGCTCGCTCGCCATCGGCGGGGCGCCGGAACTGGCAGAGTGCGCCTGTGACCGCAGCTGAGCTCTGGCGCCGTGGACAGGCCGGCTGGCCGCGACGCTTCCCAGTGGCGCAGTTTCCGAACCCGCCGCTCCTGCTGGCGTTCGCGGGGTCGGGACTCGCCGCTCTGACCCACGGAACGGCACACGACGCCGGCCGGGCGATCTCCACGATCGGCCTCCTCGTGTGGGCGGGGCAGGAGCTGGCCGGCGGGGTCAACTGGTTCCGTCGTCTGCTCGGAACGGCTGTGCTCGTCTGGATCCTCGTCGGCTTGGCCGGCGAGCTATGACCCCCGGGTTGCGGGCCTATGCCGAAGCCGGTTGTCGGTCGAGCGAGTCGAGGTAGGGAGCGAGGTACCTGGCCGAGATCTTGGCCGAGGGGGTCCACAGCGGCTCGCTCGAGAACTCCGAGCTGGAGCCGTTGCCGCCCGTGATCTGGGCGCTCAGGTAGTACGTGTGATCGCCGGTCATCAGCATGCCGCGGACGACCGGGTGGAAGGGCTTGGGCTCGGTGTCGGCGCCGGCGAGCTTGGCGAGCGATTCGGCGACGACATCGGCCTGCTGGGCGCTCACGCCGCCGTGCTTGACGGCGAAGTCGGTGGCGTCGCCGGCGGCGAAGACCGCCCCACAGCCCGGCACGCGGCCGAGACGATCGACGCTGATGAAGCCATGGGGGCTGAGCGGAACGCCGTGGACCAACGGCCCATAGAGCTCGGGCAGGGCGACGATCCGCGAGGCGTGCAGGTGGCGGTCGCCGGGGTGGATGACTAGCTGTCCCTTCGTGGGGATCTCGGCGTAGGCGGAGGTGATCATCGTGACCTTGGCGCTGCGGAGCAGCTCGGCGACTCCATCGCTGGCCTTCTCTCCGAAGATCGCCAGGGGGGCGTCCTCGGGCGTGACGAGCGTGATGGGCATGTCGATGCCCATGTCATAGGCGCGCCCGGCTGTCATCAGGGCGAGCTCATACAGCGGCAGCGGCCACGGCATCCGGCCCGGAGCGACGAAGGCGACGCTGTCGACGCGACCGAGCTCGACATCCTGGACCAGACCGTGCAGTGCGTCCTCCATGGTCGTGTCGTCGACGGTCAGCGCGAGGTCGTAGCGCGGCGACACGCGCGCGCCGAGGGCGAGCACGAGGGCGTCGTAGGCGATCTCCTCGCCTGCGTCGGTGTGGGCGATGCGCCGCGCGGGATCGACCCACGCCAGCGAGCCGGGCAGGAGCTCGGCGCCGACGTCGCGCGCGATCGGCGCGAGCGGATAGTGGCGGGCGCCCGTGAAGGAGAAGGGCTCGCGCACGGTCATGGGGCGGTAGACGAACTCGTCGTTGGGGGCGAGGACGCTCACCTCGACGCGATCGGCGGCGAGGTCGTGGAGAGCGAGCGCGGTCTCGATCGCAGCGACGCCGCCACCGGCGATCAGGACCCGAAGCTTCTGTGAGGACGGGTCTCTAGTGGTCATAGCCCGCAGGCTAGGTCACTGCGGACGCTGTGGCAGCCGAGCAAAGCCACCTGGCCGGTAGGGGAGAACTACGTAATCGCGGCTGCCTGCCCGCTACGACGGCGTGTCGACGAGCAGGGCCTCGACAATGGCCATGGCGACCTCGGCTCGCTGGCAGAGCGAGGGGCGGTGGACGTACTCCTCGGGTGAGTGGGCATGACCGCCTCTGGGGCCGAGGCCGTCGATGGTGAGCGGAACGCTGGCCGCGAAGTGGCTGGCGTCGCTGGCGCCGCCGCGAGCGACGCCGACGATCGGCCGCCCGAGGCGGGCGCTGGCCGCGTCGAGCAGCGGGCCGGTGGCGGTCCGGCTGTCCATCCCCGGCCAGCTGCGAACGAGCTCGACGTCGATGCTCGCGCCGCGTGAGTGATCGGGGATCGCGTCGGTGACGCGGGCAAACACCGCCTCGGACACGGCGCGGATGTCGATGTGCAGTTGCCCATCGGCGGGCACCACGTTGATCGCCCCGCCCGAGGTCATCCTGCTCGGCACGACGCTCAGCTCCTGCGGTCCGCTCGGATCGTGCTGCGCCGCAGCGGCGGTGGCCGCGTCGGCTAGCGCCAGCAGGGCGTTGGCGCCGGCATCGGGGTTCGAGCCCGCGTGGGCCGCTCGCCCCCGGGCGGTCACCTGGAGCGTCCCGGCTGCCTTGCGGCGGACGACGACGCCCTCCTCGCCGGCCGCGGTTCGCTCGCCGGCCTCGAAGCAGAGGCAGGCGTCGAAGCCGGCGAAGCGCTCGACATGGGCGAACGGTCGCAGGCGCCACTCCTCGTCCACGACCAGCAGGATGGCGAGCTCGGCGAACGAGTGCTCGCGCGCGGTCACGGCGCGAGCGACGCCGAGGGCCAGCGCGACGCCGCCCTTCATGTCGACGGTGCCGGATCCCGTCCAGCGATCGCCGTCGCGGCGCAGTGGCAGGTGGTCGGCGTGGGCGACGACCGTGTCGAGGTGGCCGAGCAGGAGGACCCGTCGCCGGCCGCTGCCGGGGATGCGCGCGATGAGATCCCGGGCGTGGCCGGGAGAGGAGCAGGGCACGCGCTCGCAGACTGCCTGGTCCGGGAGCCGGCCGGCGCACAGCTCGAGCGCGGCGTCGGCTCCGGCGATGTCGCCGGACGGCGTCGAGATGGCGACGAGGGCCTCGATGTCCTGCTCGGCCGCCAGGCCGATGGCCGCGGCCGTCCCGCGACGGTCCGAGCTCTCGGCGGCGGTCTGAAGCGGTGTCACGGCGACGCAGACTAGACCTCCGTGGGAGCTCACGGATCGGGACCCCGACGAGGCTTGGCGGCAGGCGCCCCTCGACGCCCGTGCAGCGGAGAAAAGCGGCTAGCATCGGGCGCACGTGGTCACGACGGAGGGATCGACATGAGCGGGGAGACGATCTGCTCGCACCTCGAGCTCGTCGAGGTTCACGACGTGCCCTCCCGGGCCGAGGTGCCGGGCTGCGAGGAGTGCCTGAAGATCGGGGGCCGCTGGGTGCACCTGCGCGTGTGTCGCACGTGCGGCAAGATCGGCTGCTGTGACTCCTCTCCGAACCGACACGCCTCTGCTCACGCGGCCGCCGACTCCCACCCGATCATGAGCTCGATCGAGCCGGGCGAGAGCTGGTCGTGGTGCACGGTCGACGAGGTCGCGTTCGAGCTCAGCTGACGCTGCTCTGCCACAGGCGAACGTACGGCGTGAGCCAGCGCGCAGTGGCCGCGAACCCCTCGGGGCGCAACGCGTAGAGCCGGCGCTGTCCGGACGGCTCGCAGTCGACCAACCCGGCCTCGCGCAGGATACGCAGGTGACGCGAGGTGTTCGGCTGACTGAGGCCCGTCAGGGCGACGATCGCGCCGACGGGCTGCGGCCCGCCGAGGAGATGGTCGAGTATCTTCCGGCGGGCCGGCTCCGCCAGCACGTCGAATCCCGAGCCCATCCCGATATCCAATCATGCATTTATATATTTATCAAGATATATAAGGTCGGGCCGTCGAGTTCGCCCTGGGGCGTTCGTCTCATAGGCGACAATCAACCTGCGAAGGAGCGAACCAGATGAACTACATGCTTCAGATCTTCAGTGGCGACTCGTTGAGCGCATGGGAGGCCCTGTCCGAGGCCGAGCAGAACGGCGTCCTCGGCGAGTACATGGCCATCTCGCAGGCCCCGGGAGTGACCGGCGGCCATCAGCTCCAGGGCGTCGAGACGGCGACGACCGTCCGCGTCGACGGCGGCCAAACCCTGACTACCGACGGCCCCTTCCCCGAGACGAAGGAGGCCCTCGGCGGCTACTACCTGCTCGAGGCTGACGATCTCGACGCCGCCATCGAGCTTGCGGCACGGATCCCGGCGGCGCGGCTGGGCGGCGCGATCGAGGTCCGTCCGGTGGTGGAGCGCTGATCGAGCAGGTCTTCCGCGAGGAGTGGGCCCGCGTGCTCGCCACGCTCGTCGGCCTCCTCGGCGACTTCGACCTCGCCGAGGAGGCCGCCCAGGAGGCGTTCGCGGCGGCCACCGAGCGCTGGCCGCGCGACGGGCGACCGCTCAATCCCCGCGCATGGCTGATCGCGACGGCGCGCAACAGCGCAGTCGATCGCATTCGCCGGCAGCGGACGCTGGAGGCCAAGACGAAGCTGCTCGAGCAACCGGCGCAGGAGACGGAGGCGGACTTCATGCAGGACACGACGTTCCCCGACGAGCGCCTGGAGCTGATCTTCACCTGCTGCCATCCGGCGCTCTCGCTGGAGGCCCAGGTCGCTCTCACCCTGCGTGCGCTTGGGGGCCTGTCGACGGACGAGATAGCCCGGGCCTTCCTCGTGGCCGAGCCGACGATGGCCCAGCGGCTCGTCAGGGCCAAGCGCAAGATCCGAGATGCCGGCATCCCCTTTCGCGTCCCCGCCGCGCACCTGCTGCCGGACCGCCTGGCCGCCGTCCTGGCGGTCGTCTACCTGATCTTCAACGAGGGCTATGACGATCGCGGCGAGCTCTCGGCTGAGGCCATCCGGCTCGGCGGCTCGCTCGCCGAGCTGATGCCGGACGAGCCAGAGGTCCTCGGGCTGCTGTCGCTGATGCTGCTGCACGATTCGCGCCGCGCTGCGCGGGTGCGCGGGGGAGAGATCGTTCTGTTGGCAGACCAGGACCGCACGCTCTGGGACCGTCGGCAGATCGATGCGGGCAGGGCGGCTCTCTCGCGCGCGCGAGCGCTGCACGGGGACGGCCCGTATGTCATCCAGGCCGCCATCGCCGCGCTGCACGCCGACGACACGCGCGACTGGCGCCAGATCGCCACGCTCTACGACCGGCTCCTCGGACTGACAGGCTCGCCGGTCGTCGAGCTCAACCGGGCCGTCGCGTTGGCCGAAGTCAAGGGCCCCCAAGAGGGACTGGACGCGCTCGACGGGCTCGCCCTGGACTCCTACCATTACCTTCACGCGGCACGCGCCGACTTCCTGCGGCGTCTGGGGCGCCGTGAGGAAGCGCGCGAGGCCTACCATCGGGCGCTCGAGCTCGCCCGCCAGGAGCCGGAGCGCAGGTTCCTCATGCGCAGGCTGAGAGAACTCTGACGGGCGTTTCAGTCGGGTGCGGCGACCGTCTGCAGGTGCTGTGACATGCCCGTCACGGCCAGGAGGCGCTCGACCTGCTCGGAGCCCCGCGTGACCGCGAGCTGCTGACCGCGGTCGCGGCAGCGGTTGCGTGCCGCGAGGATGATCCGCAGGCCGGTTGAGTCGACGAAGCGCAGGCGACGCAGGTCGAGCACAATCATCTCGGGAGACGCCAGGTGGGCATCCTCGAAGGCACTCTGCAGCAGCGGCGCGCTCGCCATGTCGAGTTCACCGTCGAGCGCGATGACGACGCGGTCGGCCTCCCGAACGACGTCGATGTGAAGCTGCTCCGAATCCCCCATCTCGGGCGCATTCTACCCCACGGCTTTCGCCGCGGGGCAGGTGCGCACCGCCGCTCTGTGCAGACCTGGCTTCCTCGGGTCGCGGCGGCGTGCGGGCCAGCTCCGCGTCCTCACCTCAGGTGCTTGTGCACCCGCACGGTCGTGCCCCGTGGCGAGGAGCGGATCTGAACGACATCGCACAGCTGGTGGACCAGCCAGATGCCGCGGCCCGAGGGCTGCTCCGGGCGGGGCTTCGTGCGGCCGATCAGCGGATCCTCGATGTGGCCGCCGTCGCGCACCTCGCACAGGAGCATGTCTCGCTCGCGCCACAGTGCGAGCAGACCGCCGCCGCCGCCGTAGCGGACGCTGTTGGTCGTCAGCTCGTTGACGGCCAACACGAGTTCCTCGCTCGCGTCGGCACCGAGCTTGTGGGAGGCCGCCCATTGGGAGAGCAGGCGGCGCAGCACGCCGAGCTCCTCGGCCTTGAAGGCGACCTCCTGGGCGTCGTCGGGCGGGCGGCTCAACTCGCCGCCGAACGGCCACCCGTCGTCGCGCACGTGATTCTCCTGGGTGAGGCTCTCGTCGGTCACGATCGGGTGACTGTCCTCAGCAGCTTCGATGACATGGTCGTCCAGGCCCGTCGAGGTCATAGGGACCGATAAGCCACTATGGCCTTGCTCCATCGAGGCGACGTCGAGCAGCGAATCATGACGGTAACACCCGCTCAACTCGGCACGTGCGCTGCTAAGCCGAGGCCGCCGAAGATCGCGAGGATGAGTGCCAGGGCGAAGAGGGCCACCATGTCCTACCTCACTCTCGTTCGTGGGCCTCCGCGCCGCGCGGCGGGTCGGGCCTGTATCTCATGGATGCCCGGTCGCAGCCGTTTCCAAACTGCCGGCAGCGTCGGGTTTAGGCCGACTCGAAAGTGGGCATTCCACTGACTGCCAGTTAGTTGCCCCTGCGGGCGGCGGCCACGAGCCCCCCGTGGCCGCCGTCCCTCGGGTGCGTGCCGGCGGCTCAGCCGCGCGCGGCGAGTTGCAGCGCGAGCAGCTCGGAGCGGCCGGCGGCGCTGACCTCGTGGCCGTCGCTGAGCGTTTCGAGCACCGCGCCCAGCCCGTCAGCGGCCGAGCCCGCGCGCAGCGGACCGACGTTCACCTCGAGCATTCGCGGAGCAACCCGCACGCCGACGTTGAGCCTGCTGTCCTCGAGCGATCCCTCGGCGTGGGCGACGAGGGCATCGGCCAGCAGCTGCGTGTCGGAGATGCGGTCGGTCGAGAAGTAGGCGCGCGCGGCGAGCGCGCAGAGGACGCGGGGCAGCACGGCGCGCGCGACCGAGCCCGGGCCGATCGTGATGGCCATGAGGTCGGCGAGCTCTTCGGGTGCCGTGTCGGTCACGGCGGCCTCGAGCTCGAGCTCATCGGGAGCGGGGCCGAGGAGAGCGTTGCTCTCGGTCGCGAAGCGCATCCGCACCTCCGTCCCGCCGCCCGGAGGCTCGAGGAACTCGACGCTCGTCGACAGCGCGTGGATGATGGGCAGCCCGATCCCGCCGGGCGCGTTCTCATCCCGCGGCTCGAGACGCGGGCGGATGCCGCCGCCGTGGTCGCGCACGACGACTTCGATGTCCTCGGCGCGCGCGCAGATCTCGACCTCCAGCGGCCCTTCGGCGCCTTCGTAGGCGTGCACGACGACGTTGTTGCACGCCTCGCTGACGGCCGTGCTCATGTCGTTGAGCTCGATCGCATCGAGCTCGATCGCTTCGGCGAGCCCGCCCAGCGCCTGGCGCACGAGAAGGACGTTCTCGGGCCGGTTGGAGAGGTTCAGGCGAACGTGGGGGATCTCGGCCACCGAAGCGCTACGAGCCGACTCGCGCATACCCGCCTGAGAGCGGCACGAGCCAGCTCTCACGCGGTCTCGGCCGCATGGTCGGGCTTAGCGCGCCGCTCCGGGCGCTTGCGTCAGGGTCCGCAGCTGATCGAGCGACCGCCGCAGCAGTCGCGACACCTGCATCTGCGAGATCCCGACGCGTTCGGCGATCTCGGTCTGCGTCAGATCCTCGACGAAGCGCATCTTCAGGATCATGCGCTCGCGCGGCGGGATGTGCCCGAGGACCGACGAAACGGTCGCGTCGAGCTCGACGAGCTCATAGCGCTCGTCCTCGCCGCCGATCGAGTCGCCGTAGGAGGAACCGGCGTCGTCGTCGGCACCGGGGCGCGGCGCGTCGAGCGAAACCGTCTCGTAGGCCTGGATCGCCTGCAGCGCGTCGATGACCTCCTCGGTGTCGAACTCGAGATACTCGGCCAGCTGGTTCACCGACGGCGCGTGACCGCGCTCGTTGGCCATCCGCTCCTGAGCGTCGCGTACCTTCAGGGCCCGCTCCTGGGCGCCGCGGGGCACGTGCACGGCCCATCCGGAGTCGCGGAAGTAGCGGCGCATCTCGCCCAGGATCGTGGGGACGGCGAAGGACTGGAACGGGTGCCCGCGCTCGGTGTCGTAGCGGTCGAGCGCCTTCAGCAGGCCGAGCGAGGCCACCTGGAGGAGGTCCTCGAAGGGCTCGGAGGAGCGGCCGTAGCGCCGAGCCAGGCTGCGGGCTAGGGGCATGAAGCGCCGCACCAGCTGCTCGCGAGCGTCGTGGTCGCCGCTGCCCTGCCAGCGCAGGAAGAGGTCAGACGGGTCGTCGCTGGGACCCGGGGCCGTGTGTGTAGTTGCTGCGTCTGCGACCACTGCTGACATCTCTGCTCCCTTCCCAAGTCGCGGTGCTCGAGGGATGCTGACGCCAGCCACCACCCCCGTTGTGCCTCTGAATTGTACTCGGCATCCGGGGGGTTGTGGGGCTCCAGCCCTAAACCCAAGATGACACGAGCAGCTCGAATGAGTGGCTTATTCGGAGTGCAGGGGCGGAGGTCCGGATCGCGGTGCCCGGCGCCCGGGGAAGCCACCAACAGCGGGAGCTAGTCTCACGTCATGCGTCCCGATCGCGTGCCCAGCATCGCCGAGATCTTCGCTGCGAGGACAGGGGAGGAGATGGCGCTCAACGACCGCCACCTGAATCCCCAGATGGGGCGCATCCTACGGACGCTCGGCTTTGACAAGGTGTGGCGCGGCGGCGAGGGTGCCCACCTCATCGACGCCGACGGCGATCGCTATCTCGATCTCTTCGGCGGGTATGGCGTCTTTGCGATCGGGCGCAACCACCCCACCGCGATCGCCGCCGTCGAAGAGGTCATGGCCGCGCGAACGGGCAACCTGCCCCAGCTCGGCGTGACGCTGCTGAGCGGTGTCCTGGCCGAGCAGCTGCTCGCGCGCGCACCCGACAGCGTGGCGGCGATGGTGCCGGCCAACAGCGGAACGGAGGCGGTCGAGGCGGCCATCAAGATCGCCCGGGCGGCGACCGGGCGTCCGCGCATCCTGTTCGCCGATCACGCCTTCCATGGACTCACGCTCGGCTCGCTGTCGATCAACGGCAACGCCGAGTTTCGCGACGGCTTCGGGCCGCTGCTTCCCGCCTGCGACCCCGTCCCGTTCGGCGATCTCGACGCTCTCGCCGAGGCGCTCGGCCGCGGGGATGTGGCCGCGCTCGTGCTCGAGCCCGTTCAGGGCAAGGGCGTCAACCTGCCGCCCGCCGGCTACCTCCCGGCGGCCCAGCGGCTGTGCCGCGAGGCCGGCGCGCTGTTCGTATGCGACGAGGTCCAGACCGGCATCGGACGTAGCGGAAGGTTCCTGGCCCTCGAGCACTGGGAGCTGCAGCCGGACATGATCTGTCTCGCCAAGGCACTGTCGGGCGGGCTCGTGCCGATCGGCGCGGTCCTCGTCTCGCGCACGGCCTTCGACGCCGTGTTCGACGGGATGGAGCGAGCCGTGCGCCACGGCTCGACCTTCGGCGGCAACGACCTCGCCGCCGCGGCCGCCCTCGCGACGCTCCGCGTCCTCGACGAGGAGGGGCTCGTCGAGCATGCCCGTCGGATGGGGGCCCTGTTGCTCGAACTGACTGAGCCGCTCGTCGAGCGTTTTGAGACGGTCACAGCCGTTCGCGGGCTCGGGTTGATGTGGGCGATCGAATTCGGGCCGCCTGGCGGAGCGGCGGCCAGGAGACTGTGGGATGCGGTGGAGTCCCGCCAGCCGGGGCTCTTCTCGCAGCTGATCACGGTGCCGCTGTTCCACGAGCACCGCATCCTCTGCCAGGTCGCCGGCCATCGCATGAACATCATCAAGGCGCTCCCGCCGCTGATGATCGGCGAGGAGGACGTGCGGCGCTTCGCCGCCGCGCTCGGCGACACCGTCGCCGAGGCCGAGCGCTATCCGCGAGCGCTCGCCCGCTTTGGTCTGCGCACCGGGATCAGAGTCGCCGCGTCTAGCCGGCGTTGAAGACGTCGGCGCCGAACACGCTCGGCACCGTCGCCGCGTCGGCGAGACGCGGGAGCCCGAGCAGCGTCTCCCAGCTGGCGAGCGATGAGTAGTGGTTGTAGGGCGTCGTGCTGACGGTTCCGCCTCGGATGAAGGGCGAGAGCAGCAGCGCCCCGACCCGTCCCCCGCCGGGACCCGTGATGCCGGGGAGCGGCGATCCCGGGCCGGGTTCCTCTCCGCAGCAGGCTTCCGTTTCCGAGTTGGCGGCCTCGTCGAAGACGATCTCGAGCAGCCCGTTTTCGCGATAGGCCTGCGAAGCGGTGATCTTCGGCACCCACGTTTCCAGGAAGGCGTCGATGTCGGCCAGCGCCGAGGCGCCGCTCGGCTGGTTGGTGCACGGGAAGTCATGGCCGTCGTTGCAGAGGTTCGGCGTGATGAACGACAGCCGCGGCGTTTTCGTCACGCTGCTCAGATCGGTCGCCAGCCCCGTCTCGCCCCGCAGCGCGGCCGCCGGCATGACGCCGGTGGGCGAGCCGAGCGCGACCACGTGCTTGTCGCAGTATTTGACTTCGTCGATCGTCGAGTGGAAGTAGACGAAGGGGTTGTGGCGCGTCGCGTAGCCGTCGCCTGCCTCGGCTTTCTGGGTTTCGTCGCTTGTGTTCAGCGCGGGGTGCCCGCAGGCGGCGGTCTCGCGGTTGGGGTCATTGCCCATGTCCTCCGCATACGCCTTCCACGTCAGTTTCTTGGCGGCCAGCTGGTCGCCGATGTTGTGCACTTCGGCGGGGTAGACGCAGCCCGTGCCGGTCTCGACACCGCTCGACAGCATCACGGCGCCCGTGAAGTCGTCGAAGGCCGGGCAGTCGCCCTGGTTCTGTGCGTTGGGCGGCTGGCCGGAGACGAGGGAGATGTAGTTGTCGTTGCTCGCGTGGCCGGTCGCGTAATAGTTTTCGAGCAGCGCGCCCTGCGCGGGGAGGGTCTGCGCGAGATACGGGTCGGCGGCGGGTTCCCCGAACGTGGACGCGTAGCCCTCGTTCTCGAGGACGATGACGAACACGTGACGGATTTTGATTTTGGCCGTTGCGGCGCTTGCGCTCGCGGCGAGGGTCCCGACCACAAGTGAGCCGAGGGCCAGAGCGACGGCGATCCGCGCGCCGACCCCAGCCCGTCTCCGGCGTGAAGGCACTGTCGTTGGAGCGGGCATCGCTGTCTCCTTACGGCGTCGTCGCCGCGCCCACGGGCGCAGGCGCGTCGGCGATCGTCGGCGGGTTGAGGAAGGCGGGCGATTCGACGTTGAGGAAGTCCATGACGGTCTTCGCGTTGGCATCGCGGTAGGTCAGGCGCGGGAGGTTCCACTTGGCCTCGACGGTCGCCAGGAACGACGTGTGGTCGTGCACGACGTTCGTGACGGCGTTCGGCTTGGAGTAGGGCGAGACGACGACGGCCGGCACGCGCGGGCCGTAGATGTCATATCCGCCGGGCGCATCGCCGGGTCCGAGCTTCGGCGGAATCGAGTCCGGGGCGATGGCCGCCGGCGGCGGGACGTGGTCGTAGTAGCCGCCGTGCTCGTCGTAGGTGTAGATCAGCAGCGTGCGCGGCCAGGCGGGCGAGGCCAGAACGGCTTTGACGATCTGCGAGGCCCAATACTCGCCGTAGGCCATGTCCTGCGGGTTCTCCTCGTCGCCGCCGGTCGTTTCGAGCTTTTCGGCGATCGGCTGGAGGGCCGGCAGCGTCGCGAGGCTCGATCCGACGATGCCGGCGACGCCGAACTCCGGGTCGACCAGGCTCACCGACGGCAGGTTGTTGGCGGCGAGGTCCGTGAAGAACTGCGCGATCGGTGCCAGGTTGCTTGGGTACTTTTCGACCGTCGAGCCGATGATCCCAGCCGATGGCAGGTCGGTGAAGTAGTTGCGCCAGCTGATGCCGTAGTGGTGCAGCCGGTCCCAGATCGTGCCGTTCGGCGGTGGCGGGTCGAGCAGGCTTTCGGTGTCCGTCGAGATGTTGCCGTAGGCCGTGCCGGCCATCAGGAAGCGACGGTTGGGGTAGGTCTGGCAGGGCGCCGAGCAGAACCAGCGGTTGGCCACGCAGAAGGTCCGGGCGAGCGAGTAGGGGAAGGGCAGCAGCGCCTGCGTCCAGTAGCCCATCGGCTGGTGGGCGCCGCCGACCGAGCGGATGAACCCGTCCATCTTGCCTTCGTCGATCTGCTCGTGGGTGGCGTCCCAGCTCTGCGACACGTTCGCCCCCTGCGCCGTGGTCGCGAAGGGGAAGGAGTGCACCGGCCCTTCGGGTCCGGGGTTGCTGTTGAGGGCCACGCCGGCGCTGCTGAATTTGAGGCCCTGCGCTTTCGGCTGACCCGAGTGCGCCAGCGCGCCGAGCAGGTTGTCGAACGAGTGGTTCTCCATCATCACGACCACGATGTGGTCGAACGGCATCGCCTCTGTCGGCGTGCCTGCCGGGCGCCTGGGGTCGGGCAGGCTGTCGGGCTGGCGAATCGTCGCCCCGGCCGCCGACATCGCCCGCCACAGCCCCCCACTGGACATCGCCGCCGCCGCAGCACCGACCGACCCGCCGTAGCGCAACAGCGCGCGCCGGGTGATGGCGTCCTCGAGCGATGGGTGGTGAATGTCGAACACAGCGTCTGGTGATCGAGCACGGTCGATCTCACCAGGCTCACTTCCCGAGTTCGCGCTCGAGCATGTGAAGATCCGGTGAGCGTGCTTTACCCCCTGAACGCGGAAGTTATGCGTCGATGCCTGGGGCGGGGGCCATACGCCGCTAGCCTGTCGACCCGTGCTCGTACCGAGAGATGACATCCGCAATGTCGCCATCGTGGCCCACGTCGACCATGGCAAGACGACGCTCGTCGACGCCATGCTGTGGCAGTCGGGCGCGTTTCGCGTCGGCCAGGATGTCGCCACCCGGGTCCTGGACTCGATGGACCTCGAGCGCGAGAAGGGAATCACGATCCTCGCCAAGAACACGTCGCTGCGCTACCGCGACGTCAAGCTGAACATCATCGACACACCCGGCCACGCCGACTTCGGAGGCGAGGTCGAGCGAGGTCTGACGATGGTCGACGGCGTGCTGCTGCTCGTCGACGCGTCCGAGGGCCCGTTGCCGCAGACCCGCTTCGTCCTGCGCAAGGCGCTCGAGGCCAAGCTGCCGGTCATCCTCGTGATCAACAAGGTCGACCGCCCCGATGCTCGCGTGGCCGAGGTGGTCGACGAGGTCTACGAGCTGTTCCTCGACCTCGACGCCGACGAGCATCAGATCGAGTTCCCGATCGTCTACTCCAACGCCAAGGCCGGCATCGCGTCGCTGCACTACGAGCCGGGGAAGCCGCTGGAGGGAACCACGCTGGCGCCGCTGCTCGACCTCCTGCTCGAGCGCATCCCCGCACCGACCTATGACCCCGAACACCCCCTCCAGGCGCTCGTGACCAACCTCGACGCGTCGCCCTACGTCGGGCGCCTGGCGATCTGCCGCGTCCGCCACGGCAACATCCGCAAGGGCCAGCAGATCGCCTGGTGCCGCGCCGACGGCTCGATCCAGAAAGCGCAGGTCGCCGAGCTCTACGTCACCGACGCACTCGACCGCGTCGACGCGCCCGAGGCGGGGCCCGGGGAGATCATCGCGGTCGCGGGCATCGCCGAGGTGACGATCGGCGAGACGCTCGCCGACCCCGGCGACCCTCGCCCGCTGCCAGTCATCACGGTCGATGAGCCCGCGATGTCGATCACGATCGGCGTCAACTCCTCGCCGCTCGCCGGCAAAGACGGCGACAAGATCACCGCCCGCCAGATCAGGGCGCGCCTCGACCAGGAGCTCGTCGGAAATGTGTCACTGCGCGTCGTGGACACGATCAAACCCGACACCTACGAGGTCCAGGGGCGCGGCGAGCTCCAGCTCGCGGTGCTGGTCGAGATGATGCGCCGCGAGGGCTTCGAGCTGACCGTCGGCCAGCCCCACGTCGTCGAGCGCGAGATCGACGGCAAGCGCAACGAGCCCGTCGAGCGGCTGTCGGTCGACGTGCCCGAGGAGCACGTCGGCACGGTCACGCAGCTGCTGGCCGCGCGCAAGGGCCGCATGGAGCACATGATCAACCACGGCACGGGCTGGGTGCGGATGGACTATCTCGTCCCGGCGCGCGGCCTGATCGGCTTCCGCACGGAATTCCTGACCGAGACGCGGGGCACCGGCATCATGCACCACGTCTTCGACCGCTGGGAGCCGTGGGCCGGCGACATCCTGACCCGCACGAGCGGGGTGCTCGTCGCCGATCGCCGTGGCGAGACGGTGACCTTCTCGCTGTTCACCCTGCAGGAGCGCGGCTCCCTGTTCGTCGGGCCCGGCGAGGAAGTCTATGAGGGCATGATCATCGGCGAGAACGCCCGCTCGGAGGACCTCGACGTCAACCCGGTCAAGGAGAAGCACCTCACGAACATGCGCTCGTCGACCTCCGATGTCCTCGTCCGCCTCGACACCCACCGCAAGCTGACCCTCGATGAGGCGCTCGAGTTCGTCCGCGAGGACGAGGCCGTCGAGGTGACGCCGGCGTCGGTTCGCATGCGCAAGGTCGTGCTGCCGAAGGTCGAGCGCCTGAAGGCCGTTCGTCAGGCGCGCAAGTGAGCGCGACTGTAGGGTACCGCCGATGATTCGAACGAAAACAGCGTCTCTCACCCACAAGCTGCTCCTCTGTCTCGCGCTCATGACGGCCGCGGCGGTCCTTCCCAGCGCGATCGCGGCAGGCGCCGAAGGCACGATCACCTACCAGCACGAGAGCTTTCAGTCCTACGGAAAACAGCTCGCCGGCGGGCAGATCAAGGCGGTCACGATCAACAAGCGCCTGCGCTCGCTGCACGTGAGCCTCAAGGACGGCAGCCACGTGCTCGCCAAATACGCGGCCCACGAAGAGCCCAAGGTCGTCTCCGCTCTGGAAGCCAAGGGCGTGACACCGACGATCGAGTCCAAGGCCCAGGCGCTCAAAGAGGCGACGAAACCGGCCAAACACAAACTGCGCTACATCGCCGGGGGCATCCTCGTCGTCGTCGTGATCGTCGTCGGCGCCGTCCTGCTGATCGATCGCAGGCGCAAACACGAGCAGGAATAGCCGGGAGGCGGGGCGCCGGAGCGCTCGGCTTTTCGTCCTCAGCAGTGAGGCCGGCGGCGGGGGCGGTGTCCGTGCTCGCTCTTCGCCAGGGTCCTGATCGCGGCGCCGACGTCGTGGGCGAGCATGTCGACCATGTCGCGTGAGAAGTTCTCCTTGACGACCATGCGCAGCACCGTGATGTGCTCGGCGTTCGGCGGCAGCGTGTAGGCGGGGACGATCCAGCCGCGCTGGCGCAGCACGCGCGAGAGGGCGGTCAGGTCTATCGCCTGAGGATCGCTCGCACGCACCACGACGATCGGGAAGCGAGAGCCGTCGCTCACGAGCTCGAGGCCGTCGAGGCTCGCCAGCTTCGCCGCGAGCGCCCCGGCGTTCTGGAGGGCCGCCGCGACGATGCCCTCATATCCGGCCCGCCCGAGGCGCAGGAAGGCGAAGTACTGGAGGATCACCGACGAGGACGGCCGCGAGAAGTTGAGCGAGTAGTTGGGCATGTCTCCGCCCAGGTAGTTGATGTGGAAGACGAGCTCCTCGGGCAGGTCGGAGGAGTCGCGGAATATGACGGTGCCCATCCCCGGGTAGACGAGGCCGAACTTGTGGTTCGACACGTTGATCGAGTGCACCGACTCGAGCCGGAAGTCCCACTCCTCCTGCGGATGGGAGAACGGCGTGATGAAGCCCCCCGAGGCCGCGTCGACGTGGAGTGGGATCTTCCAGCCGGCGTCGGCGGCGATCCGCACGAGCAGGGCGTCGATCGAGCGCAGGTCGTCCATCTGGCCTGTGAACGTCGTGCCGAGCAGGCCGGCGACCGCGATCGTGCGCTCGTCGAGCAGCGGCTCGACCTCGGCCGCGCCGATCGTGTAGCGGCCCTCCTGCATCGGGATCACGCGGGCCTCGACCTCGAAGTAGCGGGCGAACTTCTCCCAGCAGGTGTGGACGTCGGCGCCCATGACCATGTTCGGTTTGTCGGCAGCCAGCCCGGCGGCCTCGCGCCTGCGCTGCCAGGTGCGCTTGTGAGCGAGCATCGCGAGCATGATCGCCTCGGAGGAGCCGATCGTCGCGGTGCCGGTCGGACGCTGGTGGGCGGGCGCGTGGAAGAGCCGGCCGATCATCGACACGACCCGCTCGTGAACGACCTCCGTCTGCGGGTACTCGTCCTGGTCGATCAGGTTCTTGGCGAGCGTCTCGGCGGCCAGCCTGTCGGCCTGCGGCTCCATCCAGCTGGTCACGAACGAGGCCAGGTTCAATGCGGGATTTCCGTCCAGGTTGAGCTCGTCGTGGACGAGCTGGTAGGCGGCGTCGGCGGGCACCCCCTCGGCCGGCAGCCGGTACTTAGGGATGTCGTGGGAGAAGGACCGACCGGCGTAGGTCGCAGAGACGTGCTCCTCGGACTCGAGGTTCAGCTTGTGCATCGACGCTCTCCTTACGGTGGCGGGCGCCGGCCGTGGCCGGCGCAGGTCGGTGGCCTCATGTCAGCCGGGATCATCGCGCCGGCGCCGGCGCGGGTGCCGGCCGCGCCCACAGGTAGCTCAGCAGACAGCCGAGCGCGAAGGCTGCGACCACGAGCAGAACCGGCCCGGAGTCCTCGGCCAGCGCTCCGACGACGCCGGCGGTTACGCCGCCGCCCAGCGCGGCGAGCCAGCCGGGATCGCCGCCGACGGGGGCGAGCAGGCGCACGCGAGCACTCAGGCCCGCGGCGGCCCCGAGGAGCGCGAGGCCCGTCGCGATGGGCATCGTGTGGTTGTGCAGCTCGCCCCACGCGGCGCGGTAGCGGCGGACGATGACGTCGCGCAGGTCGCCGGCCGAGCGCGCGTGCAGGACGCTGCCGGTGAAGTGGCCGTTGCCATTGGCCGTCAGGAGGTCGAGGACGGCCAGCGCGAGCAGGGCGGCGACGGGGCTGAGGAGCACGACGAGCAGGCGGCGGCGGCTGAGCGCTCCTGGCAGGAGAACGATGGCGGCTACGGCGAAGCCGGCGCTGACGAGGATCACGCCGCCGACGCCCGCGCCGATCCGCGCCGAGCCCTCGATGACCGCCAGCACGGCGCCCGCGGCCAGCACGAAGGCCGCGTTTCGCCGCCGCCGCCGGGCTGGATACAGCGCAGCCGCCAGCGCCGCCAGTACGAGGACGGCGAGGGCCGACTTGAGCTCGTTGCCGATGCCGTAGAAGCGGGCGCCGAGCAGCGGGTTCGGTCCGAGCAGCGAGCGCATGAGCAGCTGCGTGTGGGCAAGTGCGTCGGCGCTCAACGCCGCGAGCGCGACGAGCGCCGGGGCGAGTGGGGCCCGCGGCCAGGGCAGCAGGGCGTCCGTGACCGCGCCCAGGCCGAGGCAGCACAGGGCGATCGTCGCGTACTCGATCGGGGCGCTCGGCTCGAGCGCGGCGGGCAGGAGCACCACCACGGGTGCCCACAGCACGCCGATCGCGCCTGCCCGGATCGCTCGCCCGCGGGCCGCGGGCCGGCGGGCGCAGAGCAGCAGCAGCGCCGCCCAGGCGAGCAGCAGGAAGCCGAGCGACTTCAGCCGCCGCCCGCCGATGACGCGGAGTCGCGCCATCAGCGAGCGCAGCCGGGGCGAGTCGAGCGAGCCGGCTGTCGTGATCGTGCGGCCGCGGATCTCCGACGGCAGCGCGCCGCGGCCGAGGTGGGCGAGGATCGTGGGCGCGACGTCCACCGCCGTGACGAGGCCCTTCTGGTTGGTACTGGCGGAGCTCAGCTCGCGTCCACCGCCGCCCGGCAGGCCGGCCACGGCGCTCCAAAGCAGCGCGCCCCGGCGCGGGTCGGCGACGCGTTGCACGACCACGATCAGCTCGTCGGCCGGACGGCGATCGGTCAGGGCGGCGAGGTCGGCCAGGCCTTCGCGCCCGCCCGGCAGGTCGGCGACGACCAGTTGCCGGGAGCGTGCCAGAGACGCGATGCGCGCGGACAGCGTCGAGGGCGTGCCGAGGGACACCGCCGCGATGCGCCCGTCGAGGGCTGCGGCCGCGCCCGCGTCTGGCGCCCCTGCACCACCGATCCCGGCATACGCCGCGCCGCCGGCCAGCGAGCTCGCCAGCAGGCCGGGGGTAAGCAACTGGGGTGCCGCTCGCGTTCGCTGCACGGCCGCCGCCCAGCCCGTGATCGTGACCGCGCTCGTGCCGTCGCTGCGCAGTGACAGGGAGGGTGTGTCAGGGCGCGGATAAGCCGAGGATGCAATCCTCGCGCCCTGGCCGATGTCGAGCACGAGTTGGCTCGTGCTGTAACGGCCCTGGGCCGCCGACATGATCCCGACCGACAGGCTCGGCATGGCTGCGAGGGCGGCCTCGTCGGTGGGTAGAAACAGCAGCAGCGCGGTGGGCCGCCCCGGCTGGTCCTGTGCCGTCGCGCCCGGCGCGCCGCAAAGGCCGACCGTCGCGGTGCCGAGGAGGGCGAGTGCCGCCCCCCGCCAAAGTCGGCTCAGACCTCCGCTCCCTCTCGCGCCACGGCGCCGTGGGGGCGGCGCTGCGCCTCTCCCGGCGTCGCGCCGTTGCGGCCATCGCGCCCAAGCGGGTCGGGCGCCGAGAGCGTTCCCTCGATGTTGATGCGCGGCAGAACGCGCGCCAGCGGGGCGGGCAGGAGCCAGGTGGTCCGGCCCAGCAGGTGGAGGGTCGCCGGGAGCAGCAGGCAGCGGACGACGAGCGCGTCGAGGAAGACGGCGCTCGCCAGGCTCAGCCCGAACTCCTTGATCACGCGGTCTTCGCCGAGCATGAACGACAGGAACACGGACACCATGATCGCCGCGGCCGCGGTGACGACACGTCCGGTGAGCGCCAGGCCCTCGGCCACGGCTCTGGAGTTATCGCGCGTATGGGTCCAGCGCTCGTGGATGCGCGAGACCAGGAACACCTCATAGTCCATCGACAGGCCGAACACGATCGCGAACAGCATGACCGGGATGAACGACTCGATCGGGCCTTTCTGCACTCCCATCAGTCCGCCGAGCCAGCCCCACTGGAAGATCGCGACGATCACTCCCAGCGACGCGCCGATGCTGAGGAGGTTCATGACCGCGGCCTGCAGCGGGATCGCCACGGAGCGGAACACCACCAGCAGGAGCAGCGCCGACAGCAGGACGACGACGCCGATGAAGAGGGGCAGCTTGTGGCCGAGCGTGGTCGCGAAGTCGACCGATCCAGCGGTGACCCCGCCGACGTAGACGTGGCTGTGAGTTTGAGCCTCAACCGGCGGGAGGGCCCGGTCGCGCAGCCGCTTCACGAGCTGCGTCGTCGCGTAGGCCTGCGGCGATGACACGGGATAGACGCTGATCGTTGCAACGTCGCCCGCCGGGTTGATCCGGGCCGGCGCGACCGCGGCGACCCCCGGCGTCGCGGCGATCACCGTACGCAGCCGCGCCAGTGTCCCTGCCCGCGCGCTCGTCGCGGTGGGCAGGCGCGCGACGACCAGCAGAGGCCCGTTGAAGCCTTCTCCGAAGCCTTCGGCGAGCAGCTCGTAGGCCCGATGGGTCGTCTTGCCGGCGGGATCGCTGGAAGCGTCGCTCGAGCCCAGGCGCAGGGCCGTGGCCGGCGCCGCGATGAGCAGCATCGTCAGCGCAGAGACGGCAGCGATCGTGCGTGGGCGCCGTCCGACGAAGGCGCTCCAGCGCAGCCAACCCGATCCCGCGGTCGGGGCGGCGCTGCCACGTTCGGCGGCGCGGGCGCGCGCGCGGCGCCCGCCACGCGCGACCCTGGCTCCGGCGATCGTCAGGAGCGCCGGCAGCAGCGTAAGCGAGGCGAGCATGACGAGGAGCACGCCGATCGAGGCCGAGATGGCGACGCCGTAGAGGAAGCTGACGCCGAGCAGCATCATGCCGAGGAGCGCGATCACGACCGTCGAGCCCGCGAACAGGACGGCGCGCCCGGCGGTGTCGATCGACTGGATGACCGACTCGCGCGCGTTCTCGAACGTCGGCCCCGGGGTCGCGTATGCCTCGCGGAAGCGCGTCAGGATGAACAGTGCGTAGTCGATCCCCACACCGAGGCCGATCATCGCGGCGAGCTCGGAGGAGAAGTTGGGCGTGTCGACGACGTGGGTGAACAGCGATATCGCCCCGAGGCCGGTGCCGAGTCCGAACAGCGCCGTCACGATCGGCAGGCCCATCGAGATCAGCGAGCCGAACGTCAGCAGCAGGACGACGATGGCGGCGATCAGCCCGACGGCCGTCGAGATCCCAAAGCCGGCTTGCTGGGTCTGCTCGATCGCCTGCCCGCCGAGCTCGACCTGGAGCCCGGGCTGAGCCGCGGCCCGGGCGACTTTGACGACGCGTTCCGGTGCGCTCTTGGGCAGGAGGTTCGCTTTTTCGTCGAACACGACGGTGGCGAACGCGATCCTCGCGTTCTTGGATATCGACTTGCCGGCGGCCGCGCCGCTGTAGGGGCTGATGACGGCGGCGACGTGGGGCAGCTTGGCGACGGCGGCGAACATCGTCGCCATGCGGGTCCTCACGGTCGGGTCGAGGACGCTGCCGCTGCTGACCTTGAAGGCGATCGTGTCGCGGTCTCCGGCCTGGGCGGGGAAGCTGTGGTCGAGGAGGTCCGCCGCGCGCTGGGCGTCGGAATGTGGCAGCGTGAAGTTGTTTGAGTAGCTGGTACCGGCCGACTGTGCGAAGGCGTTGACGGCGAACAGCAGCGCCAGCCAGCCGATTGCGACGTAGATGCGGTGGGTCGTGGACCAGCGGGCGAGTCTGAGCATGGGAGGTAGGGTCCTTTGGAGCGCGTTTCGGCAGGGGGAGGGCTCCCGCTGAAAGAGCCCGCGTAAGCCTAGTACGCTTGCCATCAGTGTCTGAGCGCGAGCGCGACATGCCGGCAGGATGAGCGGCCTGCTGGCGCGGCGCGCCCGCTACCTCGCGTTTCGCTACCGCGAGCGCTTCCCCAAGCGGATCGCCGAAGAAGATGTCCCCGTCAGCGCCGACATGGGCGCTGCGTCCAGCGTGCTGCTGATCGCCTTCGGCGGCATGCGCGGGCGCATCGGGATGCCCCCCTTCGAGTTTCTCAAGCTCACCGGTGAGATGCCGGTCAAACGCCTCTTCGTGCGCGACCTGCGCCAGGCCTGGTACCACGAGGGTCTGCCGCCCAACGGCCGTTCCCTGCTGGACGTCGCCGCGGAGCTGCGATCCCTGATCGCGACAGAGGAGGTCACGCGCCTCGTCGTGACCGGCAACTCGGCCGGCGGCTACGCCGCGCTCGTCTTCGGCACGCTGCTCGAAGCCGATGTCGTCCTCTGCTTCGCGCCCCAGACGATTCTCGATCTCGGCGAGCTCGACGCGATGGACGACCACCGCTGGGACGAGCGCCTGAGGAAGGTCACGGCCGCCGGGTCGCTGGACCCGGACTGGATCGACTTGGGTCCCGCGCTGCGCTCGGCACCTCCCCGCAAGACCGTTTACAGGGTCTACTTCGACGAGACGCTGCGCCAGGATCGCCTGCATGCCGAGCGCCTGGTCGGGGTCGCGGGACTGCAGCTCTACCGCTTCGGCCGCGGCTCGCACCACCTCGTGCGATCGCTCCGCGACAGCGGCGCGCTCGCACGCCTGCTGCGGGAGGCTGTGACGGGCTCCCGCGAGGGGGCCGTCGAGTCGGACCGCGCCGCCGCTAGTTGACGCTCGGATCCATCGGCATTCGTGCCACGAGCGCGTAGCTGCCGCCCTTGCGGGTGAGGACCCGGCTCCAGAGGTCCTCAGGCGTCTCGCTGAACACGTCGTCGGGCTCGGCGGCCTGGACGAACCAGTCGCCCTGGTCGAGCTCGGCGTCGAGCTGTCCCTCGCCCCAGCCGGCATAGCCGGCGAAGACGCGTCCGCGCGCCGTCGCATCGGCCAGCTCGTCGAGGTCGGCGTCGGGCGCCGGGAAGCCGATGCGCCCGAGGACGAGCAGCCCGGCCGGCGCCGGGTCGATGAACTCCGCGAGCAGGACGAGCGACTCTGGCTGGACCGGGCCGCCCTTGAAGACCGGATCGCCGCCATCGAGGGCGGCCTCGAGCTGTGGCACGACCTCGCCGACCGTGACGGCCGACGGGCGGTTGAGGACCACGCCCATCGCGCCCTCCTCGCTGTGGACGCCTATGAGGACGACCGAGCGGGCGAAGTTCGGGTCGCTGAGCGTCGGCGAAGCGAGCAGCAGCTGGCCGGTGAGGGATTCGTCCATGATCTCCTGAGGCTAGCGCCCGCCGATCGAGCCGGCTTGGCGCGAGGGTCGCGCCGGTGGCGGTCGTTGAACGACCGGGCGGCGCTCTACAACGCGAGACAGGGAGAGAGCAAACGTGAGCGAGATCCGCGAGTTCGACGTCGTCGTCGTGGGAGCCGGACCTGCCGGCGAGGTCTGCGCGGGCCGTCTGTCCGATGGCGGCCTCGCCGTCGCGCTCGTCGAGCGCGAGCTGGTCGGCGGCGAATGCTCGTTCTACGCCTGCATGCCGTCCAAGGCCCTGCTTCGCCCAGCCCAGGCGCTCGCCGAGGCCCGACGGGTCGCCGGCGCTGCCGAGGCGGTGCGCGGCGAGATCGACGTCGCCGCCGTGCTCGCCCGCCGGGACGAGGTCGTCCACGACCTCGACGACAGCGGTCAGCTGCCTTGGCTCGAGGATCGCGGGATCGCGCTCGTACGCGGGCACGGCGTGCTCTCGGGCGAGCGCGAGGTGAGCGTGGGCGAGGAGGTCCTCCGGGCCCGCCGGGCGGTCGTGCTGGCGACCGGGACGCGCGCGTCGATCCCGCCGATTCCCGGGCTGAGAGAGGCCGAGCCGTGGACCAACAGGCAGGTCACGACGGCGGCGGCGATCCCGCGCTCCCTGCTCGTTCTCGGCGGGGGCGTGGTGGGCGTCGAGATGTCCCAGGCATACGCGTCGCTCGGGGCGAGCGTGACCGTCGTCGAGTCGATGGAGCGCCTGATCGCAGCCGAGGAGCCGTTCGCCTCCGAGCAGGTTCGCGAAGCGCTCGAGCGGGCCGGCGTCGAGGTCAGCCTGGGCGTCGCGGCGACGTCGGTCTCCCGCGCCACGGGCGATGCGTCTCGCAACCCGGTGCGCCTCGAGCTCGAGGACGGCAGCAGCTTCACGGCCGACGAGCTGCTCGTCGCGGTCGGGCGCAGCCCGCACACCGACTCGCTCGGTCTCGAGGTCGTCGGCCTGGAGCCGGGCTCCCCGATCGAGGTCGACGACACGATGCGCTCTCCGGGCCGCGACTGGCTCTACGCGATCGGCGACGCGAACGGACGCGTCCTCCTGACGCACATGGGCAAGTACCAGGGCCGGCTCGCCGCCGACCACATCCTCGGTCGCGCCACAGCGCTGCGCAGCGACGGTCGCCTCTCGCCACGCGTCATCTTCACCGAGCCGCAGGTCGCCGCCGTCGGGCATACGCTCGAGAGCGCCCGCCGGGCCGGCCTGCACGCGAGCGCCGTGGATGTGCCCGTCGAGGAGAACGCTGGTGGCAGCTTCATCGGGCATGGCGCCCCGGGCACGGCGAGGCTCGTCGTGGACGACGATCGTGGGGTGCTCGTCGGCGCGACCTTCACGGGGGTCGAGGTCGCAGAGTCGCTGCACGCGGCGACGATCGCCGTCATCGGCGAGGTTCCGATCGATCGCCTCGCCCACGCCGTTCCCTGCTTCCCGACCCGCAGCGAGATGTGGCTGAAGCTGCTCGAAGCTCGCGAGCGCGCCGGCTCGGGCTAGGGCGCCGAGAAGATCTCGACGACGCCCGTCGAGCGGTGGTCGTTGCCGTTGCCCACGGGCACGACGACGTGACCGTCGGCGACGATGGGGCTGTTCCAATGACCCGGTGCGGCTGCCAGCGCAGCGATCGGACGGGCTGAGCTCGGGCGGTAGACGTCGACCGCGCCGCCGTCGGGGTCGTAGACGTACAGCAGGCCACCCGCCATGACGGGGCTCGTGCCGGGTGTGCCGTTCTGCCAGGCGAGGTAGAGGCGTCCGCCACGGAGCACGAAGGCGGCCGTGCCGTTGCCGTTGGCCACGAAGACCGTCGTGTGCCCACCCCGGCGCCAAACCGCGGGAGCGGTGAACAGCTCGCCGCCGCCCGGGGTCGCGAGGCGCTGGACTTCGCCCCCGAGCGGATGCAGCCGCGCCCTCGCACCGGACGGGGGATGGCCGTCCAGGCGCGAGAGTGCGAGCACCCGCAGGACGCCGTCCTTGCCGCCGACGAGCGCGCGGTCGCCGCCGAGCAGCGCCGGCGCGCTCGAGCCGAGGTCGCTGTCGCTGCCGCGGAGCTGTGCCTGGTTGACCGGCGTGAAGGACTGGCGAAGCTCGAGTCCGGCGAGGTTGAGCTCGACGACGCTGTCGCCGAAATCAGTCGTGCCGTTCCACGGTCCGTTGCCGGTGTCGATCAGGATGCGCCCGCCACCCGGCTCGACAACGGGCCCGCCGCGGGACAGGATCGCCGAGTCGCTCGACGAGCAGCCGCTCGGCACGAGCAGTTCGCGCCGGGTGGCACAGAGCGTGTTGAAGATCGCCTGCAGGCGACCGCTCACGCGGTCGATCAGGACGACGTGGCCCTGGTAGGGAGGCGCGTCGCCGACGTAGCCGCCCGTCGCCGCGATCAGCGAGCCGCCCGCGATGTTGAGGGCCGCCGCGATCTTCTCGTGCGAGGGGTCGCGCGTGATGCGAGCGGGCCACGACGCGGTTCGCACCTCGGCGCCGTCGGAGACCGCCAGCTTGTGGATACGACCGTCCGGCGACGCGGCGTACACGAACATGCGAGTCGGGTCGGCGAGCGGGCTCGCCGTGGTGATCTGGCTGCTGCCCGCGAGTGCCACGGACGCCGACGGCGCGAACGTCCACAGCAGGGTCCCGCGGTCGGCGTCGATCGCGATCGTCCGCCCGTATGTGCTCGTGACGACGACGACGTTGCGCACGACGCCGCCGACGGACACGCCGTGGAGGTAGATCGGCGAGGAGTCAATCGTGCCAGGAACGTGCACGACGATGCGGCGCAGCCGTCTCACGTTGGCCGCCGTGATGCCGGCAGGACGTTCGCTGACGTCGCTCCGCTGGGGGTCGAGACCGAACTCGGGCCAGTCGAGCAGGCGCTTCCCATGGGCCTGCACCGCTGCCGGGATCGCGGCGACGCCGGCCGTGGGGGCGGGGGCGACCGCCGGCACGGTGGCGCTGCACCCGGCCGCCAGGAGGCAGGCGACGATCGCCAGCGACGAAGCGGTGAGGCGGCGAGCGCTCATCTCGCGGACGTTCTATCGCATCCTCGCGCGGCGGCGCGGCAGAAGCCCAACAGCGGTCTATGCTGCTCGGCGCGCCCCGCGGCGGGTCCAACCACACGACCAGGAGCGTGAGCGAGATGGCGAAGACCCCGCAGGTGGGCGAGCTAGGCGCCCGACTTCGAGCTGCCGGGCACGGAGGGCTCGGACACCCTCCAGCAGCCACGCGCCCGAGGAGAGCTCCTGGCCGTCGCGTCGAGCCGTTGATGCCAGCAGCGATTAGCCGTCGCCGGCGACACGTTGGAGCAGGCCGCGGCCGGCTCCAACCTCATCCCATCCAACACCGCCTGCATCAGCGCCAACCGACCACCCGCTCCGAGCTTCGCTCTACGGTGGATCGGCATCCCGGGTCCTCCTATGGAAGTGAGTCGTCGAAGACCCACAGCCTGGGATGAGACCCGGATGCCTCCTCAGCCGGCCACAACGTGTGTGGGCACGTCAACTAGGCCCTGGTCACGGACGCCGCACGGGCGCTCCGCAAGTCGTATCCGAGGCCCTCGAGCTCGGCACCGGCCAGCCGCTCTGCCTCCGGGGAGTCCTCGTAGCGTCGACGATGGATTCCGATCGAGCGAGTGTGCGCAGCGCCTAGCCGCTTGCGTATCTTCGGCGTCATCTCCTGCCCGAGGTGAGCAACGATCGCCTGCCCGACGGAACTTGGGTCGGACATCAGCTCCTCGTAACGCACCGACAGGAGCCTTCCCGAGCCCGCCACATCCGGGCGATGCAGGAATCGCAGACAGCGCCTGACCATCTCGCGCCACATGAGCAGCGCCCTGATGTATTGGGTAGCCGACAGGAACGTCTCCTCGTCGATCTCAGCGACCCACCAGGGCACGTAGCGATCACCGACCCTGCGTCCGATTGGAGCCTCGTTCGTCTCGAGACCGGCGAGCTTCTCGTCGCTCAGCACATCGTAGGAGCGCACCAGGGAGTCGGCGACGTCGCGACCGTCCCTGAAGATGTAGATGAGGCGGGCCTCCGGCAGCGCTTCGTACGAAAACTCGGGTGCGAATGAAAGAAACGGCTCCTTGTAGACCAACAGGCTCTCCGGACGCACGCCGCTCGCCGCACGGCGCAGATCGCCCAGCCCGTGGCCGGCCGCCCACCACTTGCGAAGTGCAGCGGCGCGCGAACGGTAGACGGCACTCTCCAGATAGTCGCTAATCGCGCCCCTGAAACTGCGCCTCAAAATATCGCGCAGATCGTCGGTGATCTCCTGAGCTGCAAGGTGAGCAATCCCGACGGGCAACAGGTTACCGCTGACACACTCCGCGCTCGGGAGGCCGTCGAGGCAGCTCATCAGGAACGTGGTTCCCGATCGAGGGACGCCGAACACGATGGCCCGCTCGACCGTCATCGCGCGCCCGCCACGCCGTTTCTGTCGGTCCCGCAGCTGCTCATCGATCCCGGGATCCTAACATTCGATCGGGCGTCCCCAGCGGCTACGCGCCCCGCTGGCAGCTCATCGAGCATGTGGCGACCGTTGTGCTGCCTCGCGGCTCGTCGCCCGGCGCATGCAAAAGGACGGCTGGATGATGGCGAAGAGACCGGAGGCGAGTGAGAAGGCCCCTGACTTCGAGCTCGCTGGCACGGATGGTCCCTTGCGCCCGTCCGAGCATCGCGGCGAGCGGTTGGTGCTGTGGTCGTCCTACCCGGGCGACTACTCGCTGTCGGTAGGGGGGATGCGAGAAGCTGGTGGCAGGGGCTGGGGAGCTGGGATATCCTACGGGCGGTATGGCCAAGACTCCGCGAGTAGGCGAGGTGGCGCCCGACTTCGAGCTGCCAGGCACGGAGGGCCCGTTCCGACTGTCCGAGCACCGTGGGGAGCGCGTCGTTCTGCTCTTCTACCCGGGTGACAACACGATGGTCTGCACCAAACAGTTCTGCTCCTATCGCGACCGGGGCGGCGACTTCGCCTCGCTCGGGGCCACCGTCGTCGGGATCTCCTCCCAGGACCTCGCATCGCATGAGGATTTCGTGGCCAAGCACTCCCTCAACGTGCCGCTGCTGGCCGACGTCGACAAGCAGGTCGCCAAGGCCTACGACGCCTATTCGTCGCGCCTTGGCGTCAAGCGGGCAGTGATCGTCATCGACGAGCAGGGGGTCGTCCGCCACCGCCACGACCACCTGCTCGGACTCGACTACCAGTCGGTCGACGACCTCAAGGGCGTCCTCGACGCGCTGCCCCGTCCAGTCGCTCAGTGACCGGCGGCGCCGAGCGCCGGCGAGATCTCCAGGCCACCGGCGGGACGCTCGCTGCCGGCGCGCGCCGCGTAGAGCTCGGCCAGCTCGAGCTGGAGGTTGCGCGTCCGCTCGCCGGGCGCCGGGGAGCGGCGGTGCCAGCTGCCGTCCCCGTCGAGATCCCATGAGCTGACGTTGTCGGCAAACGCACGGTCGAGCGTTTCGAGCAGCTCGGCGCGCAGCTCCTCGGACTCGATCGGCACCGCCAGCTCGACGCGGTGGTCGAGGTTGCGCGGCATGAGGTCGGCCGAGGCGATGTAGACGCTGTCCTCGCCGTCCCTGTGGAAGGCGTACACGCGGGAGTGCTCAAGCAGCCGTCCGACGATCGAGACGACACGGATGTTCTCCGACAGGCCCTCGACCCCGGGGCGCAGGCAGCAGATGCCGCGCACGTTGAGGTCCACGCGGACGCCCGCCTGGGAGGCCGCGTAGAGCGCGCGGATGCAGCGCCCGTCGACGAGCGAGTTCATCTTCATCGTGATGTGCGCAGGCGAGCCCTGAGAGTGGGCCTCGACGGTCCGCTCGATCTCATCGATGATGCCGTCGCGCAGCTGGTTGGGCGCCATCAGAACTTTGCGGTAGTGGAGCGGTCGCCCGTAGCCGGTGAGGTAGTTGAACATGTCGGCGACGTCGGCGCCGATCTGCTCGTCGGTGGTGAAGAGGCCGAAATCGGTGTACAGCCTGGCCGTGGCCGAGTGGTAGTTGCCCGTGCCGATGTGCACGTAGTTGCGCACCCCGTCGCCCTCGCGGCGCACGACGAGGACGCACTTGGCATGGGTCTTCAGAGACGGCTGCCCGTAGACGACGTGGACGCCGGCCTCCTCGAGCGCCTTGGCCCAGTGGATGTTCATGCTCTCGTCGAACCGCGCCTGCAACTCGACGAGCGCCACCGCCTGCTTACCCCGCTCTGTGGCATTGATCAGGGCGGGCACCAGCGGCGAGTCGTCGCTCGTGCGGTAGACCGTCTGCTTGATCGCCAGGACGTTCGGGTCGGCGACCGCCTGCTCGACGAAGCGCTCGACCGAGGTCGAGAAGGACACGTAGGGATGGTGGACGAGCAGGTCGCCTTCGCGCATCGCTCCGAGGACGTCGGGGCGCTCGCCCTCGTGTCGCAGGAGCCGCGGATGGGTGATCACGCTCAGCGGCTCCTCTCGCAGCTCGCCGTGGCCCGGCAGGCGCACGATCTGCCAGAGGGCGCCCATGTCGAGCAGCCCGTCGACCGGGAAGACCTCGTCGTCCTCCACCCCCAGGAGTCCGGCCAGGGCATCGCCCAGCTGCTTGGAGCAGCGGGCGCCGATCTCGACACGCACGATCTCACCGAAGCGCCTGCGGCGGAGCTCGTCCTCGACCGCCTGCAGCAGGTCGGCGGCGTCGTCGGAGACCTCGAGGTCGGCGTCCCGGGTGACGCGAAAGGTGTCGTAGTCGACGATCTCCATGCCTGGGAAGAGGGCGTCGAGGTGGTGGGCGATGACGTCCTCCAGCGGGACGAGCAGAGCGGGCGCGGGCGCGGGCGCTCTGAGCGTGACGAAGCGGGGCAGGATCTCGGTCGGCACCTTCACGCGCGCGAAGACGGTCTGGTCGCTGATCGGGTCGCGTACGAGCACGGCAAGGCTCAACGACAGATTGGAGATGTACGGGAAGGGGCGCCCGGGCGCCACCGCCAAGGGCGTGAGCGCTGGGAAGATCGCCTTCTGGAAATGCTTTGCGAGTTCGGCTCGGCGGTCTTCGTCGAGATCCTGCACGCCGACCACGTGGACGTCGTGGCCGGCCAGGGCCGGGCGCAGGCGCTTTTCGAAGCAGTCCGTCAGCCGTTGGCTCTGGGCGAGCACACGCTCGCGGATCAGGGCGGTCGTCTGCGAGGGGATGAGGCCGTCCTGGCTGGGGTTCTCGACGCCGGCGTCGATCTGGTCGCGCAGCCCCGCGACGCGAACCATGTAGAACTCGTCGAGGTTCGTCGTGTAGATGGCGCAGAACTTGACGCGCTCCATCAGGGGGACGGACTCGTCCTCGGCCAGCTGCAGGACGCGATCGTTGAAGTCGAGCCACGACATCTCGCGGTTCAGGTAGAGCGAGGCATCGGAGGCGCCCTCGTGGGCGCCCGCCGTGCTCGTGGCCCCGTCGCTCTCGTGGTGTTCGCGGTCGCCGTCCACAGGCTTCCTCACGCTACACCCTGGGCGACTGCTCCGGCACTCGTCGGCGGCAGGGCCCGATCCCGCGCTACGCTGCATCGCATCGGATGGCTCGACAGCTCTGGCTACTTCGACACGCCGAGGCCGAGCCCCATGGCGCGCGTCAGGACGCTCAGCGTCGCCTGACCGACCGCGGGGCCGAGCAGGCACGCACTGCGGGCGCGGCGATCGCGCGAATGGAGGTCGGCTTCGAGGCGATCCTGTTCAGTCCCAGGGTTCGCGCGCGCCAGACCGCCGAGCTGGCGAGCGAGAGCTGGCCCGCCGATCAGCGACAGATGCTCACGCTGCATCCGCCGCTGGCGGGCGGCTTCGATGCCGCCCAGGCGCTCGACGCGATGGCCGCGCTCAGCGCCGACGGGCGCCTGCTCGTGGTCGGGCACGAGCCCGATCTCTCGCACATCGTCGCGCAGCTGGCCGGAGGCTCGGCGGACGTCAAGAAGGGCGGGCTCGCCGTCGTGCGGCTAGAGGGAGCGAGCGGTGAGCTCGCCCTGCTGCTGCGGCCCCGCGAGCTCGCGCTGATCGCCGACCCGGCTCTCGTCGGCGCCGGAGCCCCAGTCGGCGGGGAGTGAGGACGGCACGTCGTTTGGGTCGACGACCTCGAGCGACTCCGCCGCGAAGCGGTAGCCGATGCCGAAATGGGTGTGGATGTAGCGCCAGTTGGAGGAAGCCTTCTCGAGCTTCTGGCGCAGCTTTCGCACGAACACGTCGACAGAGCGGTCGCCGCGCACCATCGTGTATCCCCAGAGCCGGGAGTAGATCTCCTCGCGCTCGAGCACACGTCCCTCGGCCGACGCAAGCAGCTCGATCAACTCGAACTCGCGCCTGGTGAGGTCGATGCTCTTCCCGTCGACGTAGGCCTGGAAACGGTCGGGGCGGATCTCGACGTCGCCCGCGAGGACGGGTTTGGCCTCCGCTCGGCTCGTCGTCCGGCGCCGGCGTCGCACCACGCTCTGTACGCGCGCGATCACTTCCTCCGGGTGGCAGGGCTTCGTGATCCAGTCGTCGGCGCCCAGACGCAGTCCACGGACGCGCTGGGCGACGGTGGAGGGACCGGTGCAGACGATGATCCCGAGGTCGGGCAGGGCCTCGCAGAGGCGCTCGAGCCACTCCCACGCCTGCGGGCCGAGGACGGCGAGATCGACGACGAGTGCGCTGAGGCGCATCGAGACGACCGCGTCCGGGGGAACGGGGCTGGCGAGCACACGATGCTCCCAACCGACCCTGTCGAGGCGCTTGCTGAGGACCTGGATGAAGCCGCTGTCGCGATCGAGGACGGCGATCCGAAGAGAGGCTTGGGATGAGGCCGTGCCCTCGGGAATCTCAGATGAGCCCCCCGGAGCTTCGGCGCGCACGCTTGCCGTCATCGGGGCGGAGTGTAGGCGATCGGCAGGCCGCGATTGCGCGATGTGGGCGAACGTAACAGGATGTTCACAGCGCCATCTCGCTATTTGCGGGGTGGCGGCCGGCCACTTGCGCCGCGCGCCTCGACCTGTCAGCCCGGCAGGGCGTCTGACGGTCGCGAGGAGTCCGAGAACTCCCGGAACAGGCCCGTCACGACGAACGCGACCTGCTCGCCGATGTCCACGGCGTTGTCGCCCACCCGCTCGAGCGCGCGTGCGACGAGCGTCATGTGCATCGCCCACTCGCGCGTGTCGGGGTCGTCGCCGATTTCGATCGCTAGGCGGAAGATGTCACGGTTGAGGCGGTTGATTTCGCGGTCCTGCCTGACCAGATCCTCCGCCAGGCCGATGTCGCGGCCGGCGAACGCGGCCTTGCACTGCACGACCTCCGAGCGGGCGAATGCACCCATCTTCCCGAGGGCTTCGAGCAGCTCGCCGTGGACCGGCGGCTCGTGGCCGGACAGCGGGATCATCTTGGCGATGTTCACGCACTGGTCGCCCATCCGCTCGATGTGCTTGATCGTGTGCAGCAGCGC
>OUNO010010899.1_pt1 | contig 71756 bp, 62 predicted proteins | sample 1779811 | NCBI WGS metagenome assembly OUNO01 (sample SAMEA3914804, study PRJEB12502) | metagenome | biome: forest; material: soil | place: Canada | collected 2010-06-25 | depth 0.3 m
CGCAACTTCGCCGAGCTCTGCATCACGCGCCAGATCATCACGGCCGTCAAGACGGCCACGCGCAACAAGCACACGCCCCTGAACCAGTACGTGTCGTTCTCATCCACACCGGCCGGCACCGGCGACGACGTGCCGACGCTCGACCAGATGCTCCCCGGGCCGACCGTCCACGACCCGGTCAACCAGGTCATCTCATCCGAGGAGCTGCGCTCGCTCGTCGGCTGCCTGTCGACGGCCCTGTCGGAGCTCGAGAGCCGCGTGCTCGCGCTGTACCTCGACGGCTACTCCTACGAGCAGGTCGGCGAGCGGCTCTCGTGCGACACGAAGACCGTCGACAACGCGCTGCAACGCGTCAAGCGCAAGGTCGGCGCCCACCTGCAGTCGCGCGCCGTCGCCGCCTGAGGGCTCTCGCCGTCGGACCCCGGCGGGTGGGCACGCGGCAACCGCCGCGCGGGTGGCACCCGACCGCGGATGTGGCCGCCCCCGGGGGGAAGGCGGCCACAGAGCCGCAGCGCGAGCGCCTTGCCGGAGCGCTTCCCGGCTGGTGGCTGGCTAGACCTGGCCTTCGCCCGGCAGTTTGGCCGGTGCGACGGGGCGCAGGGCCTGGCCGGGAGCCGGCGTCACTTCGACGCTGAACGTGGAGCTCGACACCGCCTGGTTGGCGGGATCGCCGGGCACCTTGACGCGGAGCACCTGCTTGCCCTGGCCGAAGACCGTGTGGGCGATCGAGTAGGTGCCGTCCGCCGCGACCGTGCTGACGTCGACGACGTGGAAGCCGCCGCCGATCAGGTTTTCACGCTCGAGGTAGACGACGTGGCCGGCGTGGGCCGGCGTGACGGTACCCGAGAACGTGACCTTCTGACCGGACTGCACGGTGCTCGACAGGACGCTCGCCGTGAGGACGTATTTGACGCCCTCGAACAGCACGGCCGAGCTGACGGAGCCGTCGATCACGCGGTAGGCCGTATTTTCCTGGGGCGCCTGGTTGAAGGAGTACTTGCCTTCTGCGCCCGAGGTCGTTTTGGCGATCGGCGTGAACGAGGCACCCGGGACGTGCTTGCGCGCGAGCAGCGTGAGCGGCTGGTTGGCGCCGGCTTTGACGACTCCCGACAGCGCGATCGTCTGTCCGAAGGCGACCGGATCCTGCGAGCTTTCCAGCGTCAGGTCCGGGTTCTCGGCCTGCGAGATGACGTATGAGAGCGTGTTCGACACGCCCCGGAAGCTCGCCCGATTGTGACGGCGGACGACGACGCGGATGTTGGCGTCGCCGGGGATGACGAACTTGTGCGTGATCGAGTACGACCCACCCGCGCCGACGGTGCCGAACTGGATGGCGTGCCATTCTTCGAAGCTCGTCGATTGCTCGCGCTGGAGGACGAGCGTCGCGCCCTGGTCGGCCGGGGCGACGGTGCCCGTGAACGTCACGACGTTGCGCCTGCCGGTCCGTAGCTGGGCGCTCTCGGGCGGCCCTTTGAGGGTCACGACGGGAGCGACCCGAATCGGTTTCGAGCCGCTGCGGGCGGTGCCGGCGCGCGCGTAGAAGGTGCTGTCGGTGCTCAAGCTGGGCGTGACGATGGAGTAGAAGCCACCGGCGCCCGTCGTGACGGGGGCAAGGGCCTGGAAGCCCGGCGAGCCGACCGCGTGCTCGAAGACCGTGACGGTCTGGCCGCTGGTGACGGCGGCGTTGGGGCACGTCAGCCGGCCGAAGAGCTGGGCCGTTTCACCGCTCGTGACCAGGCGCGGTTCGGCGAACAGGCTGACGTGGCAGTTGCCCGGGTGAGCTTTGTGGTGTCCGCCCGCGGCCACCGCGCCCGCCGGAGCGAGCGCCGCCATGAGAGCCGTCGCGGCCGTCGCGGCGCAGGCGAGTTTCCTTGAACGCATGAATGCCTTCTCCTTTGGAGGGGGGGAGTGGACGGCTTGGGTGCCGCTGGACTGGGACCCGTCGGATGATCCCGCCGGGCCTCTCCACCCCAAGAACCCCTCGCTCGCCGGTTCGATGCGGTTTCCGGGCGCAAAGCCGACAGCCCCGCAACGTCGAACGAGCCCCGGAGGGCTCGTTCGCTGGCGTCCTGCCTGTCCTTCCGGGCGAGGCCCCTGTGGGCCCGCCCGGGAGAGCTAGTTTTCCTTAGCTTTGATCTCGAGCGGCACCGCGTTTTGGCCGCTCTCGGTGAGCAGCGCGAACGCCGACGGGCCGGTCGTCGAAGTGAGGCCGTTCATGAAGGTCGTGCTCAGTGTGTCTTTTGGTTCGCCCTGGAACTTTTCGGGAATCTGCTGGCCGGTTTTCCTGACCAGATACACGAGGTTGGATTCCGTCGTCATCTTGTCGATCGGTTTGATCTTCGCGATGACCGATCCCGTCACATGGGCCGATCCTTCGGTGCCGGTGCATTCGTAGGTCGCCAGTTCCGTCAACGGCGGCGCCGGTTTGAGGTCCATGCCTACCAGGACCATCACTTTGCCTTCCTTGACTTCATTTTTGATGAAGCCGAGTTCGCCCAGCAGGGGAAGCGTTTTGATTTCGGATTTGTTGACCGTGACGGTCTGGCACTGTTCGCCCAGCGGGTTCGTGCACGCCTGGAGTTCGACCGAGACCGTGGCCATTTTGGGGTTGATCCATTCGCCGGTGAAGTTGGCGACCGTGCACTTGATCGTCGGATGACCGGCCGTGCTCAGCACGGCTTCAGTTCCTCCCCCACTGAATTTCTGCGCCGAGGTCGGTTCGACGGGGGTCCATCGATATGCCCCTTTGCCCGGCGCGGCGACGGTGATACAGGCCGCTCCCTTGTACACGCCGGCGCCTGTCGCCACTTTCGTGCATTTGCCGATTTCGGGCAGGTTGCGGACTTCGTATTCGGATGCCGCGGACGCGCTCGAGCTGGCGATCGCCCCGATCGCGAGTGCGGCGAGGAGGCAACGCAGTCCCACCCGAATGACGTTCATGTCTGCCTCCATCTCTCCGAATCCGTGGTCACGGACCTCCCTCCAAGGAGCCCATGCATCGACGCCCACCCAAGGGTCGACAGGGTTGATCTTTACAGATACTTCGCGACTCGTCAAGAAAACGAAAATTACTTTGCTAGAGCCAAATCCCGGCCCGAACGAGCCCGCAGAAACCGTCCCTATAACTACCCCGAATTGGCCCCTCTAAACATCAATTTCAAAAATAATCTTCAAACATCTCGAGCGTTCCTGGCGTGGTCAGCGACGTCGCGAATGATGTCGTCGAGCGAACGCGTTGGCGCCCAGCCCAGCAGGGCCTCGACCTTGTTGATGTCGGGGATGCGGCGGAGCATGTCCTCGAAGCCCTCCCCGTACGCCTCGTCGTAGCCCATGAGCGAGATCTTCGACCCCGATCCCGTCACGTCGATGATCCGCCGGGCGAGCTCGATGATCGAGATCTCCTCGGTCGAGCCGACGTTGAAGACGCTCCCGTACGCCTCGGCGGCGATCAGCCCGCTGAGGGCGCCGACGACGTCGGCCACGTGGCAGAAGCAGCGCCGCTGGCGCCCGTCGCCGTAGACGCTCAACGGCTCGCCGGCGAGCGCCTGGCCGACCAGCGTGGGGACGACCATGCCGTAGCTGCCGGTCTGGCGGGGCCCGACCGTGTTGAACAGGCGCACGACGATCACCGGCAGCCCGCGCTCGCGCCAGTACGCCATCGCCAGGAACTCGTCGATCGCCTTCGAGCAGGCGTAAGCCCAGCGCGACTTGTCGGTCGCGCCGAGCTGGAGGTCCCCGTCCTCGCGGAACGGCAGGGCAGTGCTCTTGCCGTACACCTCGCTCGTCGAGGCGAGCAGAACGGGCTTGGCGTGCCTGTCGGCGGCCGCCAGCACGACCTCGGTGCAGTGGACGTTCGTCTCGATCGCCCGCACCGGGTGCTCGACGACGAGCTTCACGCCGACCGCGGCGGCGAGGTGGACGACGATGTCGCAGTCGGCGACGAGCTCGTCGACGACTGCGCCGTCGGACACCGACCCGACCGTGGCGCGGAATCCGTCGCGACCCTCGAGCTGGCTGGCGTTGCCCATGCTCCCGGTGGACAGGTCGTCGAGGACGTGGACCCGGTGTCCCTCTCCGACGAGGAGGTCGGACAGGTGCGAGCCGATGAAGCCGGCGCCGCCGGTCACGAGGAATCGCATCGCGGCCTTCCTCCTCTCACGCCACCGGCGGCGGGCGGCGGCGGCGCAGCACGGTCCCCCCGAGAGCGCCGAGGACGATGACGGCGACCGCCCCGCCGATCAGGGCCAGGGTCGAGTTGTCCGCGCTCGGGGTGCCGGATCCGCCGGCCGAAGTATCCGCGAGCGCCACGGCCGAAGCCGGCGCGCTCGCGCCGGGACGTGCGCTGGAGCCCGAGGGAGCCCCCCCGCGGGCGCGCCCTGCGCCGGCGCCACCGCCGGAGCGCGGGGGCTTGATGCCGGCCCCGAACAACGCCGTCCCTGTGGCTTCGCTGGCCGTCGAGCCGGTTTCCCGCGCCTGGTTGAGGGGAAGGGCGTACTCCTTCGCCGCCGGTGATTCCGGGTCTACGTGGACGCCCGGTTCTAGCGCCAGCGCCGCCGGCGCACCGGCGGCCCAGAGGCAGAGGGCGAGCGCCGCGCAGGCTCCGCGTATCGACAGACCCACGGGGCGCATGATGTTGAAGATAGTCGGTTGACAACTCGTTGCATAGAGCAGACTTGTCGTCTAGCGCAGGCCGGCGGCGGGATCGCGGGCGAGCACCGCGAGGGTCGCGTCACGCGGGTTCAGGGCGTGGGCTCGCCCGTAGTAACGCGCCGCGAGCGCGACCCTGCGCTGGCGCAGCTCGATGTCGGCGAGCAGCGCCCAGGTGACGAAGTTGTCCGGCTCGCGGGCGAGCGCCTTCGCGAGCGCGCCTTCGGCCCCGGCGGCCCGGTCGAAGCGCGACAGCGCCGCCGCCTTGACGTAGTAGGTGCGCGTCGCGTCGGCGTCCATGCTCAACGAGCGGTTGGCGTCGGTCAGCGCCGCGCCGGGGTTGGCGCTCAGCTCGCTGCGGGCTCGCGCGGCGAACACCTGCGCCAGACCCTGGCGGCTGAGACTGGCGCCCATCACGATCAGGGCCGCCATTACGCCGGCGAGCCCGAGCGCGGCGGTCGATCGATGCCGCAGCAGGCGCCCGCCCCGATCCGACGCCCCGGGCGCGGCGCCCTCGGGTGGCGCTGTGAGCGTCGCCGGGGTGCCGCGTGGCCACACGAGCATCGCGGCGCCCGCCAGCCCGATCGCCGTCACGCCGGGCAGGAGGTGCATCCAGTCGACGCTCGTCTGTACGAGCCAGGTGGCGAACAGCCCCACACCGCTCACCGACAGGGCCCGTCGCAGCGGCGAGACGGGCCCGCGGGCGCGAGCCCGCAGCGCGCCCCAGAGGACGCCGGCCGGAAGCAGGCAGAGCAGCAGCAGGCCGACCACGCCGAGCTCAGCGAGAGCCTGGAGCTCGATCGAGTGCGGCTGATCGACGTCCTCGCTCGTCGCGCGCCGTTCGTAGTAGGTGCGCGGGAAGTTGCCTGCGCCGACACCTGCGAGTGGGTGGGCGCGCCACTCCTCCCAGGCGACGCGCCAGTAGTCGTAGCGGTTTCCGGCCCCGCTGAGCAGGCGCGAGCGATTGGTCGAGGGAGCCTGACGTTCGCTTGGTTCGGCCAGGTGCACGAAGGCGTTCCACTGCCTGCGGGCGACGCGTTCGATGCGCCCGTGGGCCCCGGCCCCGACGGCCAGGGCGGCGACTGCGCCGGCCACGAGCAGCCAGCGCCCGACGCTCGCCAGGCGCGGCGAGGCCGCCGCCGCCCAGCCGGCGCGCAGGATCGCCCACGTCGCGCCGCCGGCGAGCGCGGCGAGAACCGTCGCCCGCCCGGCGGCATGCGCCGCGGCACGCGAGACTTCGCCCCCGTCGGCGGACTGGTAGACGTGCAGCAGGTCCCCCGACGCCAGGGCCACGCCTCCGGCCACGACGAGCAGCGCGTAGATGCGCCGCGTGCCACCCGGAACGAGCACGACGGCCGCGACGACTGCTCCGGCGATCGACAGGGCCGTGCCCCGCGACTGCGACAGCAGGGCGAGCGAGGCGAGCGCCGTGGCCGCAGCCACCCCTGCGCCGGCGATCGGCACCCGGCGGGACTCGGCCAGCGCGACGCACGGCCAGATTCCCATCGCGAACAGAGACCCCTCGCCGTTGATGTAGCCGAGCGGCGAGTTCAGTCGCCCGCCGAGGAACAGCGCCCCGGGATCGCCGCCGAGCATTCGCCCGAGCACTGACACGGCCACGACGCCGACGCCGACCCCGAGCGCTCCCATGAGCACGGCGGCGCGGCGATCGTGGCTGACGAGCACGAGTATCACCAGCAGAAGGGCCCCGTAGACGAGCCAGCGGTTGCCGGTGATGACGGCGCTCTCGACCGATTCGGCCCACGCCGTGGAGACGAGCGACCACAGCCCCAGCCCGAACAGGCCGCCGAGGCAGAGCGCACCCGGAGCATTGGGGCGGAAGGGGCTCATGACCAGGCCCACCGCACACAGCAGCGTCAAGCCGAACCCGATCGGCGTCCACACCGTCGGGTCGTAGTAGGCGAAGAAGAAGGGGCTCAGCCCGGCGCCGAGGCCGAGAACGACCAAACAGCTGAGCGCGCGCTTGCTCGACCACATCGCGATCCGGTCGCCGCCGCCGCGGGCCACGGCGAACTCTTCGAGCTTCTGCGTGTCGAGCAGCACGATCGCGACACCGGCCGTGAGCAGGTAGATGCTCGCGCTGATCACGACGAGGGCGGCTTCGCCCCTGCTCGCGAGAACCGCCACGACCGACAGCCCCGCCTGGATCAGGCCGAGCAGGAGCGCGACCGAACGCGCGCTGGCGAGCAGCTTGCGGGCCCTGTGGGTGAGGTGGTCGCGTCCGCCCGTCAGCACCGACACGCCTCGACGCCGGCGCGAGACGATCACGAGGGTCGTGTCGAGCACCGGGATGCCGACGAGCAGCAGCGCGACGAGGAGCGAGCGCCAGGCCACCGTCGAGGTTCCAGCCGCGGCGGTGACCAGGACCGCGACGGCGAACCCGAGCGGCATGCTTCCGCCGTCGCCGAGGAAGATCCGCGACGGGACAGCGAGGTTTCTCGGCAGGAAGCCGAGGGACGCGCCGCACAGCGACGCGGCCCCGACCGCCAGCCACACGTCTCCCTGCACCACGCCGATCAGAGCTGCGCCGGCCGAGACGACCAGCGCCATCATGCTCGCGGCGCCGTCCATGTTGTCGAACAGGTTGAAGGCGTTCACAACCCCGATCACCCAGGCGCACGTGAGCGCGAGGTCGAGGACGGGGCCCGCGTGCAGGTGCCAGCCCAGGTCCGCCGCCCACACGGCGACGGCGAGGGCCAGCTCGATGAGCACGCGCACCGCGGGCGAGACCGTCCGCCGATCATCGACGGTCCCGACGGCCCACATCACGAGCGCGCCGCCGAGCAGCGGCGCCGTTCGCTTCCAATCCCCGGCCGCCAGCGCGACCGCCACGACGAACCCCACCATGACCGCCGCGCCGCCGAGGTACGGCGTGGGATCGAGGTGACCCTTGTAGCCCGCCGGCTTATCGAAGAACTCCAGGCGGTTGGCCAGCGCGATCGCGTAGGGGGTGACCGCGTAGGCGAGGCCGCACGCGATGGCGAAGCCGATCAGCAGGCGCTCGGCGAGCGTCACCTAAAGGCCCGGCCGCCGGGCTGGGTAGCGCTCTGGATCCATGCTCGCGCGTAGGCTACCGGCGCGGGAAGCCCGCCTCCCGCGGCCGGACATGAGCGTAACCTTTCCGGGGATGGCCCAGGCAATGAGCCGGTTTCGAGCCCTCGACATCGGCGGCGGCCTCCACGAACGAGCGTGTCGCGGAGTCGTCCTGGCCGCGGCGGCCACGCTGTTCCTCCACGATGCCGCGACCGTCGGCGTCAGCTACACGCTGCGGATCTCCTATGCGCTGCTCGCGCTCGCCTGCCTGTTCGGAGCCCCGTTCGTCCTGCGCGGTTGGCGCTCGGCGCCCGTCGGCGTGCAGCTCTCAGCGGCGCTGCTCGTGCTCGTGTACCTGGTAGCCGGCGTCGTCGGGGTCAACCCCGTCGTCGCAGTCGGGGGGCGCGGCTCGAGCGCCAGGTGGCTCGTGTACCTGCTCGATCTGGGTGTCGGCCTGTCCACGATCGGGCTGCTGCTCGGCCTCTTTCGCGACGGACGCCGCGTCCGCCTGCTGATCCTGGCGCTGATCGTCGGTGCTGTCTTGGCGTCGATCTACGGCCTCTATCAGTGGCTCGCTCAGCACTACGGTTGGCCGTTGGCCAACCTCGACAACGCGCCGAACTCGGACAACTTCTCGACGGGCGCGCGCTTCCAGGGGCTCGGGCTGTTCGGCTGGGAGAGGGTCCGGGGCACGTTCGTGGAGCCCTTCGCGTTCGGCATCTACCTGGCGGCGATGCTGCCGCTCCTCACCGAGCTCTTCACCGTGCACCGGCGACGCTCGCGGCTCGTAGCCTGGGTCGCTGCGCTCACCGTCGTCGGCGCCCTGCTGGTGACGGATTCATCGCTGGCGTGGGCGTCGCTGCTGGTCGCGCTGGCGGTGGTGGGAGCTGGTGCCTTCATCAGCCTGGGACGGCCGCTGCTCGCCGGTGCCGCGGCGGCCGGCTCGGTGTTGCTGGCGGTCCTGTCGATCGCAACGCTCGCCGATCCCGGCATGCTCTCGAGCGTGACCCAGCGGTCTGACTCGCAACTGCGCCTTACGGTCGGCGCCCGAACCGACGCCTGGAGCGAATCCACCGCGATCTGGTCGCGACGGCCGGTGCTCGGGTACGGCCCGGGCGCGAGCAGCGTCAAGCTGGCGCGTGCGGACAATGCAGTCGGCGTGTCCTCGGCTCCGCTCGTCCTCGGCTCCGCCTATGGGATCTGGGCGGCCTCGCTGATCGACGGCGGCGTGCTCGCGTTGCTCGCTTGGATCGTGTTCTTCAGTGCTGTCTTGTGGCACACGGCGGCGGTTGCGCTGCGGACGGGCTCGGCGCTGGCGTGGATGACCATCGCGGCGCTCCTCGCCGCCATGCTCGCGAGTCAGGTGGGAGGCGATCGCCTCGACCTTCGCGTGTGGGTTCTGGTCGGGGTGGCGCTCACCGCCAGCCGCCGGGTCGTCCGCGAGGCTCGCGACCAGGTGGGCGGGCGCTCCGCACGAGCATGACTCGCTCGGCACGCCTGTCTCGGCGCCTGTCTGGCGCCCGCCCGCGCCGTGGGCTGCTCATCACCTGCCTGGTGGTGGGTTGCGTCGGGCTGGGTGCGGCGCTGGGCGCCGGGACCCACGCCGCCTCCTCGACGTTCCGTGCCCAGTCGGAGCTGACCGTCGCCGCGTCGAGCGCGGCCCTTCAGCCGGTCGCTTGGCACACGATCAGCCAGGTCCTCGAGCTGTCGGGGCCGCGTCGGCAGATCGCTCACCTGTCGGGGATCGAAGCATCCGGTCTGCGGCTGGGCACGAGCGGCGATCCCCAGAGCTCGCTGATCACCGTCTACGGCGACGCGCGGACGGCGGCCCAGGCGGAGCTGCTGGTCAACTCCGCCTCCTCGGTGGCGGTCGAGTTCCTGCGTAGGACGTTCGAAGGGTCGAGTGTCAGCCGGTCGAGCTTCGACCACTCCACCGAAGGATGGGACGTCGGCTCGGGCATCTACACGCTGCCACCGGGCCGGATCGCGATCGCGACCCCTCCGGCTCACAGCGGCATCGGCTCACTCCAGGCCACGTGCGACACGCTGGTCGTCGGTGGCTGTGGTCCCTACCTGCGCCTCGAACGGGCTTTTCACCGCGCCACGCCATATCTCGCGACCGGATGGGTCAAAGTGCAGCCCAGCACCAGGATACGGATGGTGCTCGGCGCGACGCCGGAGGACGTCGCGGTCGGTCCGGTCGCCGCCGGAGGACCCGGGTGGCGTCACCTGTCAGTGCTGTGGACGCCGCAGCACGAGACCAGCCTGGCGGTGGCGGCATTTCAGGTCATGTCGCGCGGACACTCGACGTCCTACGTCGACGACGTGCAGGTGGGGCCGCGCGCGTCCGTCGGCCGCGCCCCCCAAGCCGCTGTCCGGGCGGCCCACTACGAAACGATCATCCCCGCCAGCTCCGCCGAAGCGCGCGAAGACGATCACACGGCCGTGTGGGCGGCGGGGGGAGCGGGGGCGGGGCTGCTGATGGCTTTCGGCGCCATCGCCGCGGCCGGTGCGGCCGGGCGTATCAGGGATCGCCGGCTCGCGGCCGATCGGGAGACGCCGCTCTAGATGGTCGCCGGCGCGAGGACGCCGCGACCCGAGGTTGCGGCCGCGGAGCGGGCGGGCGGATCGGCGGTCGACGTTTCGCTCATCGTCGTGACCCACAACAGCGCGGAACTGATCGAGCGGTGCCTGGTCGCCGTGCGTGAGAGCGTCCGAACGCACACGAGCGAGGTGCTGGTCGTCGACAACGCATCGAAGGACGCCACACTCGAGCGCGTCGCGACGGCCGCCCCCGACGCTACGGTCGTCGCGCTCCCGCGAAACAGCGGGTTCGCGGCGGCGAACAACGTCGCCCTGGCGCGGGCGCGCGGGCGCTACGTGGCGCTCGTCAACAGCGACGCCTTTCCCGACCCGGGCTCAGTCGACCTCCTGATCGGGCGAGCCGAGGAGAGCGGGCGCATCGGCCTGGTCGGTGGCCGGTTGCGCGACGGACGCGACCGTCCCCAGCCTTCCGCGGGGCGCTTCCCCTCGCTGCTCGGAGACCTGGGCGTGGCGCTCTTCCTGCACCGTCTCCCGCCGTTCGCGCGCCTGGCGCTCAGCGTGTACGCGGACGAGTCGCACTATGCCCGCCCGCAGCGGGTGGACTGGGTGAGCGGCGCGTTCTGCCTCGCCCGGCGCGAGGTCGGCCAGCTGCCGGCCGCGGCGTTCATGTACGGCGAGGATGTCGAATGGGCGCGTCAGGCCAACGCGCTGGGCTTCGAGACATGGCTGGAGCCCAGAGCCGGCGCGGTCCACCTTGGCGGCGGTGGTGTCGCCTCTGCGGATGCCGCGCGTTTCCGCCAGCGCAGCCGCGCCGACTTCGCGCTCAGGTGGTTTGCGCCTAGCGGGGGGTGGGCGACGGTGCCGGTGCGCCTGGTCATGGCTCTCCACGCGCTCGTCAGGCTTGCCCTGTTCGCCGTCGCTTTGCCGGTGCGACCCCGGCGAGCCCAGGCCGGCATGTCCGAGTTCGCGGCGCTCCTGCGTTGTGCGCTGCGGACCCCCCATCGTTCGGGATGACGAGGCGTCCGTATCGTGTCGCTTCGCCATGACGCAACCAGCGCCGCCCTCCATCGCCGCAGTCGTCGTGCACTACCGCACGCCCGACCTCCTGCGCGCGTGCCTGGCCGCACTGGAAGCCCAGGGCGATGTGATCGGCGAGATCCTCGTCGTGGACAACTCCGGTGCGACGAACGCCGCCCCGGCGCCGGGGGCCGCTGAGGGCTGGCGCTTGCACCGGGCGGAGGAGAACGTCGGGTTCGGCCATGCGTGCAACCTCGGCGCGCGTCTCACCGAAAGCGATCATGTCCTGTTCCTCAACGCCGATCTCGTGCTCTCCGAGCACGCGGGCGCCGAGCTCGTGGCGGCGGCGCAGAGTCACCCGAGAGCCGCCGTGTTCGGCCCGCGCATCCTCGCCGCCGACGGCGAGGTCGAGCTCTCGGCACGGGCATTCCCTTCGCTGCGCACGGGAGTGCTCGGCCGCTCCTCGCTGACCACGCGCCTGCTCCGGCGCGCCGGGGCGACGCCGCGAGCGGTGTCGGCGGCACTCGGCGAGCGGACGCGGTCGGTGGACTGGGTGTCCGGCGCATGCATGCTCGTTCGCCGCCGCGCCTTTGACGAGGTCGGCGGGTTCGACGAGGGCTACTGGATGTACTGGGAGGATGCCGACCTCTGCCGGCGGCTGCGCGACCATGGCTGGGAGACGATGCTGTGCGTGGAGGCGGGTGCGCGCCACAGCACCGGCTCGAGCGGTCGCAGCGAACGCACGATCAGGGCGTTCCACGCCTCGGCGGCGCGTTATCACGAGCGCCACATCGCCGGCGGCGCGCCGGCCGCCGCCCTGGCCCGACGGGTTCTCGGCGTCCGCAGGGAGCTCCAGCTGCGAGGTCATGCGCGCGAGGTCTCCAGGTCACCCGGACCGTCCGCGGCGGGGCGCCTGGTGCTGATCGAAGCCCTCGCCGCGCGCTTCGGGGGCACGGTCTACGCGACGATCGAGCTCGCCCGTCATCTCGCCGGACGGCCGGATGTCGCGGGCGTCACGGTCCTCACGCGGCGGGGCTCGATCGTGGAGCGCGAGCTGGCCGGTGTGCCCGGCGTACGCTGCGCGACTCTCCCGCGCCGAGCGCGGGCGGAGCTCGTACGACGGACCGTGTGGGAGGTCGCGCGCCTGCGGCGCCTCGTGGCCCGCGAGGGCTTCGATGCGCTCATCAGCATGTCGGGCGTGGTTCCGCGGGCGCCCGGCTGTGAGGTGATCTGCCTGCTCGGCAACTCGGCCATGTATGAAAGCGACGCGTTCGCCGACCGGTTGCGCCGCCTGGCGGTGAGACGGACCGCGCGCCGCGGCGCGCAGCTACTGGCCCCATCTCACCGGCTCGCCGAGCTGGTGGGCGCGTCCACCGGGCAGCGCTGTGAGATCCACCCACTCGGCGTCGACCACGCCGCCTTTCACCCGGCACCGGAAGCCGGCGATGAGATCCTGTGCGTGGCGGACTTCTACGCGCACAAGCGTCACGACCTCGTCGTCGATGCATGGCTCGGGCTCCCCGTGCCCCGCCCGCGGCTGCGCCTCGTCGGCGACCCCGCCGTCGACCCGCAGGCCCACGCCCGGCTGCTGGCCCGAATCGAGTCGCTCGGCGACGCATCGTCGGTCGTCGTCGAGCACGCCGTACCGCACGAGCGGATGCCGGAGACCTACCGTCGAGCGCGCCTGTACGTGCTCGCCTCCGAGCACGAGAGCTTCTGCATGCCCCTGGCCGAGTGCATGGCGTGTGGCGTGCCGGCGGTGGTCCGTGGACTCTCGAGCCTACGGGAGACCGGTGGCGCGGGCGCAGCCTACGTGGACGCCGATGAGCCCGCGGCCTGGACGCGAGCGATGCGCGAGCTGATCGCCGACGAGCGCCTCTACGGGGAGGCGCGAGAGGCCGCCATCGCCGCCGCCGCGCGATTCTCGTGGGAGGCGCTCGCCGCGGATCTCGCGGCACGCGTGCGCGCGCCGGACGCTGCGGCAGGCCGTCCGCACGCGGGCGCCGACGAGGCCGATTCGGCCGGCGCCCAGGAGGCCCGCTCGTATACTCCGCGGTCACGATGAACTGGCGGGCACGGCGTTTCATCAGGAGCACCCTCACGCACCTGGACCTGCCGCTGAGCATCGACCCTGCGCTCCCGCCAGGCGTGAGCGTAGGGCGCCACAGCTTCGGCTACGGGGTCGACACCTTCCAGATCTACATGGAGGGAGCCCGCATCGAGGTGGGCGCCTTCTGCAGCATCCACCGCGAATCGCGCGTGCTCGCCGGCAGCGAGCACGTCACCACCCGCGCGAGCACCTTTCCGTTCAACGCCCAGCTGTTCGACCCGGCGGCCGGGAACCGCGGAGAGGCGATCGACCGCGGGCCCACGGTGATCGGCAACGACGTCTGGATCGGGATCGGCGCGATCATCCTGTCCGGCGTCACCCTCGGCGACGGCGCCGTCATTGGCGCCGGTGCGCTCGTCAGCAAGTCGGTCGCGCCTTACGCGGTCGTCGCCGGCAACCCCGCCCAGGTGATCCGCTACCGCTATCCGCGAGATGTGCAGGATCGCCTGCTCGCGCTGCGCTGGTGGGAGTGGAGCGAGGAAGAGCTCCGAGCCGCGCGGCCGTGGTTCACAGCCGATGTCGAGGAGTTCCTGGCGGCGGCCGAGGCGCGCCACGACGCGCGTCCCCTCGGCGACGTCGCTCGACGCCTGCGCGACGCGGCGCCGACGGAGCTCACGCCGGATCGCGCGCCGTCGGGCTGACGTGCGCTGAGCGCGCCCGGGTTGAAAGTAAGCTCCGCCTGTGAGGGCGAACGAGGCCTATGTCGAGCTACTGAAGCTCGGACTGCTCGACCTTCTCGGTCCTGCCACCACGCGGGCCGTGCCGCGACGGAGAGGTGCCGTCCGAATCGGGGCCGTGCCCGAGGCCGAGCGCGGGGAGCGGATGGACGGGCGCGACTGGCCGGCGAACGGTATGACGATGATCGGGTGGGAGCGCCTGACGAGCCTCGAGCGCTGCATTAAAGACGTGCTCGAGCGCGACGTGCCCGGCGACCTCATCGAGACGGGGGTGTGGCGGGGAGGTGCGACGATCTTCATGCGCGGCCTGCTCAAGGCGCACGGGGTGGACGACCGTACGGTCTGGGTGGCCGACTCGTTCGCCGGGTTGCCGCGCCCGCGTCGCGGCGGCCACCAGCAGGACGTCGGCGATCGCCATCACCGGTTCTCCTACCTCGTCGCCTCGCAGGAGGAGGTCGAACGCAACTTTGCGCGCTATGGCCTGCTCGATGACGGCGTGCGCTTCCTGCCCGGGTGGTTCGCTGACACCCTGCCCACGCTCGGCGACAGCCGCTGGTCGCTCATTCGGCTCGACGGCGATATGTACGAGTCGACGCTCATCGCCCTCGAGAGCCTCTATCCGCAGCTCGCCCCCGGTGGCTACGTGGTGATCGACGACTACGGAGCCGTTGCCGGATGCAGGCAGGCCGTCCACGACTTCCGCACCGCTCACGGGGTGTCAGAGGAGATCCAAACCGTGGACTGGACCGGGGTGCTGTGGCGCAAGGCCGGTGACGCCTAGGTCCGGCGCCGGGCCGATCTCGGTGGCGAGGCCGAGTTTCGCTCACGCGCTCTCGCGGCGGCTCCCCTGCCGGCCTCGCAAACGCCTCGCGGCATCGGTCACCTCGGCCGGGATCGCGCCCGAGACGAGCAGCACGCCGAAGTAGACGCCCGTGGCGAGGATGACGTGGACGACGGGACCGCCCGGGAGCAGCGCCGTCGCGGCGGCGAGCGCCCCCGCGAGCGCCACGGGAGCGAGGACGCGCGGGTCGATGGTGTGCTGCGGCACGAGCCGGACGAACGAGGCTGTCAGCCAGGCGGCGACTGCAATCTCGGTGACGACGTCGGCGATGGCGCCGCCGCGAGCGCCGTGGCCGGGGATCAGTGCGAGTCCGAGCGCGACGTTGAGCAGCAGCGCGCACGAGCTGGCTATGAGCATCGGGCGATAGCGCCTGAGGGCAAGCAGGCCGAACATGCTTGCCGCCGAGACGAAGGCCGCGGTGAGAACCAGGCCCTGGATGCGCAAGACCCCGATCGCGCCGTGTCCGCGCGCGCCGGCCACGACGTCAAGGATGGCGCTCGCGCCGAGGGCCATCGCCAGCGACATCCAGACGCCGAATATGACGGCCACGTCGAAGACCCTTCCGAGTTTCGCCCCGACGTCTGGCTCGCCGGGCTCGCGCCTGGACGTCAGCAGCGGGAAGATCGCCGTCAGCGCCAGCGCGGGGATCCCGAGCGCCACCTGGGTGACGCGAAAGGACGTCGCGAAGTACCCCGTCTGGAGCGCGCTCGCGATCAGGGACATGACGATGACCGTCACGTAGAAGTAGATCGCACCGATCGATATCGCGAGGGCGAACGGCAGCGTGTCGGCGAACAGGGCCCGCCATCGCCGCCAGCTCCAGCTCGCCCGCACCGCCACCGATGCCCGGACCATCCACGCGAGCACGCAGAGAGCGCCGATCCCTGCGATCGGAGTGACCGCGAGGAAAGCCAGCAGGCTGGCGCCCGCGAGTGCGAGCGCCGCGATCAGCGCCAACGCGAGCACCCGGCGCAGCAGGTCGACAAACGTGAGCCGGCCGAGCCGCAGTTGAGACTGCAGCGGTATCCCCAGCACATCGGCGACCACCTGGACGAGCAGCCCGGCTCCCGCCACGACGGTCCCGATGACAAGCACGCGGCCATAGCCGACTGCCAGGCCGAAGCCGACGGCGCATACCACGCCGACGAATGTGAGCGTCAGGCGCATGCCGAGCAGGTCGGCCAGCAGCTGACGGCGCTCGGCGTCGGCGCGGGCGCCGAATTCGCGAATACCGTACACGGCGATTCCGGCCTCGGTCACGCCTCCGACCAAGGTGACGAGCGAGATGACGGTGACGTAGCGCCCGAACGCCGCGATGCCGAGGTGGCGAACGAGGATGCTCGCTGCGCCGAGCGAGACAAGCACGCCGGTCAGGTAGCCGAGGACACGGATCGCGCCTCCGCGAATCGCGACCGCTCCCATGTCCGAGGCGATGCTCTCACCCAGCCCCGAATCATCTACCGGGGCTCGCTCGGTCATCGGCGCGGGCACGTCATCGATGTGCCTGCGTGCACGCGGGCCACAGTAGTATTTCCGCGATGAGCCACCACCTGAGCGGTGGCGCCGACGGTGACCTGCGCGCTCGCAGGCAGCAGGGCTATGAGACGGCCCGTCCCGACGTCCAGGCGCTCGTGCCGAGTACGGCGCGGAGGATCCTCGAGCTCGGGTGCTCGACCGGCGCACTCGGCGCGGCCCTGAAGGCGCGCAACGACGCCTTCGTCTTCGGGGTCGAGATCGACGAGGAGTATGCGAGCCGCGCGCGGCTGTGCCTGGACGAGGTCGTCGTCGCCGACGCCGGGACGTTCCTCAGGTTGCGCAGGCAGGAGCAGGTGCCGCCCTTCGACTGCCTCATCGGCGCCGACGTCTTCGAGCATCTCGCCGACCCGTGGCGGGCCCTCGAAGATGCCCGAGAGCTGCTCGAGCCGGGTGCCACCGTGGTGATCAGCCTCCCCAACGTCCTTCACTGGCCCGGCCTGTGGAGGCTCGTCGTGGGGGGACGGTGGCCGCTCGATGACGCCGGCGTGTTCGATCGCACCCATCTGCGCTGGTTCACCATGCGAGACGCCATCGCGCTCGTCGAGGGCGCGGGCCTTCGCCTGGAGCAAGTGTCCCCGAACTACCCGGGTCGCGGTTGGCGACTCGCGCTGACGAGGCTCCTGGGACGCACTCCTCTGCGCCGATTCCTCGCTGTCCAGTGGATCGTGGTGGCTGTGAAGTCGTGAGAGGCAGCCGGGATCGCGCCGGCGCGTCGGCCGAAAGGCACGGATATCCTCGAGGGGTGGGGGCGAGGCTCATGAGACGCACGCTCGCTGAGCGTACGGACGGATCCGGGCGGGCGGCTCAGGCCGCCTGCGGACGCTCGCCGGCGCGCCTCGTCTTGGCGGCGCTCGCGCTGGCTCTGGTGCTCGGCGTCGACGGCACACCCGTCGGGGCCACCGACGGCGCGGCGGTCGCGGCGGCGAACCCCGCCCCTCCGACGGTTTCGGTGACGCACGGCCTGAAGGCCATCTGGGGTCCCTCGAGGCATGGTGGCGTGTCGCAGTTCCCCGTGTACCGGGAACTCGGCATCTCGATCTACCAGGACGACCTGCACTGGAACCTGATCGCGCGGCGTCGTCCCCACCACGCGCGAGACCCCCGGGCCCCTGCCTACGTGTGGCCGGCGGAGGTCACCGCGTCCGTCGCGCAGGCCAAGCGCTATGGGATGCAGGTCGCGCTGGAGATCATCGGCTCGCCGACGTGGGCGAACGGCAACAAGACACCCCGCTGGGCCCCCTACAGGCCACGCGACTACGCCGACTTCGCGATCGCCGCGGCCAAGCGCTACCCGTCGGTTCACCTGTGGATGATCTGGGGCGAGCCGTCGCGATCGCACAACTTCAGGCCGCTCACGCCGGCTCGGCCCTTTGTGCCGCTCGACGCCCACCAGCTGATCGCGCCACACAAATACGCCCGGCTCCTCGACGCGGCCTACGGAGCGCTGAAGAGTGTTGATCCGGCGAACCTCGTCATCGGCGGGATGACCGACGCGGCGGCGAGCATCTCGACGCCGCAATGGATCGAAAACATGCGGCTGCCGAACGGCATGCCGCCACGGCTGGACCTCTACGGGCACAACCCGTTCAGCATCCGCGCGCCCAACCTCGCCAATCCGCCGTCGCCCGCTCAGCAGATCGACTTCTCCGATCTCGGGCGGCTGAGCGAACTCGTGGCGCGCAACCTCGGACGCCCGGAAAACCCTGCTCCGCCCCTGTTCCTGTCCGAGTGGACGATCCCGACGGCGCCTGACTCCGAGTTCAACTTCTATGTCGAACCGCGCGTCCAGGCGCTGTGGATCACTGACGCTCTGCGGATAGCCCGCCAGCAGCCGAGCATCTACGCGATCGGGTGGATCCACCTCTACGACGAACCACCGGCCAGCGCAGGTGGGCTGATAAGGGCCGACGGCCGGCGCAAGCTCGGCTACTTCGCCTGGCGCAACGGATGAGCGGCGCTCAGCGGCGGGGCGGCACGGCGTCGATGACGTTCGCCGGATCGGGCTTCTCGCCGGCCGGCGCCTGGCTGTAGTCGCCGAAGGGGCCGTCGCGGCGGGCGACGGCGCCGGCGACGCCCTCGCGCTCGGCCAGCGCGATGAAGTCCTTGGCCTCGGGCGTGTTGCGCATCAGGCCGTCGAGGACCGGGCCGAGGAGCTGGGTCGACGCGAGGCCCATGTTCTCGTAGGCCTGGTTGACGATGAGCTTCATGGCGGTCAGCTGCGAGACCGGGATGCTCGCCAGCTGTGCGGCGCGCGAGCTGACCTCCTCCTCCAGGCGCGCGAACGGAACGGCGGCATTGATCAGGCCGGCCTCGACGGCCTCGACGCCCGAGAGCGGTTTGCCGCTCAACGCGTACTCCTTGGCCCGGGTGAGACCCAGCCGGTAGAGCCACATGCCGGTCAGGTAGCAGCCCCACATACGCGAGTAGGACGTGCCGATGCGAGCGTCCTCGCTCGCGATGACGAGGTCGGCACAGAGGGCGAGGTCGCTGCCCCCGCCGACGCACCAGCCGTGGACCTGGGCGATGACGGGCTTGGGCGAGCGCCACACGCTCATGAATCGCGGCACGGCTCCGAGCGCCTGCGAGGTGGCCGTCGCGAAGTCCTTACCCGGGTCCCACTCACCGTCGGTCGTGAGCTCGTCGTCCCAGTGGTGAAACCCGCCGCCGAAGTCGAATCCGGCGCAGAACGAGCGGCCGGCGCCGCGCAGGACTATGACCTTGACCTCGGGATCGGCGACCGCGCGATTGACGCCCGCCTCGATCTCCTCGGGCATCGGCGGCACGATCGTGTTCAGCCGCTCGGGCCGGTCGAGCGTGATCGTGGCGGTCGCGCCGTCGGTGTCGTAGCGCAGCGTCTCGTAGGCCATCTCGTGTCCTCTCCTCGGCGGGTGCGCCGAGGATGCTCTCACCCCGGCGCGCGCCGTGCGGGGCGGCGAGAGCTCACTCGCGCCCCGACGCGGCGTCGACGAGGCGGCCGAGCCGCGAGGGGCGTCCGCTGCGAGCCTCGCTGCGGTCGGCGCGCCTGTAGAGCGCATAGACGGCGTGGATGGCGCCCCAGCGCAGCGGCTCGGGCTCCCATCGCGGCGGACGGCGTCCCACCCAGGCCAGGCGCGTCAGCGGCGTGTGCTCGGCCCGGATCAGGTCGCGCATCGTGCGCCCCGCGAGGTTGGCCGCCGCGACGCCCTCGCCGACGTATCCGCCCGCCCATGCAAGGCCGCTGTCCTCGTCGGCATCGATCGACATGCACCAGTCGCGCGGGACCCCGAGGACGCCCGACCAGGCGTGATCTATCTCGGAGCCGGCCAGCGCGGGGAACATCGAGCTCAGCTTGGCGCGCAGGCTCGCGATCGTCGCGGGAGCCGTCTCGCCGCAGCGATCGGTGCCCGAGGCGAATCGGTAGGGGGTCCCGCGGCCCCCGATGGCGATGCGCCCATCGGCGGTGCGTTGCAGGTAGCAGTACACGTGGGCGGCGTCGCTCAGCAGCTCCCGGCCGCGCCAGCCGATCTCCGTCCAGGTGTCCTCCGGCAGCGGCTCCGTGACGATCATCGAGCTGTTCATCGGTACGAGCGCACGCCTCAGGCCCCGCAGGCGTGCTGTGTAGCCCTCGGTCGCGCGGACGACCCAGCGGGCGCGCACCGTCCCGAGCGGCGTGACGGCTTCGCGCGGGCGGATCTCGCTGACGGGTGTGGCCTCGTGGATGACCACGCCGAGGCGCTCGACGGCGCCGGCGAGGCCGACCAGCAGCTTGGCCGGATGCACACGGGCGACGTGGGGCGTGAACGTCGCACCGACGGCGCCCGCGACGTTCAGACGTCCGGCGAGCTCGTCGACCGAGAGCGCCCGCAGGTCCTCCTCACGCAGGCCGTGGCGCCTGGCGGCCGCGATCTCCTCGCGCTGGCGGGTCAGCTGGGCGGCGTTGAGCGCCACGCCGAGATGGCCGCCGCGGATGAGCTCGGCGTCGATCTGCTCGAGCTCGACGACGCGGGCGAGCTCATCGACGGTGTCGAACATGGCGCGCTGAAGGGCGGCGTAGGAGCCCGGCCCGCCGCGGCGCTCGTAGACGCGGGCAGGGCCCGAGAAGAAGCCCGACACCCAGCCGCCGTTGCGCCCCGAGGCACCGAATCCGGCGAAGTCGCGCTCGAGGACGACGATCCGAAGCGACGGCTCGGCGCGCTTGAGGTAGTAGGCCGTCCACAGGCCGGTGTAGCCGGCGCCGACGATGGCCACGTCGACCTCGCAGTCACCGGCCAGCGGCGCGCGGGCCGGCGGTGCGCCGCCGATCGAGCGCCACCAGAATCCCGCTTCGGCCGAGCGCATGGCCCGAGCCTACCCGCGGCGGCAGGCTATGATCGCGCCGGGGCTCCGTCACTCCGCCTTGCAGTCCGGGCGCGGTGCGGGACGTGGTGAAAGCGAGAGGAAGAGAGAGCGCGCCATGGATGCCGCAGTGACCGAATCGAGAACCGTCGGCGGTCCGGCCGCCGCGAGCGCCTCGACGCTCGCAGAGGCCTTCCGCATCACCGCGGCCGAGCGCGCGGGTGACGTGGCGATCAGGACGAAGGGAGACGCCTTCACGATCACGTGGGGCGAGCTGCGCGAGCGCGTCGACGCGCTCGCCGGCGGGCTCGCCGCGCTCGGTCTGCGCCGCGGCGAGACGCTCGCGCTGATGCTGAGCAATCGCCCCGAGTTCCACCTCTGCGACCTCGCCGGCATGATGCTCGGCGCGGCGCCGTTCTCGATCTACAACACCTACACGGCCGAGCAGATCTCCTATCTCCTGACCGACGCCGAAGCGCGCATCCTGATCTGCGAGCAGCAGTACCTCGACCGCGTGCTCGAGGCTCGCAGGGATCTCCCGAATCTCGAGCATGTGATCGTCATCGACGGCGATGCCCCGGCCGGCACGCTCGCGCTCGAGCAGGTCGAGGGGTCCAACCCGGGCTTCGACGTCGACGCGTCGGTCGCCGAGATCCAGCCCGGCGACGTGCTGACGCTGATCTACACGTCGGGCACGACCGGTCCGCCGAAGGGCGTCCAGCTGATCCATCGCAACCTGCTCGCCGCGGTCGAAGGCCTCGAGGTCCTGATCGAGTTCCCACGCGACGGTCGCGTCATCTCCTGGCTGCCGAGCGCCCACATCGCCGAGCGCAACGCCCATCACTATCTGCCCATCGTCTACGGCCTGCAGATCACGTGCTGCGAGGACCCTCGCCAGGTGCTGTCCTACCTGCCGGAAGTGCGGCCGAGCTGGTTCTTCGCCGTGCCGCGGATCTGGGAGAAGCTGATGGCCGGCCTGGAGACGATGATCGCCGGCCAGCCCGAGGAGCAGCGACGCGTCACGACGGTGGCGCTGGAGGCCGCAATCGCCAAGGTTCGCCTGGAGCAGAGGGGGGAGCCGGTGCCGGACGAGCTCGCCGAGCAGGTCGCGCGTGCGGATGAGGAGATCTTCTCCGGCCTGCGCTCGATGCTGGGACTCGACCAGGTCGAGGCGATCAACGTCGGAGCCGCGCCGACCCCGGTCGAGGTGCTCGAGTTCTTCCACGCCATCGGGCTGCCGCTGGCCGAGCTGTGGGGCATGAGCGAGACCTGCGGGGCTGGAAGCGTCAACCCGCCGGGCAAGGTCAAGATCGGCACCGTCGGGCCTCCGGCGCCGGGTGTCGAGATCAAGCTGGACACCGACGGAGAGGTGCTCGTCAAATCTGAGGTCGTCATGCTCGGCTATCGCAATCTGCCGGAGAAGACCAGCGAGGCGTTCACCGACGACGGCTGGCTGCGCACGGGCGACATCGGCGTCTTCGACGATGACGGCTACCTGACGATCGTCGACCGCAAGAAGGAGCTGATCATCAGCGCGGCCGGCAAGAACATGTCACCGGCGAACATCGAGGCGACCCTCAAGACGTCCTCGCCGCTGATCGGCCAGGCGTGCTGCATCGGCGACGGACGGCCGTACAACACGGCGTTGATCGTCCTCGATGCCGACTTCGCGCCGGCATGGGCGGCGAAAGAGGGCATCGAGGAGACCTCGCTCGAGGCTCTCGCGCGCGACGAGCGCGTCCTCGCTGCGACGCACGCGAGCGTCGAGGCGGCCAACGCCAAGCTCGCCCGCGTCGAACAGATCAAGAAGTTCACGCTCGTCGAGGGCGACTGGCTCCCCGGCGGGGACGAGCTGACGCCGACGATGAAGCTCAAGCGCAAGCCGATCGCCGAGAAGTACGCCCAGGCCATCGAGGGGATGTACGGAGGCTGAAGGCCCGGACTGACGGGCGCCTGCGTCGCTAGGCTGGGTGCGAATGCCGGCGACCGGCTCACACCAACCGAACATCCTCGTGCTCGGCGGAGGCGGCATCCTCGGCGAGGCGTGGATGAGCGCGGTCTTGGCCGGCCTCGACGAGGGCGGGCGCTTCGACTCACGCGCGTGCCGGCTCTACCTCGGGACGTCGGCCGGGTCGATCGTGGCGGCGTCGCTCGCCGCCGGGCTGGCGCCCGGCGCGCGACTCGGAGCGCTGCCCGAGCAGCCCGCGTATCCGGCCTCTGGGCCCGGGGCGCAGGGGGCGCTGCGCCAGGGCCTCGGCATCGCCGCCGGCCTCGGCGGCGCGGCCGCCGCCCCGCTGGCGTCGCTGGCGCTGAGCACGACGAGCGTCGGGGGCGCCCTTGTGAGGCGGGCGGCCCTGCGCCGCGTGCCGCGCGGGCAGCGCTCGCTCGCCGAGCTCGCCTCGGCTGTCGCGAGTTCGGGTGCTCGCTGGGACGGGCGGCTGCGCGTTGCGGCGGTCGAGCTCGACAGCGGTCGCCGGGTGATCTTCGGCGCCGACGGCGCGCCGCGCGCGTCCGTGGCGGCGGCCGTCCAGGCCTCCTGCGCGATACCGGGCGTGTTCGCCCCGGTCGCGGTCGGCGGGCGCGACTACGTCGACGGCGGCGTCTGGAGCCCGACCAACCTCGACGCCGCCGAGGCCGAGCGCGGCGAGAGCGTCGTGTGCCTCAACCCGACCGGTTCGCTTCGCCCCTCCATCGGCTCGGTGGCCGGTGCGATCGGCGCCGTCTCACGCGGCGCGGCGGCCACCGAGGCACTGGCGCTGAGGCATCGCGGCGCCGAGGTCACGACGATCGGCCCCGACGACGCCAGCACGACGGCGCTCGGCACCAACCTGATGGACGGACGGCGGAGGGCGGCCGTCATCGAGGCCGGCCTCGCACAGGGCCGGCGGCTGGCCTCGGGCAGCAGCGTGCCGGCGGCCGCCTGAGGGTTCGCCGGACCACCCACCGGACGACAAGGAGGCCGGCACGCCCGGCCCATGTCGCGAGAGCCGAGCGTGCCGGTTTGTGAGGGTTGGGGCAGCCAGACCAACATAAGCCACCGGGGAACGCCGGTGGTCGCGGATCTCCATGAGATTTCTCTTACACGGTCCGAGGCGCGGTCCGATGACTGCCCCTGCACCCACGCCGCGCGGCCGTTGACACGGCTCGCCCTGCGCGTTTCAGCCGCGCCGGGAGCGGCGGCGACTGTCGGCGGCTCTCGCCACGAAACCGACCGCGAGGAGCCCGAACGCTCCGGCGACGAACCACACGCTCTGAACGGCGGCGAGGACGCTGACGAGCAGGCATCCCGCGGCGGCGGCGAGCGAGAAACGAGTGTCGGCCATCGCCGGACGGTACGCCCTCATCGGAGCCGCCGTCGGAGCCCGAGCTCACCGCGTTCCCGGAAAGACGCGTGGGGCGCCGATTTGGTTTCCTTAATCACACCGGCGGCCCGATCCGCGGTCGCCTCAGGCGGACTGGGAGGTTGTGATGGGTGCGACGGGGATCGACGAAGCCAAGCTCCAGGCGTTCATGGGCCAGGCGGTGACGGACATGGGAGCGGTGATCAGCGCACCGCTCATGATGATCGGGGAGAAACTCGGTCTCTACAAGGCCATGGCCCACGCCGGGCCGCTGAGCTCGCAGGAGGTGGCCGAGCGAGCGGGCGCAGGCGAGCGCTACGTGCGCGAGTGGCTCGCCAACCAGGCGGCGGGAGGATATGTGACCTACGACCCAGAGAGCGACCGTTACACGCTGCCCGACGAGCAGGCTCTGGCGCTCGCCGACGAAGACAGCCCGTTTTACATCCTCGGCGTGTATGACTCGATCGCGTCGCTGTTCGCCGACGAAGACCAGATCGTCGAGGCCTTCCGCACCGGCAAGGGCATGGGCTGGCACGAGCACGATCATCGCCTCTTCAGGGGGACCGAGCGGTTCTTCCGGCCCGGGTACCGCGCGAGCCTCGTGGCCGAGTGGATTCCCGCGCTCGACGGCGTTCAGGAGAAGCTCGAGCGCGGGGCCAAGGTCGCCGACATCGGCTGCGGTCACGGGGCGTCGACGGTGATCATGGCCGCCGCGTTCCCAAACTCGGAGTTCTTCGGCTTCGACTACCACACCCCGTCGATCGAGCGGGCGCGCCAGGCGGCGGAGGAAGCCGGCGTCGCTGACAGGATCACCTTCGCGACGAGCGCCGCGAAGGACTATCCCGGCGAGGGCTATGACCTCGTGTGCGTGTTCGATTGCCTGCACGACATGGGCGACCCCGTGGGCGCGTCGCGTCACGTGCACCAGACGCTCGCCGACGATGGCACCTGGATGATCGTCGAGCCGTTTGCCAACGATCGGGTCGAGGAAAACCTCAACCCGGTGGGGCGCGTCTTCTACGGAGCATCGACTGTCATCTGCACGCCCGCGTCGCTCTCCCAGGAGGTCGGCCTTGCGCTCGGCGCCCAGGCCGGCGAGGCCCGTTTGACAGAGGTCCTGAAAGAGGGTGGGTTCAGCCGCGTGCGCCGCGCGACCGAGACACCGTTCAACCTGGTGCTGGAGGCGCGGCCCTAGGCTCCAGATCCGGCTCGCCGGCTCGCGCCCGGTGACGGCGCGAGTCCGGCGAGCTCGCGCTCCAGCGTCGGCGTCTGCGGCTCTCCAGCGCCTCGGTCACGACGGCCGCCGACAGCATCACGACGATCACGCTGGAGGCAAGTCCCGCAAAGATCGGGTGGCGCACCCAGAGATGCTCAGCGAACTGTTCGGACGCGATCGCTGCGGCCAGGGCGAGCAGCGCCAGCGCAGCTGCGGCGCGCGTTTGACGGAGGTAGGACTCGACGGATTCTGAGCGTCGGGGAACAGGCGAGCGCCGCGACATTTGATCGAGCTTACGCTCCGAACGGGAGCGTCAGATCAGGCTAGGGCGTCCAGGTCTCGGCGAGCGGGGTGCCCGGCGCCATGCGCGGCCTCGAAGTGGTGGCAGTTGCCGATCGCGTGACGGGCGAGCGCAGCCTTGACGGTGGGCACCCGAGGCTTGGCCCGGCCGGGAAGGATCACGATCGCCAGAAGCAAGCCGAGGGCGAAGATTCCGACCGCCCACCAGAACGCAGTGGTGTAGCCGTGAACTGACGCGGCGTTAGCCAGGCCGGTGGTGTGCAGGTGACCGGCCGTGTAGCTGGCGGCGGCGCTGGCGAAGATCGTGCTCAGCAGGGAGGTGCCGACAGAGCCGCCGACCTGCTGTGAGGTGTTGACCATCGCCGAGGCGACCCCGGCCTCGCGTCCCTCCACGCCTAGCGTCGCCGTCGAGAACGCCGGCGCGAAGATGCATCCCATTCCGACGCCGAGGACGAGCAGACCGGGAAGGACATTGCCGGCGTAGCTGGAGCCGGGCGTCAGGCGCGTGAACAGGAACATCGCGATCGCCCCGAGCGTCGTGCCAGCGAGTACCAGCGGCTTTACTCCGGTGTGTTGGATCACGCGGGTCTGCACCGTGGTCGAGGTGACCACCAGAACGCCGGTGAGAGGAAGGAACGCCAGTCCGGTGGTCAGCGGCGAAAGGCCGAGCTGCTGCTGCAGGAAGTAGGTGAGAAACAGAAAAACGGCAAAGACACCCGCGCCGGCCAGCGCGATCGTGGTGTACGCGCCGCCGCGGGCCCGGTCCCAGGTGATGTGGAGGGGCAGCAACGGATGCTTGGCTCGCCGCTCGATCAGCACGAAAGCCGTCAGGAGCACGGGGCTGGCGACGAGCGCCACGATCGTGGCCGTGGCACTCCACGAGTGGGTCTCGGCGTTCGAGAAGCCGTAGACCAGCGCGAACAGGCCCAGCGCTGAGGTGAGAACCCCGGGTACGTCGATCGGATCCCGCTCCGGAGCAGTGTGATTGACCAGCAGGCGCAACGCCACGAGCGTCGTAGGCACGGCGATCACAAGGTTGACGTACAGGCACCAGCGCCAGGACAAGACTTGGGTGAGCGCACCGCCGAGTATCAGCCCGAGTGAAGCGCCACCGCCGGCGATCGCACCGAAGATCCCGAACGCCGTGTTCCGGTCAGGAGACCCCGCGAAGGTCACCGTCAGCAACCCCAGCGCCGAGGGTGCGAGCAGCGCGCCGAATGCCCCCTGGAGCGCTCGAGCGGCCACGAGCGCGCCGAAGGACTGGGCCAGCCCGCCGATCGCCGAGGCGATCGAGAACCCGACCAGGCCGGCGATCAGGGTCCACTTGCGCCCGAACAGATCACCGAGCTTGCCACCCAGCAGCAATAGGCTGCCAAACGCCAGCGCGTAGGCGGTGACGATCCACTGCCGGCTCTGGGTCGAGAAATGCAGCGCGTTCTGGGCCGAAGGAATCGCGATGGTCACGATCGTCGCGTCCAGCACCACCATCAGCTGCGCGACGCTAAGCAGGGCCAGGACCGCCCATCGATTCGGTTCACGATGCGTCGAGGCCGTCGACATCAGATGGGTCGCATTCCGTCGAACGCTCCTATCGAATCCCCGGAATTCATTAGTCCGTGACCCCAGCGTAGTCGTCAGTAATGCTTTGGACCAAGATGAGCGGAGCGCCCTCTACTCCGGGTCAGGGCGTCCAGGTCTCGGCGAGCGGGGTGAGCTGGAGCTCGTGCGTCGCCGCGCGCGCGTCCTGGTTGGCCAGGAACAGGACCGCGTCGGCGATCCGGTGTGGATCGGCGAGCGCCTCGGGCGCGATTCCGCCACGAGCAGCGCCGGTGAGCGGCTGGATGCCGGCGTCGACGATCAGCAGGGCCACGTGGATACCAACGGGGCGGAGCTCGAGTGCGGCAGCGTTGGTGATTGCGCGCACGCCAAACGCCCCCGCCGACCAGAGGCCCCGGCCCGGCATGGCGCGCCGAGCCGACCCGCCCGTGACCTGCACGAGCGTTGCCGGCCCACCCTGCTCGACTGCGAACCGGCCGCTGGCCGACAGGAACGAGAACGCGGCTCGAGCCGGAGCGCCAGCCCAGGAGTCAAACCCGCTGAGGTCGGCCTCGACGATCGGGCCGCCGCCAAAGGGCCCGCTGCGGTCGCCGCCGTAGGCCGAGGCGGCATTCAAGGCGAGGTCGACACCGCCATTCGCCGCGGCCACCTCGGTGAGGGCGGCGTAGACGCTCGCCGGGTCGGTGACGTCTGCCTGCAGCGCAAGGGCTCCGGCCTCGGTGACCCCGTCGAGAGTGGCCTGCGAGCGCGCGACGCCCGCCACCGCCCAGCCCTCGGCCACGAGCTTCTCGATGACCGCCCGCCCCAGGTTTCGCGCTCCAAACACGATCGCGCTCCGCTGCCTGTCCGTTGCGTCACTCATCCACGCGAGCCTAACGCCTTGAAGGTCTGGCGGCCCGACCGCGAGGGACGCGCGGTGTGCGGAGCGCGTCAGGTGCTCGGACATGGCATTCGGGCCAGCAGGGCGCGGTATCGGACCATGTCGGCATGTCGCCAGTCCGAGTGGGTCTGGTGCTGAAAGGCCGGTACGTAATCGTGGTGGTAGGGCGAGGAAAGGCTCTCGTTGTGTCCGATGACGTTCTTCAGCCCGATCCCGTAGCGGCAGCGCAGCCAGCGGGTCAGTCGCAGCGACGCCGAGATCTGGCGTGCGTCGTCGAGGATTTCCTGGTCTGAGAAGCCGACGTTCTCGATCCCGATCGCGGTCCAGTTCAGGCCGGTCGTGTGTCGGCAGCGCAGCGACAGCGCGACGAGCTGGTCGATTCTGCCGCTGCGCTCGACGAGGAAGTGGGCGCAGGTGTTCGGCAGCTCGTGGAACTCGCTGTCGGGCACGTCGGGGGCGAAGGTGTTGAACGCCTCTTGGGCGCTCGCCGTCTCGGTGTAGTGCTCGACGATCACTTTCGGTTTGACCAGCAGGGCGGTGTCTTCGCCGTAATGGCGCAGCGAGTAGGCGGCCATCTCCCGCTTGCGCTTCGTGCCGTACGGAATCGGCCAGCTGTAGATCCGGGGCTCGGACACCGCTTGAGGCACTGGGCGGGCGGGCTGCGTCGAGCCGGTGACCGTGGTGAGCACGGCGGGAGCGCCCGCGGCTGCGGGCATGGTTGGGCCGGGATCGAGCGCTCCTCCGCACCCTCCAAGAAGCAGGAGGGTCGAGGTGAGGCACATCGCAGAGATCCCCCGCATCGGCCCGATGTTATGCCCGCTGCGGGCGCTTTCCCAGAGCCGGAGAGGGGTCTCGAACCCCTGACCTCCTGTTTACAAGACAGGTGCTCTACCAGCTGAGCTACTCCGGCGGGAGGTCTAAACTGCCTGCAAATCGTAGGTTGTTTCTTCTGGTCTGGTCTGGTGCTCTTTGCCTCTGGGGCCACCTTTGGGGCCACCTCAGCGTCTATCCAAGCTTATCCGCCGCGCCTACTCGGCAGACGCTACGGGCCGGCGCTGGTTCTGGGGACGCGGTTCGCTGGGGCCACGTTCCAGGTCAACGGCTGAAGCCGTCAGCTATGGTCCGCGGCAATGGATACCGACGAGCTGCGATCGCGCGTCGAGGCCTTTCCTCGATGGCACTACCACTTCGATCTCGGCAACGGCGTGGGAACTGCTCCATATCGGTCCATCGGGCTCAACCGCCAGGAGCAGCGCAGGCGCTACCTAATAGGTGCGCTGCTTGACGTCACCGGTGGCTCGCTGGAGGGTCGTCGAGTTCTTGACCTGGGGTGTAATTCGGGCTATTTCTCATTGGCGGCGATCGAAGCCGGGGCCGACTTCGTTCACGGCGTGGATGGCCGCCAACTGTGGATTGATCAGGCAAGACTGGTGTTCGAGGCTAGGTCCATTGCACCTGAGCGCTACCACTTCGAGGTGGCTGACATATTCAGGCACGACTTCACACAACGTTGCGATGTTGTGCTGTGTGTAGGGCTGATGTACCACATTTCCAAGCCCATGGAGCTTTTCGAGCTGTTCGATCGGGTCGGCGCCGAGACGATCGTAATCGACACCGAGGTCACGCCGTCCAATGACAGCGTCTTTCGTGTCAATAAGGTGTCTACCGATAACCCCATGACCGCAGTCGATCACGGTGTCACTTTCTATCCCTCCCGTCAGGCGGTCATGGATCTCGCTGCGGAGTTTGGATACAAAGCGGTCCCACTCGCACCGAACATGACGAACTACGAAGGCATGGAGCATTACCGTCTGAAGACGAGACTGGGTTTCATCTGTGCCAAGGGCGAAGACACACAGCGGCTGTCGCGGCTGAGCGTCGAGACGCGAAGCCCCGTCACACCCGCGCCGGTCAAATTCGTTCACCGGCTGCAAGCCGGGATCCTCGCTCGAGCCCCGCGCGGCCGCGCCTTGGCCCGCGAACGCAGAGCCGAGCGGGCGCGGCGCGAAGGCATCAACCACCAAGCCGACCAGCTCAAACGGGACGACTGAGAAGCACAGCGGACGGCGTATGGCGCGATCGTCGGAATCGCGGGGTCGACTCCTGGGGCGTCCAGGTGCTTCCTGGCCTTGCTTAGAGCGATGCGCTCGATCGCCTTGGCCTTGGCCTGCGGCGACCCGCCTCCGTGCATCGGGCAGCGCGTACCGCCGTTGATCGCGCGGCGTTGGCAGGGTGTGCCGGCGCGGGTCCGGGCGCCGCAGAACGGTTGGGTAATCGAGGCCTCGGGCGAACTGTAACGCCGCCGCCACCGGCGGTGTAGTTGAGGCATGGATGCAAAGCGCTCAAAGCAGGCCACGCTCGGGCCGGTTCGCGACGCGCCCAAGGCCGATCTGGGCAGCTTTCGCGAGCACGCGCTCGGCAGCGGCGTGAACCCGGTCTTCTACCGCGTCCTGCGCTCCCTGCTGGTGCCGTTCTTCCTCGTCTACTTCCGCATGCGCCGAATCGGCCGCGAGCACCTGCCGCGGACCGGGCCGCTGCTGCTGGCGTCGAACCACCGCAGCTTCCTCGATCCGTTCGTGATCGGCACCGTGGCCCGCCGGCCCGTGTACTACATGGCCAAGCGGGAGCTGTTCGAGAAGCGCTGGCAGGCGTGGATCCTCAACGCCCTGGGCGCCTTCCCCGTCGATCGCGGAGCCGGTGACGGCGACGCGATGGCGACGGCTCGGGCGATCCTTGAACGAGGCGACTGCGTGGTCGTCTTCCCGGAGGGCACGCGAGTGCGCCCCGGGCCGCTCGGCGCGCCGCGCCGCGGTGTCGGGCGCCTGGCGCTGGAGACCGGCGCACCGGTCGTGCCGATCGCCGTCATCGGCACCGAGGACGTCCGCAGCGGCTGGCGGATCCGGCCGCGACGCGTCCGCGTCCGCGCGGGGAGGCCGCTGCTCTTCCCGACCGTCGAGCGCTCCTCGCCGAACCTGGCAGCGGGGGTGACGGACCGCATCTGGGCGTGCGTGTGCCTGCAGTGGGAGTGGCTCGGAGGCGCCAAGGCGCCGCGCGAGCAGGCCGCCGTGGAGAGCGCCGAGCGGGAGATCTCGAACGCGGCCTGAGCGAGGGTCCGACGCCGGTAGGGTGCAATGAGTGGCCGAGCAAACCAGCCCGAAGCCGAAGGCCCAGCTCGATGCGGAGTTCTCCGACCTCTATCGCGCGCATCTTCGCGACGTCTACAGCTACGCCTACTACCGGGTCGGCGACCATCACGACGCCGAGGATCTGACCGAGCAGACGTTCCTCCAGGCCTATCGCCACTTCGAGCGCGCCCAGCGCGAATCCGACGGCCGGCCGCTGCGTCCCTGGCTGATCCGCATCGCCCACAACCTGGCGGCCAACCTCTACCGCGATCGGGCGCGCAAGCCGGCGTCGCCGATCGACGAGACGACGACGCCGCTGGCCGCGTTGCACACGACCGAGCAGCTGGTGGAGGGTCGCGACGAGCTCAGCCGTGTGCTGGACGGCGTCCGGCTGCTCCCCGACGATCGCCGCGAGGCGCTCATCATGAGGTTCGCACTCGGCATGGACAACCGCGAGATCGCCCGGGCGATGGGTCGCAGCGACGGCGCGACCAAGGTGCTCATCCATCGCGCCATCAAGCAGCTGGAGGAGATCGTCGGCGATCGGGCCGGCACGGCGACGCCATCGCCGGCGAAGGAGTCGCGCAATGGAGCGGCGGAGGGCTCCGATGACTGAGGCCGCCCACAGCTTCGAGGGGCTCCTGCGCGAAGCGCTCACGCCGGTCGAGCCGCCGGCCGACCTCGTCGAGCGCCTCGAGGGGACGTTGATGAGCATCACCGAGATGGCGGCCGACGAGCTCGAGGCGTGGGAGCTCTCGGCCATGCGCGATCCGCGCAACTGGGCCCGGCCGGCGGCCGCGGTCGTCGCCGGCAGCGCCGCCGGCGCGGCCCTCGTCCTGCTGCGTGCGCGCAGGCGGACCTCAGCTCGCTCACCGGCTCTGGCCGATGTGCGCGACAGCGCCGAGCGCGCCGTCGCCGACGTCACGCGCGAGGTTCGCCGCCTGCTCGGCGAGCGCTGAGCCGCCGCCCGCGCGCGGCTCCCCCGGTAGCGCTGGCACGCCGAGCTAGGCTCTCTGTCCGGCCATGGCCACCTGTTACCGCCACACTTCCCGCGAGACCGGCGTCTCCTGTTCGAACTGCGGGCGGCCGATCTGCCCGGACTGCATGACGACGACCCCTGTCGGGATGCGCTGCCCGGAGTGCGCCTCCCAGCGCACGAAGGTCAAGCGGATGCGCGACATGGCCACGGCGCCGCAGGTCACCTACGCGTTGATCGCCATCAACGTCGCGGCCTTCCTGGCCGAGGGCAACCTGTCCTTCGGCGGGCAGCCGACCAACAACGTCTACGCCGAAGGCGCCCTGTTCGGCAGCCTTCCGGGCGTGCCCGGCGTGGGGGTCGCCCACGGCCAGTGGTGGCGGATCGTGACCGGCGGCTTCCTGCACGCGAACCTGCTCCACATCGGCTTCAACATGTACGTCCTCTACATCCTCGGCATGCAGCTCGAGCCGGTCCTCGGGCGGGTGCGGTTCGGGGCCATCTACGCGGTGTCGCTGCTGACGGGCTCGCTCGGTGCGCTCATTGTGACCCCCCACGCCATCACCGTCGGGGCGTCGGGTGCCGTGTTCGGCATCATGGGCGCCTTCGCCGTCGAGATGCGCGCGCGCCAGCTGCCGCTCATGCAGGGCGGCCTTGGCGGCGTCGGCGGCCTCATCCTCATCAACCTCGTGATCAGCTTCACGCTGCCGGGCATCTCCTGGGGCGGGCACGTCGGCGGCCTCATCGGCGGCGCGCTGGCGGCGCTCGTCCTCCAGCTGGGCGATCGCCGGCGCATGCCCCAGCTCGCGCTGGCGGCGTGCGTCGTCATCGCCACAGCGGCCGCCCTCGGCTCGGTCGCCCGGGCCAAGTCCAGTGAAGCCGAGGCCGTCGGCGCCAGCCCGCTGACGCTCGTCAGCCCGGAACCCTGAGCGGCCTCAGGCGAGGGCGCCGACCTCGACCGGAATGGCCTCGGCGCCCGCCGGAGGCGAGGCGACACGGTCGGGGTGGAGGACGTGGGCGAGGAGCTCGACGCCGTCGATCAGCCGCGGTCCCGGCCGCGAGAAGTAGGCTGCCGCGTCGACCGCGCAGATCCGATCGACGCCGAGGCTCGCCAGCGGGCCGGCGTAGGACATCGCCTCGGCGTGGGCCCTGGGGGCGTCATATCCGCACGGCATGACCACGACGACGTCCGCGCCGGCCCCCGCCAGCGCCTCCCAGGAGACCGTCTCCGACGGTTCGCCGGGCAGGCCGAGGACGTCGATGCCGCCGGCGAGCTCGATCAGCTGGGGCGTCCAGTGGCCGGCGACGTAGACGGGGTCGAGCCACTCGATGGCGGCGACGCGCGGCCGCGGACGGTCGCGCACGGCGAGCCGGACGCGGTCGAGCCGAGCGGCGGTCTGCTGCACGAGATCGACGCCCGCGCCTCGGCGGTCGGTCGCCTGGGCGAGCGTGCGGACGTCGCCGAGCGTCTCGCCGAGCGTCTTCGGGTCGAGGGCGATGACGAGCGGCTCCGACGGGAGCCGCTCGGCCAGGGCGGCGACCTCGTCGTAGGACACGGCGCAGACGGGGCACAGGGCCTGCGTGACGATCAAGTCGGGCGCGAGCGCCGCAAGGGCATCGTTGTCGAGCTCGTAGATCGCCTCGCCGCGCCCCGTCCGCTCGCGCACGGCGGCATCGATCTCGGCTGCGCTGAGGCCGGCCGGGAGCATGTCGCGCGTCACCTGCGGGAGCTCCCGTGCGGCCGCCGGGTGATCGCACTCGTGCGTGACGGCCACGACGTCGGGGCCGGCGCCGAGGGCGAACAGGAGCTCGGTCGCGTGGGGGACGAGGCTGACGATCCGCACCCACTGACTGTACGCGCTGCGCCGTGGAGGTAACCTGCGGGCATGGCCAAGCTGACGGGTCCGGAGGTGGAGCAGCGCATGCCGACGGCGCCGGCCTGGCAGCTCGGCGCCGACGGCGAGTCGATCGTCCGCGAGCTCAAGCTGGCGGACTTCGCGGCGGCCATCGCTCTCGTCGGCCGCGTGGCCGAGCTCGCCGAGGCGGCCAACCACCACCCCGACATCCTCGTCCACGGCTGGAACAAGGTCCGCCTCACGCTCAGCACCCACTCCGAGGGCGGCCTGACCGACGCCGACTTCCAGCTGGCGAGCCAGATCGATTCCCTCGCCTGAGCGCCTCGGCGCCGACGTCCGCTCCGACCATCGGTCTTGCTACCTTTGGGGAGTCGACTGCCCGATGAACGACGACGAAGATCCTCCGCGAAGTAGCTTGGCCTCCACGGGCCACCTGCGCCACGATGTAGTCGGGGACCGTCACGCTTCGGGGATCGCCGGGCCGGCGTGAACGGCCTGAAGCTCATCCTCACGGCGCTGCTGATCGCCATCAACGCCTTCTTCGTGATCGCCGAGTACGCCCTCGTGCGCTCGCGTCGGGCGCGACTGGAAGTGATGCGCGACGAAGGGGCCAAGGGCGCGCCGTTGGCGCTCGAGCAGCTGGCGAACGTGAACGAGTACATCTCGGCCGTCCAGATCGGCGTGACGATGACCTCGATCGGCATCGGCGCGCTCGGCGAGCCCGCGCTCGCCGACATCCTCAAGGGCGCCTTCGGCAGCGCGATCAGCCACGCCGTGGCGGTCGCCGCGGCGGTGGTCGTGGCATTCCTGATCATCGCCTCGGCGCAACTCGTGGCGGGCGAGATGGTGCCGAAGTTCTATGCCATCGACCGCGCCGAGGCCGTCGCCCGACGCGTCGCCCGTCCGCTGCGCGGCTTCAGCATCGTCTTCCGCCCGATCATCATCGCGCTGACGGCCGTGTCCGATCGCATCCTGCGCCTGCTCGGCGTCGACATGAGCCTGGAGCGCAGGGGCGGGTCCTCGGACGAGCTCAAGCGCCTGATCGCCGAGTCCCACGAGGGCGGCCACATCGACCCGGGCGAGGCCGGCATGCTCACCGGCGTCTTCCACCTCCACGAGCAGGAGGCCCGTCAGGTCATGACCCCCATCCCGGCCGTCGTGACGATCGACAGCGCCCAGGACGTCGAGAGCGCGCTGCGCCTGTGCGTGTCCAGCGGCCACACGCGCCTGGTGGCCACCGAAGGCGACGACCGCGATCGGGTCAAGGGCATCGTCCACGTCACCGAGCTCGTCAGCCAGCTGATGAGCTCGGGCCCCAGCTCGCCCGTCGGGCCGCTCGTCCACGACGCGCTGATCGTGCCCGAGACCAAGCCGCTCGACGACCTGCTCGCCGATCTCCAGCGCCAGCGGACGTCGATGGCGGTCGTCGTCGACGAGTACGGCCGCGTCGTCGGCGTCGTCACCGTCGAGGACATCATCGAGGAGGTCGTCGGCGAGATCGCCGATGAGACCGACCCGAGCACGGGCGAGATACGGCGGCTGGCCAACGGCGACTGGTTCGTCCGCGGCCACGTCGCCGTGACCGACCTGGCCGACTACGGCCTCGATCTGCCGGTCGACACCGACGCCTACAACTCGGTCGGCGGCTTCGTCTTCGCCGAGCTCGGTCGCCTGCCAAGGCGCGGCGACACGATCAGCGCCGACGGCTTCTCGATCCGCGTCGAGTCCGTCCGCGAGAACCGCATCGAGGCGGTCCGCATCCGCGAACGGCGCCCGGTTCCCCCGCGCGAGGCCCGCGAGTCCGAGGCTTAGCCCGCGCGTCCGGGCCTTAAACAGGTCCGGCCCGCGGGGGGAGCGGACCGGACCGTGTGCACTGGGAGGAGGCAGGTGTGCAATGCGACTCATACGTCGCATGAACAAGTATCGCCAGGTTGATGAATGACACCTAAAAGTAGTCTCAGGAGAGATAAATGTTCAGTAGCTGTGGAAACCTCGGGAGCTCTTGCGCCCGAGCGCGCCGCCGGCGATCAGCTCATCGAGGCGGGGCGGGATCGGCTCCCCGATGGTCTCGCCGATCGCCTTCGACACGTCGAGGCCGACCAGGTCGAGCAGGGCGAGCGGGCCCATCGGGTGGCCGGCGCCGAGCTTCATGCAGGTATCGACGTCGACCGGATCCATGCCGGTCTCTTCGATCAGCCGGACGGCGCTGAAGAGATACGGGAAGAGCAGCCGGTTGACGACGAAGCCGGGCACGTCGGGGACCTCGACTGGAGTCTTCTCGAAGCTCTCGCACAGGGCCAGGGCGCGCCGGCGCGTGTCGGGGCTGGCGGCCGCCGGGAAGACGAGCTCGACGAGCTTCATCTTCGTGACCGGGTTGAAGACGTGCAGGCCGAGGAAGCGATCGGGGCGCCCGCTGGCCGCCGCGAGGCGCTCGACCGACAGCGACGAGGTCGTCGTCGCGACGATCGCGTCGTCGTCGAGCAGGCCGGCGAGCTCGGCCAGCAGGCCGGCCTTGACGTCGTGGTCCTCGACGACCGCCTCGACGACGAACGTCGCGTGGGCGACGGCCGCAGGGTCGGTCACGATCTCGACACCGCCCGGATCGACTTCGGTGCCCGCGCGGGCGAGCATGGCCGCGATCGTCGCTTGGGCGCGCTCGGCGGAGCTATCCGATCGAGCGAGCAGCAGCACTGGACCGTGATGAGCGGCCGTCGCGGCCAGGCCGCAGGCGATGGCGCCGCTGCCGGCTACCGCTAGGCGTTTGCTCACAGGGCTCCTCTCGATGGGTGTCCCCGGGGGTCGGTTCCCGAGGTTGACTGACCAGTCAATCTACATATCCGGACGCGGTAGAGTACGTCGTGCAGGGTCCGGGCATTTTCTCAGACGCGCCCCGCGCACCTCCGAGCGCCCCAGGATCCTCTCCCTATACCGCCGGGCAACGCACGTAGGAGGACTCCTGACATGAGGCAACCAGAGGGCCGCGAGGTAGTGATCGTGGAGGCCGTCCGCACACCGATCGGACGGGGCCACAGGGAGAAGGGCTACTACAAGGACACCCACCCGAACACGCTGCTGGCGACGTGCTACACGGAGGTCATCGAGCGCTCGGGCATCGAGGCCTCAGAGGTCGAGGACGTCATCGCCGGCTGCGTCCAGCAGTTCGGCGAGCAGGGCTTCAACATCGCCCGCAACGCCTGGCTGCAGGCGGGACTGCCAATCGAGACGCCCGGCACGACCGTCGACCGTCAGTGCGGCTCGGCCCAGCAGGCCGTCAACTTCTCGGCCGCCCTGATCGCGGCCGGCGTCCATGACGCGATGATCGGCTCGGGCGTCGAGCACATGGGCCACCTGCCCTTCGCCGCCGGCATGAAGACGCAGGAGGACTTCGGCTACGCGTTCACGCCGGAGCTGATGGCCAAGCACAACATCATCGGCCAGGGCCTCGGCGCCGAGATGATCGCCGACCAGTGGGAGATCTCCCGGTCCGAGCTCGACGAGCTCGCCGTCCGCTCCCACCGCCTCGCCCACCAGGCGACCGAGGAGGGCCGCTTCGAGCGCGAGATCGTGACGATGAGCGTCAACGGCGAGCAGTACGTCAGCGACCAGGGCATCCGGCCGGAAACGAGCCTCGAGGCGCTTTCCCAGCTCAAGCCGGCGTTCAAGCCCGACGGCAAGATCACGGCCGGCAACGCGTCGCAGATCTCAGACGGCGCGGCCGCAGTGCTGCTGATGTCGGCCGACAAGGCCAAGGCGCTCGGCCTCAAGGCCAGGGCCCGGATCGTCGACCAGACGACCGTCGGCTGCGACCCGGTCAAAATGCTCGAGGGGCCGATCCCGGCGACCCGCAAAATCCTCGACCGCAACGGCATGCAGATCGACGACATCGACCTGTTCGAGATCAACGAGGCGTTCGCGCCCGTCGTCGCCGCCTGGAGGCGCGAGCTGAGCCCGGACATGGACCGCGTCAACGTCAACGGCGGCGCCATGGCCCTCGGCCACCCGCTCGGCTCGACGGGAGCCCGGCTGATCACGACGCTGCTGCACGAGCTCGAGCGCTCCGACAAGGAGATCGGCCTCGTGACGATGTGCTGCGGCGGCGGGCTCGGGACAGGCACCCTGATCCAGCGCGTTTAGGCCTCCCGACGATCCCTCAGGCGGATGCGGCCTGAGGGATCACACGGCTGCGCGGCGCGGCTGTTCCACGCGCGCATCCCAGGTCCGCTCGATCCGCTTCATGAGGGCGGGGTAGACGATGAGGTGGCGGAACGGCCTGATGAGCGTCATGTATGCGCTCCCCAGCCGGCCCCGGGGCTTGACGTAGACGGCCATCTGTCCGGCGTAGAGGCCGTCGCCCTGATCGACCCAGGCCAGGTGAAGGACGCCGTGGACCGTCCGGTTCGACAGCTCGGCGGCGAACTCGACGTCGGTGCGGTAGAGGGAGACGAACGGGAGAGACGCGAAGCGGATGTCTGTCGCCGTGTCGCGCAGATCGTCGGGCAGCCGGTCGGACAGGGAGGTCTCGCTCGTGCCCGGAATCGGCAGTGGGCCGCCCGCGGCGCCATCGCGGGCATCGGCCGGGCCCGAGATGCCGTCGAGCCCGAGCAGCCTGCCGAGGCGGTCGCGCAGGACCCAGAGCACGCGGGTTGGCAGCGATTCGGCGTCGGTCGGGTCCGAGGTCGTCATCAGCGCGAGCAGCGTCTGGAAATCGCCGAGGCGGCCCTGCGCGGGGAGCGCCCAGGCATCCTCGAGCCTGAAGTCGGGTGCGATCTCGCGGATGCGCCAGGGGCCCGATTCATGTGCAGCGTTGGGGAGTTTCACGGTCGACCTCCATCTATACGGTGTCGTATGGATTCTAGGAGCTTCTTTGCAATTGTCAATACGGTGGCGTATAGATACGGGATGGCCAACGTCCGAACCCCACGCGCCTCGTGGATCGACGCAGCGCTGCAGGCCCTCGCGGCCGGCGGACCGCGGGCCGTCCGCGTCGAGGCCCTGGCCGCACGGCTGGGCGTGTCCAAGGGCGGCTTCTACTGGCACTTCGCCGATCGACAGGCGCTGCTCGACGAGGCGCTCGACAGCTGGGAGCAGGCCGGCACTGACGACGTCATCGCCCGCATCGAGGGCGGGCCGGGCGACCCGGCCGCCAAGCTGCGCGAGCTCTTCGCGCTGGCGCCGTCGGCGGACTTCGCCGTCGAGCTGGCCATCCGCGACTGGTCGCGCCGCGATGCCCTCGTGGCCGCGCGCCTGCGCCGCATCGATGACCGGCGCATGGAGTTCCTGCGCTCGCTGTTCGGAGCGCTGTCATCTGATGACGACGATGCCGAGGCTCGCACGATGCTCGCCTACTCGTTGCTGATCGGCAGCTACTTCATCGCCGCCGGGCACGACGGCAGGACGCGATCGCAGATGCTCGGGCTCGCGCTCGAGCGGTTGCTCGCCGAGTCCTGAGATCCTCAGCCCGTCGGGCCGCCGCCCGTCCAGTCGACGGCGACGGGGGCGAGGGACAGCAGCGCCGACCACGTGGCCGCGTCGGTGACTCCGCTGGCGGGGATGCCGTGGGCGGTCTGGAAGCTGCGCAGGTTTTCGGCCGTCTTGGCGTCGAAGGTGCCCGACGTCGCCTGGCTCGGCACGGCGGTCGCGAGGTGCTCCTGCATCCACAGGACCTGATCGCCCTTGCGGCCGCTGGCGAGTTCTGGGTAGGTCGTGTTCGGCGTCACGGTGCTCAGTGGCGCCAGCGGCGCCGCGAGGGCCGCCCAGCCGCTCGCCGACGTTTCCTGCCAGTCCCAGAACGAGTAGCCGCCGGCGCCGTAGACGGCTGCCTCGGCGCGGAAGCGTTCGATGTCCTTCGGCGGCACGTTTTCATAGGTCTGCCCGAGCGGGAAGATCGCGCGCCCGTAGATGCGGTTGCCGATGTAGGTGTTGGCGTAGACCGTGTCGACCGACGCGCCGATCGCCTTCCAGTACATCTGCGGCGCGTTGTACTGGGCGCCGCCCGGCCCGAGGAAGACCGAGTAGGGGAGCGACGGGTGGAAGGACACGTAGGGGAACGACGCCAGCGCCACCGGGTAGGACGGGCCGATCCGGGCGCGCAGCTCGGCCACGTAGCGCTGGGCCGAGGCGTAGTGGCCTTCGTACTCGGCCTCGGCGTCGATGAGGAGGCAGTCGGCGCCGCTCGCCACGGCCTGGGCGCCGAGGTCGGCCTCGCCCACCGGGTTGGTCCCGTAGACGTACTGCCACGCGCAGATCCGCAGGCCGTTGGCGTGGAGTTCGGCCACGAGCTGGGGCGAGAACTGGGACCAGTAGTTGCTCGAGCCGTCCGAGCTCTTGACGAACACCGTGCTCACCCCCGCCGCGTGGGCCTGGGCGACGATCGCCGGGATGCTGCCGCCGCTGGAGCGGCTGACGTACCAGATCCACATGCCCTGGCCGTCGAGCGCCGTGCCGCTCGCCGCCGCGACGCCGCCCGGAGGCGTGACCGGTGTCGGCAGTTTGGGGGTCGGCGGGTGCAGGGCGTGGCGGTAGACGTAGATCGGGCCGTAGGAGCTCGTGTAGCGCCCGCCGCTGAGCAGGACCTTGATGCGCCCCGAGTGGGCACTCGCCGGGACGGTCACGAGCAGGCGCGTGCCGGCCGCGCGCAGTCGCGCCGCGGGCGAGGTCCGGCTGATGTGGGCGCCCGGCGCGCGCGGGAAGGCGACGACCATGCCCGACCTCAGCCCGACGCCGGACAGGACGAGGGTGCCGTGCGAGGACACCTGGTGGGGATTTCCGCTGCAGCGCGACGCCGGCGCGCATTTGACGCTCGTGATCCTCACGGTCGTGACGTGCAGCGACGCCGCGCCGACGATCGTCGCCCCGCTGCTCGCCGGGGCCGATGGTGCCGATACGGCCTGGGTGCCGCCCGCGCTCGCGGCCGTCACCGGCGCGGGCGCCCATGCCGCGAGGCCGCCGAGCACGAGCGCGGCCCCTGTGACTCCTCGGAACGTCAATCGCCTATGGGCGCATGTCCTCGCCAAGACCACGAAATAACCCCTTTGCGCCGAGCGGTCGATTCCGTTGGTGTCGGTGGACACTTCCCGCTCGATCGGCGGACTCGGACGTTATCGGCTCTGCCGTGGAGAACCTACGCGCGCCAGGGAAGTTGCGCTGCAGCCGCCGATCCGGCGCTCACTCTCAGCGAAAGCCGCTCTGCGCCGGCGCCGGTGCCAGCGGGCTCGACGGCAGGCCCGGCGCCGGCTCCGGCAGGTTGAAGCCGGTCGGCGCCACGTCGTTGGGTGCGTCGGCATGGAACAGGGAGGCCAGGTACTGGTTCTGGGAGCGGCCGACGCCGAGCTCGAACTGGCCGCCGCCGTAGCCGCCGATGCCGTGCTCGGCGCAGTAGTCATACGCGTCGAGCAGGTTGCGCAGGCCACCCAGGCGCGAGGGCTTGATGTTGACCATCCGTGGCGGGTAGGGCAGCGAGCGGATGTCCTCGATCGAGTGGATCGAGGCGTCCCAGGAGAAGCGCTCGCGGTGGGCCGCCAGGACCATGTCCGTCTCGGGCGTCAGCGCCGGGTCCTCGATCCACGCCTCCGGAAAGGCCTCAACGACGCGACGGTAGAGGACCGGATCGGCGGGCTGATCGACGATCGAGCCGACGTAGAGGCCCTTGAAGTCGACCGAGTCGACCGCATCGGTGGCCACCAGCTCGGCGATCAGGCGCTCGTCCCACGAGCTCGTCGGGTCGAGCTTGAAGCGCATCCACGGGTACAGCTCCAGGCGTCGGCGCACGGGCTCGATCGACGGCGGCTCGCCGAGTCGCAGCGACACGACGAAGCGAACCGGGCGCGGCTCGCGTCCGAGCAGCGCGTGGAGCGTCGTGCCGGCCTGGCGCAGCGCCAGGTCGAGCGCGGCCGACTCATACGCCCACGTCCGGTAGCGCGCCGAGACCTCGCGCTGGGGCGGCTCGGCGAACAGCGTCAGTCCGGACAGGTGCTCGGCGTAGGTCGCCAGCGTGAAGCTGCCGGCGAGCGGCAGGATCGGGCCGGCCGCCTGCATGATCTCCTGATCGGCGGCCTCGTAGGTCACGTCCTCGCCGACGCCCTCCTCGCCGCCGCCGCGCAGGCGGATGAGCGTGCTCTTGCGCTCGAAGTCGCTCGACACGACCGCGTCGAGCGGATCGAGGGCGTAGTCGTCGATCTCGACCGGCAGCTCGGCCAGCCGCTCCCAGGTGCTCACGCGCCGGCGTCCCGCTCCAGGCGGGCGACGAGCTCGTCGAGGCGCAGCTCCTCGAGGGCGTCGCCGACGGCCGTCAGCTCGCTCGCGCACAGTTCGATCAGCGCCTTGCCCTCGCCGACCAGCTTGAGCGTCTCGTCGAGGCTCGCCTCGCCGGAGTCGAGGCGCTTGATGATCTCCTCGACCCGCGCCGACGCCGCCTCGTAGCTCAGTCGCTCGAGCCCGCCCGGGCCCGCGGGCTCGCTCATCGCTGTTGCACCTCCGCCTCGACGACGCCGTCGGCGAAGGAGATCCGCAGCTCCCGTGCCCGGGCCGCCGCGGCGGCCGTCACGATCGGATCGCCGCCCGGCGTGCGGACGACCGCGTAGCCGCGCTCGAGCGTCCGCTGGGGGTCGTGCCCCGCCAGGGCCATGGCCAGGCGCTCGAGCTCGCGTGGTCGACGCTCGCGGCAGTCGAGCAGCGACGAGGAGGCCTTGCGCTCGAGGACGACCGCCCGGCGCTCGCCGAGGCGCCGCTCGGCGCTCAGCCGGCGCCGCGCCCCGGCGCGGATCTCGCGCAGGCTCTGGTGCAGACGGCCGTGCTGGCGCTCGAGGTGAGCCGACGGCGCGCGCGAGAGCATCGCCAGATGGCGAGCGCGGGAGAGCACCGCCCGGCGGCCGTGCTCGCGCAGCCGTCCGGCCGCCGCGGCCTGGTCGGCGCGTGCGCGGCGACAGTCGACGCCGACGGCGGCCTCGGCCGCGTGCGTCGGCGTCGAGCAGCTGACGGCCGCTACGTCGTCGAGCAGAGTCCGGTCGGTGTGATGTCCGACCGACGCGATGACCGGCGTCTTCAGCAGGGCGACCGTCCGGCAGAGGGTCTCGTCGCAGAAGCACAGCAGGTCGGCCAGCGAGCCGCCGCCGCGCGCGACGATCACGACGTCGACCTTCGCCACCGAGGTCAGGTCGCCGAGCGCTCGCACGATGGCCGGCGCGGCGTGGCGATCCTGGACCGGCGTGAACGCCCACACGAGCCGTCCCGCCCAGCCGCGACGGCCCAGCGCCGCGAGGACGTCGTCGCGCGCCTTGCCGCCCTCGCCCGTGATGACGCCGATCGTCCGAGGCAGCAGCGCCCGGGGCAGGCGGCGCTGGTGCTCGAGCAGCCCCTCGGCGTCGAGCTGGCGGCGCAGGCGCCCGATGCGCGCCAGCAGGTCGCCCTCGCCGGCGTGGCGCAGGTCGTTGACCGAGAACGAGAAGCCCGGCGAGGACGTCGCGCTGCCCGGGTAGTAGTCGCAGCCGCCCGCCACCACGATCTGCATGCCCTCCGTCGGTTCGCCGCCGGCACGGGCGCTCATCGCCTCCCAGTCGCCGCGCCACGCGCTGCAGGGCACCGCGCCGGTGGCGTCGCGCAGCTCGAAGTAGACGCGCGCCCGCGACGGGCGCAGGTTGACGAGCTCGCCCATCAGCTGGACCTGGGTGAAGGACCGCAGCCTGCCGCGCAGCGCCGCCGCGTACTCGCCGACCGGAAACGGGCCGGCCAGGGCGCTGTCGGGAATGCCCGCGCCCGGGGACGAAGCAGGGCTGGAGAGCGAGGACATCCACCACAGGATAGGCGCTACGATCGACGTCAATGCGGCGCAGCCAACCCCGGCCTGGCCCCTGAGCGACCGCCGTGGCCAAGCGCAACACCGGCCGGCGGGCACGCTCGAGAAAGCGCCGTCCGGCTCCGCAGGGCGCACCCGCGCCGACACCATCGAGCGCGCCGTCGTCTGCGCCCGCGCCGAGACCCTCGAGCGCGCAACCGAGCCCGCCCGCGCGCGCGTCCGCCCGCCCGCGTGCCGGCTCCGGCCGGCGCGGCGGCGCCGGCTATCGCGACCCGCTGTCGGTCGGCGAGCGCCCGCAGGCGCCCTGGCATCCGCTGCCCCTCTCCGAGCTGCTCATCCTGGTCGGCGCCATCGGCACCATCGTCGGCTTGAACGGCCGCGAGAGCTCGGTCCTGCTCGCCGGCATCGGCGCCGTCGCGCTCGGCACCATCGAGGTCGCCCTGCGCGAGCATTCGAGCGGCTACCGCTCGCACACGATCCTGCTCGCCATGCTGCCGACGATCGTCTTCTTCACGGCCTTCAGCCTGATCACGGCCGCCTTCGTCACGCCCGTGCCGACGTGGCTGCGGATCCTGCCCATCGGCCTCGCCGTGCCGCTGTTCATGGCGTGCTTCAAAGCTCTGCGCGTCCGCTTCCTCGACGCGCGGCGTGAGCGGACGTTCGCGCGGCGGCGCTGAGGAGCCGCGGCGGCGCCGAGCAGCCTCAGCCGTCGTGTCCGAGGCTGAGCGAGGGCAGTGGGCGCTCACCCGCCGCGGCTCCCTCGCCACGGGTCTCGCCCATGAGGCCGAGCTGCTCGAGGCGGGCGATCTCCCGCTCGCCTTCCACGCGGGCCGGATGTGAGGCGTCGAGCCCGGCGATCAGCTTGGCGATTCGGTTTCGCAGCTGCAGGGCGAAGTGCGGCGTCGAGGCGCCCATCAGCTGACGGACGTCCTCGAGCGTCACCTCATGGGCGCCCTCGCGGCGGGGATCCTCGGCTTGACTCAAGGGACGGGCTCTCTATTCGGCGGGCGCGACGGTCGGTTCCTGGGAGGAGCGGCGGGGGCTGATCTGCAGCAGCGTGTCGAGTTCGGCCTGGACGACCGTCCCGATCGCCGTTTCGCCGCCGATCAGCCAGCCGTGATTGTAGACACCCCTGACGGGCCGGAAGCTCGGAGCGGACGTGTACGCCGGCTGGATGTTGCCGAGGTACACGCCGAGCTCGGGCGGTATCTGTCCTGCCCGTTCGAGGACGAGCAGCGGGCCGTAGTCGCCGGTGGCCGACAGCGGCGCGGCGGCCACCGCGTCGAGCGGCCGTCCGGCGTTGGCGAAGACGAGCCCGTGGCCGGGTTCTTTGACCCCCCAGCCGAAGGTTCCGTCGGTGAAACGGGCGACGGCTATCGAGTTGGCCGTCGCGCTCGGCGCCGCGCCCGGGGTGGGGGGAGGGGCGATCTCGGTGACCGCGCCGAGGTGGCGCAGCTCCGACATCGTGCCGGCGCCCACGTCGGCGGGGTCGACGACGTAGATCGCCGGGCTGTGCAGGCTCCTCAGCGCCGCGTCGGTCGCCGCCGGCACGCGTGAGCGGCCGACGAACAGGATCGGCGCGCCGCTCTCGGCGGCCAGGCCGGCCGCCGGCATCTGCATCGCCCTCGCCGCGCCTGCCGGCACGACGATGACCTGCCGCGAGGCGCGCGCGCCCGGTGCCAGGGCCAGGATGGCGGCCGCCGTCGCGGCCGGTCCGCCGCCGGGCACCGAGCGCGTCTCATAGCCGGACGGCGGCCCGGCGGCCGAGCCGATCCGGATCACCTGGGCTCCGGCCAGCGACCTCGCCCCCCGCGGGCGCAGCGCCTGGAGGGTCTGGCGAGTCAACGTGGACAGGCCCGACGCGTCGCTGAAGAGCAGCGGCGCACCGAGCGGCGATCCGGCGAGGGCCGAGGCGGCGAGCGCGGCCGGCCAGTCGCGTTCGTCGACGAGCACGACGGCCTCGGGCCGGGACGCCGGCGTCAGCGCCGGATAGACCGTCCGGGCCACCGCCGCCGCGTCGATCGCCTCGCTCGCGCCGCCCACCCGCGTCGTGTTGCGCGTCGCCAGGCTGACCGCGCCCTGAGCGGCCAGCGGGGCCACGTCGCGGGCCTGTCCGAGGACCGTCTGCCCGTCGCGCCCCGTCTTGCCGCACGCCGTCAGCGCGACCGCCGCGAGGAGGAGGGCCAGCCCCGTGGAGTGCCCCGCACGCATGCCCGGCACAGTAACGGCCGCGCCGCGCTGGACACCTGATGCCCACAAAACCCCTGCAGATCGGCCTCGATTGCGTGCCAGATGCCGTGCATGCGCTGCAACCGTCATTGCACTTTGCTAGCGTGCCCTCCCGAATGCCGAGTCTCTGACCAGGTGTCGGAGAACGGGGGACCCAAGTTGTTTGGGGCGAATCCCACGGTTGGACCGTGAGAAGCGCAGTCTCTTTCAGCGCTAGCCCGTCAGCTAACCCCGCAGGCCAACGAAAGAGGTCGCTGTTTTGTCGTTTCGTACCCTGAGCACGATCGTGTGCGGCAGTGCCATCCTCGCGGTCGCAGCTCCGACCGCCCTCGCCGCCGGCACCGGAGGCGCCATCGCCGGCACCACCACCGCTCCCGCCCCCGCGCTCGCCCCCGCACCGGCCGCGCCCCCCATCCACTTGGCGCCGGTGATATCCCATTCGACGAACCTGACCTACACCGGCCCGGTGTTTGAACGGACGGCCACCGGCCAGGTCGTCCCCTACCAGCCGCTCGCCCGAGCCGGCGCGGTCAGCCCGACCGGCGGGAGCGCCGTCGCAGCGACGGTCGCGATCAAGCCCGAACTCCTCGTCCCCGGCTCCCGTGCCCGGTACATCGCCGGCCTCGCCGCGGCGCCGATGTCGGCGCCGGCGGCCATCCAGCAGCTGATCTGGTCGGCCAACCAGATCATCGGCCTGCCCTACATCTGGGGCGGCGGCCACGGCTCCTTCACCGCGCCCGGCTACGACTGCTCCGGCACCGTCTCCTTCGCTCTCCACGGCGGGAGCCTGCTGAAGACGCCCGAGGACTCCTCCGAACTGATGGCCTGGGGCTCCCACGGCCTCGGTCGCTGGGTCACGGTCTTCTCCAACGCGGGCCACGCCTACATGACGGTCGCCGGTCTGAGGCTCGACACCAGCGCCGCCGATGACCCGAGCAACCAGCAGGGTGCGCGCTGGCGTCCGCTGCGCGAGGGCAACGCCGGGTACCGCGTGCGGCACCCCCTGGGGTTCTGAGCGCGCCGGTCGGCTACGCTTGAGGTCGATGGCCGGGCCTGACCCGCGCCGCCTCAGTGGAAACGCAATAGGAGGATCAGATGGCCGGCCTCTCCGGGCGCATGTCTACCGTCGTCAAGGCGAAGGTGTCCAAACTTCTGGACCGCGCAGAAGACCCTGCCGAGACGCTCGATTACAGCTACCAGAAGCAGGTCGAACAGCTCCAGAACGTCAAGAAGGGAATCGCTGACGTCGTCACGGCCAAGAAGCGGCTGCAGATGCAGGAAAGCTCGCTGCAGCAGAACGTCGTCAAGCTCGACACCCAGGCCCGCCAGGCCCTGGCCTCAGGCCACGAGGACCTCGCGCGGACGGCCCTCGAACGCAAGAACGTCGCCCAGACCGAGCTGCAGTCGCTCGACGGCCAGGTCCACGAACTCGAGGACCAGCAGCAGAAGCTGATCGACTCCGAGCAGAAACTGCGCGCCAAGATCGAATCCTTCCGGACCAAGAAGGAGGTCATCAAGGCCCAGTACTCGGCCGCCGAGGCCCAGGTCCGGATCTCCGAGGCGGCGACCGGCGTGGGCGAGCAGATGGCCGACGTCGGACTCGCCATGCAGCGGGCTGTCGACAAGACCGAAAACATGCGCGCCCGCGCGGACGCGGTGCAGGAGCTCGAAGCCGCCGGCACGTTCGACGACGTCACGCAGCTCGGCTCGGGCGAAGACGACATCGACCGCCAGCTCAAGGCGCTCTCGAGCCAACCGGCCGTCGACGACGAGCTCAGCAAGATGAAGGCCGAACTCGGCGCCGGCACATCGGCGCCGGCCGCGCAGATCTCCCCGGGCGAGGGCGCCCCGGGCGGCGACGGCGGCGCGGCATGATCGTCCGCATCTCCGGCGAGGGCCAGTACCGCCTTGACGACACCGAGTCCACTCGCCTCAACGAGCTCGAGAACGCCGTGGTCGCCGTCGTCGACGGCGGCCGGGAGGACGGCTTCGCCGATACCTACGCGGCACTGCTCGACCACGTCCGTGCACGCGGCGAGCTGGTCGCCGACGAGGAAATCGAGACCTCCGACGTCATCATCCCGCCGGCCGACCTGAGCTTCGAGGAGGCCGGCAAGGACTTCACCGGCGAGGGTCTCATCCCCGACTGAGCCGACGACTGCGCGGTCGTCTAGATGGGAATGCCCCAGAGCGGGAACCAGCGCTCGATCTCGGGCTCGAGGGGAAGTTCCGAGGCCATCTGAGCCTTGATCTGCAGCTCGCGCTCGGTCGAGCGCTCCTGCGTGCTGGTCGGGTCGGGTACGAACGGATACCAGAAGCCCCGCTTGTAGTTGTAGATGAAGTAGATCCGCTGCCCGCGCTTGTCGGCGAACGCGAACACGGCGCACAGCAGGCGCTCGCCGTGACCGGCCGTCTCGATCGAGCCTGAGACGGCGTTGATGCCGACTGCGAGGTCTTCCACGTTGGGGGCGCCGTCGGGGTTGCGCAGGACCATCCAGCGGTAGCCGTAGCTGTCGTCCTGGCTCGACACCTTCGTTGCGCTCTCACCGCCCGTCGCGGTCACGACCGCTTCCATGTCGCGCAGCGTCGCTTCGAACTCGCTCGTCGCCAGCGCCTGGAAGACGATGGCCGCGGTCCCGGCCGGCTCGATCTCGTACTCCGACTGGAGCGTCACGTACGCCGTCGAGATGGCGAAGAGGCGATCGGGCGCGGGGCCCTTGACCTCGTGGCGCCCGGTGAGGATGTCGCGCAGGCCCACTTCTCAGGCGGTGCCCTGCAGCTGGGCCTCGAGCCGCTCGAGGGCGGCGAGGCGCTGCTCCAGCGGCGGGTGGTCGGCGAAGATGTTCATCAGCGACTTCTTCGTCCGCGCCGGGATGATGAAGAAGGCGCTCATCCCTTCGGCCTTGCGCAGGTCCTGGCTGGGAGCCCGCTCGATCGTGCCGCTGATCTTCAGCAGCGCCGAGGCCAGTGCGCTGGGGCGCCCGGTGAGGACGGCCGAGCCGCGATCGGCTGCGAACTCGCGATAGCGCGACAGCGCCCGCAGCAGGATGAAAGACACCGCGTAGACGAGAACCGAGACGAGGATGACGATCATGATGTCGCGCTCGCCTTCTTCGTCGGAGCCGTAGCCACCGCCGAAGAACAGCGCGAACTGGGCGATCGTCGACGCGAGCGTGGCGAAGAAGCTCGCCAGCGTCATGACCATGACGTCGCGGTTGATGACGTGGGTGAGCTCGTGGGCCATGACGCCTTCGAGCTCGGCCGGCGACAGCAGTTCGAGGATGCCGCGCGTGGCGGTCACGCTCGTCGACTTCCTGCTGCGGCCCATCGCGAAGGCGTTGGGCATCGGGGTCTCCATCACGCACACCCGCGGCTTGGGCAGGTCGGCCTGGACGCAGAGGCGCTCGATCATGCCGTGGAGCTCGGGCTCCTGAGCCGGGGAGACCTCTTTTACCCCCAACGTCGCCATCGCCAGTTTGTCCGAGGTCGTTAGCTGGACCACGAGCAGGACGACGGCGATGACGATGATCAGCCCGGCGCCGGCGCCGGCGACGAAGAGAACGCCGATGAAGACCGCGTAGACGAGGCCGAGCAGGAACAGCGTCAACACCATCCGCGCCTGCAGGCCCGTGTCTTTGCCAAAGCTGGGACGTCTCGATGCCATGTCGGGCTGATTGTGGCAGAAGGGCATACGGGTGCCCTAAAGTGGCCGGGCCCTACGATGCCCCGCCTGCCGCCGCCATGAAGCCAGAAATCCACGTCATAGGCATCGCGATCAAGACCTTCGGGGTGATGTTCGCCCTCGGCTTCCTGGCCTGCGGCGCCCTCGTCGCGCGCCGGCTGCGCGAGCTCGGCCGCCCGGTCGACTGGTCCTATGAGATCGTCTTCGCCGCCCTCATCGGCGGCGTCGTCGGAGCCCGCGGCTACTACCTGATCGAGAACTACAGCCAGGTCAAGAACGACCTCCTCGGCAGCATCTTCTCGGGCTCGGGCCTCGTCTGGTACGGCGGCGCCATCGGCGGCGCGATCGGCGTCATCGGGTGGATGCGCTGGCGGCGCTGCCTGGAATGGCAGATGCTCGACATGTGCGCGACGGCGCTGGCGCTCGGGTACGCGATCGGGAGGATCGGCTGCCAGGTCTCCGGCGACGGCGACTACGGCATCCGCTCGAGCCTGCCGTGGGCGATGGGCTACCCCCACGGCACCGTCCCGACGCCTCCCGGCGTGCGCGTCCAGCCGACGCCGATCTACGAGACGCTCACCATGTGCCTGCTGGCCTACGCCCTGTGGCAGCTGCGCGATCGCGTGCGCCCGGGCGTCGTCTTCGCCCTCTATCTCCTCGGCAGCGGCCTCGAGCGCTTCCTCGTCGAGTTCATCCGCCGCAACCACGAGGTGCTCGCGGGGCTGACGGCGCCGCAGCTGGAGAGCGTCGGGCTGGCGGCGATCGGCCTGCTGTGGCTGGCCGTGCTCGTCCGCCGCGGCGGCACGGCCGCGCTGCGCGCGTCGAGCGCCTGAGCGGCCCATCCGACGGGCACGCCAGCCGGCACGCGATAATCACCGCCGATGGCCACCGGCACGAGCCTCTCCCGCGCATTCCCCCTCGCCAGCCGCCTCAACGAGCGCGGCCGCCTCGAGGTCGGGGGATGCGACACGATCGAGCTGGCCAGCGAGTTCGGCACACCCGCCTACGTCGTCGCCGAGGACGACCTGCGCGCCCAGGCGCGGGCCTTCGTCCAGGCCGGTCACGACGCCGGCCAGCGCGACTTCCAGGTCGTGTTCGCGTCGAAGGCGTTCCCGTGCACGGCCGTCCTCGCCCTCTTCGCCGGGGAGGGCCTGTGGTGCGACGTCGCCTCCGGCGGCGAGCTCCACGTCGCGCTCGGCGCCGGCTTTCATCCGGACCGGATCGTCGTCCACGGCAACGCCAAGTCCGAGGCCGAGCTGAGGATGGCGCTGCGCCATCGGGTCGGCGCGATCGTCATCGACAACTTCGACGAGATCGAGCGGCTGCGCAAGCTCGCGGCCGAGGGTGCGCTCGGCGATCGCGGCGCCCAGCCCGTGCTCGTACGAGTCACGCCCGACGTGCGCGGCGAGACCCACGAGAAGATCTCCACCGGCCAGGCGGACTCCAAGTTCGGCTTCGCCATGTCCGACGCCGCCGAGGCGATCGAGCGCGTGGCCGATGTCGCGGGCCTCGACCTCCGCGGCCTGCACGCCCACGTCGGCTCGCAGCTCTTGAGCCTCGACCCCTTTCGCCGCGCTGCCGCGGAGCTCGCGAAGCTCGGCCGGTTCCCCGTCTGCGACCTCGGCGGCGGGCTTGGGGCGCCCTACACCGACGATCAGCCCCCGACGCCGTCGATCGAGGAATATGTCGGCGCCGTCGTCGAGGCCGCCCGCGGTTGCGGCGTCGGGCCCGACGACCGCCTGATGATCGAGCCCGGCCGGTCGCTGTGCGCCAACGCCGGCGTGACGCTCTACCGGGTCGAGAGCGTCAAGCAGAACGTCTCCCGCTGGGTGGCCGTCGACGGCGGCATGTCCGACAACCTGCGCCCGATGCTCTACGGCGCGCGCTACGAGGCGCACGTCGCCGATCGCTTCGGCGGCTCGACGGCCTGCGTGCTCGCCGGCAAGCACTGCGAGTCCGGCGACGTCATCGTCCGCGACGCCCTGCTCGCCGACCCGCGACCCGGCGACGTCATCGTCACGCCGGCGACGGGAGCGTATGGCTACTCGATGGCCAGCAACTACAACGGCGTGCCCCGGCCGCCGGTCATCTTCTGCAAGGACGGCGACGCGCGCGTGGTGGTCAGGCGCGAGAGCTTCGACGATCTGACAGCGCGCGATGTCCGCTGAGAGCCCGTTCAAGGTCGGGCTGCTCGGCTATGGCACGGTCGGCTCGGCCTTCGCCGAGCTGCTCGAGGAGCGGGCCGAGGAGATCGAGCGCTTCAACGGTCGCCGGCCGTCGATCGCCGGCGTGCTGACCCGTCAGCGGGGCAGCTTCGAGGAGATCATGGCCGAGGCGGAAATCATCGTCGAGGTGATGGGCGGGCTGGAACCGGCGCGCGAGTACCTGCTCGCCGCGATGCGCTCCGGCAGGCACGTCGTGACGGCCAACAAGCAGCTGCTCTCCCAGCACGGAGAGGAGCTCTTCGAGACGGCCCGCGAGCACGACGTCAGGCTTCGCTTCGAGGCCGCCGTCGCCGGCACAGTCCCCGTCGTCCGGGTGCTCGAGGAGTCACTTGCCGCAACCCGGATCGAGCGCATCCACGGGATCGTCAACGGCACGACCAACTACATCCTCACGGCCATGGCCCACGGGTCGAGCTACGCCCAGGCGCTGGCCGAGGCGCAGAGCAGCGGCTACGCCGAGGCCGATCCCAGCGATGACGTCAGCGGCCGCGACGCGGCCGCCAAGATGGCGATCCTCGCGCGGCTGGCCTTCGGCACGCCCGTCCACCTCGACGACGTCCGCTACGAGGGCATCGAGAACCTGCGCAGCGACGACCTCGAGTATGCGCGCGAGCTCGGCCTCGGGTTGAAGCTGATCGGCACCGCCGAGCGGACCCGCGACGGCCTGTCGGTGAGCGTGCATCCGACCTTCCTCTACTCCGGCCATCCGCTGGCGGCAATCTCCGGGTCCTTCAACGCCGTGACCGTCGAGTCCGAGACGATCACCGAGATCACGCTGTCGGGACCCGGCGCCGGCGGTCGTCAGACGGCGAGCGCCGTGCTCGGCGACGTCGTCAGCGTCATGACCGGGGGGGCGCGACCGCCCGCGCCGCCGTTGCCGCTGCGCCTGATCGAGGACGTCGAGAGCGCCTTCTACCTGCACCTGGACGTCGCCGACCGTCCCGGTGTGCTGGCGTCGGTCACGAAGGTGCTCGGCGAGCACGACGTCTCGATCAAGTCCGTCGTCCAGCGGGGAATGGGCGAAAACGCCCGCCTCGTGATGGTGACCCATCCCGTGATCGAGTCGAGCCTTCGCGCCGCCATGGCGCAGGTCGGCGAGTTCGACTTCGTACGCTCGACGCCCAGGACCATCCGCGTGATCGAAGAGGAGTTCGTATGAACGAGGCCGCCGTCAAGGTTCCGAGGGTCGAGGGCATCCCGCCGACAGGCGCCCACGTGCCGCTGATCGAGCGCTACCGCGAGCGCCTTCCGTTCGAGCCCGGCGACCCCCTGGTGAGCCTGCAGGAGGGATCGACGCCGCTGCTGCGCGCGCCGGTCCTCTCGGAGCTCGTCGGCGCGACCGTGCGCCTGAAGCTCGAGGGCGCCAACCCGACCGGCTCCTTCAAGGACCGCGGCATGACCTGCGCCGTGTCGGCCGCCGTCCGCGACGGCGCCAAGGCGGTCATCTGCGCCTCGACCGGCAACACGGCCGCGAGCTCCGCGGCCTATGCCGCCCGGGCGGGCATCACGTGCGCCGTCATCGTTCCCGAGGGCAAGATCGCGCGGGGCAAGATGGCCCAGACGCTCGTCCACGGCGCGCGGGTGATCGAGCTGAAGGGCAACTTCGACCAGGCGCTCACGCTCGTGCGCGAGCTCACGGCCACGCATCCGATCGCGCTCGTCAACTCGGTCAACGAGTTTCGCATCGAAGGTCAGAAGACGGCCGCGTTCGAGATTCACGAGGGCCTCGACGGCGGCTGCGACGCGTTGTTCATCCCGGTCGGCAACGCCGGCAACATCACCTCGTACTGGCGCGGCTTCCGCGAGATGGGCGCGGCACCGAAGATGTTCGGCTTCCAGGCCGAGGGCGCCGCGCCGCTGGTCGAGGGCAGGGTCATCGAGCACCCGGAAACGGTCGCCAGCGCGATCCGCATCGGCAACCCGGTGCGCTGGGAGGACGCGATGGCGGCCGCGACGGACTCGCGCGGCGCGATCCGCGTCGTCACGGACGCCGAGATCCTGCACGCCTACCGCCTGCTGGCCTCCAAGGAAGGCATGTTCTGCGAGCCCGCCTCGGCGGCCTCCGTGGCCGGCCTGCTGAAGTACGGCGCAGACGGCGCCGAGCAGGTCGTCTGCGTGCTGACAGGCCGGGGACTGAAGGACCCGGAGACGGCCATCGCCAACAACGACGGCAGGACGATCCAATGCGTCGCCGAGATGGCGGCGATCGAGGAAGCGGTGCTGGGTGATCCGTAGGCGGGTCGTCCGGGTGCCGGCCTCCTCGGCCAACCTCGGGCCCGGCTTCGACTGCATGGCCGCCGCGCTGTCGCTGGAGCTCGAGCTCGAGGTGCTCGAGACCGGTCGCTTCGGCGTCGAGACCGACCTGCCCGTCGCGAAGGGCCGCGAGAACCTCTGCGTGAGGGCCTTCGAGCGGCTGCACAGCGCTGACGGGTTCCAATTCAAGATCCGCTCCGCCATCCCCCTCGCGGGCGGCCTCGGCTCGAGCGCCGCCGCGATCGTCGCCGGCATGATGGCCGCCGACCACCTGTTCGAGCTCGACGTCGACCTGCTCGCCGAGGCGACGGCGATGGAGGGCCACCCTGACAACGTCACGGCCGCCCTCCAGGGCGGCTTCGTCATCTGCGCCGACGGGATGGCCACGCGCCTGGAGCCCCCGACCGGGCTGGAGGCATTGGCGGTCGTCCCCGACCAGGCCGTGCGCACGCGTGCGGCCCGCGCGGCGCTACCGGACGAAGTGCCGATGCAGGACGCCGTCTTCAACGTCGCCCACGCCGCCCTGCTGACGCTGGGACTGGCCCGGGCCGACTGGGATCTGCTCGCGCGCGGGCTCCAGGACCGCCTCCACGAGCAGCGGCGCGCCCACCTGTTCCCGCGCTCCTTCGAGCTGGCCGCCCGCGCGCGCGAGCTGGGCGCGCTCGGCGCGAGCATCTCGGGCGCGGGGCCGACGGTGCTCGTCTGGTGCTTCTACGAGCAGACGGGCTCGGTCGCCGAGGCCCTGGCACCGGAGCTCGAGGGCTGGGCCACGCTGCTGCGGGCCTCCTTCGAGCCGCAGGGCGCCTACGTGGGCGAGCTCTGAGCCAGCTCTCCGAGGCGCGTGCGCGCCTCGCCCAGGTCGGGTAGACGGGCGAACAGCTCGTCGGCGAGGGCGATGTAGTCGGCGCCCAGATCCGGACGATGGTCGAGGATCGAGCGGGCGCGCTCGGCCGACTCGGCATAGGCGATGGATGCGCGGATGACGGTCGCGAAGACGGCGTCGCCAAAGCGCTCCTGCAGCGAGACCAGCGCCTCGCGCGAATGGACCGTGCGGAGGTCGGCGAGGTTGAGCAGGACACCGAGCAGCGACAGCCGCTGGTTGAGGCTGTCGCGGGCGAGCTCGACGACCTCCATCGCCTGCTCGACGCCCTGGAGCGCGAAGTACTGCGCCTCGGCCGTGATCAGCGCCTGGTCGGCCGCCACGAGGGCGTTGACGGTGAGCAGCCCGAGCGAGGGGGGGCAGTCGATGAGGACGACGTCGTAGTCCTCCGACGCGTCGGCGAGGGCGCGCTTGAGCGTCAGCTCCCGGCCCATCTTGCCGCCGAGCATCAGCTCGGCCTCGGCGAGGCTCAGGTTCGCCGGGATGATGTCGTCGTGGACGGCCTCGCTCGCCGTCGCGCGGCCGCAGAGCACGTCGGCGATCGTCGGCTCGACGTCGGTCGGCAGGTCGAAGTAGTCGGACAGGTTGCCCTGGGGATCGAGGTCGACGGCCAGCGTGCGCACGCCGCAGCGCCGCAGGACGTCGGTGAGGGTCCGTACGGTCGTCGTCTTGCCCGTGCCGCCCTTCTGCGACAGCACCGCGATCGTCTGAGCCATGGCGCGATACTACGCGCCGCCGGCCCGCCGCGCCGGGCCGGTCCGCGGGATCAGGCGGCGACGGCGAGGAAGTGCAGTCGATAGCGCCCGATGATGATCTCGTCGCCGTCGGCGAGCGCCCTGCCGTCGATGCGGGCGCCGTTGACGAACACGCCGTTTAGGCTGCGATCGTCGAGCAGCCGCACGCCGTCGGGCTGGCGAACGATCAGCGCGTGGCGGCGCGAGACGGTGGGGTCGTCGAAGCGCAGATCCGCCGCAAGGCTGCGGCCGATGCGCGTCCACTCACGCGTCAGGGCGACGGTGCGCATTTCGCCATCGTCCTCGTAGCAGAGATACTCGCCCGGTATCTCGATCTGCTCGCGGGTCCGGGCCAGCTGCTCGGCTCGATCGCTCGGGGCCTGCTCGATCAGCGTCGCCTCACTGGGCGCGGCCGAGATCCGCTCGGTGCTGAACAGCGAGGCTCGCGCGAAGTTGCTCCCGCCGCACGCGGGACAGTCGGTGAGGGGGTCGGAGGCATCTAGTGCCAGCGTGTAGCCGCAGTCCCCGCAACGGAAGGTGCCGGCGCCGACGAAGGTGCCTGTGATCAAAGAGTCCATGCTGTGCTCCTCCCTACTCTCTTCCAGCGCAACTAAAGGGGGCGCTCCCTCGCCGCGGGAAACTCGTAACGATCATAACAAGCATGTCAACCGATCGTGAACGTTCCGAATATCGAAATCTGCCTGAGATACTAGAACCGGCCAGAGGTTCAAATGAGCGCCTGCCGCGCGCTCAATGGCCCCACCCGCGTGTACCGGGTTGCAGGTTTCTACCCATGTCCGGACCGTGCCAAACCGGGCTGGCCGGACGGACGAGCGGGCGGGCCGGGCGGGCACTCGGACCTGCGCTCGGGCGCGGGAGTGCAGCGGCAGGAGGTGGCGCCGAGATGGCGAAACCCGTCAATCATGGGCGCACCGGCAACCCACGTGGAGCAACTCGAGCGCGTTCTCCTGCGCCGCGGGCTGGGGGCGCTCGAGGCCGACAGGACGGCCTGCGCGGACTGCGGACGCACGCCTCTGACGGGCGAGCACGTCCACCTCTACGCCGAGCGCGGGAACGGCATCGTCTGCGAGCTGTGCCGAGGCCGGCGTCGCGAGGCGCCGGTGGCCAGCGAGCTGGTGCGCCACTGCGAGCACGGCCACACCGTCCGTCTCACCGCCCGCGCCGCCTAGCTCCACCGGCACGCGCCCGACATCCCAGCGCGGGGGCCCACGGCGGTCAACCCCCGGGGTAGAGCGTCGCCCCGGCAAACGGAGCCTCGCCGGGCCATTAGACTTGCCCTCGCCGTGGACCCCGTGACCGTCTCGATAGTCGTATCCGCGCCCCGCGAGGAGGTCTTCGACTATCTGCAGGATCTCGCCAACCATCCCGAGTTCACCGACCACTACCTCGTCGACTGGCACCTCACGCGGATCGACTCGGTCGGGCTCGGCGCCGGTGCCCGCTTTCGCGTCAAGGCGCCCGGCAACCGCTTCAGCTGGGGCGACGTCACATTCGCGGAGGTCGAGCGGCCGCACCGCATCGTCGAGGTCGGCCGGACGGGCAAGAACAACAGGATCCGAACGCTCGGTGTCTACGACCTCGCGCCCGCGTCGTCGGGCTCGACGAGGGTTCGCTTCACGATCGAGACGCTGCCGGTGACCATCTCGGATCGGCTCATGGAGGGCCTCGGCGCGCGCGGCTGGACGCGGCGAAAGAACAAGCGGGCGATGCACCGGCTTCGCAGCATCCTCGAGCAGGGCGAGGGTCGTGGACGGCGCGTCACGGTCGCCGGCGGATAGACTGCCGCGTCGCATGTCCAGCCGCCTGCGCAAGTCACCGCTCGCCCTGCTCGGGCTCCTCGCCGTGCTCGCGCTCAGCGCCTGCGGGAACTCGAACGCGAAGGTCACGACCGGGACCTATGCCGGCGAGTCGGGTGCCAACGCGCCCTACCTCAACGTCGGGCCGCTCGTCTATGAGGTGCAGCTCTCGCGCGAGCTGAACCCGACCAACATCGAGGACGCCGCCTACCTCCAGGGCCTCGGTCCGGCCGAACTGAAGCTCGCGCCCGGGCAGCAGTGGTTCGCCGTGTTCGTCCAGGTCTACAACAACTCCTCCAAGCCGCTGACGGCGGCCAGCGAACTCACGATCATCGACACGCAGGGCAACACCTACACGCCCGTCATGCCCGGCCCGATCAACCCGTTCACCTACCGGGCCGGCACCGTAGCGGCCATGGGCCAGCTCCCCGAAGCCGACACGACGGCCGACTCCGGGCCGACCCAGGGCGCGCTGCTGCTCTACAAGATCCAGACGGTCTCGCTCGACAACCGCCCCCTGCAGCTGAAGATCGTCGATCCGCTGAACCCCGCCGAAACCGCCTCGGCCGAGCTCGACGTCTAGCGCAGGGCCGCGAGGCCCGCTTCGAGCACCTGCCGGGCCACCGGCGCCGCCGTGTCACCGCCGGCGCCGTCTTTGACGAGCAGTACGCAGACGGCGATCCGCGGGTGGATGGCGGGAGCGAAGGCCGCGAACCAGGCATCGGTGTTGCTGGCCTGGCTTTCCCCGGCGGCGCACCCTTCCCGCGGGCCGCGTTCGCTGCGTTCGCCCGCGGCGGGCCGCGTCGTGGAGGGCGGGCAGGCGCTCTTCAGTTCGGCCGTGCCGGTCTTGCCGGCGACGACGACACCCGGGATCGCGGCCGCCCTCCCGGTTCCCGACCGCACGACTCCGGTCATCAGGCGACGCACCGTGCGGGCGACCGCCGCGCTCGCCACGCGACCGACCGCCACGGGTGCGTCGGCGGGCAGGAAGCGCGGCACCGGCCGGCGACCGCCGTCGGCGACGGTCGCGGCGACGATGGCCATCTGCAGCGGCGTCGCGAGCACCCGTCCCTGGCCGATGGCCGTCGATCCCAGGTCCAGTTCTCCGTGGATCTCGCTCGCTGCCGGCAGCGTGCTCTGGGGCGCGCCGGCGAGCCCGGCGTCGTGATTGAAGCCGAACGCTTCGGCCATCGCGACCAGGCGCGAGGCGCCCAACCTGACGCCGAGGGGCGTGAAGACCGAGTTGCACGACACGGCGAAGGCGAGTTCGAGCGAGCCGCCGCATTCCTCGCCGTTGGCGTTGTCGAGCGTGACCCCGTCGAGCGTCGCGTGGGTCGCGTAGGGGAAGACGGTCTGCGGGGTGGCGAGCTTGGCCTGCAGGACGCCGGTGAGCGTGACGATCTTGAAGGTCGACCCCGGCGGCTGCAGGCCGTCGAGCCCGATGCCGGCGACGGCGAGGATCTGGCCGCTGGCCGGCTGGAGCGCCACGATCCCGCCCAGCTGGCCGCCGAGCGCAGCCACCGCGGCGTTCTGCAGCGAAGGCGAGATCGTCGTGCGGACGGGCGGCGAGGGCCGGGAACGCGCGGAGGCGAGCACGCGCGTGCCGGCGAGCAGCTCGCCGCCGGGCACGCCGCGAAGGCGCTCGTCGAGGACCCGCTCGAGGCCACTCAGCCCGACGATCGCCTGCGGCGGCACGCCCTCGGCTTCGAGCGCGGCTAGCCGGGAGGAGGGGATCGGCCCGACCGTGCCGAGGAGCGGGCGCGCGGCTTCGCCGAGCGGCGATCCGCGCGTGACTTCGACCGCCGGCCCACCCGACGCTTCGCCCGGGACGGGTTCGGCGAGGACACTACCGTCGCGCGCCAGCACGGCGGCCCGGCGCGGGAGCGTCGTGCGGCGGGCGAGGAGCTCGCCCGGGTGCAGGCCGGGGAAGGCGAGCGAGCGCGACCACAGCACGCGCGGCCCGTCTTCGCCCGCGTGCACGAGGGGGATGACGAAGTCGAGCGAGAGGGCCCCGAACAGGCGGGTGTCGACGGTGACGGGAACCTCGACGGCGCCGCCGGCGAGCGCCCGGGGCCGGCCGCGAACCTTCAGGCGGTCCGCGGTGGCTGTCCTCAATGCTCGCGCGTAGACCGTCGTGAAACCCGTCGGCGAGATCTCCCTCTGCGAGCCGGGGTCCAGATCGCCGTACATCGCGCGGTAGTCCCGCTGCGTCCAGGCCGCCACGAACCTGGCGGCCAGCGCCGACGACGGCGAGGTTCCACGGTGGGCGCCCACTATCGCGCCGATCGCGAAGGCGACGGCCGCGATCGCGAGGACCGGCCTGAGGCGCTGCCAGCGCTGGTCAGGGGCGTCGGTCACTGAGCTTGTAGAACATGGCTGGTGACACGGCTGGACTGGATCATCGTCTCCTTCGCGGCGGCCCTCGCGCTGTTCGGCTTCCGGCGCGGCTTCATCGTGGGCGTGCTGTCGTTCGTCGGCTTCGCGATTGGTGCATTCCTCGGAACCCGCCTCGGTCCTCTTCTGCTGCCCCGCGGCTCCGCCTCGCCGTACGCCCCCGCCTTCGGCCTGATCGGCGCGCTCGTCGCCGGCGCGGTCCTCGCGAGCGGCCTGGAGGGTCTCGCCTTCAGGCTGCGCCGGACGCTGATCCTGCCGGGCATGGGCATGCTGGACGGCGTGCTCGGAGCCGCCCTGGGCGCCATTCTCGCCCTCGCGATCGTCTGGATCGCCGCTGCCGTCGCGGGTCAGGCGCCGGGCGAGGAACAGCTGCGCGCCGACATCCAGCGCTCGGTCATCCTCGGCAAGCTCAACGCGGTCCTGCCGCCGTCGGGCCCGATCCTCAACGCGCTCGCCCGCCTGGATCAGCTGCCGTCGATCGCCGGTCCATCGCCCGGCGTCGGCGCTCCCGACCCGCGCCTCGCGGGGACGCCCGGGGTGCGCAGCGCAGCCCGTAGCGTCGTTCGCGTCGACGGGAGCGCCTGCGGGCTGGCCGTCGAGGGCTCCGGCTGGGTGGCCGCCCCCGATCTGGTCGTGACCAACGCCCACGTGGTGGCGGGCGAGCAGGACACCGTGGTCGAGGTGGGGGGGCGCTCGCCCGGCCTCGCGGCGAGGCCCGTCGCCTTCGACCCGACCGATGACGTCGCCGTCCTCAGCGTCGCCGGTCTCTCGCTGCCGGCGCTCACGCTCATCGACGGCCCGTCGGCCGGGACCGGCGGCGCCATCGTCGGCTACCCCGAGAACGGTCCCCTCGACGTCCAGCCCGGCCGCATCGGAAGAACCCAGGACGTCAGCACGCAGGACGCCTACGGCCGAGGGCCCGTCACGCGGGCGCTCACGCCTCTGCGTGGCCTCGTGCGGCCCGGAAACTCGGGCGGACCGCTCCTCGACACATCGGGCGCCGTGCTGAGCACCGTCTTCGCCGCGACCGTCGGTGGACGCACCCATGGCGGTTACGGCGTGGCCAATGCCACCGTCGCGGCCGTCCTCAGAGCCGCGGTCGCCCGCGCTCGAGGCGGCGGCGAAGTCAGCACCGGACCGTGCGCGCCGGGCTGAGGCCGGCGCCCACGGCGCACCGGCGGCGCGGACCGGTCGCACAGATCACCCGCTACGCTGACCGCGATGTCGAAGACCCTGCTAGTCGCCGAGAAGCCCTCCGTGGGCCAGGACCTCGCGCGCGTGCTGCCAGGCCCGTTCAAGAAGGGCGAGGGATTCCTCGAGGGCCCCGAGGACGTCATCACCTGGGCCGTCGGCCACCTCGTCCAGCTGGCCGACCCCGAGGCCTACGACGCGAAATACAAGAGCTGGAAGATGCCCGACCTGCCGATCGTGCCGGACCGCTTCAAGCTCGTCGTCCGCGACGAGCGCTCGCGCAAGCAGATGTCGGTCGTGACCAAACAGCTCGCCCGCGAGGACATCGACGAGGTCGTCAACGCCTGTGACGCCGGCCGCGAGGGCGAGCTCATCTTCGCCTACCTCTACGAGAAGGCCAACGCCAAGAAGCCCGTCAAACGGCTGTGGCTGAACTCCATGACGAGCGCGGCGATGAAGAGCGCGCTCGCCTCGCTGCGCCCGGCCGAGGAGTTCGCGCGCCTCGAGGAGGCCGCCCGCTCGCGCTCGGAGGCCGACTGGATCGTCGGCATGAACGCCACGCGCGCCGCCACGATCCGGCTGCGCAGCTCCTTCGACGGGGCCGTGTCGCTCGGACGCGTGCAGACGCCGACGCTTGCGATCGTGGCTCGGCGCGAGGAGGAGATCAGGGCGTTCAAGCCGGAGCCCTACTGGCTCGTCGACGCGACGTTCGTCGCCGACGGACCGGGCGCCGCCGAGCCGAACGGTGGGACGCCGGATGCCGAGCGCAGCTACCTCGGTCACTATCAGGCTCCCCCCGGGAGCCCCGGCGCGACCAAGGGCCCGCGGATCGCGACCGAGGAGGAGGCGCTGGCGATCGTGGCCGCATGCGAGGGCCGCCCGGGAACGATCACCAAGCTCGAGAAGAAAGAGCAGCGCGAGAAAGCGCCGATGCTCTACGACCTCACGACGCTTCAGCGCGAGGCGAACAACCGCTACGGCTTCTCGGCCAAGCGGACGCTGTCGGCAGCCCAGCGCCTCTATGAGGAGCACAAGGCGCTGACCTACCCGAGGACCAACTCGCGCTACCTGCCGAGCGACGTGGTCGAGGAGATCAAGCCGATCGCCGAGCTGGTCGGCTCGCACCCGGAGTACCGCAAGGGCGCCGAGTACGTCGTCGGCCTCGACGTCCTGCCGCTCGGACGGGTCGTCAACGACGAGAAGGTCACCGACCACCACGCCATCATCCCGACGCGCTCCGAGCACAACATCGAGAAGATGGGCTCCGACGACAAACGCATCTACGACATGGCCGTGAGGCGCTTCCTCGCCGTCTTCCACCCCGAGGCCGTGTTCGAGAACACCCGCGTCGAGACGACTGTCGACGGCGAGAGCCACGTCTTCCGCACGCGCGGCAAGCTCCTGCTCGTGCCCGGCTGGCGCGGGGTCTACGACGAGATGTCGGCCGACGCCAAGGCCGCCGAGGCCGACGCCCGGGGCGAGGAGGACGAGGGGACAGACCAGCAGCTGCCGCGTCTGCTCGAGGGCGAGGCGGTTCACGCGCGCTCCGTCGAGAGCCTCCGCAAGGAAACGAAACCCCCGCGGCGCTACAGCGACGCGTCGCTGCTCGGCGCGATGGAGACGGCCGGCAAGCTCGTCGACGACGATGAGCTGCGCGAGGCCATGAAGGACTCCGGCATCGGCACGCCGGCGACCCGCGCTGCGATGATCGAGCGACTCATCGCCGTCGGCTATCTCGAGCGCGACGGGCGCGCGCTGGTGGCGACCGAGAAGGGCCTGAACGTCATCCGGCTGCTCAACGAGCACGCCCTCACCTCGCCCGGCCTGACGGGGAGCTGGGAGCAGCGGCTTGGCAAGATCGAGCGAGGCGAGGACTCGCGCAAGCAGTTCATGAGCGACATTGCCGGCTTCGCCCGCGAGACCGTCAAAGAGCTCGACGAGACGCTCAAAGACGTCCGCATCCCGCGCGCCCGCCTCGGGCCGTGCCCCGTGTGCGGGCACGAGATCGTCGAGAACCGCAAGGGCTTCTCGTGCTGGGCTCGCGACGATCCGGGCTGCGGGTTCGTCATCTGGAAGGCCAAAGCGGGCAAGACGCTGCCCCTGGCCGTGGCCAAGGAGATGATCAAGACGGGTTACACGGCGCAGGCCGTGACCGGCTTTCGCGGGCGCAGCGGGCGCAGCTTCCGCGCGCATCTCGCGCTCAGCCAGACCGACGAGGGCAAATGGCGCGTCGAGTTCGATGAGGTGTGGGCGAAGGAGGGCTTCAAGCCGCCCGACGCCGAGGCCGACGCGGCAGCCGCGACGGTCGCGGCGAACTCCGCCGCGAAAGACGGCACCGGCCGCGCGCGGACCGGTCAGCGCAGCGCGGCATAGTCGAGCACCCGGCCGGCGCGTCGGCGCGTCGCCGGGCGGCCGCGTCGGGTCCGTACGCCAGGATGGGCGGTCATGCCGATCACGCTCATAACGGGCCCTGCGAACGCCGGCAAGGCGCAGCTGGTCATGGACGCCGTGCGCCGCGAGCTCGCCCACGGGCACGAGCCGCTGCTGGTCGTGCCCACCCGCGCCGACGCCGAGCACTACCTGCGCGAGCTGGCCGGCACCGGCACCGCGATGGGCATCCGCGTTGAGCGCTTCGACGGCCTTATCGAGGAGGTCGTCCGTCGCGCCGGCGTGACCGACACGCCGCTCGGCTCGCTGTCGCGTGACCGCGTGCTGGCGGCCGTCGCCGAGCGGCGCGGCGGGGGTCGCGCCTCCGCCGGGCTCGTGCGCGCGCTCGGCGCGCTGACGGCCGAGCTCCGTGTGCGCCGTGTCAGCCCGGCGCGACTGCGCCAGGCCCTCGCCCGGTGGGCCGAGCATGATGGCCCGGCCTCCTCCCGCGTCGACATCGGCGCCCTGTTCGGCGACTACGTCAGGGCGCTCGAGCGCCTGGGCCGCGTCGACGCCGAGCAGCGGGCGGTGCAGGCGCTGGACGGCCTCCGGCAGGCACCCGCCGCGTGGCGGCGCACACCGGTCGCCTTCTACGGCTTCGACGACCTCACGGCACTCCAGCTCGACACGATCGAGACGCTCGGCCGCGTCGTCGAGGCGCCGGTGACGGTCTCGCTGGCATACGAGCCGGGGCGGGTGGCATTCGCCGGCCGCGCATCGACCTTCGCCCAGCTGCAGCCGATCGCCGACGAGCACCGCCGGTTGGGGGCGCGGGCGAGGTATTACGCGCCGTCGGCGCGCGCCGCGCTCGGACACCTCGAGCGCTCCCTGTTCGAGACCGGCGTCGGCGCGATCGATCCGGGCGAAGCTGTCCGCATGCTCGAGGGCGGCGGCGAGCGAGCCGAGCTCGAGCTCGTCGCACGCGAGATCGTCGGCCTGCTCGGCGATGGTATGCCGGCCGAGGACATCGCGGTCGTGATGCGCCCGGCGAGCCACAGCGCCGACCTGCTCGAAGAGGTCTTCGCCGCGGCGGCGATCCCCTACGCGCTGGAGCGCCGCCGGCAGTTCGGCGACACCGCGGTCGGCCGCGCTCTGGTCGGAGTGCTTCGCTGCCTGCCGGCGAGCGCGACCGGCGCCGCGACGGGAGACGCCGGCGACCTGCTCGCCTGGCTGCGCGCTCCCGGCCTGTTGTCGCGCCCCGAGCTGGCCGACTCCCTGGAGATCAGGGCGCGGCGCGCGGGCGTCCGCAGCGCGGCGGCGGCGCGGGCGATGTGGGAGGAGCGCCACTGGCCGCTCGAGGCGATCGATCAGCTGCGCGACGCCGCTGAGCGTGGGCCGGGGTTCCTGATCGACCGTGCGGCGAGCGAGCTCCAGTGGCTGTTCGCGGCGCCCCGGCGCGGTCGCGCCCGCGTGCTCGAGCCCGATGAGGCCGTCGAGGCGAGCGCCCTGTCGGCCGGGCGGAGAGCGCTCGCCGAGCTGCGCGAGCTAGCGCGGTCGGCGCCCGAGCTGGCGCCCGCCGACGGGCCGGAGCTAGCGGGCCTGCTCGAGCGCCTCGAGGTGTTCGCGGGGCAACGGCCGGCGCCAGGTGCCGTCGCAGTCCTCGACCCGTTGGCCCTGCGCGCGCGCCGCGTGCGGGCGCTGTTCGTGTGCTGCCTGCAGGAGGGCGTCTTCCCCGCCCGCGGCCGACCCCAACCGCTGCTCGGCGAGGACGATCGCCGCCGCCTGGCCGAAACCTCAGGGCTGCGCCTGGGCGAGGTCGAGGACCAGCTGGCCGCCGAGCGCTACCTCCTCTATGCGTCCGTGTCGCGGCCACAGGAGCTGCTGGTGCTCAGCTGGCACGTCGCCGACGACGAAGGCGAGCCGACGGCGCGCTCGCTGTTCGTCGATGACGTCTGCGACCTGTTCGCGCCGAGCCTCGGCGATCAGCGCCTGCGCAGGCCACTCGGCGCGGCCGAGTCGGACGGATCGCACGATGGCGACGCGGTACTCGTCGAGCACTCGGGGACGCTGTCGGACCAGCGGGTCCTCGACTCGCTGCGTCAGCGACCCTGGTCTCCCTCGTCGCTGGAAGCGTGGATCTCCTGTCCGATGCGCTGGTTCGTCGAGAGGATGCTCGGGCCGAACTCGTTCGATCCGGACCCCGAGCCGCTCGTGCGCGGCGGCCTCGCCCACGCCGCCCTGCACGAGACGCTCGAGGGCCTGCGCGCCGCGAGCGGCTCGGCGCGCCTGACGCCCGCCCGACTGCCGGCGGCGCGAGAGCTTTTGCGAGCGGCCCTCGAGGCCAACGAGCCCGCCCACCCGCTGTCCGTGGCGCCGGAGCGCCGACCGGGTGCCCGCCGGCGGCTGCGGGCGGACCTCGAGCGCTACCTCGAGCACGCCGCCACTGCCGAGAGCCCGCTGGAGCCCGCCCATCTCGAGCTCGGCTTCGGCATCGACGCCGGCGAGGAAAGGGGCGAGGCGAGCGAGCTCGCGGCGTTCGAGCTGGCGCCGGGGTCGCGCCTGCGCGGGCGCATCGACCGCATCGACATCAGCGAGGCGGGCGAGGCGGTGATCTACGACTACAAGAGCAGCTATGCGCCGGCGCCCGCCAAGTGGGTGTCCGAGGGCAAGCTGCAGGTGGCCCTCTACATGCGCGTCGTCGAGGAGCTCCTCGGCCTGCGCGTGGCCGGCGGCTTCTACCAGCCGTTGAGCGGCTACGACCTACGCGCCCGCGGGGTGCTGGACTGCGAGAGCACCGTCGCGCTCGACTGCGTCAAGGGCGACTCGCGACCGGCCGCCGAGGTCCACGAGCTGCTCGAGGAGGCGATGGCGCTCGCGCGGAGCGCCGTGGCTGAGGCCGCCGCAGGATCGCTGCAGGCGAGGCCGCAGACCTGCGGATTTGCCAAATCCGGCTGCCAGTTTCCGACCATCTGCCGGTGCGAGCGCTGATGGGCGGGCCCGCGCCTGTGCTCGAGTTGACGCTGACCGACGAGCAGCGAGAGCCCGTCTCACGACGCGTCGGCCCGCTGCTGCTCTCGGCGGCGGCCGGCAGCGGCAAGACGTCGGTCCTCGTCGAGCGCTTCGTCCGAGCTATTCGCGAGGACGGGGTAGCGCCCGCGCGGATCCTGGCCATGACGTTCACCGAGCGCGCCGCCGGCGAGCTTCGAGAGCGCGTCCGCGAGCGGCTCCTGTCGCTGGGCGAGCGCGACGCCGCCCGCGACGCAGAGGCCGCCTCGGTGGGCACCTTCCACGGGTTCTGCGCCCGTCTGCTGCGCGCTCATGCGCTCGCCGCCGGACTCGATCCGGATTTCGCCATCCTCGACGACGGGTTGGCCGGTCGGCTGCGCGAACTGGCTTTCCGCGCGGCGGTGCAGGAGTTCCTGGAGGGTGAGCGCCGCGACGCCGTCGACCTGGTCGCGGCGTACGGCATCGACGCGCTGCGGATGATGATCGAAGGCGTTCACGCCCGCCTCCGCAGCCGGGGCCTCCAGGCGCCCCGTCTGCCGACGCCGTCGCTCGCAGGCGACGCCGGCGCGCAGGAGCGCGACGCGGCGGCAGCGTACGCGCTGCTCGACCAGCTCCTGGACGCCTTCAGCGGCCGCTACGAGCAGCTCAAGGAGGACCGCGGGGCGGTCGACTTCGACGACCTCGAGCTGCGCGCCTGCGGCCTGCTGGAGCGAAGCGAGAGCGTCCGCCGGTCCTGGTCGGAGCGCTTCGAGCTGCTGATGGTCGATGAGTTCCAGGACACCAACCCCCGTCAGCTGGCCATCCTCCGAGCGCTGGAGCGGGACAATCTCTTCACCGTCGGCGACGAGCTCCAGTCGATCTACGGCTTCCGCCACGCCGAGGTGCGGCTGTTCCGCGAGCGCCGGAACGAGCTCTCGAGCATCGGAGCCAGCCTCGCGCTGACGCGCAACTTCCGCAGCGTCCCGGCGCTGCTCGAGGTCGTCAACGCCGTCTTCGCCGAGCGCTTCAGCGACTTCACCGAGCTTTGCTCCGGGCGCGAGGGCGATTCGCCCTCGGTCTCAGCGCTCGGCGAGTCCGCCGAGTCCGCCGAGTCCGCCGAGCCCTCCGAGTCCGGCCCGGGTGCGGCGGGCGTGCCCTCGGGCGCCGGGCGGCCCGAGCCGCTGGTCGAGCTGCTGCTGACGGCCAAGAGCGGCTGGGATGAGGACGAGGCGCTGGCCGCCGAGGTATCCGAGGGCTTGCCGCCCGCCACGCTGTGGCGGCAGGCCGAGGCGCGGCTGCTCGCTCAGCGGGTCGCCGAGCTGGTCGGCGACGGCAGCGTCCGTGCCGGGGACGTAGCGGTCCTGATGCGGGCGGGCGGGGACCTGGAGGTCTATGAGCGCGCGCTCCAGCTTCGCGGACTGCGCACGCTGGCGGCGGCGGGAGGCTTCTGGGCGCATCAGCAGATCGGAGACCTCCTGGCCCAGCTGCGAACGCTGGCCAACCCGCTCGACGAGGAGGCGCTCTACGGGGCGCTGGCGTCTCCGCTGGTGGGTATGACACGCGACGGCCTGGCGCTGCTTGCGCAGGCCGCGCACGGCGCCCGGCGCGGCGTGTGGGAGATCGTCGGCCGACCCGCCGAGGAGGGGCTGCTGGCTGAGCTCGGCGAGGAGGACCGCCGGCGCCTGCTGGCCTTCCACGCCCTCATCGAGAGCGAGCGGGGCGCCGTCGCCCAGCGCACGCTGTCAGAGCTGATCGAGCGCGCCATCTCGGCGAGCGGCTACCGCGAGCACGTCCTCGGCCTCGAGTGGGGCGAGCGCAGGCTCGCCAACGTCCACAAGCTCCTGCGCCTCGCCCGCCGCTTCGAAGCCACCGAGGGCCGTGACCTGCGGGGATTCCTCGACCACGCCGCCCGCCTTGGACAGGCGGCGGGCGGCCGCGAGTCCGACGCGCCCGTCGAAGGCGTCGAGCCGGATGCCGTGCGCCTGATGAGCATCCACGCGGCCAAGGGGCTCGAGTTCCCGGTCGTGTGCGTCGCCGACCTCGGCCGCACGCCCTACGTCCGCCAGCCCGAGCTGCTCGTCGACGGCGACCGTGTCGGCCTGCTGCTGCGCCGCCTGGACGGCGAGAAAGGCGAGGCGACGCTCGACTACGACGCGCTAGCCGACGAGCGCAGACGGGCGGAGTCCGAGGAGGAGGACCGGATCCTCTACGTCGCCATGACCCGCGCGCGCGAGCGCCTGCTGCTGAGCGGAGCGGTCGAGTTCGAGCGCTGGCCGGCCGAGCGTAGGGGCGCCAGCACGATCACCTGGCTGGCGCCGGCACTGGCCGCTGAGATACCGGCTCTGGCGGCCGCCGGGCAGCCGGCGGTCCACGACCTAGCCGTCGCCGGCACACGCGTGCGCCTGCGCCTGAGTGCCGCCGCGAGCGCCGGCGAGGTACTCGCCCGCGGGGCGATGCCGTCCGAGGCCGCCCGGGTGCCGTCCTACCTGCGCGGCGCCGTCGCCGTCGATCCGCCCGGCGCGAGACAGCTGACCCTCCTGCCCCTCGGATCGCACGCCGCCACGGGCACCTCGACGCTGAGCTACACCTCGCTCAGCGAGCTTGAGCGCTGCGGCTACCGCTACTACCTCGAAAGGGTCCTGGGGATGAGCGAGGATCGCGCCGCGGGGCGCTCGGCGGGCGCCTCGCTCGACCCACGGGCACGCGGGACGCTCGTCCACAGCCTGATGGAGACGATCGACTTCCGGGCGCCGACGGCGCTGTCGGTCGAGGACGTCACACGCCGCGCGGGCGAGCAGGGGCTTCGCCTCGGCGCGAGCGATGGCGCCGAGATCGCGGCGCTGATCGAGGGGGCCGTCGCAGCCGCGCCGGCCGCTCGGGTGGCGGCGGCGGTGCGGCTGCGCCGGGAGCATCCGTTCGCCTTCGCGCCGGCTCCCGAGGAGCCGCTCGTCATCGGGGTGATCGACCTGCTGGCCGAGGAGCCCGACGGTGGATCGCTCGTCATCGACTACAAGAGCGACCGCGTCGCCCCCGAGGACGATCTGGCGGCCATCGTCGAGCGCGACTACGCCATCCAACGGCTGCTCTACGCGCTTGCCGTCCTGAGAACCGGCGCCCCGCACGTCGAGATCGTCCATTGGTTCCTCGAGCGACCGCAGGAGTGGGTCCTCGCCCGCTACATGGCGGGCGAAAGGAGAGCCTTGGAGAAGCGCCTGGCGGCGCGGATCGAAGGGGCCCGCTCGGGCGGCTTCCGCGTGAGCGACCGTCCCCACCGGGGCCTCTGCCTGACGTGCCCTGGACGCGGCGGCATGTGCTCGTGGAGCGACGCCGACACGCTGCGCGAGAGCCCGGACGAGGCGACCGCGGGCGCCGCCGGTGCCTCCGAGCCGCACTGAGCGCCCTCCCGGCGGCGTTTTCAGGGCTCGCGGCCGGGTTTTCGGGGCTTTCGGCGAGGTTTTCGGGCGTCTCGGCGGGGTCTGACGGCCCAGGGCAATCGTGTCCGCGGGCGGTTTGCGGGCGCCTGTCGCTGCTACGCTTTCTGGCTCCGGCTCAGGTCCCCGCCTGCTCGCGCGATGGTGGGAACGCCCGTGCAAAAGGGTCCGTCCAGCCTTGCTCGGGATGCACCGCCCCAAGGAAGCACTTCCATGAACTCGCACAACATGCGCCCCCCGAAGGCCGTCGGCCTCTACGACCCTCGCCACGAGCACGACGCCTGCGGCGTCGGCATGGTGGCCCGTCTGGACAACGTGCCGACGCACGAGGTCATCTCGCGCGCGATAACGGCGCTGGAGAACCTCGAGCACCGCGGAGCGTCGGGCGCCGACCCACGAACCGGCGACGGCGCCGGCATTCTCATGCAGATGCCCGATGAGCTGCTGCGGGCGGTCGTCGAGTTCGAGCTGCCGCCGCAGGGCGCCTACGGCGTGCTGATGTGCTTCCTGCCGCAGGACGACGGCGCCCGCGGGCGCCTGGAGGCGCTGCTCGAGGAGACGACCGTCGACCTCGGCCAGCGCGTGCTGGGCTGGCGGGAGGTGCCCGTCAACATCGCCGAGAGCGGCGAGGTGGCGGCCGCGTGCCGGCCCGCCATCCGGCAGCTGTTCGTCGGCGCCGGCCCCGCAGAGGCGGGAGACCAGGACGCCTTCGAGCGCAAGCTCTACGTGATCCGCCGCGCCTGCGAGCTGAGGGCGCAGGAGCCGGGGCTCTACGTCGCGTCGAGCTCGTCGCGGACGATCAACTACAAGGGCATGCTGATCAGCTTCCAGCTGGCGGCCTTCTACGAGGACCTCCGCGACGAGCGGGCCAAGAGCGCGCTGGCGCTCGTGCATTCGCGCTTCTCGACCAACACCTTCCCGAGCTGGGAGCTCGCCCACCCGTACCGCGTTATCTGCCACAACGGCGAGATCAACACCGTCATGGGCAACGTCAACTGGATGCGCGCGCGGGAGAGCGAGCTCCACAGCGATCTGTTCGGCGAGGACCTCGAGCTAATCCTGCCCGTTGTCAGCGCCGGCAACTCGGATTCGGCGACGTTCGACAACGTGCTCGAGCTGCTGATGCTCGCCGGCCGCTCGCTGCCGCACGCGGCGATGATGATGATCCCCGAGGCCTACCGCGACCGCGAGGACCTGCCCGACTACCTCAAGGGCTTCTACGCGTTCCACTCGTGCCTGATGGAGCCGTGGGACGGGCCCGCGGCGGTGGCCTTCACCGACGGTCGGGTCGTCGGTGCGACGCTCGACCGCAACGGGCTGCGGCCGGGCCGCTGGGTCGAGACGACCGACGGGCACGTCGTGCTCGGGTCGGAGTCCGGGCTGCTCGACATCGCGCCGGCTGAAGTTCGGCGCCTCGGGCGCCTGCAGCCGGGCAAGCTCTTCCTCGTCGACCTCGAGCGGGGTCGCATCGTGGAGGACGAGGAGGTCAAGCGCGAGGTCGCCTCCCACCGGCCCTACGGCGAGTGGTTCGCGCGCAACGCCGTCCGCTTCGCCGACCTGCCGCCGTCGAGCGAAGTGACGCTGTCCGACCAGCCGCTCGGGCTGCGCCAACGGGCGTTCGGCTACTCCCAGGAGGACCTGCGCGTGCTGCTGGCGCCGATGGCGACCGACGGCGCCGAGCCGATCGGCTCGATGGGCAACGATCTCTCGCTGGCCGTGCTGTCCGATCAGGCGCCGCCGCTGTTCTCCTACTTCAAGCAGCTCTTCGCCCAGGTGACCAACCCGCC
>OUNO010011047.1_pt1 | contig 70387 bp, 61 predicted proteins | sample 1779811 | NCBI WGS metagenome assembly OUNO01 (sample SAMEA3914804, study PRJEB12502) | metagenome | biome: forest; material: soil | place: Canada | collected 2010-06-25 | depth 0.3 m
CAGCCCGGCCGGCGCCGGCGCCGGGAGCGCGGCGCCCGGCGTGGCTCCAGGGTCGGTCGGCGGGGCGGGCGTGCTCGCCACGGCGCGGTGCGCCCGGTCGGCGGCCGCCTTCGACCGCGCGATGAGCGTCCGGTGCCGCGAGGCGCCTCCGGCGCTGCGCGGTTGGGCGTACTCACCAGCGACGACGGGTTCGCTCTGGTGAGCGGCCGACGCGCTGATGGGCCGATGGGGGTGATGGACGACGACGGCGTGGTCGGCGGCGACGGCGCCCGCCGTGACGATGGCGGCGGCCGCGAGCCCGGCGACGGCCTTGGTGGCCAATGCGCCGGCGCCGGCTGTCACGAGGCCACCGGCGAAGCCCGCCCCACCGCCCGCGGCGGCGCCCGCGCCCAGCGTCGCGGTGGCACCCGCGCCGACCGTCACGCCGGCGCCGCCGGCCACGTGGGCGGTGCCTGCCGAGGCCGTCGAGCCGAGCTTGGTCAGCAGCAGGTTCTTGACGATCAGCAGCGGCCCGACGGGCAGGATGGCGGCGAGAGCGTGGTTGTTGGCCTTGAGCTGCTTCTTGAAGAAGAGGCAGCGCTCGCAGCCGCGGACGTGGCGTCGGGCGGGCGCGGAGAGCTTCGTCAGGCCCTCGGCGACTTCGCCGAGCTCGAGACGCACCTCGTTGCAGCTCAGCTTGCGCGCCTCGGCGGCCTCGGCCAGCGAGATGCGCGCGCGCACGAGCAGCGACTTGACCGACGGAATCGTGGTGTCCATGGCGAGGGCGATCTGTTCATAGGACAGGGCGTCGATCTCGCGCAGCAGCAGCGCTGTGCGCTGCGTCTCGGGGAGCCCGTGGACGTCGGCGATGAGTTCACGGAAGCTCTCGCGCCGCAGCACCTTGTCGCCCGTCGAGAGGCCGTTCTCGGCGAAGTGGACGTCCATCGAGTCGACGCCGATGGCTGCGGTCCGGCGCAGGTGGTTCAGCGAGCGGTTGCGGGCGATCCGGTAGAGCCACGGGCGGACGTTGATCTCACGCTCGTCGGCGAGGACGGCGTTGAACGCGGCGGCGAAGACCTCCTGGAGGACGTCCTCGGCATCCTCGCGCGAGCCGAGCATGTGGCGGCAGAAGGAGAGCAGTCGCGACTGGTAGCGGCCGCAGAGAGTCTCGAAGGCGGCGTGGTGGCCGCGCCGCGTGAGACCGATCAGGCGCTCGTCCGATTGAAGGCGCAGCAGAGCAGACGGGCCGCGCAGGCCCGGCGCGGTGCTCGGGTTTGTGAGGGCGGAGGCCTCCATGGACGGGTCCGGCTCTGCTTTCGCTCCCCGAGACACGGTAGCAGCGCGAAAGTTGCGTAGAGAGCGGCTGATTGCAGGCTGGACGGCCTTACATAGACTCCCGGTCGGGCCCGCCCGGGTGGCGGAACAGGTATACGCAATCGACTTAAAATCGGTGGCCCGCGAGGGCATGTGGGTTCGACTCCCACCCCGGGCTCTCGAGGGCATGGCGCGAGCGCCTCGGCGAATGCCGGAAGGCGGCGGGCCCCGCCGGCGCGATCCCCACCGCGCAACTCGGCGCGTCGTCGAAGGGATAGAGTCGCGGCCGATGTCGAGCGACGGCGGCCAGGACACCGAGACCTTCCACGGCGGCCGCCTGATCGCTAGGCGTCTGAGGGCACACGGGGTGAGCAAGCTCTTCACCTTGTCGGGTGGGCACCTCTTCTCGATCTACGACGGCTGCCGCGAGGAGGGCATCGACATCGTCGACGTCCGCCACGAGTCGACGGCGGCGTTCGCCGCCGAGGGCTGGGCGAAGGTGACGCGCGAGCCGGGCGTCTGCGCGCTGACCGCCGGGCCGGGCGTGACCAACGGCATGAGCGCGATGGCCTCCGCGCAGGCGAACCACTCGCCGATGGTCGTCCTCGGCGGGCGCGCTCCGGCGCTGCGCTGGGGCCAGGGCTCCCTCCAGGAGATCGACCACGTTCCCTTCGTCCGGCCGCTCGCCAAGCTGGCGGCGACGCCGGGGAGCACGGCCGAGATCCCGGGCCTTGTGGATGACGCGTTCGCGGCGGCCTGTGAGCCGCACGGCGGCCCGGCGTTCGTCGACTTCCCGATGGACTACGTCTTCATGGAGGCTGCCGAGCCCGAGCAGGCCGCACAGCCGCCGGGCGAGGGCGCGGCGCCCGAGGCGGCGATCGAACGCGCCGGCGAGCTGCTGGCGACGGCCGAGCGGCCCGTCATCATGGCCGGCACGGACCTCTATTGGGGCCGTGGCGAGCAGGCCCTGCTCGCGCTCGCCGAGGCCCTCGGCATCCCCGTCTTCCTCAACGGCCTGGCGCGCGGCTGCGTCGCGGCCGATCACGAGCTTTTCTTCTCGCGGGCGCGCTCGCAGGCGCTGAAGGGGGCAGACGTCGCGCTCGTGATCGGCGTGCCGATGGACTTCCGCCTGGCGTTCGGGGCGTCGTTCGGCGAGGACACCGACATCATCGTCGTCGACGGCGCCGAACCAGAGCGGACTCACCCCAGGCCGGTTGCCGTCGAGTGCTACGGCGCGGTTGGGCCGACCCTGTCGGGCATCGCTCATGCCGCCGGCGGCAAGTCGCTGGCGACCGAGCGCTGGCTCGGCGAGCTGCGCGCTGCCGAGACCGAGAAGCGCGAGAGCGAGGCGGCCGAGCTCGCTGACGATCGCTCGCCGCTGCATCCGATGCGCCTGTACGCCGAGCTGGCCAAGGTGCTCGATCGCGACGCCATCATCATCGGCGACGGTGGTGACTTCGTCTCCTACGCCGGCCGTGTCGTCGACAGCTACCAGCCGGGCTGTTGGCTCGACCCCGGTCCCTTCGGGTGCCTCGGGGCCGGCCCCGGATACGCCCTCGCGGCGAAGCTCGCGCGGCCCGACAGCCAGGTCGTCCTGCTGCTCGGCGACGGCGCGTTCGGCTTCTCGGGCATGGAGTTCGACACCCTCGCCCGCCACGGCGTCAACGTCGTCGGTGTCATGGGCAACAACGGCATCTGGGCGCTGGAGAAGCACCCGATGGAGTTCCTCTACGGCTACTCGGTCGCGGCCGACCTGCGGCCGGAGACGCGCTACGACCAGGTCGTCGAGGCGCTCGGGGGCCACGGCGAGCTCGTCAGGGAGCCGGCCGACGTGGGGCCGGCCATCGAGCGCGCCTTCAGCGCGGGCAGGCCGGCGCTCGTCAACGTGCTGACCGATCCGACGGTCGTCTACCCCCGCCGGTCGAACCTCGCCTGAGCGTCAGCCGGCGCCGGCCAGGCGCAGCGCGCCGCCGTAGAGGATGTCGTGCTCGGACACCTCGAAGTGCTCGAGCTGAAACAGCCGCAGCGCCTCCTCCAGCAGGATCATGCCGGCGACGATCGTCGGTGCCCGATCGGGATCCAGGCCGACGACGTCGCGACGGGCCGCTTCATCCATGTCGGCGAGGCGGGCGAGCAGCAGTTCGACCGTCCCGAGCTCGACGCGGTAGCCGTGGACCCGTGACGGGTCGTAGGGGTCGAGCGCCTGGTCGATCGACGCTGCCGAGGTCGCCGTGCCGGCGACGGCGATGGCGTGCTTGACCGGCGCGCGTTCGTCGGCCGGCAGCCCTGCGAGAAAGACGGCGCGGACGTCGTCGGCCAGCGCCTGCAGCTCATCGTGCGTCGGCGGATCGGAGTGGATGTGGCGCTCGCTCATGCGCACGACGCCGGCGCCCAGGGACACGTGGAACCCCGCGCTCCGACCGACCCCGATGACGAACTCGGTCGAGCCGCCGCCGATGTCGATTACGACGGTCGGCTCGACGGCCGCAGGGCGTCCCGACATGGCGCCGAGGAACGTCAGCTGGGCCTCTTCCTCACCGGCCAGGACGCGCGCGTCGAGCCCGTAGTCCTCGCGCACTCGGTCGGCGAACTCGCTGCCGTTGGACGCGTCGCGCACGGCCGACGTGAGGACCGCCATGTTCGCGGCGCAGTCGTGGGCGTCGATGTCGGCGCGGTACTCGGCGAGGGTCTTGAACACGCGCTCGGCCGCCTCGTCGGACAGGGTGCCGTCGCGGTCGACGCCGTCACCCAGGCGGGTCACGCGCGAGCGCCTGACGAGCTCTGTGACCGACCCGCTGGACGCCTCTACATCGGCGATCAGCAGGCGTGTCGAGTTGGTTCCGATGTCGACGACCGCCACGCGCACCGGCGGGATGCTAGTCGTCGCTCGACGCGGTGCCGGCGCCGTCGGCGTGCCGCCCGTCGCGCGTGCGTTCCGGCCAGCCGCCGGAATGGACCGGAGGCTGATTTTTGCTAAAACAATGGGTAGCGACGCGGGGTGGAGCAGTCTGGTAGCTCGTCGGGCTCATAACCCGAAGGTCGCGGGTTCGAATCCCGCCCCCGCTATGCGAGAAGGCCCTGCAAATCGCAGGGTTTTCTTGTTTTTGGGGGCACTTTCGCTATTTGCGCCGTTGTTCCAATCGTTGTTCCGTTCTGAGAGAAACGGCGCCACCGGTGCTACAAAGCCGGCCGTTTCGCAGGGAACCGGACGTAACCTGACGTCGCTCGTGAGCGACCTTCGGGGTCGAAAACCCGAAGGTCCCCGTACTCGACGCAGAGCTGTAGGGATGGAAATCGCTTGCCAAGCTCGGATGAGCGCGGGAGCGCGACCGTGCAGCTCGATTGGGCGTACGGCACTCAGAGCCTCCAGCAGCCCGATTGTTCGGTCGCCGGAACTGGGGATAATCTGAGGCTGTGGCCGGCCGTGATCTCAAGCAACTCTTTAGGGCGTTCAACGAGGGCGACGAGCTGTCGTTCCGACGGGCGGCACAGACGATCATTCAAGACGAGGAATCCAAGCAGCATCTGGCGCTCGCGCGAGATCTTCGCAAGATCATCGGTGCGCAGACGAGTTCCGCCGGAGCTCTTGCCCTCGCGCTTCCCGAGCCGCCCAGTGATCGCGACGGAGGTTGGCCGCTCGCCGACATCCGACAACCGTCGAGGGGTTTCGATGACCTGATCGTTCCCCATACCCTTCACGCCGAGTTGCAGCACCTCTGTAAGGAGATCGGGCGTTGGGACGAACTCGACGCCGCGGGCCTTCCGCGTCGCCAGCGCGTACTGCTGTACGGACCGCCCGGCTGCGGCAAGACCTCGGTCGCAGAGGCGATCGCAGCCGAGCTCATGGCGCCGCTTGCAGTCGTGCGCCTCGACGCCGTTGTGTCCTCCTACCTGGGAGAGACTGCGGCCAACCTTCGCCGCATTTTCGAATTCGCATCTGCTGGACGGTGGGTTTTGTTCTTCGATGAGTTCGACGCGCTCGGACGTTCCCGAGATGACCCGACCGAGCATGGCGAGATCAAGCGAATGGTAAACGCCGTGCTTCAGATGCTCGACGCCTACCGTGGACCCAGCCTTGTAATCGCAGCAACGAATCATGAGGGCGCGCTCGACACCGCCGTGTGGCGTCGCTTTGATGCCGTCTATCAGCTGCCAAAGCCCACAGTCCACCAGCTACGTGCGGTGCTCCGCCACCGTCTGGGAACAACCCCCCACAAAGGACTCGACATCGATCGCGCGGCGACGCGTCTGAAAGGACTCCCACATGCCGCGGCCGAGCAGGCGGCCTGGGACGCGGCCAGGCGCGCACTTCTCGATGAGCGCCGTGAGATAAGCCCAGCCGACCTGACCGCCGCCGTCGAAGGCGTACGCCGACGCCCCTGGTAGAGCGCTAAGTGGCCGAGCACCTACCGCTGGGAAACCCCGTCGGCGTACCCAGTCGACGCACTGGAGGGGGTCCGCGTACCCCGCCCCGGAACCCACGACGGCACGGCGAACGGCTCACTCAGGAGCTCGCGTCGTCGCTCGCAACCGTCCAGGCCATCGAAGTGGTCGAGGGAGTCGACCCGGCGCTCGTGTTCCGGATCCGCGCAACCGGCCGACTATCAAGCGACCAGTGGCGCAACCGCGGCCTCGAGCTGCTTAGCGAGGGGGGCGACTGGGACTATGTTGTTCTAAGCCCGGGAGAGGAACCGCCTGAGATGGCGGAAGAGCTGACCCGATATGCCTCGGCTCCGGACTTGGAGGGAGCCAGGGCCGACCTCTCATCGTTCTTTGGGACCATCGATGCAATCGAGCCCTACGGGCCCGAAGATCGCCTCGCCAGCGACCTTGCGACGGCGCTGGACAACGAAGCCGCACCTGTCGACGTGGTGGTTTGGGCTGCGCCCGATGTTGCGGAGGCAGAGCAACGCGTTGATCAGGTCGCGCACGCCATCAGGAGGCTGGGAGGTCGAGTAACGGCATCGGATCGGCGCCCCCGCTCGCCGGTTGTCCGAGCGATCCTGACCGGCGCCGCCGCTCGCCAGCTGGCGAACATCCCGGTGGTCGAGGCGATCTATCCCCCTTCCCTGCCGTACGTAGATCCTTCAGACTGGCGCGACATACGCGAAGAAGACCTCGAGACCGAACACACCGACGGCGTGCCGCTCGGGGTCCTCGACGACGCGATCGCGACTGCCCATCCGTTGCTTCGAGGTCTTGTGACCGCGACGCGTGCCTTTCCCGATGGTCGCGAATGGGAGCAGATGGGGGAGCACGGCACCATGGTCGCCGGGCTCGCGGCGTACGGCGACTTTGAAACCGCTCTACGTGAACACGAGCCATTCGTATCAGCTGGCAGTCTCGTCCAGGGACGAGTGATCGAGCCTAGACCAGGAGAACCGCTCCGCCATAGGTTTCCGCCCGAGCAGCCTGAGCACCTCACGATCGAGGAAGCAATTACAACGCTAAATGACGAGCACGGCGTCCGAGTCTTCGTGCTCTGCGTGACGGACATCGATCCGTATTCGGGACCGCGTGTGTCGCTGCTTACGCAGCGCTTGGACGATCTGATCCTCGAACGTGACCTGGTCGTCGTGCTGCCGACGGGCAACCATGGTTTTCACGGAGCGACCGCGCGGATGGACAGTGGCGACCGCATTCTTGACGACTACCCTGGATACGCGCTCAGCGAGGTCGCGAGGGTATCCGAGCCGGCGACGGCCGCACTTGCCGTGACCGTGGGAAGCGTTGCGCGGAGCGCTGGCCCGGCGAACCTCGCGGGCGTGACGCGCCTTGGCCACATCGCGGTCGCTCCCGTGGGAGGGCTATCCCCGTTCTCTCGGTCCGGCCCTGGGGCGCACAAGGGCGTGAAGCCCGAGCTAGTGCACTACGGCGGCAACCTGGTCATCAGGCCGGATGGGGGCGTCGCCACCCCGGAGTCCGGGACGAGCGTCGTGTCGCTGATCCTCGAGAGCAGCGGCCGACTATTTGGCGTGGGAAACGGCACGAGCTATGCCGCTCCGCGCGTAGCTCGAATCGCGGCGGACATTCTCGCCGTTTACCCGAACGCATCAGGTAACCTTGTCCGTGCGCTTCTCGGGCTGTCGGCGACCGTCCCGCAGCCGGTGTCCGAGGCTTTCGGCTCAAATGTTTGCCGAGTGGCCGGCCATGGCCTCCCCGATAGCACGCGCGCGACGGCGAGCACCGGGAGGCGTACCGTACTCATTGGCGAGTATTCGATGGCTGCGGACACGGTCGCGATTCATCCGTTGCCGATTCCGCAGGCTTTCCAGTCGGTGAAAGCATCGCGTTCCATCAAGATCGCACTGGCTTTCAATCCGCCCGTACGGCGAACGCGACGCGAGTACCTAGCCGGCGAGATGTCCTTCGATCTCCTTCGTGCAAGCAGTTTGGATGAGGTGCAGTCCTGGTATCGGCGGCAGGATCCCGGGGAACCGCTAACCCTCCCGGGAGACAGACGCCGGCCCAAACTGGAGCCAGGTTCAGAAACGACCGCGAACAGCACGCTCGTGGTCCGCGGGATCCGACGCCATCAGCCGTTCGGGCCCGACGATGGTAACACCTACTATGTCGCGGTAACTCACTCGAGCCGGCCATGGGCAGCTCACGGAGAGCAGCCATATGCGCTTGCCGTGTCCTTCGAGGAGGAGCAACGGCAAGATGTTGACTTGTACGCCGAGCTGTATCAGCGGGTTCGACCGCGCGCGCGCATCCGTCCCTAGTAGATACGCGCTGATGCAAATCGGCGTCTGGGACGGCAACCGGCCGCCCGATCTTAGATCGGTACGAAAGCGCGGTAGTCAGATTTCGCCGTGCGGGACACTAGCTCTCGGACTCGCGTGTGTACCTGCGTCTCTGGGTTCATGACGGTGACGGATGTGCTTTGCGCCCCGCGAGCGACCCCGGCGCGAAGCAGCGTTCTAATCTCGATGTCATCTACCGGTAGGGAGTAGCCAAGGATGGTCAATCGCTTGGTGGCGCCCAATGCGTAGTAAGCCGCCTCCCACATGTCATGGATGGGCGCCATCTCAGCGGTCTTCCCGAAGGACATCGTAATCATGAGCGGCCTTGTCGTTCGCGCCTTGATGAACTGCCAGCACCTGCTCATGTGCTCTAGGGCGCGAATTCGCAGAACAGGATCCGTGTCGACGCCAACGGTGTAGGTGCGAAGTGGGTTTTGTGTTTCTTTGAGGGATGCAAACTCCGAGCTTGGCCATCCCGGCCGGCGATGTATGGCCTCGGTCCAGTCAATCGAGCCATGAAGCTTGATCAGCGTCACGTAGCCGGCGCCGGGCAAGCCACCGAGTCTGAGGGGCACTTGGAGTCGACGCGCGTAGTGCTCGATAAACATGTCCCAATTGCTTGTGACGATGATGCTCCCGGGCTTAACAATTTCGTTGACGTTGGCCCACCCAGTGTCTGGAATCTCGAGGTCTCGCGTTCGTTCGCAGAGTATTCGTGCAATTACGAAGCGTAGGTCGGTCAAGAGGCCTCCGTGCTCAAATGCCCCCGGCATTCCGCGTGAAACATCTTCGTTCGCACGCAGCACAGAGAAGAAGTCAACGACGTCCGGCCTGAAGCTCTTCGACTCCTCCGGGAAGAAGTACTTGTACGCGTCGATCAGGTGCGAGCCGATGGATAGACCTTCGCGATCAGCGAGCTCATGGACCTCTCGGAGCAGCTCAGCCGTGTTCGGTAGGCCGACGGATCGAGAGAACCCTGCTCCCAGGAAGAAGGTCTCCCACCTGCGGTCGGGTGCGCGCGCCATGCCCCCAGCCGACCCTAGGCCACGCCGGGCGGCGACAAGATTTCGTACCGACGCCTGCTCATCCTATGAGCCCTCTGGCTCTCGGGATCGTCCTAGGATCAGTCGGACCCACTCCTCGTACTCTTGACCGAGCTTGCGGTCTGCGACCACGGTCTGACGCATCCGCTCCTCAAGAGCGTCTGTGGGTAGTTCGACGAGCAATTCCATGAGCTCCGTGATCGCCTGATCGCGACGCGTCGCGTTGAGGCCCTTGGAGCCCATGGCTTGAGCAAATGCGCGTACAGAAGTGATTGACGGGAGCAGTTCTCGTTCACGAAGCTTGAGCCAGACGTCCTCGAGCAGATCGGCCTTCGCGGCGTCTTCTCGTCTTACCTCTCCCAACCCCTCGCGCAGGCGCTTTGCTGGTGCCGTCGCACGCTTCTTTGTGGGGCGCCGGGCTTTTTTCCTCGGGGCGCTACTAGCCGAGGCGAGCTCGCGCAAGAGAATTTGGATTCGCTCGCGTTGGACCTCGTCGTCGAGCCACTCGGCCAACTGTTCCCAATCCTTCGACCGGTACCGCGCCGCCAGCTGCCCGAGGTCCCGCAAGAGTTTCAGGTTAGGCTCATTCATGCGTGAGTCGGGCGTAGAACTCCTCGGCAACGGCCTCGAAGTCAGCGATCTTGGTTTCACGAGCGTAGTCGGTCAGGAAGATTGGTTTGCCGATACGCGACCCCTTTGGGTAGGAGTCCGAATAGGAGACCTCGTTGCTAAACACGTACCAGTCTTCTTGGTTGGCAATCTTTCGTACAAAGGACCGGGACCTGTCGTGCTCGATCTTGTCCATTGTCGCATTGAAAACGATGCCGAGAACGTCGACCGTCTGCCGGTAGTTCTCTTTGAAATCGGCTAGTGAGCTGACCACGAGTGGCAACCCGATGGTTGACAAGAACTCAGGCTTGACCGGGATTAGAATTGAGTCGCTGGCCAGGTAGGCGGCTGTCGTGAGTATCGACTCGGTGGGCGCACAGTCGATTAGGATGAGGTCGTACGACGACCGCAGGTCGGTGAGGAAGTTCTCCAGGCGGTGCTCCTTCCCCGTTGGGTTCTTCAACGTGAAGGAGAGTCTCAGCGAGGACGGCAGCAGATCAATCCCACTCCCGTCGTCCCACGCCTGTATCTGAGCAACGACGTTCTCTGGGTCGACATCGCTGCCACCGTGGGCGTCCGCTTTGCTTCCCTGCTCAAGAACGGTAAGTACTGTCCCCTTTTTCGCATCGAGATGTTCCTCGTAGGCCTTGGTCCCCATCACGTACTGGCTGAGATTAAACTGAGGGTCTAGGTCGACCAGCAGCACTCGTAGGTCCTTGCGGACAGCGCAATACCAGCCGAGGTTCGCCGTGAGCGTCGACTTCCCTACGCCACCCTTCATGTTCATCAGGGCGACGGTCTGGCCAGCTCGTTGACGGCCCGAAGCCGGCGGGTCGCTCACTGGCTCGACGACCGTTGCACCGGTCGCCTTTGCCCATTCGACTATGGCGGACCGTTGCCAGATGGGGCCGCTCTTGAGCTCCGCGACCGGTCTGGGGAATCCCTCGCGTCGCTGTCGCCAGTTTCCGACGGTCTGACGGGAGGCTCCGAGCAGGTCGGCGACCTCAGACAGGCCGAGAAGTTGGTCGTCGTCAGTCATCGAACGTCCAAGGCCTTGTGTACAGCGGCATAGGACTTGATACTATAGCGACATCGTCAACAGGCCGGGGAGAAGACGCTGAGATGCGGCGCATCAGCGCCATCCGTTCCCAACGCGAGGCTGAACTCGAGAAGCATCGAGAGGACCTTCGCAACGTCCGCTGGGCACGACGCCGAAGCCAGCTTCTTACCGCGGGCATCCTGCTGTCGGCGACCGGGCTCGCGGCTAGCGGCTCTTCTCACGGACTAGTCGATGCCTTCCGGGCTCTGACGGGGTTGTGACGCCCGATCGCCCGATAGGGCGCCGCTACGACTGCTCGGCCGGGAGGAGGGCGGCGTCCACGCTCGACGTTAGGGGGGCCGGGTCCGGTCCCGGGAGAAGCTCGGCGGCGGCTGGTGCCGGCGAATCCCACCCATCGGTCGCGAAGTAGTCGATGTCGAGCCGCTTGAGCGCGTAGCGGTGTGATGCGGTGACGCCTACGTCGAAGTCCATCATGAGCTGCGCGAGTTCCTTGCCGTCGACGAGGATGACGCGTGGCGTGACGCTGTCGGCGTATGACGATGCCTCTCTGCTGAAGGTTGAGGTGGTGATGAAGATGCCCTTCGTGGCGCGCTGTCCGTGAAGTGCACCGAAGAACTTCTGGATCTCTGGGCGTCCGACGACGTTGTGCCATCTCTTGGCTTGCACGTAGATGAGATCGAGGCCGAGGCGGTCCTCGCGGATGACGCCGTCGACGCCCCCGTCTCCGCTCTTCCCGAGTCGTTCAGCAGCATTGTCGTGGCCGCCGCCGTATCCCATCGCGTGTAGCACGTCGAGGACGAGTTGCTCGAAGAAGTCGGCGGACTGCTCGAATATGTGGTCGAGGAGCTCGCCGGCGAGCGCTGCGCGTAGCTCGCGGTACGCGGCGTCTATGCGCTCCTCTGGTGTCTGGTCTTGGTCCGTGGTGGTCTCGGTGGGCTGCTCCTCGTGCCCGTCGGGTGCCGGTTTGGTCTCGCGGAACTCCGCCAGCTCCGCGAATTGCGAGAGAGTCTTGAGATCAACCCGCTCGGGGTTCTCGGCCAGGACTTTGCGCCCTCGGTCGTTGAGCCTGTAGACGGCGCGCTTCGGCCGGTCGATGAGACGCGTCCGGTAAAGGTAGGTGGTAGCCCAGCCCACCCGGTTCTGGAACTTCGTTACGCGGCCACTAGGGATGGCTTCCTGGAGATCGTCCTCGTCGAGCGAAAAGACAGCTGCTAGGCGATCACGTACGTCGCTTACGTGGTGGTCTTGGCCGTCTTGGAGCACCTCAAGCAGAGGTCGAAAGATCGTCTGGAAGTCGGGGACGGCCATCCGCCGAACTCTAATCGCTCCGGGCTCGACCTCCGCTCGAATCGAGGGCGGTCTCGATGACGATCGCCAGGCCCGCCTCGGGTTCCGCAAGGATGTGTCGGATGACCAACGAACCGACCGGCATCGTGCGTCTGCCTACACCGCCGGGACCATCTACGCCTGGGGTGCGGGCAGTGATGCAGGGGAACCGCGCGACAGACACGCGCCCGGAGCTGGCGATTCGCTCAGAGCTCCACCGTCGTGGCAACCGCTTCCGGAAGACAGTGGCTCCGGTGAAGGGTTTGCGCTGTAGGGCGGACATCGTGTTCGCCCGGGCCAGGGTCGCTGTCTTCATCGACGGGTGCTTTTGGCACCGGTGCCCAGAGCATGGGACCAGCCCCCGCACCAACGGCGACTACTGGCAGATCAAGCTCGATCGCAACGTCGCTCGCGACCTCCGCAACAATGACGCCCTGGCGGCCTCCGGATGGGCCGTCGTCCGAGTCTGGGAGCACGAGGACGTCGCCGATGCTGCAGACCGCATCGAAGCAGTCCTCGAGCCCCGCGTCGCGCGGTGAGGTAGCGGGAGACCTTCGACGGGTCGCGGTCGTGCGTGAGACTGGCTGCGAGCTCGCGCCGCTCCCCGCGCCATGATTGGCGCATGATCGAGGAGCCCCTTGCGGCGCGGACGTACGCGCAGGTCTACAAAGTGTCCGGTAAGGGGGACGTCCACGACTGGCTGTTGAACGCTGTGACGCGCTCTGGCGGTCGGGTGCTGCACGCGACAAGCGCCACGCGGGCGCCTACGTTTCTCGGAGTCGAAGTGGGCGAGGAGCGCCTTGGGATCCTCGCGTACGTGTTTCGTGTGACGCGAGTGCGAACGCGCGGCCGCCCCGCGGATGAGGCGCGGCTTCAGATCCGGTATGGCTCGGAGGAGACGTGGCATACCGAGGAGCATCCTTTGGGCCGTGACGTGGCGGGTGTCGACGTAACGATCGTGATCGGGATTGACCTGGAGAACAACATCGTGATTGGTCTCGACCCGCTGCAATACGACCCGCTGCCCATGGGTATCTCGGTGGAGCTGAAGGATGATCAGGTCGCCGCGGTCAAGAAAGACGGGTGGTCCGTATGGGAGCGAAGGAAACTCAAAGGTCGGGTCCGCGAGACGCGTGCTCCTGAAGGCCTTGAGACCGTCATTGGCTTTGGGCCGGACCGCCTCATCGACTACGTGCGGCTCGAGCGACAAGCCGACGCGCTCGCGCTTGAGCCGCCGCTTCGCTTTTCCGCCGGTCGCGCTGCCGCGGCCCGCGCGTCTCAGAGCGAAGGCTCACGACATCTGCTCGAACAGCAATTTGACCTCACCGGCGCAGAGATCCTCGACATCATCGAACAGCGTGGCCGACTATCGATGGCCGTTCGCGGCGGCGTGGCTGAGCACCACCTTGAGCGGGTGCTTGGGGGTGAGCCGTTTGTCGAAGATGTCGAGTCGGTCGACCGTGACGGCGGGGACTTCGACGTGCGGGCGGCCGACGGCCGGCTCATTAGCGTCGAGTGCAAGAACGCAAGCCCAAAGCGTTACGCCGACGGTGCGTTCAGGGTGGAGGTCCAAAAGACTCGTGCGTCAAAGGGCGACCCGGCGAGCCGCTACTACCGCCTCGACCAGTTCGACGTCGTAGCCGCATGTCTGTTCTCCCCGACGGGTCGTTGGGAGTTTCGATACCAGTGGACGGCTCGTCTTGAGCCGCACAAATCGTTCGCGGACCGCGTTTCCCCGCTACAGCGCGTGGACGACGCCTGGGCGTCGAGCCTCGGCGCCCTGGTCGAGCCGTAGTTCGCCGATCAGGCGGCAAGAGAAAGGCTGGGCGCGGCACCCAGGCGCGTGAGCTCGTCTGCGACGGCGCCGATCACGGCCCGTGCGAAGTGTGGTGGCACGGCGTTACCGAGTTGGAGTTGCTGGTCGCGACGGCTTCCGAGGACGACAAAGTCCTCGGGAAAGGTCATTAGGCGCTTGAGCTCGGCGACGCGGAGCCTTCGTGAGTCCCAATGGAAGGGCCCGACCCACGGGCCGGGCTGGCCCTGGATCGTCGGAGACGGGCGGTCGGGGTCGAGCTTCAGCAGGAAGCTCCAGTAACGCGAGCGCCACTTGAACCGTGGCTCGGGATGGCCTCGCTCCGCGGTCCAGTAGAGGTAGTTCTCACCTGGCGGGACGGCATGGAGCTCCTCGGCGTAGGTGCCCGTGATGTGCTCCTCGGGCTCCTCGGGGTTGCCGATCAGCCCGGAGAGCGCGTCGCCGGAGCTGACATGCCTGGGCAGGGACCTGTCCCACGCGGTCTTGGTCTCATGCGGCCCGGCGTGCGTCGGGCTTGGCCAGCGCATGTGCCAAAACTCGGGCGCCACGTCGAGGAGGTCCTTCCGAACTCCCACGCAGAACAGGCGCTGCCGCAGCTGCGGGACGCCGTAGTCGGCTGCCAGCAGGATCCGGTATTCGGCGGCATAGCCGGCGGCCCGTACCCCGGCGAGGAACCGATCGAGCACGGCACGGTTCTGGTTTCGATATGCCAGGCCATATACGTTCTCCATCGCAAACGACATCGGCTGTGTCCCGTCAAGAAGGCGGACGTACTCGTCGAGCAGGCTTGCCTTGGGGTCAGAGCCGGCTCGCTTGTATGCGAGCCAGTAGCCGCTCTTGGAGAACGGCGTGCATGGCGGGCCACCCACGAGCAGACCGGGCTCTCCCCGGCCCACGCCCGCGTGCTCGAGCAGCACCTCGGGCTCGATGGTCAGCACATCGTCAAACAGGCCGTCCGCGGACAGGGACGGGAAGTAGGCGGGCGCGTTGGCGAGCATCGTCGAGCGGGCGATACCGGCCGACTCGACGGCGACCCGGGTCTCAAAGCCAGCGGCCTCGGCGCCCAGATCCAGCCCGCCCGCGCCGGAAAACAATGAGATAGCCGTGCTGCTCATGGCCAGCCAACGTACCGGGCAACCCCGACGGTACTCTCAAGCGCCGGCCCAACGCCAGCACGCCCGGCTACGCGATGATGCCAGCCATGCGGATGATCGCGATCGACTGGTCCGGCAAGGCCAAGGGGGAGTCCGAGTTCATCTGGCTCGCGGAGGTACGCGACGGCGTTTTGACGTCGCTGGAAAATGGCCGAGGACGCCGGGACCTCGCCCGGCACATCGTCGATCTCGCGAAGACTGATCCCGAGTTGGTGGTCGGCTTTGACTTCGCGTTCTCGTTCCCGAAGTGGTGGTGCGACGCGCAAGACTGGCGCGACGTCCGGGAGGTGTGGGCTGCGATTGCGCGGGATGGAGAGCGGCTGCTCGAGGGCTGCGATGACCCGTTTTGGGGCAGACCGGGCAAGCGGAACCCGCATGCGCTGGGCGAGCGCTTCCGTCGAACCGAGACCGAGGACAACAAGACCGCGAAGTCGGTGTTTCAGATTGGCGGGGCAGGCGCCGTGGGCACAGGCTCGATACGTGGCATGCCGCATCTGCTCGCCTTGGTGGAACAGGGCTTCAGCGTCTGGCCCTTCGAGCCAGTGAGGCTGCCCCTAGCGATTGAGATCTACCCGCGGGCCCTGACAGGACCAGTCACTAAGGGTCGCTGGGCCGAGCGTCATGCCCTGCTCCAGCGTCGCTTCGCGAGCCAGCCGCCGGAGATGCTCGAGCGAGCCGCCGGGTCAGAAGACGCCTTTGACGCCGCCGTGTCGGCCCTGGTGATGGCCGAATACCAAGAACAGATCGCCGCCCTGACGCCCACGGATGACACCGCGTTCGCGATAGAGGGCAAGGTCTGGACCCCGCGATAGCTCGCCCGACCGGTCAATAGCGCGGGCCGGAGCCCGGATACGGGCGCGGTCCGTCGTGGGGTCCTTCTGCGCTCCAGCCGGCGGGCAGATGGGGTTGTAGGGCCTCGGGCGTGGCCTCAGGCGTTTGCGGCATTACCGGGGGGTTGGCGAGAGGATCTCGCTTATCGACGTAGCTTTGAGCCCAAGCGAGCCAGGGCGCGGTCTCCTCGTGCTTGCCGTACGCCGCGCGCATCGCCTCGACGTAGCTGCGCAGCAACCGCGCCTCCGCGAAGGCACTGGCCTCCTTGTGAAGCTGCTGGGCGTTGTGCTCCTCGACCAGACGTGCTTTGGCCTCGCCCATTAGTGCGGCCCAAGTACGCTCCCGCTCTTCGGCTGCGAGGCGAGCGCGCTCAGCGGCTCTCTCGGCTTCGACCCGCTTGATGTCGGCAGCCTGCGCCGCGATCATGATCCGTTCCTCGATCTCACGGAAGAGATGGGGCAGACGCTCCTCGAGCATCCAGGACGCGCGATCGCTCCAGCGCCACTGGCGCTCCGCGAGGGTCATCGAGCTGTCCGCAGTGAGCTCGAGCTTGAGTCGCCCTGTGGCATCGGCGTCGTAGGGCCCACTGGGATACGTGCGGCTGCCGTAGGAGATCGCCCATGAGTGCGCATTGCGATGTCTCTGCACTTCCTGCTCCCATGAGCCTCGCTGATGGACACTCTCCTCGCGTAGGCGCAGCCCGAGGGTGTGTCCCGCGACGAGCATCGTGAGATCCGCGCCCCACGAGCGAGGCTCGTCCGCGCCCGGCCCCAAGACCTCCCAGCCCCTCCGTGTCGCCTCGATCGCGATCGCGTGAATGACCCGTGTAGCCCGGGCCAGCTGCGCCCGTGACACCTCGTGGCGGTCGGTTCGGTCGCGGAACCGACGGGCGGCCTCGTGGTAGCGGCCGACCTTTTGCGGTACGGGGACGGGCGTGAGCTCCCTGGGCGCCGTCGCACCGAACGGCGCGTCCACGAGTGTGATCTCGAGCTCATCGTCCACGCGCGAGATCTGGAAGCGCTTGCCGGGCGGTACCTTGCGGTGTCGTTCGGCCAGGAGCGCTCGGCGTTCGTAGTCGATTCCGTCCTCGGCGTACCAGTTGCGACGCGGGACTCGCAACGAGCCTCCCGCGGCGGTGACATCGTCGACAAGCTTCTGCGTCACGGAAACGTTCGCTTGTCGCGGGACCGGCGGATCCGCCCCAGCGAGCTGCTCCAGGTACGCCCGTCCGGCCTGCGTTGTCTCGGCGGTCCACGTCGGTCCACGTCCAGTGATCTTTACGAGCTCTTTGGAACGCAGAGCGGACGCCGAGATCCGATAGAAGTAGCCCTCCATGACGTCGTCTGGGCAGCCGTCATCGATCCAGCGCAATAGCGCGACCTGGCCCTCGCTCAGCGTCAGTCTCTGTGCCACGAACTGGACTTGATATCGATTCCGAGGCAACCCTGTTGATCTCAACCCGCCGTCCCAGCCGATCGCCGGAAACGTGCGCCGCGCCCCGGCGGGTGCCCCCTGGCTGAGGCGATGCATCCGGTTCTCGACTCTCGCCCGGCCCTCTGAGAGGTGAACGGCGATCGATCGACCATCTCGGCACTGCGTTTCCGGGGACCAAATCCGAGCTAACTCCGGCGTGACTGACGCCTCTGTGGATCGGCGCGCGGCGTGGTCGTTGTCCGCCGCAGGAGCTGGCAGCCATGTCGCCACGACTCCGAGATAAATCGCGTGGCCGCGTCGGCCGGCGTGCGGTCAGTAATAGAACCCGCCAAGTACCGCCCTCGGAAAGGAATCCAGCATGGCCGCAACGGACTCGACTGATGACTGCCGCGCGCAAGAGACGCTCGCGGAAGAGTCTCGCAAGCGCCTCGTAGCATCCGCCGTTATGCCTAAGCGCTCATATGGCAGTGGCCGCCTCTTCGTCTACACGGACAAGGCGGGCGTCGAGAGCTGGTATGGCTCCTGGCGTGTCGGCGGCCGGAGGGTTCAGCGCAAGGTCGGCCAGAAGCGTGAGCCCGGCGGGACTACCGGCCTCACTCGGGTTCAGGCTGAGCGCGAGCTGCGCAAGCGGATCGCGAACGACCTGATCCTCGCGACGCCTGAGCGCAAGACGCTCGCTGAGGCGGCGTCGCTGTATGTCGATCATCTTGAGGACGTGATGGAGCGCAAGCGCTCCACGATTCAGGACTATCGCGGCTATGTGCGTGGGCACTTCAAGGCTTTCTTCGGCGACACACCGATCGACCGCGTCGACCCGGCAAAAGTCGCCTCGTACCTGAAGACCAAGCGTTCCGACGGCCTCTCGGCGAAGACGGTGCAGAACCACCTGAACTTCCTTCACGGCGTGTTCTCGTACTCAACCAAGCGCGGGTGGGCAGCGAGCAACCCCGTCGCACACATCGACCGTCCCAAGAAGACGCACTCCCCTCACCGCCGCATACGCTTCCTTGAGCCCGCCGAACTGGACAAGGCGATCGCCGCGGTCGTCGACGACGAGCTCGGCGCCATGGAAGCCTCGCTGTATCTCGCCGCCGCGCTCACGGGCCTTCGCCAGGGCGAGCTGCTGGCGCTGAAGTGGATGGATGTCGACTGCGTCGCGGGACGCGTCCGCGTGGCCGACAGCTTCACTCGCGGCCAGATGGACAGCCCCAAGTCGCATCAGGGCCGCTCAGTGCCGATGGCCCACCGGCTCGCTGGCGAGCTCGAGCTTCACCGCGCCCGCTCGCGCTACACGCACGACGAGGACCTGGTGTTCTGCCATCCGACGACGGGTAACGTGCTCGACTCCTCCAAATTGCGAAAGCGGTTTCGCCAGGCTCTCCAGCGGGCTGAGGTACGAGAGATCACCTTCCACGAGCTGCGGCACACCTTCGGCACGCAGCTCGCCGCGGCCGGCGCGCCTCTGCGGGCTCTCCAAGAGTGGATGGGCCATGCCGATGCCAAGACGACGGAGATCTACCGGCACTACGCGCCAGACCCGACCAACGGCGCCCAAATCGTCGAGCGTGCGTTTACCTCACAGCCGGCCGCGCCTCGCGGCAGTTAGCTCGCCATCTGCGCCACCCCTAGCCGGCCCTAGTCCTCGGCCCCTCAGTGGCGCTTTCTTCTTCCCGTAAGGGGTCGGTTGGGCCGCGGAGGCGCGCCCGCGGGGCGCGGCCGACTATCCCTAGACGTCGCGCTCGATTCCGCGCTGTTCCCGGGCGCGTTCCTAGACTGGACTGGTCATGCCCAAGCGTTCTTCAACTGTCGAGCACGCCCATCGCGACGGAGTCGAACACATCCCGAAGGCGGTCGCCGAGCACCCGACGTACATGCGGCGGCTGAACTGGAAGTTCGGCGACAGGGTGCCGATGGACACCGTCGAGGTTGCCCGCTCGATCTCAGAGAGTCCGGACGAGGCGGTCTGGTTCATCGACAACAACGTGCTCGCCGACGACGTGGATGACGCGATCATCGAGGCGCTGCTCGAGAAGCCCGGCCGCATGGTCCTGACGCCGCTCGTGATGGCGGAGTCGCGCGACTGGCTGACGCGCCACCCGGGGCACGTGCTGGTGAGGGCGATCAAGAACGGCACCGCCAAGCCCGCGGAGTGGAAGCCGCCGGCTGTTGGTGAGCCAGGGCGCGACGTCTACGAGTACTACCTCGCGCTGCTGCGCCTGCGTCGCTACAACGTCCAGGCGGCAGAGGACCGCTTTCGGCGAGAGCACGGGCGCGACCCGGACGCGGCCGACCGCGCCGCGCTGCACGCCGGGATCCAGAAGGACTTGGGCGTGCGCGGCCTCCTGCTGGCCAAGAAGGGACCCGGAGCGCTCGCCACAGACGAGGCGCTGGTCTACCTCGCCGTTCATCACGCGCTGACCACCGGCCGCCCAACGCAGGTCCTGACTGCCGACGGCGACGTGGAGGAGCAGTTCGTGAAGCTGCTCTGGCTGATCAACACCCACTACAGGGGAATGCTGATCGCGAAGCGCTATGCCGCTGACTTCGCCGCCTTCCGCCCAAGGACCTTCCCCGAGCGCTTCTGGTCGAAGGGGGGCGACGCGCTCTTCGAGCGAGACGGCGCCGTCCTGATCGAGCGAGGCAACCCGAACCTCCAGCAGTACCTGCCCGACGAGGCGCACTGCGTCGCTCTGAGCTGCTGGCGGATCGGGAAGTACTTCTCCGCGCAGACCTTCATGGCCGAGCAGGAGATGACCGAGCTCTTGGAGGTCAAGGACCGGACGGGCGGCCTGTCCACCGACCTGCTCCGAGGCCGCAACGTGCACCCTTGGATCGGGCTGCTGCCCCTGCCGCACGAGGACGCGATGGCCGCGGCCGTCGTGCGCGACCACCGGATGCCCCTCTCCGGCACGAACGTTCAGATGCCGAAGCTCGACGTCGCCCTCGCGCAGGGGCATTTCGAAAGCCGGATCCAGGTCGACGGCACTCTGGACGAGCGGGTCGAAATCGACAACCCGGGCGGGACGCCCGTGGTATACGGCGACCTCGTGCGCCCGAAGCCGGGCGTGCGGCCCCAGCGCCGGTACCGCTCGCATTGAGCGGACTCGGGGGCCGCTGACACGCCGTCGGTTCGAAGCAAGCCCGCAACACCGAATTCGCAAGGCCATACCGCTGTCGGTGACGCTCGCCGACGGGGTATCAGGCAGCTACTCCCGGGGGCGACCGAGGGTCGACCAGATGTGACACCCGACGCGACGGCACGGTCATGTCCCGTTGTTCCATTCCTTGTTCCAATTTGAGCGAAACAGGCCTCAGCCAGCCCTCGACAACCCCAATGTTTCCCGGCTATCCCGCCGTACCTGACCCCCCTCGAGCGATCTCATAACCCGAAGGTCGCGGGTTCGAATCCCGCCCCCGCTATCGAGGCCGACTAGGGCGTAGGACTTGCAAGAGCCCTGCAAACCGGCCGACTGAGACCTCGAAGGCCACCGCAAGGTGGCCTTCGTCGTGGGGGTCCTAACGAGCGAGCGTCCGAGCGAGTTCGGTCTCGAGCTGGCGAATCCGGCGCTTAGCGGCAGCGAGCGCCATCTGCCCCTCGGTGCTCAACCCCGGCGCCTCACCGCGGTCGATGCGCTCCTGCTTCAGCCAGCCATACATCGCGGCCTCGCTCATCCCGAACGTCTCGGCGAGCTGCGCAACCGTAGCGCCGGAGGGGGCGAGCTCTACGACCTCCCTTCGCACATCGGCGGGATACCTGCTGGGCATTGCTTCCTCCTCGCTGAACGCCGGAGGATTCCAGAAACACAGCTCCGCTAAACCCGGGTCAGATCACAGTCTCCGTGGAACCCAGGGCGGCTCACGCCAGCCCTCGACAACGATGCCGGCGTGAACATCACCGGAATCGACTTCACCGAGCGCGCGTTGGTGAAGGACGAGTACCTCGATGCCGTCGCAGGAGACATGACATCGATCTTTGCCAACTGTAAATGGCTGGGCAGCCAGGGTAATACTAGTATACTACGGGTGTGGCAAGCGATATGGCAACCGACGCCGACGTTGAGCTCGAGAGGAGCGAGTGGCTGAACGCGCTCGAGGACGTGCTTCGCCACGAAGGACGCGGTCGCGCGGCGGAGCTGCTCGAAGCGTTGCTCGGGCGCGCGCGTATCGAGGGCCTGCACCCGCTGGCTGATCTGACCACCCCGTACGTCAACTCGATCGCCCCCGCCGACGAGCCCGAGCTTCCCGGAGATCCCGAGCTGGAGCAGCGTCTGCGCGCGACCGTCTGCTGGAACGCGATGGCGATGGTCCTGCAGGCCAATCGCCGGTCCTCGGAGCTGGGCGGCCACATCGCCAGCTACCAGTCGGCCGCGACCCTGTATGAGGTGGGCTTCAACCACTTCTGGCGCGCCCCCGGCGATGGGCACGGAGGGGATCTGGTCTTCATCCAGGGCCATTCCGCCCCGGGGATCTACGCGCGCGCCTACCTCGAAGGACGTCTGGAGGAGCAGCGTGTTCGAGGCTTCCGCAGCGAGCTCGGTGGACAGGGGCTCTCCTCCTATCCGCATCCCTGGCTGATGCCCGACTTCTGGCAGTTCCCGACCGTCTCGATGGGGCTCGGGCCGCTGATGGCGATCTATCAGGCCCGCTTCATGAAGTACCTCGCGGGGCGCGGCCTGCAGGACACCGCGGGGCGCAACGTGTGGGCGTTCATGGGCGACGGCGAGATGGACGAGCCCGAGTCCATGGGCGCCATCTCGCTAGCCGCCCGCGAGCACCTGGACAACCTGATCTTCGTCGTCAACTGCAACCTGCAGCGTCTCGATGGGCCCGTCCGCGGCAACGGCAAGATCATCCAGGAGCTCGAGACCAACTTCCGCGGAGCCGGATGGAACGTGATCAAGGTGATCTGGGGATCGCGCTGGGACGCGTTGCTCGCCGACGACCGGCACGGGGTTCTCCTGCGACGCATGGAAGAGGCCCTGGACGGCGATTACCAGACCTACAAGTCCCGCGACGGCGCGTACGTCCGCGAGCACTTCTTCGGCGCCTCCCCCGAGCTGCGCGCCCTCGTGGAGGATCTCAACGACGATCAGATCTGGGCGCTCGGCCGTGGCGGGCACGACCCCCGCAAGGTCTTCGCTGCCTACCGGGCGGCCGTGGCCCACCCGGGGCAGCCCACGGTCATCCTGGCCAAGACGATCAAGGGCTACGGGATGGGCGCAGCGGGCGAGGGTCAGAACATCACCCACCAGCAGAAGAAGATGCCCGAGGAGGCGCTGCTCGCCTTCCGCGATCGCTTCGAGCTCCCGCTCAGCGACGAGCAGGCGCGCGCCGGCGACCTGTATCTGCCATCTCCCGACAGTCCCGAGCTGGACTACCTGCGCGAGCGCCGCGCCGAGCTCGGAGGTCCGCTCCCCACCCGCCGCCGCCGCGCAGAGAGCTTGCCGGCGCCGCCCCTGTCGAGCTTCCAGGCACAGCTCGACGGGACAGGTGACCGTGAGATCTCCACGACCATGGCATTCGTCCGCATCCTGGCAGCGCTCATCCGGGACAAGCAGCTCGGCCGGCGGGTCGTCCCGATCGTCCCGGACGAGTCGCGCACCTTCGGGATGGAGGGGATGTTCCGTCAGCTTGGGATCTTCTCCCAGGTCGGGCAGCTGTACCAGCCCGAGGACTCCGAGCAGCTGATGTTCTACAAGGAAGACCCCGGTGGGCAGATCTTGCAGGAGGGGATCAACGAGCCCGGCGCCTTCTCATCGTGGATCGCGGCCGCGACGTCCTACTCCAACCACGGGTTCCCGATGATCCCGTTCTACGTCTTCTATTCGATGTTCGGCTTCCAGCGTATCGGCGATCTGGCGTGGGCGGCCGCCGATAGTCGCGCACGCGGCTTTCTCATCGGAGGGACCGCCGGGCGCACCACGCTCAACGGCGAGGGCCTGCAGCACGAGGACGGCCACAGCCATCTGATCGCCTCGACGATTCCCAACTGCCGCGCGTATGACCCGGCCTTCGGCTACGAGCTCGCCGTGATCGTGCAGGACGGCCTGCGGCGGTTGCTGGAGGAGCAGGAGGACGCCTTCTACTACCTCACGGTCATGAACGAGAACTACGCTCAGCCCCCGCTTCCTCCCGGAGCCGAAGAGGGGATCCTGAGCGGAATGCACCGCATCCGCGAGGCCGCGGGGGCGCCCGCCGTGCGCCTGCTGGGCTCGGGCACGATCCTGCGCGAGGTACTGGCCGCCGCCGAGCTGCTGCACGATGGCTTCGGCCTCGACGCGGAGGTATGGAGCGTCACCTCCTTCTCCGAGCTGCAGCGCGACGGCGCCGCCGTCGAACGTGAGAACCGGCTGCACCCCATGCGCGAGCCGCGTCTGTCATACGTCCAGCAGCGTCTCGGCGGCACCGAGGGCCCGGTCGTCGCCGCCACCGACTACGTCCGCTCGGTCGCCGAGCAGATCCGTCCCTGGGTCGGCGGTCCCTACGTCACGCTGGGGACCGACGGCTTCGGGCGCAGCGACTACAGGCACGCGCTGCGCCGCTTCTTCGAGGTGGACCGCCACCACGTCGCGGTCGCCGCCTTGCACGCCCTCGGCCGTGCGCAGGATGCCCAGAGCGCCATCGAGCAATACGAGATCGATCCGGAGGTCGCACCGCCATGGACTCGCTGAGACAGGTCGCGGTGCCGGACATCGGGGAGTTCGCCGACGTCCCCGTCATCGAGATCCTCGTCGCGGTCGGCGACGCGGTGGCGATCGACGATCCGCTTGTCGCGATCGAGTCCGACAAGGCGACCATGGAGATCCCCGCCCCGTTCGCGGGCGTCATACGCGAGATCCTGCTGGCCCTCGGCGACAAGGTCTCCGAGGGCACTCCCATCGCAATGATCGAGGGCACCCCCGCCACACCGGGACCCACCGACCCGCCGGCAGATCGGGGCAAAGCGCTCGCCCAGGAGCAGCCCGCCAACGCGGAGGTCGCGCACGCGTCGCCCGCCGCATCCGGGGAGCGCGTCCCCGAGCCGCTCGCCCCAGACCCGGCCGGCGATTGGGGCTCGGTGTACGCCGGTCCAGCCGTCCGTCGCCGGGCGCGCGAGCGTGGGCTGGATCTGCGCACCGTGACGGGCAGCGGGCGACGCGGGAGGATCACTCTCGAGGACCTCGACCGAGCGCTCGCCACCCCGTCCGGCTCGGGAGGTGGCGGTGGCCTTCAGTCGCTCGGACCGGCTCCGTGGCCGAGCGTCGACTTCGCCAAGTTCGGGGAGATCGAGCGGGTTCCGCTGACCCGGATACAGAAGCTTTCGGCGGCCAACCTCGCGCGCAACTGGGTCACGATCCCTCACGTCACTCATCACGAGGACGCCGACATCACCGAGCTGGAGGCGTTCCGCCGGCAGTTGAACACCGAGCAGTCCGAGGTGAAGGTCACGATGGTGGCGCTCCTGCTCAAGGCCGCCTGCGCCGCGTTGCAGGCCCACCCCCAGCTCAACGCATCGCTGGATGGACAGGAGCTGGTGCTCAAGCGCTATTACCACCTGGGCTTCGCGGCCGACACCCCGCAGGGGCTCGTCGTCCCCGTGGTCCGAGACGTCGACCGCAAGGGGCTGTTCGAGCTGGCGGGCGAGCTGGTCGAGCTCTCGGGGAAAGCGCGTGCGGGCCGTCTGTCCCCGGCCGAGATGAGCGGAGGGACGTTCACGATCTCGAGCCTTGGGGGCATCGGTGGGACGTCGTTCACGCCGATCGTCAACGCCCCCGAGGTGGCCATCCTCGGCGTCGTGCGCTCGGTCACGAGACCCGTGTGGGATGGCGAGCGGTTCCAGCCTCGCCTGATGCTCCCGTTGTCGCTGTCCTACGATCACCGCGTGATCGACGGCGCCGCCGCCGCGCGCTTCTGCGCCGATCTCGCCAGGCTGCTCTCTGACATGCGCAGGGCGATCCTGTGAGCGTCGCCGTCACCCAGGCCGCCGAGGGGGTGGACGACGAGATCCACGCACAGGTGCTCGTCCTCGGGGCGGGGCCCGGCGGCTACACGGCCGCCTTCCGCGCCGCTGACCTCGGCTTGCAGGTCGTCCTGGTCGAGCGCGAGGAGACGCTCGGTGGGGTCTGCCTGAACGTCGGATGCATACCCTCCAAGGGGCTCCTACACGTCGCCAAGGTGATCGCCGACGCCGAGCGGGCGCAGGCGCATGGGGTCACCTTCGGTGCCCCGCAGCTCGACCTCGCGGCGCTGCGCACCTGGAAGGACGGGGTGGTCGGCCGCCTGACGAAGGGCCTGGCGGACATGGCCAAGCAGCGGAAGGTCACCGTCCTGCGTGGCGCCGGGCGCCTCAGCGGAGCCCACTCGATCGACGTGGACGGCAGGACCGTCTCCTTCGAGCACGCGATCCTCGCCACCGGCTCGCGCGCCATCCACCTCGCCGGTATCCCGTATGAGGACGAGCGCGTGATGGACTCGACGGGCGCACTCGCCCTGGCCGAGATACCCGAGCGGCTGCTGGTCATCGGTGGGGGGATCATCGGGCTCGAGCTCGCCACCGTGTATGACGCGCTCGGATCGCAGGTGACCGTGATCGAGCTCGCCGATCAGCTGATCCCCGGCTGTGACCCCGACCTGGTGGCCCCTCTGCGCCGGCGCATCGCCGATCGCTACGCGGGGATCCATCTGCGCACCCAGGTGGCCTCGGTCGAGGCGGGGGAGGGCGGTCTGACCGTCACGTTCGCCGCGGCTGCAGGCGCGGCGGAAGCCGAGCCCACAACGCCCGCGCCCGCGGTCTTCGATCGCGTCCTGGTCGCCGTGGGGCGAAGGCCCAGCAGCGACGAGCTCGGACTCGAGCACGCGGGGGTGGAGCTCGACGGACGCGGGTTCGTCACGGTCGACTCCCAGCAACGGACCACCGCTCCGCACATTTACGCGATCGGTGACCTGGTGGGGCCGCCGATGCTCGCTCACAAGGCGACCCACGAGGCGAAGGTCGCGGCGGAGGTGATCGCCGGCCACGATGTGGAGCTGGACGTTCGGGGAATCCCGTCGGTCGCCTATACCGATCCCGAAGTCGCCTGGGTCGGGCTCACCGAGACCGAGGCCAAGCTCGCGGAGGTGCCTCACCGGCGCGTAAGCTTCCCGTGGGCTGCATCTGGGCGCGCCCTCTCAAGCGGCGCAGGCGACGGCATGACCAAGCTCCTTCTCGATCCAGCCACCAACAGGATGCTCGGCGCCGGGATCGTGGGTGCCGGTGCCGGCGAGCTCATCGCCGAGCCCGCTCTCGCACTGGAGCTGGAGACCGACACCGCGGACATCGCCCTGACCGTGCATGCCCATCCCACGCTCGCCGAGACCGTTGCACTAGCGGCAGAGGTCGCCGAGGGGACCGTCACCGATCTGCCGCGGGTGCGCTCGTGAGCGTTCTGCGCATAGAGGCGCTCGACCGCACGCGCGGCGGCGCGACGAGCGACCGGGTCTACCTGGCGCTCCGGGAGGCCATCATCAGCGCCGAGCTCGCGCCCGGGCTGAAGCTCTCCGAGAACGAGCTGGCGGGCGAGCTCGGGGTCAGCCGGACCCCCGTCCGCGAGGCTCTCGCGCGGCTGCGCGATGAGCGCCTCGTCGCGATCGTGCCCCAGCTCGGGACGTTCGTCACGCTGATCAGCCGGGGAGCAGTGGCCGACGCCGAGTTCGTGCGCGAGGCGCTCGAGTGCGCCGCGATCGCGCGCGCGGTTTCGCTCGTGGGCCACGAGGAGCTCGAGGAGCTCCAGTCGAACCTTGCCGCGCAAGAGCAGGCGCGTACCGTCGGAAACGAGCGCACCTTCGACCGGCTCGACGAAGATCTCCACCGTCGCCTGTGCGACTCCAGCGGCCACTCGATCGCGTGGGCGCTGAGTCGCCGAGCCAACGGCCACCTCGACCGGATCCGGCGACTGAGCCTCCCCGACGCGAGCTACCTCAGCGAGATGCTCGCCGAGCACCGCGCCATCGTGGCCGCGCTCGCCGCCGGCGACGGTCCCGGCGCAGAGGCGGCCCTGCGCCACCACCTGCGGATGGTCACGTCCTACCTCCCGCGGCTGCAGGAGCAACACCCCGACTACTTCGAGTGAGAGGACGGCGGGCGCCGGCCCGGTGCACTCACAGCTTCTTTCCGGGGTTCATCAGCCCCTTGGGGTCGAATGCGTGCTTGACGGCGCCGTGCAGTGCGAGCGTCGCGGGATTGCACTGCATCGCGAGATGACCGCGCTTGACCCAGCCGAGCCCGTGCTCGCCGGAGATCGACCCGCCGTAAGCGGCGGCAAGCGCGTAGAGCTTCTGTGCGGCCGTGTGCGCGCGGCTCACCTCGGCTTGATCGTGTGGGTCGATGAGGAACGTTGAGTGCAGGTTCCCGTCGCCGGCGTGACCCCAGCTGCACGCCTGCAACCCGTGCTCGTGGGCGATCCGGAGTGTCGCTTCGATCATGTCCTCGAGCCGGTCGAGTGGCACGACGAGGTCCTCGCTGATCTTGCCGCCCCGCTTGGCCTCGACCGCGAGCGACACGCCGTCGCGCCAGCGCCACAGCGCCGCGATGTCCGCCGTGCTGGTCGGCGTGTGGACGTCCAGGGCGCCGTCGGCGAGCGCCTCGCGCAGCTCGCTCACCACTGTGCTCGTCTCCTCTGGTGAGCCGTCGGCCTCCGCTAGGACCATGAAGCCGGCGTCGGGTGGACACTGGAACGGGTAGGCGCCGCGGGCGGCCTGCAGCGTGCCCGCGTCGAGGAACTCGAGCGCCGCGGGGACGATCCCGCTGGCGAGCACCGTCTCGAGCGCCGCGCAGCCCTCGGCGGAGCTCCCGTAGACGGCCACCACAGACGCGCGCGCCGCCGGTGCGGGGGTCAGGCGCAACCACACCGCGGTGATGATCCCGAGCGTGCCCTCGGACCCCACGAGCAGGCTCTTCAGGTCATAGCCGGCGACGTCCTTGCGGATCGCGCCGCCCGTAGCGAGCACCTCGCCGGGGGCTATGACAGCCTCGATCCCGGTCACCCAGCGACCGGTCACGCCGTACTTGAAGGCGTGCGGCCCGCCCGCGTTCGTGGCCACGTTACCGCCGATCTGCGACTGCTCCGCCGCGCCCGGGTCCGGCGGAAACAGCAGCCCGTTCTCGCGCGCCAAACGGCGAACCTCGCTCGTGCGCAGACCGGCTTCCACGTGCATGCGCCACAGCGGCGGATCGAAGGCACGGACTCGGCTCATGCGCTGCAGGTCGACCACCACACCACCGTGCACGGGCACGCTCCCCCCTGCGAAGCCGGTGCCGCCGCCGCGGGGCACGATCGCAAGGTCGCGGTCATAGCACCAGCGCACGACCCCCGCGACCTCGTCGGTGCTCGCCGGCAGCACGACAGCGCTGGGGACGCCCGTCAGACCTTCGGCCTCGGTGGCGTCGCGCTGGAATCGAGCATCCTGTGTCGAGGCGACCCCGTCTTCGCCGACGATGCTCCGCAGGTCGCGCTCGAGCGCCGCGCTCATCGGCCGATTTCGAGAACCCGGTTGCGCAGCGTGCCGATCCCCTCCACCTCCACCTCCACCACGTCACCGCCCTGCAGCGAGCGGGGTGGCGAGGAGAACTCGCCGCAGCCCCACGGGGTGCCCGTCAGGACGACGTCGCCGGGCTCCAGGACGAAGCTGTGCGAGCAGAACGACAGCAGCTCCGCGACCCCGAAGAGCATCTCCGAGGTGTTCGAGTCCTGCACGGTCTCGCCGTTGACGCGCGTGCGCAGCGCCAGGCGCTGGGGGTCCGGGATCTCATCCGCGGTCACGATCAGCGGGCCGAGCGGGCAGAACGTGTCGAGGCTCTTGGCGCGCACCCACTGGCCGTCGGAGAACTGTAGGTCGCGCGCCGAGACGTCGTTGGCGACGGTGTAGCCGAAGACGTGCCCGAGCGCGTCCTGTGGGCTCACGCGCGACGTGCGCTGACCGATGACGACCGCGAGCTCGACCTCCCAGTCAACGCGCTCGGTCAGGGACCGGTCGATGACTATCTCCTCGCCGTCCCCGATCACGCTCGAAGGGAACTTCGCGAACACGAGCGGCCGCTCGGGCGTCTCCAACCCCGTCTCGCGGATGTGGTCGAGGTAGTTCAGCCCGATCGCCACGATCTTGGGCGGGCGCAGGGGCGCGGCCAGACCGGCGTCGGTGAGCGCCTCGGTGTCGGCATCGATCGACGGGAGCTCTCCCGTGAGGATCACATCGAGCAGCGTCGAGCCCTGCGGCACGCCCAGCGGCAGCAGGCGGCCGTCGAGCTCGGCAACCGGACACTGCCGTCCCGCCGGCGAGGTCAGTCCCAGGCGCACGCGACCCTCCTCCTCATCGCACGGCTCCGCGGCCGCGCACCGACCACCAGCCCACCGGGACGCCGGTGCGGTGGACGAAGACCTTCGGCTGCATGTAGGTGGTCCCGCAGGCGTGGTTGGGGACGATGCTCACGATCTCGCCGAGCTCCAACGGCGGTTCCTCGGGCGAGAGCTCGACACGGGCGTGCTCCTCGAACAGCTCGTCGACCAGCGCTCGCGGGCGCTCCACGAGCAGGCCGTAACCGGGTGTCCCGACCGCCTCCGCCGCGTCGGTTGTGAGCACCTTCGATCCGGCGTCGAGGATCGCGCGCGTGGGGGTGGGTCGGCTCACGACCGTGGCGTGGACGCGCAGCGCGCAGTCCTCGAGCGCCACGCTCCCGTTGGCGATGCAGCCGCGGTCGCCGAACACGTAGGTTCCCGCACGCAGCTCAGTCAGGCTGGCCAGCTCGTGTGTGCGCGAGGCGTCCGCGGTGCCCCCTCCGCTCAGGATCCCGACCTCGATGCCTGCCCCCTCGATCAGCTCCCGTGCCGCGGCGAAGAACGGCTCGGTGTCGGGCCCGGTGGGGTAGGTCATCAGCCCTGCGAAGCGGAGCCCCGGCAGGCCCTCGAGCAGACGGGCGAGCTCCAGCGCCTGCTCGGGCGTCTGCACACCGGTCCTCCGCAACCCCGTGTCGCACTCCACCAGGAAGTCCAGCTCAAGGCCACTCGATGCGAGCGCTCGCGAAAGCCCGCTGGCGACCTGCTCGGAGTCGGCGGCGATCGAGATCCGCGCCACCTCTGCCAGCCCGCACAGCCGCTCGAGCTTGGCTTCGCCCAGCACGGGATAGGTCAGGAGCACGTCCTCGATGCCCGCCTCGACCATGACGGCAGCTTCGCCGATCTTCTGGCAGGTGATGCCCACGGCGCCGGCGCGGATCTGCCGGTGGGCGATCGCGGGTAGCCGGTGGGTCTTGACGTGCGGCCGGAACGCCAGGCCGTGGGCGTCGCAGTAGCTCTGCATGCGCTCGACGTTGCGCTCGACCGCGTCGAGGTCGACGCTCGCGTACGGCGTGTCTGGACCGCCGGGTGGGGGGGCTTCAGCGGTCAAGCAGCACTACCGCATCGGCCTCGACGTCGAAGCCGACGATGTCGGATTGGATCGTGGTGCGGGCTGGACGGGGCTCGCCGAATATCTCCCGGTAGACCCGGTCCATCTCCTCGAAGTGCTCCAGGTCGCTGAGATACACGCCCACCCGGACCGCCTGTGCCAGCGAGGAGCCGGCGGCCTCGGCCACCGCCTGGAGGTTCGCGAACACCTGCCGCACCTGGGCCTCGATCGAACTGTCGACGAGCTCGCCCGCCGGGTCGAAGGGGCCCTGGCCGGAGAGGAACAGAAAGGGCTCGGCGACGATTGCCTGGGAGTACCCGCCCGAGGCGGGCGGTGCGTCGGCTGTGGTGATCGCGCGCATCGTCATCGCGACGCCGTCCGCTGGCCGTGACGCGGGAGCCAGTAGCTCTCGTACTTGGCGGCGTGGTCGGGGCTGCAGAAGATCCGCTCCTCCCCGGCCGAGAGCTGCTCCCAGTAGCGTCCGGGGACGAGCTGGCCGCACAGCTCGCACACCACCCGGTAGGGCTCGAGATATCCGATCTCGCTCCGACGCCATTCACCCATCGGTGCGCTCCTTTTCGGTCTCGTACCCATAGTGCTCGCGGGCCGCCTCGATGCTGACGAAACCCTCGTGGATGTCGCGCTCGACGCGGTCGCGATCGCGCTTGCGCGGGTCGCCGTAGCCGCCGCCGCCCGGCATCACGATCTTCACCTGATCGCCGTCGTGGAGCGTGACTCCCGAGAACTTCGACGGCGATGCCGTGCCGAACTCCTCCACGAACGTACGCCACTCTTGCTGGCCGCCACGACGGACCCACAGCCCGCCACGGGCCCCGGCCCCGCCGCCGAGGGTGCCCCACGGATCGGCGTGCATGCGGTTCAGCAGCGCCCCCACCGTGACCTCGGCGACCGTCACGGTGAAGATCCGCTCGCCGCCGAGGCCGCCGCGGAAGGTGCCCGGGCCGCCCGAGTCGGCGGTCAGTCGGTAGGACTCGATGCGAAACGCCGGGTAGCGCGTCTCGAATACCTCGACAGGCGTGTTGCGGCAGTTGCCGTTGATCGTCACGATCATGTCGTTCCCGTCGGCATCGACTCGACCGCCCCAGCCGACGCCCTCGAAGTGGAAGTGCGCATACGGCTCGTCGGTGCGGGCGTCGCGTCCACCGAACAGGAACGGCGAGGACGTGCCTCCGCAGGAGGCGACGACCCGCTCGGGGATGGCATCGGCGAGCGCGCCGAAGACCATGTCGGTGATGCGCGGGCTCGTCTCGGTGTTACCGCCGGCCACCGGCGCCGGGAACTCGCAGTTGACGATCGTGCCGCGCGGGGCGATGATCGTGAACGGCCGGTAGCAGCCCTCGTTGCGAGGGATGGTCGAGTCGGTGAGGTGGAGGAAAGCGTTGTAGATCGCCGAGGCGGTGACGGCGTAGATGGCGTTGACCGGCCCCACCGCCTGGCGCGCCGAGCCGGTGAAGTCGGCGATGATCTCGCTGCCGTCGATCGTCAGCTCGAGCTTCATCGGGAAGGAGCCCTCGCCGATCCCGTCGTCCTCGATGGCGTCTTCGAAGAAGTACACCCCGTCGGGTATCTCCTCGATCTCGGCCCGCATCCGCCGCTCGGCGATCGCTATCAGCTCCTCTCCGCCGGCCGTGAACGTGTCGAGGCCCTGCTCGGCCACGAGTGCGTGCAGACGCCGCTCGGCGAGCTCCAGCGAAGCCATCATCGCGCGGACGTCCCCGAAGGTCACGCGCGGCGTGCGGTGGTTGGTGAGCACCATCTTCCAGATGTCAGGGACGTCCTCGCCACGGCGCTTGATCTTCACCGGCGGGATCAGCAGCCCCTCCTGGAAGATCTCCGTGGCGTCGCCGCAGAGGCCACCGGGCGTCTTCGCTCCGACCTCGGACATGTGGGCGACGTTGGCCACGAACGCGATCAGCTCCCCCTCCCAGAAGACCGGTCGCAGCAGCATGTGCTCGGGAACGTGGCCCGATCCGCGATAGGGGTCGTTGTGGATCACCACATCGCCCGGCTCGAATGCCTCCAGGCCGAGCTCGGCGATCGTCCACTCGACGGTGAACTTGATCGTCCCGATCTGCGATGGGCAGAACTCGGCCTGCGCGAGCATCTGGCCGCGGGGGTCGAAGATCACGCACGAGAAGTCCAGCGACTCGTTGAAGATCGGCGAGTAGGCGGTGGTCATCATCGTCACGCCCATGTCCCGGCAGGTGCTCGTCAGGTAGTTGTCGAGCACGGTCAGCGTGACCGGGTCCAAGCCGACCTGCGCGTCTTTGCTCGCTGCGGGCGAGAGGGTCATGGGCGGACCTCCACGATCAGGCTGCCGTTCTCGGTGCGGTGCGCCGACATGCCCGGCGCCACGAGCGTCGTCGAGCTGTCCTCCTGGACCAACACTGGCCCGTCCAGCGTCTGTCCGGGCTGCAGGCTCGAGCGGTGCACGAGCGCGGTCTCGACGAAGCCGAGGCCGCGGAAGTAGACCTGCCGCGTGCCGGCCTCGCGCGACTGCTCTGGCGCGGCGTCGACGAGCTGCACCTGCGGCCGGCGTCCGATCGCCGTCACCTTGAAGCTGACGAGCTCGATCGTCTCGCCCTCGATCGCGTACCCGTAGCGCTGCTCGTGCATCTCGGCGAAACGGGCGAACGCCTCGGCGAGCGTGCTCTCGGTCACCTCTCCGTCGGGCAGCTCGAGCTCGTGCTCGTAGTTCTGGCCGAGGTAGCGCATGTTGATTGCGCGAAGCGTCTCGGGCTCGCCGCTGAAGCCCTCCTGGCGCAGCTCGGCGATCGCCCGCTCGGCGATCAGCCCGAACTCACGCTGCACTTCGGCGGCGTCGACGTCGGTCGAGCGGAACGCCTTCGTCCAGATCTTGTCCACGCGCAGGTCGGCCAGCAGCAGCCCGACAGCCGAGAACACACCGGGGAACGGCGGGATCAGCACGCGCGGGATGTCAAGCGAGCGGGCGACGGCGGCCGCGTGCAGCGGGCCGGCACCGCCGAAGCCGAGCAGTGTGAAGCGGCGGGGGTCATGGCCACGCTCGAGCGAGACCATCTTGATCGCGTTGGCGGTGTTCTCGTTGGCGATCTCCACGATCGACGCCGCCAGCTCGAGCGGGTCCATGTCGAGCTCGCCGGCCAGTCTCTCGATAGCGGCGCGCGCCAGGTCGAGATCGAGGCTCATGCGCCCACCGAGGAAGTAGCCGGGATCGAGCCGTCCGAGCAGCAGGTTGGCGTCGGTGACCGTCGCCTCCACGCCGCCCCGCCCGTAGCAGGCGGGGCCCGGCTGGGCGCCGGCGCTGCGTGGTCCCACGCGCAGGAATCCCCCGCGGTCGACCCACGCCACGGACCCTCCGCCGGCCCCGATCGACTTGATGTCGATGACCGGCACCGACGCGGGTAGGCCCCACTCGATCTCGTATTCGGTGGTGTGTCGCTGATGCCCGTCGACGATCAGAGCGACGTCGGCGCTGGTGCCGCCCATGTCGAAGGTGATCACGTTGGCCACGCCCTCGCTGCTCGCCACGCGCTCGGCCGCGATCATGCCGCCGGCGGGCCCGGACATGACCGTCTGGATCGGCGACGTGGCCGCCGCCGAGGAGAGCATGGCCCCGCCGTTGGACTTCATGATCGTCCACGTGCGCGTCATTCCGTACGCGAGGAGCTCTTCGCTGAGGCTGGCCACGTAGCGGCGCAGCAGAGGCTTCAGGTAGGCGTCGGCAATCGTCGTGTTCGCGCGCTCGTACTCGCGCCAGATCGGGGCGACCTCGTGGGAGACCGACACCGGTATCTCGCCCAGCTCCTCCTCGACTATGCGCCTGACGGTCTGCTCGTGCTCGGTGTGTGCGTAGGAGAACAGCAGGCAGATGGCGACCGCGTCGATGTCGTTCGCGCGCAGCTCGGCGCAGAGCTTGCGCACCTGGGCCTCGTCGACCTCGCGGATGACCTCTCCGCTCGCCGACAGCCGCTCGGCGACCCCAAGACAGGCACGGCGCGTGGCCACGAGCGGCTTGGGCTTGGTCCAGCTCAGGTCGTAGAGGACCTTGCGGTTGATCCGCTGGATGAACGGCGTGTCCTCGAACCCCTTGGTCGTGAGCAGGGCGACGCGGCAGCCCGTTCGCTCGATCAGCATGTTCGTGCCCACCGTGGTCCCGTGGGTGAAGCGCGTCAGCGCCTCGCCGGCGATCCCCGCGTCGGCCAGGGCCGTGGTGATCGCCTGTCCGGGGGCGTCGGGACGGGAGGATGTCTTCAGCGCACGCAGCGTTCCCTCCGTCGCGTCCAACGCGATCAGGTCGGTGAAGGTGCCCCCGGTGTCGATGCCAACGTGCAGTTCCACTGTTGCGTCCGTTCTGAAGTTGCTTGTCTGAGGGCCTAGGGCTCTATCGGGAAGTGGCCGATGTCCATCGTGGAGGCGGCGTTGAGATGCTCTTCCATCGCTCGCGCCGCGCCGGCCGCGTCTCGGCGCACGATCGCCTCGGCGATCCGCGCGTGCTGCTCGGCCACGTCGTGGAGCTCCTCGGCGCTGAGGTGAGACTCGAGCCACACCACCGAGACGTCCTCCCAGAAGCTGCGGCTGACGACCGCCAGCACGATGTTGCTGGAGGCCTGGGCGATCATCCTGTGGAAGGTCTGGTCGGCTGCGAGCACGCGGGCGGCGTTGCCGACGTCCTCGGCGAGCACCCTCATCTCGGCTGCGAGCGCGGAGATTTGAGCCAGCTCGCGGTCGGAGCCCCGCTCGGCCATCCACGCCGCGCCGGTCGGCTCGACGAGCAGGCGGAACTCGTAGAGGTCGTGCCACAGCGGCTGCAGGCGCCCCTCGCGTCGCAACGCCTCCTGAACCACCGGGGTGAGCACGTTCCAGTCCTCGGCAGGGCGAACGTCGGTGCGCTTGCCGTGGTGGACTCGCACGAGGCCCACCATCGAGAGCGTCTGCAGCGTCTCACGCGCCACGGTCCGCGAGACCCCGAAGCGCTCGACGATCTCCTCGGCGGACGGAAACTGTTCTCCGGGACCGAGGCGCCCGGCGATCACGTCGCACGCCAGGACCACAGCGGCGCGCTCGTGCAGGCGGGCCTCGCGCAGGCCGTCCGCGGCGAGCAGTTCCGGTAGCTGCCCGCGCGAGCCCGCCGCAGCGGCGGCGCGGGGAGAATCGGCGAGCTCAGGCTTACTTGCGACCGTAGATGTCATCTCACCATCAGAGTATACAGCTCTTGGTGGCTGGGCGCTAGCCGGGTGGTGGTCCACGTCTTCCTCCTAGTTTTCGAGAAAAGCAGCAGAGCGCCGGGCCTTGCACTTAGCATCTCTGTCGCTTATCATCAGTGATGTTATGTCGATGCAGGCTCTAATCTTCAAGGGCACCGGCCAGATGGCGGTCGAGCGGCGACCATACCCGCAGCCGGGGGCGGATGAAGCGCTGGTTCGAGTCAGCGCCGCGGGGGTCTGTGGGTCCGAGCTGGCGAGCTTCACCGGCCACAGCACACGCCGCGCGCCGGGTCGCGTGTTCGGCCACGAGCTCGCCGGCGAGGTGGTCGCGGTCGGCTCGGGCGCTCCCGCCGACCTCGTGGGGCAACGCGTGACGATCAACCCGCTGCACTCGTGCGGCCGCTGTCGTCAATGCCGGGCGGGGCGGGCCAACGCCTGCCCCAACCGCGTGCTGTTGGGGATGCAGGTCGACGGTGGCTTCGCGGAGCTTGTCGCCGTCCCCTACTCCGATCTCACCCCGCTCGGGCAACTCGACGACATCGCGGGCTCGCTCGCCGAGCCGATCGCCAACGCGGTTCACGTCGCCGGGCTGCTGCCGGCGACCCTCGGTCGTCACGTGGCCGTGCTGGGGGCGGGGGCGATCGGGCAGAGCGTGATCGCCGTGCTGCGGGTTGCGGGTGTCGCCAGGATCACGGTCGTCGACCCGGTGCCCGCGCGGCGCGAGGGCGCCATCTCCAGCGGCGCGGACACGGCGCTCGCGCCCGAAGACGAGAGCCTGGACGCAGCACTCTTCGATCATGTGGTCGACGCCGCTGGCAACGCGGCCGCGCGCAACGCGGCGATCGAGCGCTGCGACGCGGGCGGGTGCGTGGTGCTGCTCGGGCTGCACAGCGCAACCAGCGAGCTCGCCGTCAACGCCGCGATCGCCAAGGAGCTGCGACTGCAGTGCGCGTTCGCCTACACCCAGGAGGACTTCCACGCCGCCGTGGAGCTGCTGCGCGCGGACGCGATCCCCTACGAGCACTGGATCACAGAGCTTCCGCTGCATGATGGGCAGGCGGCCTTCCAGACGCTCGTCGAGCATCCCGAGCAGGCCACCAAGATCGTGCTGCGCCCCCCGAGCGCATGAGCGAGCGGCTGAGCGGCCGCTCGGCCGTGGTCACCGGCGCGGCGGGCGGGATCGGACGGGCGATCGTGGAGCGCTTCCTGCTCGAGGGCGCCAGCGTGACCATGACCCAGCGCTCGATCGGCCCGGGCAAGGCGATGCGCGCCCAGCTCGCGCGCGAGCACCCCGGGCGTGTCGCCTTCCACGCCGCCGACATTCGCGACCCGGCGTCCGTGGCCGGCCTGCTGGACGAGGCGCTGGAGCGCTTCGGAGCGCTCGACATCCTCTGCAACAACGCCGGAACTGGACTGCTGAAGGCGGTGCACGAGACGAGCGACGAGGAGTACGAGCTGGTGATGGACACGAACGTTCGCGGCATCTTCCTGGCCTGCCGCCACGCCGTACCACAGATGCTCGAGGGCGGCGGCGGGAGCATCGTCAACATCGGCTCGGTGGCCGGATTGGTCGGATTCGAGAACGACGCCATCTACTGCGCCTCCAAGGGTGCGGTGCTCGCGCTCACCCGCCAGATGGCCCTGGACTACTCCAGCCGGGGCATCCGCGTCAACTGCGTCTGTCCGGGGTTCATCGAGACCGAGATGATGGAGCGGTTCATCGACAGCCATCCCGATCCAGCGCCGGTGCGTGAGCAGATCACGGCGCTGCACCCGATCGGCCGGGTGGGACGACCCGAGGAGGTGGCCGCCGCGGCCGCCTTCCTGGCCTCGGACGACGCGTCGTTCATCACCGGCGCCGCGCTGGCCGTCGACGGCGGGCTGCTCGCGCGTTAGCGTCGATCGCAAGCCGCCCGCCTCCCGATCGCGACGCCGACCGCTAACCGTCGTCGCCGAATGGGAGCACGGCGCAGCGTGCGAGATGCTCGGCGCCTAGATCCAGCAGCTGCGGAGGCTTCAGGCACCGCTCCTCGACGTGGGGGCAGCGGGTGTGGAAACGACAGCCGCTGGGCATGTCCAGAGGCGAGGGGATGTCGCCGGCGACGGCCGGAGCACCGCGCTGCCTGACGGCCTCGGGCTCGGGATGGGCGTCCAGCAGCGCACGTGTGTACGGGTGACGAGGAGCGCTGAACACGCGCGCGGTCGGGCCCTGCTCGACGATCTGCCCGAGGTACATGACCGCCACCGAGTCGGAGATGTGCGCGATCACCGCCAGCTGGTGGGCGATGAACAGCGTCGCCAGCCCGAGCTCGTCGGTGAGCTCGCGCAGCAGGCCCAGGATCTGGGCCTGGATCGAGACGTCCAGCGCTGAGACCGCCTCGTCGGCGATCAGCACGTCGGGCTTCAGTGCGAGCGCCCTGGCGATCACGGCCCGCTGGCGCTGTCCTCCGCTGAGCGCCTTGGGCAGGCGCTCATACGCCGAGGAGGGCAGCCCGACCAGCTCGAGCAGCTCCTCGACGTAGCGCCGCTCGCCGGCGGCGTCCACGAGCCGGTGCACTCGTGCCGCCTCGCCGATCGCCGCACCGATCGTCATGCGCGGGTTCAGCGACGCGTAGGGATCCTGGAAGACCATCTGAATGCGCTTGCGCGCGGCTCTGAGCTCGCCGCGCGAGAGCGCCAGGAGGTCGCTGCCGTCGAGGCGGATGCTCCCCTCGTCCGGCTCGACGAGGCGCAGCATGCAGCGGGCCAGCGTGGTCTTGCCGCAGCCGGACTCGCCGACGACGCCTAGCACCTCACCGCGGCGCAGCTCCAGCGAGACCCCGTCAACCGCCGTGAGGGCACGCGCCGGCTGACGACGCGCCCACTGCAGCGGCGAGCGTCCCATGACGAAGCGCTTGCGCAGCCCCTCGACCGTGAGGATCGGCTCCGATGCGGCGAGCTCGCGGGCCGGCGTGCTCATGCTCGCGCCAGCTCCTGCTCGGCGAACGGGCAGGCGGTCTCATGCGCCGGTCCGACGAGCACACGGGACATGTCTACCTCCTGGCAGGCGTCCCTCGTGTATTTGCAGCGCGGCGCGAACGGGCAGCCGGGCGGGAGCGCGTCGAGCGCCGGGGGCTGGCCGGGAATCGGCTCCAGCGCCACCCGTGGCTCGCGCACGTGAATCGAGGGCAGCGCTTGGATCAGAGCGGCCGTGTAAGGGTGGCGCGTCGCGGAGAAGACCGCGGACGTCGGGGCGCACTCGACGATCGAGCCGCTGTACATCACCGCCACCGAGTCGGCGTTCTGAGCGACTACGCCGAGGTCGTGGGAGACGAGCACCATGCTCATCCCGTACTCCTCGCGCAGCTCCGCCAGCAGACCCAGGATCTGGTCCTGGATGGTCACGTCGAGGCTCGTCGTCGGCTCGTCGGCCAGCACGAGCTCGGGCTTGCACGAGATCGCCATCGCGATCATCGCGCGCTGGCGCATGCCCCCGCTGAGCTGATGCGGATAGGCGTTGCGACGCTCGCGCGGGGAGGGGATGCCGACTCGTCCGAGCAGCTCGATCGTCTCCTTCTCGGCCGCTGAGCGGGACAGCCCGAGGTGGACGCGTAGCGGCTCGGAGATCTGATCGCCGATCGTGAACACCGGGTCCAGCGCGCTCGAGGGATCCTGGAAGATCATCGCCACCTCGCGACCGCGCACCTTGCGCATCTCGCTCGCCGAAGCGCTGACGAGGTCGCGCCCGTGCCAGCGGATCTCCCCGCCCACGATCGCCCCCGGCCACGGGACCAGACCGAGGATGGCGCGACAGATCATCGTCTTGCCCGAGCCGGACTCGCCCACGATGCCAGTCACCTGGCCGGGTGCGACGGTCAGCGAGACGCCGTTGACCGCGATCGCGAGACCGGTACGCGTGGGAAAGGCGACCGTCAGCTCGCACAGCTCGAGCGCCGAGTGCCGGTCGCCGCGGTCGCTCTGTCGATGCGCGCCGCTGCTCTCGATTGCGCTCATCGCGGAAGCTCCAGGCGTCGTCCGAAGCGATCGGCCAGCGCGTCGCCGATCAGGGAAAAGCCGGCTCCGAGGATCACCAGCACGAGGCCGGGCAGCGTGGTGATCCACCACGAGCTGAGCAGGTACTGCTGTCCGTCGGCCACGATCGCGCCGAGCTCGGGAAGCGGGGGTTGAACTCCGACCCCGAGGAACGACAGCGAGGCCAGCACCAGGATGTTGAGCACGATGTCCGCCATCGAGAACACGAGGTTGGCCCGGATCAGGTGGGGCAGCGCGTGTTTGAAGAGGATGCGTGGGGTGGAGTAGCCGAGGGCCTGCGCGGCCACGATGAACTGCTGCTCGCGCAGCACCAGCATCTCGGCGCGCGTGATCCGCGCGTACAGGGCCCAGGAGACGGCGATCTCGCCGATGTAGACGCCGCTCAGTCCGGGCCCGACGATCGCCACGATCGCGAGGATCAGCACGATGAAGGGGAGCGCGATGGTGACGTCGACGAACCGCATGATCAGCGACTCGCGCCAGCCACGGTAGTAGCCCGCCACCGCCCCCAGCACCATCCCGATGACGAGCGGTATGTAGGTCGCGACGATGCCGAGCTGGATGTCGACCTTCAGCGCGTGCAATGCGCGCGAGAAGACATCGCGGCCAAAGGCATCGGTCCCGAACAGATGCGACCCGGAGGGGGACTTGAAGGCTTCGGTGAGGTGCTGGGTGTCGGGGGAGTATGGGGCGATCACGCTCGCGAGCAGGCCGGCGAGGACGAGCACGACGACGATCGCCACACCTGTCCACAGCGTCAGATCCGACCACCGGTTGCGGCGATCCACCTGGCGACGCAGGGCGCGGGCGCCTGAGAGCACGATCTCCTGACGGGCGGCCATCGTTATCCCGCCGAAGCCTCACGCACGCGCGGGTCGATCACCGCATAGGCGACATCGGCGAGCAGGTTCACGGCGATCACGATCGCGCCGAAGATCAGCGTGAGCGCCTGGACCACCGGGAAGTCTCGAGTTTGGACCGAGCTGACGATCAGCGACCCGAGGCCGGGGATGTTGAAGACGACCTCGATCACGACGGTGCCGCTGATGAGGAAGCCGAGGTTGACCGCGAGCACGGTCACGGTCGCGATGCTCGCGTTGCGCAGTACGTGCTTGAGGATCACCCTGCGCTCCGACAGGCCGCGGGCACGCGCTGCCTCGACGAAGTCGCTCTCGAGCACGTCGATGACGCTGCTGCGCAAGGTGCGGATGAGCATCGGTGCCAGGTAGAGCGCGATCGTGAGCGCGGGTAGCAGCAGGTCTTCGGTCTTTTCCCCGAGGCTCCCGCCGTAGCCGGACACCGGCAGCAGCTGCGCGCGCAGGCTGAGCAGCTCGACCAGCACCAGCGCCAGCCAGAAGGCGGGCATGGCGAAGGTGACCATCGCCACCACCCGGATCACGTGGTCGGGGAGGCGATCGCGCTTGAGCGCCGAGATGACGCCCAACGGCACCGCGAGCACCACCGCGATGATGGTCGCGTAGGCGATCAGGAAGATGCTCGGGAGGATGCGCGGGCCGACCAGGCCGCCGACGCTTGCGCGCTGTTGTATCGAGTAGCCGAGGTCGCCGTGCACGGCTCCGGTGACGAAGTTCAGGTATTGAGTCACGAGTGGCTTGTCGAGTCCCAGCGACCGGCGTGCCGCCGCAACGGCCTGCAGCGGCGCGCGGGGACCCAGCGCGATGCGCGCTGGGTCCCCCGGCACCAGGTGGATCAGGGCGAAGGCGACGAGCGAGACCCCGACGAGGACCAACAGTGACTGGAGCAGGCGTCGGTTGAGGCCTCCGGTCATCGTTGCTCCACCTTCGCGGCCATCGCTATTTGAGCCAGGTTTCGTTCAGGCTCCACCAACCGGACTGGAGCGTTTGGAAGTTCGCGACATTGCTCCTCACCGCGGTCAGCGCGGGCGGGAAGACGACCGGGACCCAGGGGGCGTCAGCCATCGACTTTTCCTGGATTTCCGGCCACAGCTTCGCCCGTTCGGCGTCGCTGGTGGCCCTGTTGGCTTTGAGCACGAGCGCGGCCACGGACGGATCCTTGTACTGGGTGAAGTAGCCCTGATAGCCGGGCGTGTACACCAGCCACGCCAGCGCGAGCTCGTCCGGCACGAGCACGTCGCTGGTGGTCGCCGGTTGGGGGATCGCCGCCTGATAGTTGCCCGCCGAGTACGCCGTGAACAGGGCGCTCGTTTCCACCGGCTGAATCGAGACGTTCACGCCGATCTGGCTCCACTCTTCCTTGGCGATCACGGCGAGATTGCCGTAGACGGAGTCGCCGGCCGGGACCTTCAGCGAAAGGCTGAAGCCGTGCGGGTATTTGGAGGCCGCGATCAGCTGCTTGGCCTTGGTCACGTCAAACGGGTACGCGGGAACGGTCGAGGACCAGTACTTGGTCTTGGCCAGCGTGCTGTTGTTGATAGCCGCCTTGCCCGCGTATACGGACTGGTTGATGGCCGGCCTGTCGAGCGCGTAGTTGAGCGCCCGCCGGACGTTCACGTCTGCGAGTGGGCCATAGCTGTTGTTCAGCCAGATCGCGTCGTAGGCGACGATCGGCGCGCTCTGCACGCTCACCGACGGCTGCGCCGCGAGCTGGGCGACCTGGGTGTAGGGGATCGCCTCCGTGACGTCCGCCTGGCCGGCCGTGGCCTGCAGGACACGCGTGTTGTCGTTCGGCACGTAGTTGATCGTGACGCCGTTCAGATAGGGCAGGCCCGCTCTCCAGTAGTACGGGTTGCGTGCGAGCTTGACGTACTGTCCGCGCACCCAGCTGGACAGGACGAACGGTCCGCTCCCGACGGGGTGGCTTCCGAATGCGGTGTCGCCCACTCGTTCCACGGTCGCCTTGGGGGTGATCGATGCGACAGGCACCGCGAGCGCCGCGAGGAAGCCGGCGTCGGGTCGCTTGAGTTCGATCACGAACGTTTCTGCGTCCGGTGTCGAGCTGGACTTGTACGCGGGGGCCAGGAATTCCGCGTACGCCGCGTCGGTCTTGGGGCTGGCGAAGCGGTCTATCGAGAACTTGACGTCCTGAGCTGTGACCGGAGTGCCATCGGAGAAGCGCGCCTTGCGCAGCTTGAACGTGTAGCGAAGGCCGTCCGGAGAGATCGTCCACGAGCTGGCCAGGCCGGGCTGGACGTCGAGCGAGTGGGGTCCGTACTCGACCAGTTGGTCGTAGATCTGCACCATGTCCCAAAGCGAGCCGTTGTCCCCCTGGGTCTTCAGAGGGTCGAACGTGATCGGCTCGTAGGCGCGGGCGAAGATCAGGTTTCCGCCGCGGTGGGGTGTTCCGGGACCGGTGCTCGAGCCGGAGCTGCTCGCGGACGAGCTTCCTCCGCAGCCGGCGGCCACGAGCGCCGTCGTAACGACTACGACGAGTCCCAGCCAGTATCGCGTCTTTCTCATCGGTCTCCTCCGTGGCTTAGTCGATGTTATAAACCGCCGCATTGCATAGCATATATACTGAGATGCAGAGATGTCAACTGCTAAGTCTCAAGCATTCCAAGTGACTAGGGAGGCCTTGATTTTCGGCGTTCTTGCGTGTAGCCTCCACTGTTACCATCTCAAATGGTCATCATCACTCTATGACTGAGCCCCAGAACACTCCGGCGTGGCGCGGCATCTTTCCTAGCCTCGCCACGCCCTTCACCTCCACAGGCGATATCGATCTCGCCGGGCAGCGAGCCATCACCCGGTTCGCGCTCGAAAGCGGCTCGCACGGCCTGATCTGCTTCGGGCTCGCCGGCGAGGTGTTCCGCCTGACCGCCGACGAGCGCATCGAGCTGCTCCACGCGATCGTGCAGGAGACCGACGGACGGATACCGGTGCTCGCGGGCGTGGGCACGGAGGCCACCCACAGCTCCGTGCGCCTGGCCAAGGCGGCAGCGGCCGCCGGCGCCGACGGGCTCGTGATCCCGCCGCCGCTTACGGCACCGGCCTCGAAAGCGGCGCTCACCAGGTATTTCCAGGACGTGGCAGCCGCGACCGACCTGCCGCTCATGATCCAGGACGCCCCCGAGTACCTCAGCGTCGAGGTTGGCCCCGAGGTCGTAGACGAGCTGCTCGGCAGTATCCCCAACGTCGTTGCGCTCAAGCTGGAGGTGGGCCCGGACGGTCTCGCCGACTGGGTGTCCGCCTTCGACGGCCGCCTGACGATCTTCTGCGGGAGCGGCGGCATGTACCAGCTCGACTGCCTCGAACAGGGGGCCGCCGGCGTCGCTCCCGGCGTCGATCTCGTCGATCTTCTCGTCGACATCTACGAGCTCTGGAGCCGTGACAGCCAGGTTGAGGCACGCGAGCGGATGCGCGCGGTGCTCCCGATGCTCACCTTCCAGATTCAGACGATCGATCACTACAACGCCGCCGCCAAGCGTGTGCTGTGCAAGCGCGGCGTGCTGTCCGATGGCCACCTGCGGGAGCCCGCCTTCCAGCTCGGTCCGGTTGGCGAGCGCCTTGTGGACAACTACCTGGCCGAGCTCGGCGTGAGCGTCGCCGTGTGAGGCAGTTCGGCGGTTAGCTGCCGTCAGCAGACCACGCAAGACACTCGCCTGGCGCACACCCGCCGAAGCGCTCGACGAGCATCTACGATCCTTCCAACAGCAAAGCGTTGCGTCCACCAGTTGAATCCGCCCAGTTCGCGTCGGTCACAGAAGCCGGTCTCGCCCCGTCCGTCGGCGCAGTCGGCGCGCGATTCGACAATGCCATGGTCGAGGCGTTCTGGGCCCGCATGCAAGTCGAGCTGCTCCAACCGCAGAAGATGGAAAACAAGGCTCGAGCTCGCCACCGCGATGCACAGCTACATCGAGAACTGGCACAACACCCGCAGACGCCACAGCTCCCTACAGATGCTCACACCAACAGAGTTCGAGTACCAACACCGACCATCGGAGATCGCCGCCTGATTCCAGACCGCCGACTCCAAGAAAGCCGGACTAGATCAAAGTCCCCGTCAAACCCAGGATGGCTCACACTCCCCGCCAGCGGCCGGTGGCGTCGATGCTCTAGCGTCCTGGTCCGTGCGACGGCGCCTGCGTATTCTCGTTGGTCCGGCCTGGATCGCTGCCGGCGCGCTTGCGCTCTGGCTATGGATCGGAGTCGGCTTCGTCAATTACGACACGCTGTACGCGCTCGTTTGGGGACAGCAGATGGGGCGTGGGCAACTCCCGGAGTACGGCCTCCCTTTGGCGCCGACACCGCACCCGCTCGCTGAGCTTGTTGGACTGGTGGTGTCTCCGCTTGGACCAACTGCTTCGGAGCATGTGGTGGTCGCGCTCGCCTATATCGCGCTCGCCTCACTTGCCTTTGTCGTGTTTCGGCTCGGGCAGGCATGGTTCTCGGCTCCCGTTGGGCTGCTGGGCGCCGCCTTGTTCATCACTCGCGAACCGATCCTCTCCTACGGTATTCGTGGCTACGTTGATATTCCGTACGTCGTTCTTGTGCTAGCGGCGCTTCTTGTAGAGACCCGCCGACGGCGCGCCGGCGCGTCGGTGTTGTGGCTCCTCGCGCTCGCCGGGCTGTTGCGTCCCGAGGCGTGGCTACTTGGGGCTGGTTATTGGACATACCTCGCCTGGTCGCATACCTGCCAGCGGGCCGCGCTAGTACGGCTGGCATTGATCGTGGTCAGCGCTCCGATGGTTTGGGCGCTGTCTGATCTGCTGGTGACCGGCGATCCAATGTGGTCGCTTACACATACTCAATCGACTGCCGTCGCCCTAAACAGGGTTACTGGGATTCAGAACGTGCCCGTCACTGGAGCGCATCGGCTCGGCGAGATACTTCGCCCTGACGTCCTGATCGCCGCCGCAGTTGGTGGTGCGCTCTCGCGCCGGTTGCTGCGTGATCGCACGCGACTTGGCCTGCTGGCCGGGTTCGGCGCTGGTGCCGCGGTTGCACTGCTTGCATCCGCAGGGCTTCCGATAAACACCCGCTATCTCATGTTGGTGGCATCGCTCCTAGCGATCTCTGCCGGAGCCGGAGTATTCGGTTGGCTGTACTTGCCTCTAAGCCACCGCCGTCGTCGCAGTTGGCAAGTCGTCGGCGTCTTGCTGGCAGTTGTCATCGTGGCCTATATACCGTCTCAGCGAACGCGCGTGGACAGAGCCTTTCAAGCGCTGCGTCGCCAGGAGCAAATCGAAGCCGATCTCAGATCGCTGGTAGGCAAGGGCACGATCCACCGGCGATGCGGCCCAATCGGCGTGACCAACCACCGGGCGATCCCGCAGCTCGCGCTGCTGCTACGAACGCGTCCGGGCAACATAATCGACACGCAAGCGCGGCCTCTCACGCACGGTACTTACATCACGCTAGCCTCACCGAGAATCGCTCGTGAATACATGCTGGACCCATCCGAAGCCGCCCAGGCGCGCTCTACCGAGCCTCGCTTCTTGCGTGTCGCGTCGCTCCGCGACAGCTCCTGGAGGATTTACGTCCTTTGTCCTTGAGCCAGCAGGCTTAGCGTCCTCTTCGATCGACGGCCCGCCGTGAGCTATGCGTGAATAACAAAAGTCTGACACTCAACAAGGGCGCCGACGTGAAGGCCGGTGTATGGCAATCTCTGTCTGAGATATTCCCTCACGGCCCGCACGCGGCCGGAGAGTTGATCTAGCACAAGTTCCACTTCACGCTGATCGCTGTCGGCACATACGGTGCGGTAGCGCATGTCCCGGAAGTGATGCCGACACGCATGTAGCTCCGGTAGGCGGGCCGCTGCCGTCAAAAGCCCCATGCGAACGGGCGGGGAGATCGGGGCGATCGCCAGTAGGACGCCATACTGTACGAGCAGCAGAGCCGTTGACGGGTCACTGGCATACGAACGAACATGAGATAGAACCGCCGCTTCTATGTCCCGCGAGGATGTGGGGAGATGGCGAGCGGCTTCGTAGTTCAATGTTGTTCCCAGGGACAGGAAGCTAAACCTACCCTTCGGCTCATTCATCACATCACCGCGGCGGCTCGGTGCAGGGAGGCGCGGTGTGCCAGAGGCTCGCCAGTGCACGGCGTCTTGACGCGAAGCGAACGTGAATCGGGTGGGAATGGTTGACACGATGGTCGCGGAGGCTGCACTCGCGGCGACGTCATGCACCGTGGTGCCAAGCAGCGTGAAGGCGATAGGTGATTCCGGGTTGTAGACGTCCATGTGGTAGTCCGTCTGACGAAACCTCACCACCGACTGCACAGTGACGTGCGCGCGGCGTGATGAGCCGACACGGAGGGCGATGCGTGTCAACAGTCGCCTTGGCGCCCTGTTAGGTCCCGGGAGCGACCGGAAGATAGAGGGCTGTCGCCCCGCTCCACCAGCCTTTCGGTTGGCCTGGTGCGGAGCGCTGCGAGACGGCGCTGCGCCCCCTTGGGCGGCGCACCCAGTTAGAAGGAGCACGCAGGTCGCGATCAGCGCACCGGGCATGGCTGCTCGGGTGAGGCGAGGTGGAGTCCGGAGAATGTGAGCTTGAGTTCTGATGGGCGTCGATCCCAACCGCAGCGGTCGGCCCATTAGCCTGGGCCGACCGCACGGCAAACGGTGGGTGTAATCAGCAGGGGTTCCAGTTTGCGAGGTAGACGGCCGAGATTGAGTCATTTGCGCCGCTACCGTTCGGCCAGGTGTAGTTCGTTAGGTTTTCGTTCCAAGCCCCGGAGAAAAGGCACGCCTGCTGGCCAGTTGCGGGATAGTTCTGATTGATGTAGGTCGAGTGCACGCGATTGTTGTAAAACGAGCTCCCGTGGTCGTTAGCTGAGCCAACGTAGATCCACGTGTTCTGTGGGTATGAGTTGATGCTAAATGTCCACTGAGTGCCGTTAAATTGATTGTTTTCCCACAGGCAGAAGGCAGAGGAAGGGCAAGTCCCGAGGCTCCCCGGTGGCGGAGCAGCAGCCTGTGAAGGAGTGGTAGGCGCGAGCCGTGCTGCTGGATCAGGCGTGACTGCGGCCGTTGCCAGCGACGGTGTAATTACAAGCGCTACAAGTGCGACGAGCGGCGCGAGTGCTGTGAGGCATCTCCTTGACATTAGTGACTTTCTGATTGTCCAGCGTTACCCAAATGACGCAGTGGTCTAACGCCCGAGAGCCAAGCCGATCTCGCTAGCCAGGTCAATCGTGAGTGGCCGAGTGTTCGGTTGACCGGAACATGTGCAAGTGTCTGTGGGTAACATTGCGTAGCGTGGCGCGCTGATACTCTGGCCCCGCGAGAAGCGATCAGGTCAGCAGCGCCCGTTCACTGTGCCGAGCACAACTCGCGCGAATGAGTCGTCTCGAGCGCCCCGGACTGCCGACCGTGCCTGTCTCGGCCTGGCACGTCGTCCTAGTTGACACGCGTGGCCCTTACACCCTGATCCTGTTTGAGGCGGGAAACGGCATGGCCACGTCGGTGTGCTTCGCAGGAAGTCGCCACCAGGGCTCCCTCGGAGCCGCCATCGGCACGGGAGCTCCGGCACCCCTCCCACCGGGACGCGTGACCTTCAACTCGTCGGGCGGCGGTGTGACGCCGCCGGATGAAGCATCGCGGGAGTTCTCACACGTCGTTTGGGCGAACGGGAGCCGGCGTCATGGGCGTGACGATCCGGCTCAACAACGGCACCCGCGTGACGGCCAGTCGAGCCAGAGGCTGGTTTCTTGCATGGTGGCCCGGCAGCCACGGCATCCGCGCGACCGAAGTAAGGACCGCCGCAGGCACGACGGATCAGTAGCCACACGTTGACGACTCGCCGCGGTCCGCTGACGAGCCAAGGGGTGCGTCGCTGAGGCGCCGCTTCGTACCGTATGTGTCGCGGGATCACGTCACGATGCGAGGAGCACGAGATGCCTGAGCAACTCCAGAGTAAGCCGGTCCGACTCCCCAGCCCGGATCACCCGATCACAATCGAACGAAACTCGTCACGCGTGCTCGTGTGGGCCGGCGGCAATCTCCTCGCCGACACGCGTGATGCCGTGACGCTGCGCGAGGCGAGCTACCAGCCGGTCGAGTACGTCCCCATCGAGGACGTCGACAGGTCTCTGCTCGTTGAGACGGACCACACGACGTACTGCCCCTACAAGGGCGACTGCAACTACTACAGCATCGCCGGTCAACCGTCCGGCGCAAACGCCGTTTGGGAGTATCGGGATCCGTATCCGGCAGTCGCCGCGATCAAGGGACGGGTCGCGTTCTATCCGGGCCGCGTCGAGAAGATCGAGCAGCGCGCCGAGGAGCGATGAGTTCCGGCGCGGTGCGCCGTCTGAACACCAAAGCCACGCCCAGCAAGGAGACTGACCCGCCCATGACCGACACGAGCACCGACCGCGCGCGCTGGCTTGCGCTCTACGTGCTGTGCGCCGGCGCGCTGATGATCGTCATCGACGCGACGATCGTCAACGTGGCGCTGCCGACGATCCAGAAGGATCTCGGCTTCTCCCAGAGCGATCTCGCCTGGGTCGTCAACGCCTACCTGATCGCGTTCGGCGGCCTGCTCCTGCTCGCCGGCCGCGTCGGTGACCTGATCGGCCAGCGGCGCGTCTTCCTGATCGGCCTGACGATCTTCACGCTGGCGTCATTGCTCTGCGCGCTGTCACAAAGCAAGGGCCTTCTGATCGGCGCGCGGTTCGTCCAGGGGATCGGCGGCGCGCTGTCCTCGGCCGTCGTCCTCGGCATGATCGTCACGCTGTTCCCCGAGCCGCGCGAGCAGGCCAAGGCGATCGGCATCTATGGCTTCATCGCCTCGGCGGGGGGCTCGATCGGGCTGCTGCTCGGTGGCGTGCTGACGCAGGCGATCAACTGGCACTGGATCTTCTTCGTCAACCTGCCGATCGGCGTGGCGACCGGCTTCTTCGCGCTGCGCCTCGTCGAGGACCGGCCCGGGATCGGCGTCGGCGCCGGCGCCGATGTGCCCGGGGCCACCCTGCTGACGTCCGGGCTCATGCTCGGCGTCTACGGCATCCTGCAGGTCGGCCAACATGGCTGGGGCTCGAGCCAGACGCTCGTCCCCGCCGCGGTGTCGGTCGCGCTGCTGGGAGCTTTCCTCGTGCGCCAGGCGCGCATCCCCAACCCGCTCATGCCGTTGCGTCTGTTCCGCGCTCGCAACGTCGCCGGCGCCAACATCGTCATGGCGCTCGAGGTCGTCGGCATGTTCGGGATGTTCTTCCTCGGCGCCCTGTACCTGCAGCGGGTGCTCGGCTATGACGCGCTCCAGGTCGGCCTGACGTTCCTGCCGACGACGGTCGTCATGGGCACCATGTCGCTGAGGGTCGCGGGCCCGCTGATGCTCCGCTTCGGCCCCCGCTCGTGCCTGATCGCAAGTCTCCTGGCGATCATCACCGGCCTGATCCTGTTCGCCCAGACGCCAGTCCACGCGACGTATGCGTCCGACATCCTGCCGGCCATGGTGCTGATCGGCCTCGGCGCCGGCCTGGGCTTCCCCTCGCTGATGACGCTCGCGATGTCCGGCGCCACGCCCAGCGACTCGGGGCTGGCCTCGGGCCTCGTCAACACGAGCGTCCAGGTCGGCGGCGCGATCGGGCTGGCCGTCCTCGCCACGCTCGCCGCGCAGCGCACGAGCGATCGCCTGGCGGCCGGCGCCGCGAACCGCGCGGCGCTGAACTCCGGCTACCACCTCGCCTACCTCACCGGTGCCGGCCTCGTGACGTTCGCCCTGCTGATCGCCGTCGTCGTCCTGCGGCCGGCGACGATGCCGGCAGGCGCGGGACAGGCCGAGCTCGAGCCGAGCGCGGCCGAGGTGTACTAGGTCCTTGCGGCGGCGGTGAGCCCGAAGCGCACGCCGGTCAGCTCCTCCGAGAGGTCCCACAGTCGGCGCGCTGAGTCGGCGTCCTGTGCCGCCCTGGAGCGACCGACGAGCTTGGCCGGCCCGCGCTGCTCCATGAACCCGCCCGGGCCCGCGAAGCTGTTGCCCGGGACGTCTGCGACGGCCGCGTAGATCGTCGGCAGGGCGCCGCCGCGCTCGTCCTGCGCGATCAACCTGTTGCCGATCGAGCTGACGATGTCGAGCGACCGGCGACCGGAGTGGAACTGGAGGTTGGTCGCGGCGTAGCCCGGGTGGGCCGCGTTGGCGAGCACGGGCGAGCCGGCCTCGGTCAGCCGCCGCTGGAGCTCGGCCGTGAACAGCAGGTTGGCGAGCTTGGACTGGCCGTAGGCGCGCCACGCGCTGTAGCGGCGCCGCTCCCAGTTGAGGTCGTCGAAGTCGATGCTGCCCATGCGGTGGCCAGTCGAGGAGACGGTCACAACCCGGCCTGTCACGCTCGCGAGCAGGAGGTTCGTGAGGGCGAAGTGGCCGAGGTGGTTGGTCCCGATCTGCAGCTCGAAGCCCTCCGCCGTCCTGCTCAGCGGTGGCGCCATCACGCCCGCGTTGTTGATCAAGAGATCGATGTCGCCGTTCCAGTCCGCGGCGAACTCGCGCACCGAGTCGAGGCTGGCGAGATCGAGTGCTCGGACCTCGACCTCGCCCGACATCGTGGCCGCGGCGCTGTGGCCCTTCTCCGTCGATCGCACCGCCAGCACGGTACGAGCCCCGGCGGCAGCGAAGGCCTGGGCGGCGGCCCTGCCGATACCGCTGTTGGCGCCGGTCACGATCACCGTCCGACCGCTCATGTCAGGTATCTGGGAGCTGCTTGAAGTAGTCATGAGCAACAATGTATCCGATGACTACAATGGTGTCAACGACAACTTCATCGAGTAGCCTTTCCCCGGCCATGTCAGAGCGCCCCTACCACCACGGCAACCTCCGCTCCGCCCTGCTGGCTGAGGCCGAGAGGACGGTGCGCGAGCGGGGCGTCCAGGATCTCTCGCTTCGCGAGCTCGCCCGCGGCCTCGGTGTCAGCCACGGCGCCCCCCGCCGGCACTTCCCCGACCGCCAGGCGCTGCTCGACGCACTCGCCGAGGCGGGATTTGCGCGCCTCGGCAGCGAGCTCCGGGCTGCGGTCGACGGCGCCGGCGAGGACTTCCAGGCGCGCCTCGGCGCGACGGCTGCGGCATACGTGCGCTTCGCGACCGACGATGCCGCGCTGCTCGAGCTGATGTTCGCGGGCAAGCACCGCGAACCCTCGGGTGACCTCCACGAGGCGGCCGACCGGGCCTTCTCGGTCCTGCTCGGCCTGATCGAGCAGGGTCAGGCGGTCGGTGCGCTCGAGCCCGGCGAGCCCGAGCGCGTCGGCCTCGTCCTGTTCGCGACCATCCAGGGGATCGCCGCCCTCGTGACGGGCGGCATGGTCGCCGCCGACCAGATCGACGAGCTCGTCGCCGATGCGATCGCGCACTTCCTGCGCGGGTCGCGCGTCGCCGTCTGAGGCTGCTCGCACGGCGTCGCCCGGCCCTCCAAGCGGCGGCGGTTCGCGTCAGATAGCTTGAGCGCGGTATCGGCCCGCCACGCGGGCGCCATCCGAGTGCCGGGAGAGACCTCGATGACGACAGTCCGCGACGCCACGTTCGATCTGTTCCGCCGGCACGGCATGACCACGATCTTCGGCAACCCCGGCTCGACCGAGCTGCCGATGCTCGCGGACTATCCAGCCGACTTCCGCTACGTGCTCGGACTCCAGGAGGCCGTCGCGGTCGGGATGGCCGACGGCTTCGCCCAGGCCAGCGGCACGGTCGGCCACGTCAACCTGCACACCGCTCCCGGCGTCGGCAACGGCGTGGGGGCGATCTTCAACGCGCGCGCCAACAAGGCGCCGCTGCTCGTGACCGCAGGCCAGCAGGTGCGCTCGCTGATCAGCCTGCAGGCCAACCTGACCAACCGCGATGCCGTCGAGGTGCCCAAGCCGTTCGTCAAGTACAGCGCCGAACCGCCGCGGGCCGCCGACGTGCCCCACGTGATCGCCCAGGCGATCCACCACGCCGCCCTCCCGCCGGCCGGGCCGGCGTTCGTGTCGATCCCGATGGACGACTGGGGGGTCGAGCTCGAGGAGCGCGACTATGTCCAGCACATCGCGCGCGGGGTCGGTGGCCGCACACGCCCCAGCGACGATCAGATCCAGGACCTCGCCCAGCGGCTGCGATCGGCGCGGCGACCGATGCTCGTCGCCGGTCCCGAGATCGACGCCGCCGGCGGCTGGGAGGACGCCGTCGAGCTGGCCGAGCGCCAGCGGATGACCGTGTGGGCGTCGCCTGCGACGGGCGGCAACCGGATCGGCTTTCCCGAGGATCACCCTGCCTTCCAGGGCGTCCTGCCGCCGGCCGTCGGGCCGCTCGCCGAATTCCTCGCCGGCCACGACCTCGTCCTCGTGGTCGGCTCCTCGGTGTTCCCCTACTACCCGAACATCCCCGGCGACCTCCTGCCCGACGGCACCGAGCTGATCGCCGTCACGTCTGACCCCGACGAGGCCGCGCGGGCACCGATGGGCGATGCGATCGTGGCCGACGTCGCGCTGACGCTGCGGGCGCTCCTTGAGGCGCTCGGCGGCGAGCCTCCCGACCGCGATGCACCGGCCGTGCGCGAGTCGGCACCCGAGCCCGAGGCGAGCACCCCGATGTCACCGAGCGAGGTCCACGCGACTCTTGCCTCGCTGTTCCCGGCCGACGGCATCGTCGTGCTCGAGTCGCCGTCGAGCACGCCGGCCCTGCGCAGCCAGCTGCGGCTCTCGCGTCCGGGCTCCTACTACTTCAGCGGCGGCGGTGGCCTCGGATTCGGTCTCGCGGCCGCCATCGGCGTCCAGCTCGCCCAGCCCCAGCGGCCGGTCGTGTGCATCCTCGGCGAGGGCTCCGCGCAGTACGCCATCACGGCCTTCTGGACCGCCAGCGCCTACTCGATCCCCGTCAAGTTCCTCGTCCTGCGCAACAGCGAGTACTCGATCCTCAAGTGGTTCTCGACGCTCGAGAACGTCACCGGCGCGCCTGGCCTGGACCTGCCCGACCTCGACGTCGCCGCCACGGCGCGAAGCTACGGCGTGCAGGGCGAGACCGTGACCTCGCGCGAGGAGCTGCACGCCGCGCTCGCCGCCGCCTTCGAGACCGACGCGCCTGCACTCGTCCAGGTCGACGTGAGCGCCGGCATGGCGCTCGCCTGACGTGTCGGCCGCGCCACTGCTCTCGCCCGACACGCGCCGGATCGGGCGCCCGACCGGCGAGCCGGCCCCCGATCGCGCGCCGGACAGCCTGGCGGCGGGCACGCCCGAGCCGCTGCGCAGCGAGCTCATTGCGTTGCTCGGCCAGGAGCGCGTGATGGCGCGCCCGATCGACCTGATCCGCTACGCGTCCGACGCCAGCCCCTACCGCCGCCTCCCGGCGGTCGTCGTCATGGCCCACGACGCCGCCGACGTGGCGCGAGTGCTCGACTACGCGCGCCGGGCGGGCGTGCCGGTGAACTTCCGCGGAGGCGGCACGAGCCTCAACGGTCAGGCTCAGACCGACGGCATCATGATCGACGTCAGGCGCTGGTTCTCAGGCGTGAAGGTCGAGGATGATGGTCGCCGCGCGCGGCTGAAGTCGGGCACGCTCCTCGGCCTGGCCAACCGAATGCTCGAGCGACACGGCTACAGGCTCGGTCCAGACCCGGCGAGCAAAGACATCGCGACGATCGGCGGCGTCATCGCCAACAACTCGGGCGGCATGCGCTGCGGTGTGGAGTGGGACTCCTACTCGACCGTCGAGTCGCTGACGCTCGTGCTGGCGTCCGGCGTGGCCATCGACACGGCGGCGCCCGACGCCGAGGAGCTGTTCGCGGCGGCCGCGCCCGAGCTTGCAGCCGGGCTGCTCGAGCTACGAGCCGAGCTTCTGGCCGACGAGGAGCTGACCGGTCGCGTGCGACACAAATACGCGATCAAGAACGTCACCGGCTACAGGCTGTGCGCCCTGCTCGACGGCGAGACTCCGCTCGAGATCTTCCGCCGCCTCGTCGTCGGCTCGGAGGGCACCCTCGCCTTCATCGCCGAGGCCGTCCTGCGCACGCGGCCGGAGCCCGCCCTCACGACGCTGGCGTGGTTGCACTTCGCCGACATCGACCGTGCCGCCGAGGCCGTCCCGGCACTCGTCGCGGCCGGCGCGCGAGCGACCGAGCTGATGGTCGCGCCGGCCCTGATTGCGGCGGCCTGGAACATGGCCGGCACTCCCGAGAGCTGGCGCGAGCTTCCGTTTGACTCGGCCGCACTGATCGTCGAGCTCGGCGCCGAGGACGAGGAGGGCCTCGACGCCCTCCAGGCCGCTGCACAGGACGTCCTCGCCGGCCACGAGCTCATCCTCCCCGCCGTCTTCAGCCGCGAGCCGGCGGAGATCGAGATGACCTGGCGCGTGCGCGAGGGTCTGTTCGGCCTCGTCGGGCGCTTGCGCCCACTCGGCAGCGCCCTGATCATCGAGGACGTCTGCGTGACGCCCGAGCGGATCGCCGAATGCGCCCGCGACCTGCAGGGTCTGCTCGCCAAGCATGAGTTCCTCGTCGGCGTCGCCGGACATGCCTCCGCCGGCAACCTCCACTTCCAGCTGACGCCCGACTTCACCAAGGCGGCGGACCTCAAGCGCTATCACGCTTTCATGGACGAGCTCGTCGAGCTGATCCTCGGGAAGTACGACGGGTCGCTGAAGGCCGAGCACGGAACGGGCGTCAACATGGCCCCCTACGTCGAACGTGAGTGGGGCGAGAAGGCGACGGCGATGATGTGGCGGATCAAGGAGCTCGCCGACCCCGACGGCGTGCTCAACCCGGGCGTGATCCTCAACCGCGACCCGGACATCCATCTCAAGCACCTCAAGTCCCAGCCGCAGATCGAGGAGAGCGCGGCGCACTGCGTCGAGTGCGGCTTCTGCGAGCCCGTCTGCCCGAGCCGCAACGTCACGACGACGCCGCGACAGCGGATCGTCATCCGCCGCGAGATGGCCCGCCAGGAGGAGGGCTCGCCGGTCTACGAGGCGCTGATGGCGGACTTCGAGTACGACGCGATCCAGACGTGCGCCGCCGACGGCAGCTGCCAGGAGGCCTGCCCGGTCGCGATCGACACCGGTGCCCTGATGAAGGACTTCCGCCGACGCGAGCGCAGCGACCGCGAGGAGGCCGTCGGTCTCCTCCTGGCCAGGCGATACGCGGCCGTCGAGCGTGCCGCTCGTGCCGGGCTCGCGGGCGCCCACGTCGCGGCCGGGTTGCTCGGCGGCCGGGCCGTCGCTGCGGTGCCCGACGCGATCCGCCGACGCGTCAGCAGCGAGGTCGTGCCGAGCTACCCCGCGAGCATGCCGCCGCCCGCCCCCGGCAGGCTGCCGGCCACTGCCCGAGCCGGCGCCGCGGCCGTCTACCTGCCGGCCTGCGTCAACCGCATCTTCGGCAATCCCGAAGCGCTCGCCGGCGAGCCGTCGGTGCCGGAGGCGCTCGTGTCGATCTCGCGTCGGGCCGGGCTCCCGGTGTGGATCCCGCAGGATGTCGCCGGGCACTGCTGCGCCACGCCGTGGGCCTCGAAGGGCTACCGGCGGGGCCAGGACCACATGGCCGCGAAGACGGCCGCCGCGCTGTGGCGTTGGAGCGACGGTGGTGCGCTGCCGGTTGTTCTCGACGCGAGCTCGTGCTCCCACGGCCTGCTCCAGGACGTCGCACCGCGTCTGCCGGACGGCGAGCGCGAGCGCTTCGAGCAGATCGAGATACTCGACTCCATCGCCTGGGTGCACGACCGCCTGCTGGCGCACCTGCACGTCACGAGCACCGTCGCGACCGCGGCCGTCCATCCGACCTGCTCGGCTGCCCACATGGGGCTCGCGAGCAAGCTCGAGGCGATCGCGCGCGAGCTCGCCGACGAGGTCATCGTGCCCGCCGCCGCGACCTGTTGCGGGATGGCCGGCGACCGCGGCCTGCTGCACCCCGAGCTGCTCGTCTCGGCGCTGCGCGACGAGACGGCTGAGCTTGCCGGAGCACCGATCGACGCCCATCTGTGCAGCAACCGCACTTGCGAGATCGGCCTGCAGGAGATCAGCGGCGCGCCGTACGCCTCATTCGTGCTCCTGCTCGAGCGTGCGACCCGGCCGGCGGGCGGTGGGCCGGGCGCAGGCGAGTAGGGTGTCCACATGGACGAGATGAGCCCCGGAGAGCTGGTCAGGGTCGCCGACGGCGGCCCTGAGCTCGACGGCATCGTCTTCGACGTCCCCAGCCGGACCAAGGTCGTCGTCGCCGTCGTCGACCCCGCCAGGGGGCCGGGCTTTCGCACCGTCCATCCGCGGACGCTCCTCGAGCGCGGCGAGGAGAGCCCCGGTGACCGCGTCCTGCATCAGCTGATCAGGCGCACGCCCGCGCCGGGACGCCGAGATGGCGGCGTCGGCCAATCGGCTCGTGCCGGCCGGCCCGGGCACTCGCGCGCGTCGGGCCACCGGACGACCGGCAAGTAGGGCCTGAGGAGCGCGTCGGTCGGAGGGCCTGAGAGCCCGTCAGTCGGCCTCGAGCGACTCCGACAGAATCAGCCACCTTCCTTCGAGCTCGTCGCGTTCCTCGCCGGCGCGCTGGAGGTCGTCCTGCAGTCGGCTCAACGTCGCATGATCGGTCGCGCTCGCGGTCATCTGCTCGAGCACGGAGGACTCGAGCGACGTCAGGCTCTCGATCGAGCGCTCGAGCTGCCTGAGCTCGCGCTCGGAGCGGCGTGCCTCCTTGCGGGCGGCTCGGATGCGCGCCCCGGGGGGCGGGATAGCCCGCCCGGAGGCTCGTGGCGCGGAGGCGAGAGGCCCCGGCTCGGCGCCCGAGTCGGAGTCCTCGCGGCGCTGCTCGAGGTACTGCTCGACGCCGCCGGGCAGGTGGCGGATGCCGCCATCGGCGTCGAGTGCGTAGACGTTGTCGCAGACCCGCTCTATGAAGTAGCGGTCGTGGCTGACGACGACGAGCGTCCCGGGCCAGCCGTCGAGTAGATCCTCGAGCGCCGTGAGGGTGTCGATGTCGAGGTCGTTGGTCGGCTCGTCGAGCAGGAGGACGTTCGGACCCGACATCAGCAGGCGCATCAGGGCCAGGCGCCGGCGCTCGCCGCCGGAGAGCTCGCCAACGGGCGTGCGGGCCTTCTCGCCGCGGAAGCCGAAGCGCTCGCACAGCATCGCGGCGCCGATCTCCTGGCCGTCGCTGAGCACGGCGTGGCCGCGAACGTCCTCGAGGGACTCGAGGACCCGCATGTGGGCGGGCAACTCGACGGTGTCCTGTGACAGGTGAGCGAGCCGGACGGTCGCGCCGACTTCGACGCGTCCGGCGCTCGGCGCAAGCTCGCCGCCGAGGAGCCTCAGGAGGGAGGTCTTGCCCGAGCCGTTGACGCCGACGACCGCCAGCCGGTCCCCCGGCCCGAGGCGCCAGGTCAAGCCATCGAGCACCCGTCTGGAACCGAGCGTCAGTGACACGTCGACGGCGTCCAGCACGCGGTCGCCGAGCCTGGCGCTCGCGAAGCGCAGCAGCTCGGCGGCGTCGCGCGGCTGGGGCTCGTCGGCGATCAGCGCGTTGGCTGCGTCGATCCGGAACTTGGGCTTGGTCGTTCGCGCCGGCGGACCCCGGCGCAGCCACGCGAGCTCCTTGCGCAGCAGCTGGCGGCGGCGATCCTCGCGCGAGGCGTGCTGGCGCTCACGCTCTGCGCGGGCGAGCACGTAGGCCGCGTAGCCACCCTCGTAGCGGTGCACGGAGCCGTCGGCCACCTCCCAGGTCGCCGTGCAGACGGCGTCGAGGAACCAGCGGTCGTGGGTGACGAGCAGCATCGATCCACGCCGGGCGCGCAGGTGTCGCGCGAGCCAGTCGACAGCTTCCACGTCCAGGTGGTTGGTCGGCTCGTCGAGCAGAAGCAGCTCGGGCGCGTCGAGCAGCAGGCGTGCCAGCGCCACGCGCCGACGCTCGCCGCCGGAGAGTCCCGCGATCGGCGTGTCGATGCCGGCCGTCAGCAGGCGCAGCTCGACCCCGCCCAGGAGGCCGTCTAGGACGCCGCGGAAGGCGCTGTCGCCGGCCCACTCGTGATCTGATCGGCCACCGACGAGAGCCTCGCGGACCGACACCCCGTCATCGAGCTCGTCGCGCTGGCCGAGCAGCGCGACGCCGACGTCGCCGGCCCTCGTCAGCGCGCCGGAGTCCGGCGGCTCGACGCCGGCCAGGAGGCGCAGGAGCGTCGACTTGCCGTCGCCGTTGCGCCCAACGACGCCGATCCGCTCGCCCGCCGCCACGCCGAGCGTGATCTCGCTCAGGACCGATCTGCTGCCATAGCCCTTGGTGACGCCGTTCAGGTTCAGGATGTTGCGCTCGGTGCTCACGCCAGGGATCCTGGCGGATCCCGCCTTCAGGCGAGGACTGTCGCGGCGCTGCCGGCCGCCTCGGCCGCGCGCATCTCGCCGACCCAGTCGTCGAGCTCCTGCCAGCGGTCGTAGAGCCAGACGATCATGTCGTGGCGGTCGTTGGGCACCTGATCGGCCGGAAAGCGCCAGAACCTCATCCGTACCGTCTTGCCGAGCAGCCCTCCCGACCAGATGTCGCTGACGTACTCGAAGCCGTCGAGGCCGACGTGACCGAAGATCACGACGTCAGCCTCGCGGGCTGACTCCATCAGCGCGATCGTTCCGCCCAGGCGCGGCGGGAGGAGGTTCTGCAGCCGGTCGGCCAGTGGGGCGATGTCGGGTTGGCGCTCGGCGATCAGGAGCTTGGCCCGGGCGAGCTTCTCGGGCGTCCAGCGAGTGCCCTCGGGGTAGATCAGCAGGCCGTCGTCGGCGGTCATGCCGACCGTGAGGGTACGCATGCGCTCGAGCTCGCCGGCCGTGTCGCCCGAGGCGCGGCGCACGAACAGCGTCGGCACCCAGCGCCCGCCGATGTCGATCGTCGGCAGCATGCGCAGCTCACGCTTGATGACGAAGCGGAAGCCGAGCCCGTGGGCGCGGCCGACGATCGCGTCGGGAAGCGCGTTGTCGATGATGCTCGCGTGGCGGATCATGATCAGGACCGGCCCCGGCCCGGCGAGCTCGAGCCCCTCGATCTCCAGCCTCAGGCGGAACAGGGCGCGGATGCCAGCCAGGTGGCTCGCGAGCCAGATCCGCTTCAGGCGGTAGACGCGATCGCGCCGCACGGGTCCGTCGCGGCCGCCTGAGAGGAGCCAGATCGCGAGCAGGCCGGCAAGCGCCCACAGCTCGCCGGCCAAGAACCACCACAGCATCGCCAGCAGCCGGACCGCCATCCACGGCTTGCGCCGTCTGAGCCAGAGCGTCGCGTCGACGGCGGCGGCAGCGGCCAGCAGGACGGGGGAGAGGAGCGTGATGAGAGCGAAGACGAGCGCCTCGGCGAGGATGCCCCGCGCTCGGCGCCTCGCTCGGGAGGCGCGGGAGCTGTCGTCGGGGATGAGCGGTGCCAACTCTGCCATCCGCAGGCATCGTACTCCCAGCGCCGTGCTCGCCGAGTCGGGTCCGCGCGCGGCCGGCAGGAGCGGATCAGGCGGGGTCTGGACACCTGTTCGATTTCCGGCGGGCGCGCGTAAGGCAAGCCGTTCGCCCGCCGAATGCAGTCGTGACGCTCTCAGTCAAACGCCCGGTCCACATGGGCCAGGCGCTGATGGCGACGGAACTTCGAGCTATTGGAGGACGACGATTCTCAGCAACGTGGACACCCCAGACTTCTCGAAGCAGACCGCCTCTTTCGCGATCACCTGTCGTGAGCTCGATGAGCGCACGAGCGCCATCGCGGTCGAGGGCGAGCTCGATCTCACGACGGCCCCGCGCCTGAAGTGGATGCTCCTCGACTCGATCCAGGCCGGGCGCAACCTCCTCGCCCTGGACCTGTCGATGACGACGTTCATGGACTCGACCGCGCTCGGCGTGCTCGTCGCGGTCAAACGCAACCTCGAGGCCGGCGCCGGGATGGCCGTGGCATGCCCCAACGCGAACGTGCTTCGGATCTTTGAACTCTCGGGCATGGACAGCGCGTTCGCGATCTTCCCGACCCTCGATGAGGCACTCGCGTACCTCCGAACCCCCACGGGAGCCGGCTGATCGAATGGGTCCCGCGGTGGCGAGTGGCACGCAGGGACCCCGGCCCGGCGGGTCACCCCGCCGACGGACCCTGGCGATCGCGATAGCCATCGGTGCCCTCTCGCTCGCGGGCATCCCGTCCGCGACGGCCAAGTCGTCTCACGAGCACCACGGCACGGGCGAGGGTGCGACTCCGACGGCCGCGAGCGCGCCGGCCAGCGAAACGGCGCCGACGACAGCGCCCGCCGGCGCCCCCGACCACGGCGGCACGGGTTCCTCGGCGACACAGCCCGGATCAGGGCCGATCGCCAAGCCCGGCAAGCCCCTCCACAGGACGAGCTCCGCGCCGGCCACGAAGAAGGGCCCGGCGGCAGCCGGAGAAGGAGCGGCGGCGCGCAAGGCCGAACGCCGGGAGTCCCACAACCAGCGCAAGGACAGCAAGGACATTCAGCTCTCCCAGCCATCCCAACAGCTCGCCGCCATCGGGCACAAGCACCAGGCCGGGGGGCGCCTTCAGACGACGACGAAGCAGGCCCAGCGCAAGGTGCTGCGCCAGCGGGCCAAGGGCTCGTCGAGCGCCGGCAGCGGCGCTGTCGCGGGTTCGAGCGCCTCGGCCGCGCCGGCCGCGGCGGCGGCGCAGTCCGCGTCGCCGGCCCCAGCCCCGGCTATCGCGTCCCCACCGGCTTCGGTTCAAGCGCCGGCGACGGGCAGCGTTCGGACGTCTGTGCCGGTTCGACGCCCGCGGGCACGACGTCATCGTGCGCCGGTGAGCAGCCCTGTCGCCCGCCCGACGCCCGCGCTCGCCGCGACTACGCTCTCAGCAGCGAGGACCGCAAGCCCGGCGTTGTCGAGGGCAGCCAAGCCGCCCGCCCGCGCGAAAGCGCGGCAATCACCGATCGTCACCACGATCACGAGGATCGTCGGCGTCGTGCCGAGCGACATCTGGGTTCTCGTTGCCATCCTGACCGCGCTCGCCCTCGCCCTCGCGGCGCGCACCCGGCTCTCTGCGATACGGGCGCGGCGCCTGGAGAAGCAGCGTGGGGAGCTGCTCGAGGACGTCGGCCTGCTCCAGGCGGCTCTGCTGCCGGTGCCCCCGGCCACCGTCGGCGCCGTCGGCACGACGGCTGCCTACCGACCGGCTTCCGGACCCGCAGCGGGTGGCGACTTCTACGACGTCTTCGGACTCGAGGACGGCAGGCTGGCGGTCATCGTCGGCGACGTGTCCGGCCACGGCCGTGACGCCCTGCCCCACACAGCCCTCGTGCGCTACACCCTGCGTGCCTACCTCGAGGCCGGGCTCTCGCCGCGTGTCGCCGTCCGCACGGCCGGCGCGGTCCTGGAGCACCAGCTGGGCCCGTCCTTCGCGACCGTCCTTGCCGCCACATACGACCCTCGCGAACGCCTGCTCGTGTACTCCTCCGCCGGCCATCCCCCGCCCATCGTCCTTGGCGCCAAGACCGTCGAGCCCGTCACGGTGGCTTCCGCTCCCCCGGTCGGCGTCGGGATGCGGACCGGAACGCGCCAGACGGCCGTCTCGATCCCCGGAGCCGCCCAGGTCTGCTTCCACACCGACGGCGTCACCGAGGCACGCGTCGGCGGCCGGCGTGAGCTCTACGGCTCCGAGCGGCTGATCGACGCCCTCAGCGACGTCGGCCCGCGCGGCACAGCCGCCGATCTGCTCGACCGCGTGACCGAGCAGACCGGCAGTCGCCCGGACGACATGGCGGCCTGTCTGCTGCGGATCGACGGACCGGTGGCGGCGCCCAGGATCGTGGCCGAGCAGCTCGAGCTCGACCGCGACGACATCGACGGAGAGCGGATCGAACGATTCCTGCTCGCGGCCGGCGTCGGACGCGACGATGTCCGCGAGATGACCCATCGTGCGCAGGCGACGGCGCAGCGTGCGGGCAGCGTGATAATTGACCTGCAACTCGGCGAAGGGAGCCCCACAGTGACGCTTCAGCGCGACAACATCGCATACATCCAGCCGCGGCTTGCCACGGCGCAGCAGTCGGAAGCGATGGTGTCGAGGTGAGCGCCCGGCCGGCACTCGCGCCGGACGCCGCCATGGTCCTCGGGATCGCCTCGACGGCGATGCCGTTCGCGCGGACACGCGAGGACGAGGCCGAGCGCTGGTTGCGGCTGCTGCGTCTGCACGGCGAAGTCGGCATCGCCCTTCAATCGCTCGGCGTGAGCGAGATGGCCCTGCCTCAGACGGAGGGTGCGTCCGAGGATTCGCCGGCCGCTGATCCAGCCGAGACCGCGGGCCCCGACGCGGTGAGGGCCGTGACCGAGCAGACCGTGCGCATCGCCGGTGAGCGCGGAGCAAACGGCGTCGGGACGACGGACGTCCTGATGGCGGTCATGCACGTCTACGGCGAGGACTTCGACCGGGTCCTGCTTGCGCACGGCACCGACCGCGATGAGGTCCTCGACCGCATCGCCTCGGCAGCTGCCACCCCGGCGCCGCCGGGTCGGCTGCTCGACTGAGCAGCTCAGTCGAGCGCTATCGCTCGCATCGTGTGCTCGTCCGGCAGCTTGTCGAGGATCGCGCGCAGGATCTCGCGCTCCTCGGCCTGCCCGCGCTGGAGATCGTTCATCAGCAGCCGCACGGCGCTGTGGGTGATCTTCATCTGCTGAGCCGTCAGCGTGATGCGCACCAGCCCGTGCTCGTCCGGCGGGCCCTCGAGCGCGGTGAGCACCGCGCGCGCCAGGCCGCGGATCTGTGGCTCGTGCGCCTCGTCGGAGATCAGCAGGCGAAGGGCACTCGCCGCGACCGGGACCTCCTCGGCGGCCAGCAGGAGATGGTAGGCCGGCTCTCCCGCCTCGGCTGAGTCCTGCATGCTCACTCCGCGGCCGGGTCCGCCGGAGCCGCGCGACGCTCGCGCTGGATCCGCACGATCCGACCGCCCGCCGCGCTCAGGAGCATGCCGACGATGGCCGTCACGACAGCCAGGAAAGGCGGGAAGCTTCCGAGCGACACCTTTGCGTGGGTGCCGGCGATCGCGTGGGCGACGAGCAGGCCGGTGCCGTAGATCGCGCCCGCCACGAGCCCGCGGTCGGCCGCGCCCCAGCCGTCCTGGTGCTCGAAGCCGCCGACGACGCTGCCGACTGCCGCCAGCGCGCCGTAACCCCAGTAGGCGCCGCTCGAGACCCCGACGAGGACGCCCGCAACCGCTCCCGCGAGCAGCGGAACGACTCCCCCTATCGCGATCTGGACGGGACGCGGACGGTCGCGGAACAGCATCGGATCGTACATCGGACTCCTCCCCGGAATGTGCTCCGAGTCTAGCGCCGGCGCCGGCCCGGAGAGCGGTCCCCGCCCGCCGCTGGACGCTCTACCTAGGATGGGCTCATCTCCGCCACCGAGAAGAGCACCCGCCCGTCAGCCAGCCTGCGCCTCTCGGTCCTGGACCAGTCCCCGATCTCGCAGGGATCCTCGGGCTCCCAGGCGCTGGCGAACACGATCGATCTGGCCCGCCTGGCCGACGGACTCGGCTACCACCGCTACTGGGTCGCCGAGCACCACGGTGGACCGATGCTGGCCGGCCCGAGCCCGGAGGCCCTGATCGGCCCGATCGCCGCGGCCACGGGCAAGATACGCGTCGGGAGCGGCGGCGTGATGCTGCCGCATTACAGCCCGTTCAAGGTCGCGGAGACCTTCAGCCTGCTCGCAGGCCTGTTCCCCGGCCGCATCGACCTCGGCATCGGACGGGCGGCGGGAACGGATCCGCTGACGACCTTCGCCCTGCAGCGCGACCGCAGACAGGCAGGCGTCGATGACTTCCCCCAACAGCTGGCCGAGCTGCTCGGCTACCTGGACGGCACGCTGCCCGAGGACCACCCGTTCGCGCGCCTCGCGGCGATGCTGCCGGGGCTCCCCGAGCAACCGGAGCCTTGGCTGCTCGGCTCCTCGCAGCAGAGCGCCCTGTGGGCCGCCGAGCTCGGCCTGCCCTATGCCTTCGCCGACTTCATCAACGCGGCCGGCGCCGACATCGCCGCCCTGTATCGCGAGCGCTTTGCCGAACACGAACACGCCGGCCGGCATCCGCGTACGGCGGTGGCGGTGTGGGTCATCTGCGCCGAGACCGACGAGGAGGCGCGACGGCTCGCGGCCAGCGGACGCATGACATTCACGCTCCTGCGTCGCGGGCGGCTGATCGCCGTGCCGCCCCCCGAGGACGCGTTGCGCTTCCTGGCCGCCGAGGAGCGCCGCAGCTCAGGCTCGCGATCCGAGCGCCGCGCCGTCGTCGGCTCGCCGGCCACCGTCAGGGACGAGCTGCGCGAGGTCGTTGCCCGCTATGGCGCCGAGGAGGCGATCATCGTGACGATCACCTACGAGCACGAGGCCCGCAGACGATCCTACGAGCTGCTCGCGGAGGTCTTCGGGCAAGTCGGATGATCCGCACGCGACCCGTCCGCGTAGTAGCTCCTAACCGCCTCGCCCGCCGGGCCAGGCCCATCACGATTTCTCCGGAGGCAAGCAATGGGTCTCGACAATCCACTCCACATCGCATTTCTCCTGATTCTCCTCCTGGTCGTGTTCGGCGCAAAGCGCCTTCCCGAGATGGGCAGATCGCTCGGCAGCGGTATGCGCGGCTTCAAGGACGCGCTCAGCGGCGAGCAGGTCTCTCCGGTCGCCCAAGAGCAGCACGCTTCCGCACCCGTCGCCGCCGTCGAGTCGGTCCCGGAGCCCGTTCGCGAGAAGCTCCCCGCATAGGTCGTCGACCGCCACGACAACATCGCCTGCGCGGCTACGGCTGCCCGCGAGGAGGAGGCGTAGGATGGCGCGGGACGACGCGATTCGCCGTGCTCAGTGCCGCGGGCGCGCTCGCCCGGGCGGCGATGATCCATACGAGAGGCCGCGGCGTATCAGGATGGGCATGTTCAGGGGATTGCGATCAGCTGGTGGCGGAGACTCGGCGGAGCGTTTGCGCGTGCTCGCCGACGAGGAGCTCATGCAGCTCGTGTACCGGAGCAGTCCGGACGCCTTCGAGGCGATCTATGACCGGCACGCCGGCGCGGCCTTCTCGCTCGCGCTGCGAATCTGCGCCCAGCGTCCCCTCGCCGAAGACGTCGTCCAGGAGGCCTTCCTGTCGCTCTGGCGCAGCCGCGCGAGATATGACCGCAATAGGGGCAGCGTGCGCACATGGGTGCTTGGGATCGTCCACAATCGGGCGATCGACGCGCTGCGCCGCCGCGCCGTGCGCGACCGTGGGATCGCCTTCGACGAGGGCATCGAGGAGCGCCTGGAGGCACCCGAGCGAACGGATGCCGAGTTCGCGCGCAGGGAGGACGCGCGCGAGATCCGCGACGCCCTCGGGTCGCTGCCCGACGAGCAGAGCCAGGTCATCGAGCTCGCCTACTTTGGCGGGATGACGCATGTGCAGATAGCCGCGATGCTCGACATGCCCGTGGGCACCATCAAGGGCCGAATGCGCCTCGGTCTCGCAAAGATGCGCATGGCGCTCGGAGATCCGGCGGAGGTTCTCTCATGAGCGGCGAGCATCGCGGCACGGCCGCCGAGAGCTGTGGGGCAAACGCCGCGCCGTACGTCCTCGGTGCGCTACCCGAGGCGGAGTATCGGGCCTTCGTCGTCCACCTCGACTCGTGCGCCGTCTGCCGCGAGGAGGTCGCAGCCCTGCAGATCGCGGCCGACGCGCTGCCCGTCGCGGCGCCTCAGCTCCAGGCGCCGACGTCGCTAAAGGACGAGATCATGGCGAGCGTGCGCGAGGACGCGCTCAGGGATGCGGGGGTCGAGCTGCGCCCGCGGCGATCCCGGGGGCTCGTCTCGCTTGTGGGGCGTCCGGCGTTCGCCCTGGCCGGCGCCGGCGCCATCATCGCGGTCGTGGCCGTGCTCGCCCTGGCCGGAGGAGGCGGTGGTGGCGTACGGATCGTTCGCGCCGAGGTGTCGGCGCCCCGGGCGAGCGCATCGGTCCGCCTCGACGCAGGACATGCCGAGCTGCGGATCGCCGGCATGCCGCAGACCTCGGCCGACCGCGTCTACGAGGTGTGGGTCCAGCGGGGTGGGGCTCTCCAACCGACGAACGCCCTCTTCACGGTCACACGAGGCGGGAGCGCGACCGTCGGCGTGCCAGGAGACGTCACCGGCGCGAAGGCCATCATGGTGACCTCCGAGCCGCTCGGCGGCAGCCGCGTGCCGACGCGGGCGCCCGTGATCGTGGCGAAGCTCAGCTAGCGTCGAGAAGCGTCACGCGCAGCTCCTCCTCGCCGACCCTAACCGAGTCTCCAGGGTGCAGCTGGCGCCCCCGTCGCGTCTCGCGCTCGCCGTTGACGTGCACCACCTCCTGCGCGATCAGCGACTTCACGTCGCTGCCGCTGTCGACGACGCCGGCAAGCTTGAGCAGCTGCCCGAGCCGGATGGTCTGGCCCCGGATGGCGATATCGCGCGTCATGCTCTGAAGCCACTCAGGGGTCGCACTGCTCGTCGAGAGCCATGCGCCGCCCTCGACTCAGGGTTGGTCCCCATTTGTGCTGTCGCCGTTGCGTCGATCGGCCATGTCGGCCCCGGTCGTGGTAGTCATGACAGCCGCCGCACCGCCTCCGAGCACGCGGCGGACGAGGCCCGGAGCCACGATCCGCAGCGCTGCCGCCAACCCGTAGGCGCGCGGCACGTAACGTTCAGGCGAGCGCCCGATGCCGGCGTCGTAGATGGCCTCGGCGGCGCGCTCGGGAGTTGAGACCATCCACCGCGTCCACGGCTTGTCGGTGAGCTCGGCCTGGGGGAAGCCCTCGGTCGAGATGAAGCCGGGCAGCACCAGACCGACGTGGACGCCGGTGGCCCGCTCCTCCGCCCACAGCGAGTCCGACCAGCCGGCGAGCGCGAACTTCGATGCGCTGTAGGCACCCGAGCCCGCCCTCGCGACCCTCCCGGCGGTCGACGCGACGTTGACGATGGCGCTCGGAGCGCTGGAGCGCAGCAACGGGAGCAGGGCGTCGGTGAGACGGACCTGGGCGTCGAAGTTGATCTCCATCGTGCGCCTGACGTTCTCGTAGCCGCCCTCGGCGAAGCGGGCGCGCCAGGCGGCGCCTGCATTGTTGACGAGCAGGTCCAGGCGCCCATGGAGGCCCTCGACGTGCTCGTGGATGCGGGACGGCGCATCCTCGTCGAGGAGGTCGACGGCGACCCAGCTGGCGCGCTGCTCACCCAGCGCCGACGCCAATGCCCGCAGACGCTCCTCGCGCCTGGCGACGAGCACCAACGAGGCACCCGGCTCCCGCGCGAGCCGACGAGCCGTCGCTTCGCCGATTCCGCTTGAGGCGCCGGTCACGAGCATGACCAGCGGGCGGCCTGGAGCAGGGTCTGCGTCTGCCATGGCTTCCTCGCTTCTGAACTCGGGGACCAAAACGGCGCGGGCGCCGGCCGGTTAGCCTGTCAAATCGAGGACGACGATGAACACTCCCGCCCCCAGCGCCTTCGAAGGCGCCGCCTCTGAACGCAAGCTCGAGGCGCTCGAGCTTTTCCGTGGCCTGCCGAAGCGCTACGACGCGCTGTCGGCCGCGCTGAGCTTCTGGCAGGATCCGCGCTGGCGGCGCGCGCTCGTCGACGCGGCCGCGCCGCTGCCCGGCCAGCGCGTGCTCGACGTCGCCACCGGGACTGGGATGGTCGCCGCCGAGCTGCTCGCGCGGGCGGACTGCTCAGTTGCCGCCATCGACCAGAGCGCGGCGATGCTGGCGGCGGCGCGCGCCCGCTTCGCGGCGGCCGGCGAGACGCGGGTGCAGCTCATCGAGGGCCAGGCCGAGGCGCTGCCCTTCCCGGACGCGAGCTTCGACGCCCTGACCTTCACCTATCTGCTGCGCTATGTCGATGATCCGGCGGCGACCATGCGCGAGCTCGCGCGCGTGGTGCGCCCGGGCGGGCGAGTCGCGTCGCTCGAGTTCGGCGTACCGCCGCTGGCGCCGGCGCGCGCGGCGTGGCGCCTGTACACGGCCGTCGGGCTGCCGGCGCTGGGCCGGCTCGCCTCGCGCGAGTGGGCCGACGTCGGGCGCTTCCTCGGGCCGAGCATCCGCGGGTTCTACGCCCGCCACCCCGTCGAGCGCATCGTTGACTACTGGCGTGCGGCCGGCCTGGAGGATGTCCGCGTACGCCGCATGAGCCTCGGCGGCGGGATCGTCATGTATGCGCGCAGGGGCACCGGCGACGCGCCCGGCGCCGCCGGCGGCGGAGCCTGACGCGCCGCGATGCCCGCGGCACCGGAGCGACCTGCGTTCTACGCAGTCGGGCGCGGTCGAGCGGGCGATCTCCTGACGCTGCTGCACCCGCCCTACACGATCTGGCATCTCAGCTACTTCGCGCTCGGAGCGGCGGTCGCGCCGCGATTCCATCTCGACCGGCTGCTGTGGGGGCTGGCGGCCTTCGCGCTCGCGGTCGGCGTTGCGGCACACGCGCTCGACGAGCTTCACGACCGGCCTCTGCGGACGGGCCTCGGTGACAGGACCTTGGCGGTGATGGCTGCTGTGAGCCTGCTCGGCGCGATCGCCATCGGCGTCGCCGGCGTGATCAGCGTCTCCGTGTGGCTGGCTCCGCTCGTCGTCGCGGGCGGCCTCTTCCTGCCGGCCTACAACCTCGAGCTCGCGGGCGGCATCTTCCACACCGATCTGTCGTTCGCCCTCGGCTGGGGCGCCTTCCCCGCCTTCACCGGCTACTTCGTCAACGGCCAGGAGATCGGTCTGGCGGGCCTGCTGATCGCCGCCGGCTGCACCGCGATGAGCGTCGCTCAGCGCCGCCTGAGCTCGCCCGCGCGCGAGCTTCGCCGCCGCACCCGCGCCGTCACCGGCACACGGACCCTCGCCGACGGCAGCACGCAGCCGCTGTCGGTGGCCGACCTGCTGGCGCCGCTCGATGGCGCGCTGGCGGCGATGTCGCTCGCAATGGCCGTTACGGCGTGCGCCCTCGTCGCCGCCCGCCTGTGACAGACGGCGGGCTCACCTGGAGCAGGTGGGCGCCGGCGCTCGGACGAACGTCTCGCGCCTGTGCCGGCGGCGAGCCGCCCGGAGCGAACAGGCCGAGGATGCTCCCGCCGAAGCCGCCGCCGACCATGCGCGCGCCGGCGGCGCCGCAGTCTCGAAGGCGGGCGACCGTCTCCTCGACGGCCGGCGTCGAGGCCTCGTAGAGATCTCGCAGGCTGGCGTGGGAGGCGTCCAGAAGGGCTCCCAGCGCGGCCATGTCGTTGCGGCGCAGAGCCTCGACCGCGGCGCGCACCCGGCGGTTCTCCTCGAGGACGTGACGGGCGCGGCGAGCCAACGGCGCGGGGAGCACCGCGAGATCGTCCTCGCCGGCCTCGCTCAGCGAGTCGACCCCGAGCAGCTCGCACGCCGAGGCGCACTCGGCTCGACGCTCGTTGTAGCCGGAGCTCGCGTGGACGTGGCGCTCGCCTGAATCCAGCACCACCAGGCGCCAGCCGTCGAGGACGAGAGGAATGGGCTCGACGGCGAGTGACCGGAAGTCGATCAGCAGCGCGTGGTCGGGCGACCCGTAGAGGCAGGCGAGCTGGTCGAGCAGGCCGGTCTGGGCGCCGACCCAGTCGTTCTCCACGCGCGAGCAGAGTCGGGCGATGTCCATCGGCTCGAGCGTCGCGCGAG
>OUNO010004832.1_pt1 | contig 70155 bp, 66 predicted proteins | sample 1779811 | NCBI WGS metagenome assembly OUNO01 (sample SAMEA3914804, study PRJEB12502) | metagenome | biome: forest; material: soil | place: Canada | collected 2010-06-25 | depth 0.3 m
GTCTGAGTTTTACCGCTTTCAAGTGTTTCAGGGGAAAAGAAACCCCCAAGGAAAAATTGAAAAAACGAAATCCGTGGGAATGGCCTACCACCAGAAGGGTGAGGAACGATACATTCTGCGACTTTGGACCTTTCCAGACGCACGCTTTTACCTGCTCCCAGATCATAAGGTTGGCGGTCGATACTTTGTGATGACTCGCGAAGAAAACAAAAAAACAAACTCCAAGAATAAGTACTTTTGGAACATCGTCGGGTCCGGACGCGTGGATTCGGCATTCGGCGTGATTGAAATTGAGCTTGACCTCTTCGAGAAGAAAATCTTTATGAATATTTTCCCCGAAGTGAAGGTTCAAGCAATGGGCATGTCAGACCCTGATCTTCAAGAAGCTGCCTAAAGATAAAATGCGAAAACGTGTGCGCGACCTTTTGAATCCAAAAACCGTTCAAAAAGGAAGTGCAAATGAACACAAAAAAGCAATTGATCCTTATCGGATTCATGGGGCTCGGCATGGCGCTGGCCCCAACCTTCGCTCACGCAGGACTTCAAGACAGTCTGTTCGGGCTAAAAACGCAATTGACTGGAGTAATCCTCCCATTACTGGCGGTGATCGGAGTTGCCATCGGCGCAATCTCCTTCTTTACCGGCCACCCCAATAGCAAGACCCATATTACTTACGCGATTTTGGGCTGCATTTTTGGGTTCGGGGCCCAGGCAATCGTGGATTTCATTTCTCAGACGGTTCACTAGAGGATCGCTATGAGTGATGAAGGCTTATCCACGTCTAAAGTACCAAGAGCGCTAGAAATGAAAAGCAAGCTGTTCGGGTTTGAATTACCCGACTTGCTTTTCATCTTCTTTACCTTGGCGATTACAAACCTGATCTTCGGTTCAACTCACTATCGGTATCCGCTCGTATGGGGAACAACAGGCGCACTCTCTGCGTTCCTGTTCTTCAGTAAACGCGGAAAGCCGGACAACTATCTTCAGCACCTAGGCGAGTTTTGGTCGCGCCCCTCCTACTTTGAAGCAGGAGGGGGCGATACCAAACATCGCAAATTCAATCGTGCTGAAACCAAACAGGAGAATTCATAGATGAAAAAACAAAAGGAAGCCTCGCTTTGCGAGGAACTACCTTATTGGGACTTTGTTGGCGGCACACGCCCCCACATGGTTTTGCAAGACGGGTCGTTAAGTGCCGGACTCCGTGTAAAGCTCGTTGATATTGAATCGCTCGACGATGCCGATGTAAACCAATTCACAAATGGCCTTCGTCAAGCTTTGAACTCGCTTTCCGAAGAAGCGTCGATCCAGTTTTACCTGAGTGTGGGATCGGATTTTTCAGAAATGGTTCAGAACCATGAGAAAGGTGAATCTGTCTCAGCGCAACCTCTGGTTCGTTCAATTGGTGACTACCGCAAGAAAAGACTTCGAGATGCGGAGGCGCATTCTGAGCTGTATAAACCAGAACTTACAGTCTATGTGAGGGTTCCAATGATCGGAGCCAAGAAAATGTCCGCGTTCAAAAAGAAAGAGGACTTTTCTGAGAAAGCGCATGATGCGTATGAGGAAACGCTCGATGCGCTCTTTCAAAACTTAGATGCGCTGTCCTCATCATTTGACTCTTACAACCTTGTGACGAAAGCCCTTACCCGCGAAGAGATGATCGAGGCGGTTTATCGGTTCTTTAACCCGAAACGCTCTAAAACCGAACCCGTTCCTCATATTCAGGCGTTTACTGACCCAGATCTTTCTCAGGAAGTTCTATCCGGTGCAGACTGGCTGGCCAATCAATCCCCGAGGGAACAATTGGTGTTTGGCGATTTGGTTTTGGGTCAGGAGCACTTTACCCTCGACTCAACCTATCATCGGGTTGTTACGCTCAAAACCCTTCCAGAAGTGACGTTCGCTGGGCAGCTTTCGACATTCCTTCGGATGCCGTTTCACTACGATCTGATCCTGTCAGTCGAGGTACCGCCACAAGCAAACGAAATGGCGAAACTTCAGCAGAAGCGGAAAATGGCGCATTCACTTGCCATCACCCACGGAGGAAGAGCGAGTGACCTTGAAAGTGAATCGAAGCTTTCTTCAACCGAGGAACTGATTCGCGAGCTACTTGCGACGGGCCAGAGAATTTATGCCGCTCAAATGGTTTTGATTCTGAAGGCTCCTGCGACTGAAGCAGGAAACAAAAGACTCAATCGCCAAACTCGCGACGTACTTTCTCGTTTTCGCGTACTTCAGGGTGCTGAAGGACTGGAAGAGACGGTTGGCGCTTGGAAGATCGTTCGGAACTCCCTTCCTGGCGCTCCGTTGGCCTTGGAACGGGCTCGGAAGATCAAGACAAATAATCTTGCGGACTTCCTGCCCGTCTATGGACCACGAGAAGGCGACCGTGATCCAGTCGTGATTTTTCGGAATCGCTTGAATGGGCTTGTTTCATTCAATGCGTTTGATCCAGGGCTGACGAATTACAACTCGCTAGTCACGGGAGCATCGGGAGCCGGGAAAAGTTTTGCGAACAACTGCATTTTAATGCAGGAACTCGCAAGGCAACAGCGAGTGTTCGTAATCGACATTGGTGGCTCTTACAAGAAGCTTACGGAAGCACTTGGCGGTCAGTATCTGGAAATCAACCTCTCGGATGAGTACAAGCTAAACCCGTTTGATATTCCAAACCCAACGGAGGAACCCTCAAACCAAAAGTTGAAATCGCTGATCGCAGTTATTGAGTTAATGGTGGCAGAGGATGAGAAGTCGAAGATCCCGAAGCTAGATCGAGTTTTGCTCGAAAAAGCGATCATCGAGCTTTATGAGGCAAAACGAAAGAAGAAGGAAGTACCTATTCTTTCAGACCTTGTGGAGAAACTATCCGAAAGTACCGAACCGTCGATGAAAACACTTTCGAAGCTCCTTTATGCGTGGACTGGAACAAGACCATTCGGGAAGTTGCTTGATGGGGTCGGATCACTCAAAACTGATGCTCCCATCTGTACCTTTGATTTAAAGGGGCTCTCTCAATACCCGGATCTTCAAAGTGTCATGATTCTCATCATTACAGGATTCATCTTGAATGAGGTCGAGCGCGACAAAGGAGCGAGAAAACGAATCATCCTTGACGAAGCGTGGGAACTTCTGAAATCCCAAGCCGCTGCAAACTTCATGGAGTATTCGGTGAGAACACTTCGAAAGAACAATGCCGGGATCACATTCATCACTCAGGGAGTTGAGGAGATCGTATCGAGTCCGATTGGGTCAGCGATCCTGAATAATACAGCCACTAAATTCGTCCTCCTCCAACGAGGAGACTCGAAGATTTTGGCAAATGCACTCAAGCTCAACACGCAACAGCTAAACCTTGTTCATTCACTTGAGCAAAAGAAAGGACAATTCAGTGAAGCATTTATGATTGAGGGTGATCATCGTCAAGTTGTAAGGATCTATCCTAGTTCTTTCGAATACTGGCTTTCGACAAGCGATGCTGTCGACAACCAATATCTTGCAGGCCTTCGAGCAACCGGAATGGATCTTATCTCTGCAATTGAGCAAGCAGCGGTCGACTACCCTAATGGAGTCGCCAAAGGAGCAATCGAGGCGGCGGCATGAGAAAGTCAAAAACGTTGGCAATCTCGGCACTCCTTCTCGGCGCTTCATTGATTGCGCCGAATCTTGCTCGTGCGGACCTCTTTGGTGGCGATGTGCTCGTATTGACTCAGATTCTTGCTCAGTCAATTCAACAGCTCGTTCAACTAAAAAACATGGTCTCATCGAGTACCGATACGTTGAGCCTTTTGCGTGAAATCAATTCAGGAGTCAGGAACGGCCTTACTACGTTGCAGATGCTAAACCCGAAATTCAATCCGGGGCTCTATGGTGACTTAAACACCGCTGATGCGGTTCTCTCCGCGATTACGAACCTGTACGGAAGTATTCCGCAAACAAGTGAGTATCGTCTTCAAATGGCTCAGGATCAGTCAGTTGCAGAGAGTATCGCAATGAATGGGACTGTTTTTCAATTCGCAGATCAAGCGGATGTGGAGAGTCGAGCAATCTTCGATCAGTCCCAAGCTGTGAATCCTCAAGGCGCTGGGAAACTTACCGCTCAATCGGTGGCTGTTTTGATCGGAGTCACCACCCAAGTCCTTAGAACCAATTCGATGATGCTGAAAATGATGAGTGAGAACATGGCGCTTAATAACCGCATGGAAAAACTGCAAAGCCAACAGTTCCTCTACCAATACGAGGGATTATCAACAGCTCTAGGCAACCTTCCATCGGATACCGCGCTAATCCCCCTAAGTAGATAGGAGGTTTATGCTCCAATTTCAGACTTTGGGCTCGCTCATGCGTGACCTGAACGCGGAATTTGTAAGTGAATATTACTTGATGCTCCCGGTGTTCTTTGCACTTGCGATTGTTGTCGCATGGTTCAAGTCACCGGGTGGAAGTCCTGATTTCTTAGACACTGTAAAAAGAGCTTTTATTGCGACTCTTTTGCTTGCCGCCTTTCCTGACATTTCGCAGGCAATTGTCAGTATTGCAGATGGGATCACGGAAAGGATCGACAACTTAAACGGCTTGGACTCTGTCATTCGAATGGCAAAGGAGAAGGCGGATAGCTATTCGCACTCCTCTTACCCATCCGTGCTGATGTTCAATGACCTCTTCATGGCAGTGCTCTCGTTTCTAAGTTACCTCGCGGTCTATATCGCGAGGTACTTGATGCTCGCGCTCTACCAGTTCTTCTGGGTGTTTTTTTCAGTGACGGCCCCGCTGCTTCTTTTGTTCAACCTGTTCCCGGGAACGAGCCAGATCACGGCGAATCTATTCAAAGGAATGATTGAAGTAGCTAGCTGGAAAATCGTGTGGGCAATCCTGGGCGCCATGCTCACGGCGTTGTCATTTGGAGACATTTATCAAGTCGAAGGCGACTACGTCACATTGATCGTAATGAACTTTGTGATTGCGATTGCCATGCTCATGACTCCGACGGTCGTGCGCTCTTTGGTTGGTAAAGGCTTGCAACAAATGTCGTCAAACCTTGGAATGGCCACCGTTGCCACCTTTGCAACAGCTCCAGCAAAATTCACCCAAATTGGAAGCATGGGAAGAAACGCTCTGAATACGTTGAATCAAACAAGAGAGAACTTTAATAGGGAAAAAAACCGCCAACCAGAATGGAACTCTACCAATATATGAACGAAACAGTTCTTCTTAAAAAACCGAACCTGCCAAAAATGATTGGCGAACTTGTGCACTCAAATCAATTTTTGAAAATCTTTGCTATCGCCTCACTCTCAACAGGAATTTTGGCGGTGGTTGCTCTACTCGTGGCTTTGACCAAAGATCCAACCGTTCTCCCTTTGGCCGTAGATGGAACAGCCGTTGAGCGAATGACTGTTCTTCCGAAAGCTGAAGACCAAGTGGAAGCAGCTGTCCGGCGTTACATGGGCTTTCGTTACCAATGGAACGCAAAAACAGTTCAAGGCCAGATCAAAATGGCCGAGAACTTCGTTCCGAAAGAATCACAAAAGGCGTATGAAGCTGCGACCGCTCAGATCGTGAAGTTTTCGACCGAGAAACAAGTTTCTCAGAAAGTCTTTCCCGAACAGCCAGTGGTTCACCTTGCGGAGAAAACGGTCTCTATTGGAGGCGATAGGGTCACCGAAATTCAAGGCATGAGAGCGATTGGGGCTTTGAAGCTCACATTATTTTTTGAAGGAGGTCCACGAACCCCAGAGAATCCTTGGGGTGTCTATATCGTCCGGGAAAAGGAGGAACAATGAATGCGAATGCGTCTAATTCTTCCGTTGATTGCAGTATTCTCTGCAATCGTCGGGTCCGTTTTAGCGGATACGAGGGTCAGACACGTCGAGGCTGAGAAGGATCAAATCGTGACCGTAAAAACTGCAATTGGGGTCGCAACGATTATTCAAGTTCCCGACAAACCCAATAGCGTGGTCGTAGGTGATATGAACGGCTTCAAGGTCGAATACCTCGACACTGCAATCACGATCAAGCCCCTATCTGCTCATGCAAAAAGCAATCTCTATATTTACACCGATTATAGAAGATTCAATGTGCAACTCGTAACCGGCAGCGAATCAAGTGCGGATTATGTTGTGTACCTTCTGAACCCAAAGGCAAAAACAGGCGGGAAAACAAAAGACACGCAGGACAAGGGAGTCAGGTGGAAACCCTACGTTCGTTCGATGAAAAGCGACGAGCTTACAGTGAAGGTTAACCGGCTTGGCGAAGGATCGAATGGAATGATTCTTATCGACTTTCAGGTGAAAAGTCCGAAAGAAGAATCCATTGATCCCTCGTGGTTTTGGCTTACCCAGAGAGGAGAAAGCCACCCAATCCAAAGACTGATCCTTTCATCCTTAAAAACGAATCCAAAATCTTCGATTACGGGCCTAATCGAGATCCTGAAATCTGACCTAAACGACGAAGAACCACTGCGAATTGAATTGAGAAGAAAGAAAACGTCATACCTCACTATTCAGGGGGTAAACGGATGGAAGTTCTAAAGAAACTCATTTTCAAAGAAAAGATCCCTTTTACTCACAAGACGGATCTGAATAAGACAGGAATCGTCAAACTTGCAGGATCGGTCATTTGCCTCCTCGTTCTTGGGCTGCTGTTCTTCCCTGCAAAGAGTTTGGAGAAAACGGACTTTCACGAACGAGTCGATGCTTCGGGAGCAGTTTATTCAAAAGCGAAGGATGCTGACCCAACCAACCAAACGATCCAAGAATTAAAAGCATCTCAGGCGACGCTCAAGACCGGACCGAAACCAAACCAGTATGGGATCGGTATGAGCAACGGGATCAGCGCCGGAGGTGCGCGGGGGACAGATCGAAATACTTCCATGATCGTTGGACGGTCTGGAAGCGACACTAGAAATGCTCTCTCAGTTGGAACGAGGGTAAATATCACCCTCACCCAGTCACTCACTATCGCAAACCAGTCAATGCCGGTGACCGGGATCGTTTCAAGTGATGTGGCCTCCGAGACCTCTCTCGCTATTCCAGCGGGGTCAAAGGTCATTGGGGACGCGTCTTTTGATGAATCCGGAAGCAGAGCCAATCTCTCTTGGAAGACGATCATCTTACCCGATGGTAGAGAACGCCAGTTTTCGGCGCTTTCCGTCGGACGAGACAACCAAGCCGGGGTCGAGGGAAACGTCAGGTCCGATGCGCTTAAAAATACGATGGGCAAGATGCTTACGGAATTTGTCGGGGCTTACGCTTCGGGCTCGATGCGTTCAGGAATGTTTGGGGCATCAGACGGAGGAGTTCAAAACGGTCTTAAAAGCGCGGTCTCCCAGACCGCACAAGACCGGGCAAACAGCTTCGGTGAGGATCTGAAAAAGGAACACAAGTGGATCGAATTAACGGCTGGGACCAGTATTACAGCCGTGCTCAATCAATCTTTTGTGTTCCGTGATCCGGGTGCGACTTATGGGCGATAAAACGGAGAAGAACTCCGATTTCTCGTGGCTTATCGGGGTGGGCTTACTGATCGGGCTTCGATTGCTCTGGCTTGCTTACCAATGGCTCCTCAAATTCATCGAAGTGCGAACACATCTCTATTTCGTGATCGTCCTTGGACTCGCGACAATTTCGCTTTTGATTGCGCTTTTTGTAAAAAAACAGAAGGCAGTTAGAAGGATCAGAGTCAAAGATAAGGCGATCACGGGGCCAGAGACAGGTGCGGTCTACTGTGGGCACGATGAGCATGGTGACAAGATATACATCAAACCACGTCAACGCTCCATGCACACCCAGGTCATTGGGACAACGAATGCCGGAAAAACTGAGTCCGTGATCTTACCGTGGGCTATTCAGGACATTCAGCAAGGACGAGGACTCATCCTGATTGATGGAAAGGCTGACTCTTCCCTCCTTGAGAAGATTTGGGGCTACACGGTCAAGGCAGGAAGGGAAAAGGACTTCAAACTTTTCAGCCTTGGAAACCAAGAGCATTCTTTTCCGTTTAACCCTTTGACCGGAGGAACAGCCGAAGAGATTACTGAACGAGTCTTCAATGCGTTTGAATTTGAGAATCCCTACTACCGAGCGCTTCAATACGAAGTAATGGGTCAGATCATGAGGATCATGGAAGCAAACAATGTCACTCCGACATTCGAGCGGATTGTGCAATTAATTGTAGATATGCCAGCGCTTCAAGTTCAGGCTGATCAAGTTGCGGATACAGGGCTCAGGCATTGGGTGGAACGCTATAAACTCCTCTCAAACTCAGATCGTGACATGAGAACGAGCGGGCTTCTGTCTTCCCTTGGACAATTCGCCCAAGGGAAGACCGGATGCCTCTTTAACTCGCTCGATAACGCGATTAACCTGGACGAAGTCTTATCAAAACACCAGATCGTTTACTTTCAGCTTCCAGTTCTTCTTTCTCCATTCCTTGGAAAAGCGACCGGAAAACTGGTCCTGCAATCCCTTCAAGCGGCTGTTGCAAACCGTCACCGGGGACAAGACAAAGAGAAGCGATTCTTTAGCGTATTCCTTGATGACTTCTCAGAATACCTCTATCCGGGATTTGTCTCGATTCTAAACAAATCGAGGTCAGCCAACATCGGGATCGTTTTCGCGCACCAAGCACTTGGGGACATTCAGGCGTTAGGAGATCCGATTGCGAATGCGATTTTGACGAACTCAAACTTGAAGGTTTTTATGCGCGGGAACGACCCGGACAGTGCTGAATACTTCTCCAAAGTGATTGGCACAAAAACGGGCATGAAGTTCACGGAGCGACAGACAAAGGGGCTCTTCAATCAGATGGAGGCCACAGGTGAAATGTCAGCCCGCGAAGTTGAAGAGTTTCTGATCCACCCGAACGCTTTCAAGCGGGATCTTGGCGTAGGTCAAGCCATCATGCTTGTGCCTCATGAGGGTGGAACGAAAACGGTCAGAATCAAGTTCGACCGCTTTCCGGACATAGAGGTTAAGAACCTACCTCTAGTCCAGAAAAAGAAACTGGAACTTTTGAATTATCCAAAACCAAAGATCCCCACTTCGGAAAACGGACTCAAAAAAAACGAAGAATCAGGAACAGTTGAAGAAGGACTCAATGCGCTCATCAAAAACAAAAGCGCGGCCTAAATCGCCGCGAGTCAGGAAGCTGCATGAAGTTCAAAATCAAAGAACTCAAATATCTGAGCATGATTGTGTGTGCGGCGTCGATCCTTGAGGGATGCGCCACTGAAGGAAAAAGCATCGCTTTAGGAGGTGGAATCGGAGCCGGAACCGGTGCCTTGGTCGGAGCCATTGCCGACCCCGGCAAGAACGGAGAACTTAGAACAAGAAACATTATCATCGGTTCTGCGCTCGGAGGTGTTGCAGGAATTGCAGCTGGGGCACTCCTTCATGACAGTAGCGAGGAAAAGCAAAAGGAAGCTTTTCTCGCGGGTCAAAAATCTGGATCCAACAAGGCCCCTCCTCCTTATGGTCCAGGTTTAAGCCAAGCAAAAGTCGATATCGAATGGGTCGACGGGAAAGCGGTTGGCAACCGCTGGATCGACGGCCATTACGAGAGGATCATTACGGAACCGACCCATTGGGATCCAGACTCAAAATGAACTCTTACCGATATCCGAATGGCAGAGAGATTCCGGCAAACGTGGTTCTCGCGATTCGCTTCACCGGAAAAGTCGGTTTTTTGAGCGGAGCACTTTGGCATGACTTCTTTGGAATCGGAACGACGCGATGGAAAGACCAACAACTTCAGTTTTTATCGGAGAGTCAATACTTCAAAAGGCATCGAACGGCGACCGGGAAAAGCTATTGGGTACTGGGAGACCGAGGAATCGAGCTTCTGAAAGAGAACAAGGACACCAGAGTTACTCCCGTTTCAGCCACTCACTTACGTCACGATGAGGTCGTTGCAAGGGCCATGCTTACCCTGCTTAAAGAAAATCTCCTCCGCGCTTTTCATGTCGAGCGGGAAATGAAGACCTACGGAGTGAAGCAGTTTCTTTTGAGCAACAAGGACCACGACCAAAAGTACCCGGATGCGGTTTTCAAAATGACAGCATTCGGGGGAACAAGGATCGTGGCGGTGGAATACGAACGGGAAAGGAAATCATCAAGTCGGTATAAGAACATTTTGTTCCAGTACGCAAACCTCACCCAGCTTTCGATGGTGCTTTTCATTGTCGAAAACAGTGGCATTCGTAAAGCAATCGAGGGTGCCATGAAGCATCTTGGGCAGACCGTGCTCATGGACAAATTGGCGTTCGTTGATGCTGAAGATTGGAAGAAATCACCACTCACAGCTCCGATCCACTTGAAAAGCGGCGCGGTCAAGCTTGGAGAAATTTGTACCAAAGTAATCGTCTGAGCACGGATCGAAGCAAACGGAGAAGTGTTCTCAATGAGAAGACTTCTCTTTTTCGAAAAATTTGACCTGAAACTCTGAAAATCGAAACAACAACGAGGAGTTCCCCGCCGCCACCTTCTAAAGGTCCACCCTTATCCAACCCCTGACCACTCCCCCCCAACGAAGTTGGTGTGAAGTGGTCAGGTCTTGGGGGATGGACACAGGTGGCGGCGGGGAACAGGAGGTTAAAAGACATGGAAAATAAAGATTTAGAAGTAAAAGAAAAAAGAGAGGAAGAAGAAGGGAAAGAAACAGGGGCAGGGGCAAGGACAGGGGCAAGGACAGGGGCAGGAACAGGGGCAGGAACAGGGGCAGGAACAGGGGCAGGAACAGGGGAAGGAAGGAAAAACAGGGAGCAAAAAAAAGAAAATGAAAGCCCGAAGGAACAATACAGAGTCGTCATCAACGAGGAAGCGAACACACAGTTGGAAGCATTCCTAAAGAAGGCCAGTGAAGGAAACGAGCCGGTCAATATCAATAAATCCGATCTGGCTAACTACATTTTTTACAATTTAGGACGACTACTCAATGAGTCCGACATTCGGGCTCTAAGGATCCAACACTTTGATGAACGGAAAGTCCTAAAAGGACTTTTGAAGCGCGTAGAGTCCGATTCTGAGCTTCCTGAAGAATTGCGCCGCGCCCTTCGCGACTACTACGGCGTCTCTGAAAGAGACAAAAAACGTGCCCATAAGGGCGCCACTATCGCCAATTCCGAAAAATAAGTTTAGCGACGTAAGTCACAATTTTTAGCATTTTTGCCTGATTTTTTGAGTTCCATCTAAGAAAACTTTTCGGGTTCATTCCCTTGAATGACCTCGCCTTTAGGAGTAATATGGAACCAGAACGAGACAAAAATCGTTCATTGCTCTTTGACAATTTCACATGGTTAAACACAAAAGAAGCGGCAGAATATCTCCGAACTTCTCCGAAACAAGTTCGGAAATGGGTCTACCAAGGGAAGATTAGAGCGTACAAGCTCTTAAGTAAAAGTCTTCGATTTCGGCGTTCAGACTTGGACCTCCTTTTTAAAGGAGGTCAGAAGTGGGAATAATCGCTCGAAAAGAGAAGAGTTCTTCAGGTGTAGAAACAACTGTGTATGAGGTCTATGCAGATTGCATAAACCGATACACCGGTAAGCGCGTCCAAATGAGACGCCGAGGCATTCTGTCTAAACCCAAAGCGGAGCGAGTTTATCGCGAGCTTTGGAGTGCGTGCAGAGAACACAAACCAGATGGTAGCAATCTAAAAACCTGGGGTGAACTTTCAGATCATTATCTTTTCTATGTCGAAAGGAAGCAAAGATCTGAAGAAAACCCTGAAGGCTTTAGTCTAAGTGTAGTCAGATCGAAAAGAAGTCGATTTAAGCATTTAGAGTCGTTCTCGGATACACACATTGAGCTAATCACTCCAGTCGCTGTATGGAACAAATTGGATGAGATGGAAAAACTTGGTTCATCTCGAACCACTACTAACAGTGTACTGAAAGAAGTAAAATGTGCGTTCGCCTACGGCATTAATGTTGGAGCGATAAAGTCGAATCCGTTCGCCAATATCAAACTCCGGCGAGTGTCGAAAAAAAGGAAAATCTCCTTGACTCATGAGGAAGCTAACAAACTTCTATTTGAGGCAAAACGACGGAGGCATCCGTTCTATCGAGTCTGGTTAAACACCTTGGCTCTAGGTCTACGACGAAGCGAACTTGATGGTCTTAAATGGACGGATCTCGACTTTATCTTGCGACTTGCCTATCCTCGGCGTCAGATTATTCCGGGCGAAGGAGAAGTTGAATTTCTTAAGGACAAGGAAGAACGGGTTGTAGCAATCCCCGACTTCTTGATTCCAGAGCTTATGAAAATGAAGCTAGAGTCGACTTCCGAATATGTAATCGAACTTGATGACCACCGCTGGAACGATGGAAGTCAGGCCGCTGTCTTGCGGGAATTTTGTCGCGAGATTGGTATTCGGGAGATTACACACCATCAACTCAGAAACACGCATATCACCCTTTCAATTCTCGATGGAGTTTCCTTGGGAGTTGTAAAAGATAACGCAGGTCATGCTAACTTAACGACGACGAATGGGTATTATAACTCGTCGGGAATTGACATGATCGGTCAAACCGATAAATTAAGGATTCGTGTGCCCCAAGATGAGGCCGGAGAGGTGGTCCCGCTTAAAGCGGTTACTTGATCCTTCCAGTCCCTTTCAGGGCATGGTAACTATGTGAAAGGAGCGGAAAACCTTTTTCCGCTCCATTTTTTCCCCAAAAAATTATCAAACCATTTTGCATGCTTTCCATGTAGTCTCAATTCTGGAGATCAATCGTGATGAAGCACCTCTCTCTTTTTTTGCCGGTATTGATATTGGCGACCAGCGCCTTCGCTAATCAGAAGGTCAGCAAAGACAGCCCGTATCAGACACTTTTCTTCGAAGACGAGTTTGAGGCCCGTCCTGCGAACGATTCCGACGAGTGCTATACCAAGGTGCATTCCTGCTCACTCTTTCCGCCCGCCTTCACTGTCGATGCTTGTCCCTCGCATCAGGACATGGCGCATCTTAAGGATCTAAACAAGTGCGTCTGGGTTCCGTACGCGGGTTACAACTTCTGGAACAAAGCCAGGAAGGACACGTTTCGAACCGAGAACATCGAAATCAAAAACGGGATGTTGATTCTAAAATTCAGCAAGAACCCCTTTTACGATCCGAATGGCCCGCAGGATTGCGGCGACACGAGTTACAAGGAGATGCGTAAAGACCCGAAAAAAGGAACCAATTGCCAGTTCCTGAGCGCCGGAATGCACTCCCGGTTTCAATCTGAAAAACGCAAAGGCATGAACTCGCTGTACGGACGCGTGGAGATGAGAGCCTGGATCCAAACCCGCCATACCGGTTATGCAGCCTTCTGGATGTGGCCCGAAGCACTGGGCCAGGGATACCCCAATGTCGCGAAGACTGATCAGATCCAGAGCAACCCGGATGGCTCGATTAAAATGAACAATACTTCCGAAATCGACATCTGGGAGTCGTCCTCATCTCACAAAAAGAACGCAAAATACGGCACACAAAGCCTTCACAACTGGGTAGCCGGTACAGACACTGGCCCAAAAGGCAGCGCCCATTCATTCACGAGCCTTAAGAGCCGTTTTCGCTACCGTGACGGGTGGCACACCTACGGGGTCGAACGCTCTCCCGGAAAGCTTCGATTCTACATCGACAACAAATACACCCATACACTTCAAGACGGGAAGAAACACCATAGCGGGGACCGGAGAAAAATGATTGTTTCCGACCTGCCCGGGTTTCTGATCATGAGCCTTGTCGGCGAGAATTTCGATGCATTTGACGGGGACGAGCAGATCCTGGTCGACTCGGTCCGGGTCTTCCGTTAAAATCCAAGTGTCATGGCAAAGAAAAAAGAAAACAAACGAAGAAGTTATGACCTGGGCTCCAAAGACGTGATCACGTTTGAAAAGAGTCGCGTTCAACGCAAAATGATTTTTCTCATTTTACGGGGGCCGGGACTTTTACAAGTCGAAATCGAAGCTCAGAATGCTGCAATTCAAAAGGCGGCAGCATCGTTGCGCTTCAAGGTCAAACTGGTAGCCGCAAAAACTGAAGAAGAGATCATCGCCCATCTGAAAGACGCAAATGTCTGGGCCGGAGGCGTGGTCTACAATCCAGGCTCTCTGGATGATGCTTCCGAAAACATTAAAAAGACGATTAAGAAGTTGCTGATTTCAGTCAAAAAATTAGACGAAGTCGATCCTGAGTTCTATCTCGATGCGGTTAAAGAACTGGTGAAAAAGCAGGGCTGAATGGTTGCGTCTCGACCTTAGCTTTTCATGAAAAATGGAATCGCCTGATACTCCGTGATCTGTTGAGACGGAAGCGGAACACTGAACATCTTGAGTACGGTCGGAAGAAACGAATAGGGACTCAGTGGATCCGCCCCGGTTTTCCTTTCGCCCGTGACCGGATCAAAGGCCAAGGCTAATCCGTAATCACTGGTCTCAGTCGCGTCCCCATCGTTGTTCCGGTATTCGACCGGTACCGACGCGCTGTCGCCCCGGCTTAATTCTCCCAGAACCTTGCCCATATTGGATTTGTGGCCGGCCATGATCATGCTGAAGGACGAGGAGTGGCTGTTGCCCCAGAAATCCACGTTATCCGAACTGAACTTGCTTCCCCGTTCGAATTCGGAAGCGTAGGTGATCAAGGTTCGATCGAGCAGGCTATCACCGTTGCAATCAGCCGGGCGAACTGCTGATAGACGTTCCGCGAGTTTCCGGACGCAGGTCATTCCCATCAATCGAGTGCCAACGTCATCGATGATAAGATTGTGATCATCCCCACCGGTCGGTTGCAAATCCACGACCGCGCTGAGATCCTTCACGACCAGGAATTCAGCAAAAGCAAATTTCCAGGCAATGGTCCTGGCCATCTGCACATCCGCAGTTCCGGAATTCGTATTCAAGAAAGTACTCTGTGTGGCCAAGGTGGTGGGAAGCGTAAGAGCATTCAAGCCCCCATAGTAAGCCTGAAACGTATTATTGGGTCTTTCCTTCGGATGAGTCGCTTGGGAAGTTCCAGTTCTAAAATCCCCGATCATCCCGAGACCACCACTCTGGGTCAGGTGATTTTTAACTTCAGTATAAATGGCATTGAAATACTGGAACCAGGTGGTGATGAATTCATCGCTCGTCGCGTACTGACTGCTCGACAGGAGTATCGAGGAGGAATACCCGTTCATGTATCCATTGACCACGCCCTTGGAAGCATCACGCTTCACTTTATCTTGTGCGATTTTTCCGAGTGCGGCGACTCCGTCCGAAACCGACACCGGCGCAGTCGTCGACGTCGGAGTGGTCAGGGTCTTCCAGGAAGCATGATCCGGCATAAGGCTTGGAATGGCGATTCCGGTCATCATCCCGGAGTTGATGAAATCCCGGGTGCCGGTGGTCAGTTTCACATAATGAAGAGGTGCTGCTCCACGAGCGTCGGCTTGATAAGCGGCAATCAAGGCCGATGCTGAAGCCATATAAGGCGACGTGCCCCCGCCATAGATGAACTGATGCTGGTTGTGGCCGGCAACGGCGTTCATTCCACGAGCGAAGAAAAACCGGTTGTAATCAGCAGTGCCCCAGAACTTCATTCCAGGTGCGAAGACTGATGATCCATTCGGGTGAGTCACCGCGTGCACTCCTGCCGTGGACGCGCTTCCGTAGCGGAGTTTATTGAGGGCTGCCCAACCCGCTGGAGTATTTTCCATTACAGAGTTGAGTTTCGGATCGAGATAATTCAAAAACCAGCTCTGGTCCCAGGCTCCGTTATCAATGATGGTGATCAGATGCTGGCGAGTCCCCTTCACGCCCAGTGCGGTCGCCCTGGCTACGTTTGAAAACAGGCCTCGGGGAAAAGGCATCATCATCACCCCCATGGTCATCAGGCTCTTCTTTAAAAAATCACGTCTTCCGCGATTATATTGGGACATCTTATTCTCCCCCTAAATTTTCCTGGATTTCGGCCAATCCCTGAATCATCTCGTTGTAATTTTTGCTTTCCATAAACTGGTCAACCACGTTCTTATATGCCTTCCGCGCTTCGATGGAAGTTGGCATGCGCCCAAACATGTTCTGAAAAGCGTCCTGGGCCGCACACGAGTAAAACAGGCGCGACTCGGAAACGATTTTTCCGACCCCGCCAAATCCATTGGCTTCCTTACCCAGAAACATTCCGTGACCGATCACCGTATCGTCGGCAGCCGCTCCGAACGGATGCGACCAGATCGACGCTGGTGGAGCCAACTCAGGTCGTTCAGTTCCGAATCCAGAGGAGCCTCCAATCTGATGGCCCCAACCCAGGTTGCTTCCGTAGTATTTGAACAAGGACATGCCCAGAGGGTCCAGGTTTTGGTGGCAAGTCATGCAATCCGGACGATTCAAGTGATTCGTCACAAAATTCTTCTCCTTGGCTCCGGCAGTCCCGGTGACAAACGCAGACGCCGCTGGATAGCCATGGATTCCGACAGTCGCAATCTGATTGAAAGAAGCGATGTGATCCAGCTGCTTTCCATCAACCGCCGGGTCGTACATATTGGGGTCGCCACAAAGCAAGCGTGCAAAAACACGGTTTGCGAGGGAACGGGGAGATCCCGGGGCCATCGCGTGTAAAAACGCCGGCATCTGCAGGATTCCCGCTGCCGGACGATCTGATGTCACCAAGCCGTTCGAGGCATAGCTAACCTGCAACCGTGCGGGATAAGAAATGAACTTTGTGCTTTGGCCCTGAATGAAAACTTTTTGAATCGATCGATCGTCACTACTTCCAAAACTGAAGTTCGAAGGACGAATGCCCATCGCTTCGCCTTTCATTCGGTAATAGAGTTCAAGCGGCTTACTGATATAAGTGAAATTTGCGGTCGTCAGCATCGAGTAATCAAGCGAGGTGTCGGCTGCTCCGGTCACCGGATCGCGTTGTGTGATCAATGCGCGCAACAAACGATAAGGCTCCTGGAGGAGCTCCTTGCCCATTTGTTCCTTGCCTTCATAACCGTCCCGCACCGATCCCGGCCAGCGGTTGGTTGCGCGAGTGGCGATTTGATTCAAGCCGGGCTGAGAAATGCTCTGTGCGTACGTTTGTCCTGAAGCTGCGATCCAGGACTTTGGCACACCATTAACCAGATTTGGATCCGAAGCAGAATAAGTTGCTGGCAAGGGATCATAGCCATAAGGAACGGCGGCATCCAGATTATACGCCTGCCCGATTCCGGCCAGGGCATTCATGTTCACGTTTCCGCAGCGAAAGGAATTCAGCACTCTTGGATGGGCAAACGCATGGGTGACGATTGCATTGGAATCCCCATCCCATCCCCGACGACTGGGGATTGCCTTGTCCGCGCGCCACTGGAGGTAGTAACCCTTCATGTATTTCGTGCCATTCGCAGCAGTGAAAACGTTTGCCGGCAAATCGCTTGAAATCGCTGCGCATTGACCCGAACCATAACGGCAGCGGTGATTGTTGGGCAAGATGATATCGGTTGCCGTACTTGGCGGCGAGTAGGCACAAGAGGTGATGAAACGCATGACCGAGTTACAGGCGAGAACATCCCGGTTGGTGAAAAATCCCTTGATCTTGCTGTATCCATCATTTCTTCCGCTCGGGTTTTCCGCAGTCGGCGGGGAATACCGGACGGATCTCCGCAAGCGCGGTGCCAATGCCGTGCCATTGGTGAGTTGAGCCAGCACTGTATCCGCCGCAATCGTATCAACCGGGCTCGGCGAACCATCGGTTTCATCCGGGTGCTTGATGTCCGACAAGGAAATCGTCTGATCGACTCCCCCAACCGTGAATTTTCCGCGACATTTCAACCAGCGCGAGTCACCGGTATCCACATCGCAATTTGCAGTGATATAATCGGCATCCGTCCCGCCCGAGCTTCCGACCGCAGTACGCCACTGACCGATGAATGTTTTCAACACCCATCCACCGATGACCTGAAACGCTGAAAGTGAGGGATTGTACTGCTCCCAGAAAATACCGGTCGTGCGAGGGTCAAACGGCTGATCGGTCTTCACCGTACCCGAAGTCCGCCCCGTGATCGAGCTGGTCCAATCGACGCCGTAAGACGCACTCATCGGGCAACCGTCTACCGCCTTGGAGAAAGAATATTCAGACGCGACAATGGGGACTCCGTTGGTCGTCACGCTCGCATTGCCGAAATTCGCCTGATAGTAAGCAAGCGCGAGATCCGAGAGCTGGGTCAGCTCCGTCTTGTAGCTGTCCAGAATAATATTGTCTTCGAAAAAATCAAATGTCCGCAAACCCATTCTGACCGCATGCCAGCGAAATACGTTATTGAGGTAACTCTCGGAAGTGCCGGGATCGGTCTGAAGGAAATGGACATAATCCTTCAGCGTCAGCGTTCCGTTTTTATAATCTTCAATCTGCTGGAGAGTCGGACGGGTTCCAGCAAGCGAAACACCGATGCGGTTCAGGACATCGGCAGAATCCGGATTCCCCTGCCAGAACTGATCGCTCAAAAGAGCGGTCAGACAGACGTTTTTCTTTTTGGCAGCGTCGGTCGTCGCGGTTGGATCGTCATAAGCACGCTTCAGGACCTGAACTTCCGCTGAATCGGCGGTATAAGCGAAATTCCACGCCCTGCGGGCGACGGTGAAAGCGACGAGCGTCCCGGGATCAGTTGGAAACGACTCCCCTTTTTTCAAGATCGTTGAGTCCGATACGAAAAGAATGCTTTGGCTCGCAGGCTGATTGATCGGATTACAGAGCTGGTTGAAAATATCACGCGCCTTTAAAAGTGCGAGTGGCCCCGTGCTCCGATCCTGGCCCGCGATGGCCTGCAAAGAAGAATAGAGTGAAGTACCGGTGCCGATGACAGTGGAAGGTTGGAACAAAGCTTCCGGATTCATCAAATCCTGAGTCGCGGCTGTTCTCATGCTCACCTGAAGGGGCACCGAAGATGCTGAAGCCGCAACACCAGGACCCAGGTTTGCATTTGGAAAAAGCTGAATTATTTTTGCAACGGCTTCCACACCGCTTTGGCGGGTCATCCCCGTCGGAAGAAGGAGGGATTCGGCAAACTCACTCGTAACCGATTTAACGGTTGCGCCCGAAGAGTCGGCGGAAGAAGAGGGAGCGGATGTACTTCGATTGAAAACACCACACGCTGAAAGGAAAAACATCGAGGTGACAATCCACCGATAATCGCGCATAAAATTCCCCTAACCCCTTGTTATAAGAATAACTCACTCTCAAACTTCCAGGTAATAGTGTCTTTTTTGACACGTTCACCTTTATTTAATACATCGAAACCATAGAAGAATTATGGTGCAAATTAAAAGGGAGCTCAAAGGCACATGCATGAATGACGAACTCGCAAAATGATTCTTCTCATTTTACGAGTTCGGGACTTGCTCCCGTGGCTGGCAAAAAAAAGCGACCTTCTTTCGGAAGAAGGTCGCTTGTTCGCGAATATGAATTAAAACAATCCCGACTCGGAGCTTACTTCAGCGCGGGATAGCTGCCGTTCCGAAGGGTCCAGTCGCCCGTAGTGGCCGTTGGCCAGGCCGCGAAGGTCGAGGCGAGCTTCATGGCTGAAGTTGCTTCTCCGGTGCCGGTGGCACTGGAAGACTGCCCGCTTGTGGTCGTATCCCAGAAGCAGCTGGTGGCAACGATGGATGACTGTCCGATGAAACCACCGATCGTTGCACCCGATCCGGCGACTGCACCGATGGAGTAAGAATCATTTACCGTTACCCCCGGGCCTGAGAGTGATGCAATGGCTCCAATGAATCCTCCGGCAGCGGACGAACCTGAAACGGATCCTGTCGCATAAGAATTTGAAATCGTGCAACCACCGCCGCAGTAGGTGAAAGCACCGGCAAGGCCGCCGACACTCGAACTTCCACTGACTGCTCCAGTCGCATACGAGGAGGCGATATCTCCTTCGTCACCCAGGCCAACGAGACCTCCGACGTTCGCACCGGTCGATGTGACACTTCCGGTAGCATATGAGTTACTCACGTAACTGTTGTTCGGGCCACCCGTCAGGTATCCGACCAAGCCACCGACGCTGGCGTTCGTTCCGGAGATGGCTCCAGTCGCGTAGGAATTTTCAACGTGAGTGTCGGAATCTGCGTAGCCGATGATTCCCCCCACTCTCGCATTGGTTCCAGTCACGGTTGCAGAAGACCAGGAATGAGTGATGTAGCCCGAAGCGCCGTTATACGCGTTTACTCCCACTAATCCTCCTGTACCGTAGCCGCCTCCACCGGCTCTTCCCGAGGTGCAATTCACCGATCCGGAGGAAGAAGAAAGTGTGATCGTGTTGGTCGCAGTGTCGCTATTCATCTGGCCGACAAGACCACCGACGTTACTACCGACTCCGCTGACGCTGACGTTTGTTGCCGTACAGGAAGTGAGGGTCGAACCGCCACTCATGGCTCCAACGAGTCCGCCCACGTTGCCGGAAGCGGCAATCGAAGGACTGCTCACGGTGAGGTCTGAAATCTGTCCGCCAATCAAAGCAGAGAAGACACCGACATTCGAAGTCGCACTGTTATTGTAATAGAAGTTTTTAATCGCAAAACCACTGCCTTCGTAATTACCCTTGAAACTGCCTCCGAGGCAGATCGGCGAAGATGGATTTGCGGCAGATCCTTTCAAATCCAAATCGGAACACTGAACAAAGTTGGTGGAAGTCCAACCACTTTGAGTCGTGCACCCGGTATCAATATGAGCCAGCTGTGAAGTGGAACAAACCAGGTAAGGATCCGAAGCAGTGCCCGAACCTCCCCCGGAAGTCGCTTTTGAAGAATCACATGGAAGGCAGGTGGCCAGATAAGCGCTCAAACCTTTCCACTGAGTGCCGCTATTACTGACACTACAGCCCGGAAGAACTGCAAAAGTCGTCACGCTGGAAAGAACCATGAATGCCCGATACCCAGAACTCGCTTTTTTATACACGAAGAATCCCCTTATCAATTACCTGATCAATGCGATCAACTATTAATAGTGTACAACATTTGTGAAGATTTACGAGCGAAAGTTAATAAAATTAAGCACCTACCGATAGATAGCCACTTAAGTGGCTGAAATTATTAGATATATACTAATGAACTTGTTACTTCTGGAACTGATTCCTCAGAAGAAACCGGTGAGTCCCCTCACTGATCAATTCAGCGTACGCTTTCTGATCCAGTGAAAAATCCGGATCGGGAAGTTTGAAATCAAAAGTATGGTGGGTGAAATACGGGAATAAACGGAACAGAGTCTCCATGCGTTGACTCATCTTTTTCATCCGTTTGCTCAGTTGTTTTTTCCCGGTAAGACGCGCTCCGAGCCTCGCCAGAAAAAGTGGAGCCTGATGATAAAAACGATGTTCGAGTTCAAGCTTGAAACTGTAGGGAGCCACCTTGCTCACCCGGATCGGACGCTCCTGAGGGTGGCGCTTGAAGTAGTTCGTCATCGTTTCTTCAATGAGGCCGACCCGGAGTGCGTTTTTCAGTCCGGATACAGCATGAATGATCGGAGCCTCTCGAGTGAGATCGGGATAAAAAGCCTCATTCACAATCTTGTGCGAAACCCGGTCAACTGGAACGATGTCGGCACGCGCTTCGGGATCTCCGGAGATGAGGCGGACATATCCCAGGGCGGAACCGGAAATGAATCCGGCCAGAGCGGCATTGCTGTCGATCCATCCGGGTAAAGGAAATTTTTCAGCAACCGAGATGATGCTCGGTCTCACGATGGATAAAGGAACCGTGCCCCGCTCAGCAGTTAAAAGATGCTCGGCAAGGCATTTGGTCAGAGTATAGGTGTTCGGATGACCGAGCATTCCGAGCACGTCTTTTTCACCGATCTTTTTTTCAAGAATGTCGCGATAAAGTTTTTTCGCCGGAACCGGAAGCGTTGCAAGCGTCTCGCCAATCTCCCCTTCCCGATGGGGATTTACATACGCAGTCGAGACAGCAACCATTCTTTCGAGATGCCTGCAGGTTTTTGCAAACTCCAGCACGGAAAGAGCGCTCGAAATATTGGCTTGAGCTGCAAGCCGCACCGGAAGATTGAAATCAATGGAGGCTGCACAATGAATAATGTGGGTCACTTCTTTTGCGAGTCTCTCGCACTCTCCGACTGAAGTTCCAAAATGATCTTGCCCAAGATCTCCACTTAAGACCTCAACCATCCCCACCCAGCGTTCATCGTGAAGCTTGAAACATTCGGAACGGGTGATGCTGGAATCAAAGCGTTCGCGCGCGGTCTTTCCCCGCTTCGAACGGAGAATCAGAATGATCTTTTCAACCTGAAGTTCCTGCTTTCGACGGATCAGTTCCTCGAGAACCACTTTCCCGAGAAAACCAGCGGCTCCGGTCAGCAGGACGACAGCGGGAGATTTTGGTGGTTTCATGACAAGTCTAAAAGTACCCGGATTTCGGGGAGGAGACCAATAAAATCCCATTAAACTAAACGCATGGCGGCGAGCCAACTTTACCCGGGGCATGATAGTTGCTCCTTTAATTTTTATGGCTCAAGGAACGGTCGCGCAGCAACTCATCTCGAAACATCTCCTTCAGGGGGAAATGAAGCCCGGGAACGAAATTGGAATCAAGATCGATCAAACCCTGACCCAGGACGCGACCGGCACGTTGATCATGCTTGAACTCGAAGCCATGCATCTCGACCGCGTGAAAACTGAAGTGTCAGCCCAATACGTGGATCACAACTTGATTCAAGAGGATCATAAGAATCCAGACGATCACCTGTTTCTGGAAAGCGCGTGCGAAAAATTCGGCCTCTGGTTCAGTCGACCCGGCAACGGTGTCAGTCACCCTCTTCACATGGCAAAATTCGGAATTCCTGGAAAAACACTCTTAGGCTCTGACAGTCACACCTGTGCGGCGGGATCCCTCGGCATGCTTGCCATCGGAGCAGGCGGCCTTGAAGTGGCACTCGCCATGAGCGGTGAACCTTTCTATTTTAAAATGCCCCGGATTTTGGGCGTGAAGCTCACGGGTAAACTCCCTCCCTTTGTCAGCGCAAAGGATGTGATTCTTGAACTCCTCAGAAGACGGGATGTGAGCGGCGGAATCGGACTCATTCTAGAATACTACGGGCCCGGGCTCGAAAGCTTAAGCGCGATGGATCGCCATGTGATTGCCAACATGGGCGCCGAACTCGGGGCCACCACTTCCGTATTTCCGTCAGACGAACAGACCCGGCGTTTTTTAAAACAACAGGGGCGCGAGTCAGCATGGAAAAAAATCGAAGCTGGTCAAACTGTAAAATACGATCTGGATGAAGAAATCGATCTTTCAGAACTCGAACCCCTCATCGCAAAACCTTCAAGTCCGGGGAACGTCGTTCCCGTGAGTGAAGTCGAAGGTGAAAAAATCTATCAAGCGTATATCGGTTCCTCTGCAAATCCAGGCTACCGGGATTTCGCAATCGCAGCCGAGATGGTCAGGCATCGAACCGTCGCCGACCAGATTTCATTCGATATCAATCCGTCATCCCGCGAGATTCTCGAGAATCTGATTCAGGCAGGGTATCTGCAGACTCTCGTGCACGCTGAGGCTCGAATTCACCAGGCAGGATGCAACGGCTGTATCGGCATGGGACAAGCCCCTGCGACTGGAAAAAACAGCATGCGAACGGTGCCAAGAAACTTTCCGGGTCGCTCGGGTACAAAGGAAGACTCGGTCTGGCTCTGTAGTCCCGAAACCGCCACCGCTTCTGCACTGAAGGGAGTCATTACTGATCCGAGAAAGCTTGGAATCGAATATCCGGAAATCAAGGAACCTGAAAATTGGATCTTGAATCGTTCGATGTGGAAAGAGCCGCTCCCACGGGAGGAAGCACGAACAAAACGACTGATCAAAGGACCGAATATCGGTCCGTTTCCGGAAGTGGATCCAATCCCGGATACTTTTGAACTTCCGATTCTTCTCAAAGTCGGTGACAACATTTCGACCGATACGATCCTGCCCGCAGGAGCGCGGGTACTTCCCTACCGCAGTAACATTGCAAAAATCAGTGAGTTTGTTTTTGAATCGATCGCCCCGGACTACGCAAAACGGGCGCAAGCCGCCCTGCCTGAAGGGCATGCCGTCGTTGGAGGTGACAACTACGGACAAGGATCGAGTCGCGAGCACGCGGCCCTTGCACCCCGCTCGCTTGGTCTGAAGGTAGTTCTGGTGAAACGTTTTGCCCGCATCCACATGCAGAACCTCGTTAACTTTGGAATTCTGCCCCTCGTCTTCACACACGAAGAGGACTATGCCCGGCTCAATCAGGGAGACGTCCTCCAGATCGAACACCTGCACGAGCAGCTGGAAGACGAAACGAAACGAATCCGGATAAAAATCAAAGGGAAGAACAGAGAGTTTGAAGCCACTCATCAACTGACTTCAAGGCAAGTGGAGATCCTGCTTGCTGGAGGAGTCATCCGGTACTTCAGAGAAAAGAATCAGAACAAGGGAATCGCGAAATCAGCCTGATGCCCAGAAAATAAAAAAGGCCGCCCCCTTCCGGAAGCGGCCTCTATCAACTTTTAAAATTATTTACACGCAGAATTGGTGCCGATACCGATCAGGCGGAATGATTCCTGATTATAGGTAGCAAAAGCACCGTTCACTTCAAACGTTGCGCCATTCGAAAAGAGGGCTTGATACTGCGTAGTGGATGCATTGGTAGCGGTTCCGGTCACTGTGTATGAACCGTAGTTGCTCCAGTCTTGATTGTAATAGAACACGGAAACCTGATCCTGGCAGGTTGCCACACGGATCTGAACATCGAAGTCCTGAAGGCTTGCGAAGGTTTTTACGTCTCCTGCGAATGCATTCAGACTGATAAGGGAAAGACTCAAAATCATGAGGGCTTGTTTCATTGGGGATCTCCTTTGATCGGGTTTGCAGGGGCAACCTATCCGGTTTTGCCGAAAAAATCTGTCAGGATCGCACTAGAAACAGGTGAGGACGAGATAACGCGGAGCAAATCACCTTCTCCTGCCCTTATAAATGAAAAGGGACCCGTGAAGTTCACGAGTCCCTTTTGCAATTTTTGAAAAACGAGCCTTAGTTGAAGAGAGTCGGAAGTGGCATCACGTAGCCTTCGTACTCAGGACGGAGCATTCTCGGCTCGAAGTGAGGCTGAACATCGCCCACTTGTGCACGGGAAGCCTTGATTGCATTTGCAATGCCCAAAGACTTGGAGAGTTGAGCTGCAGTCTCAGCGCGGTCCTGATTCACGATCCCACCGGAAACAACTTTACCGGAAAGGAAAGGCTTCAGATCCACAGTTCCCATGAGGATCTGTTTCACTTCAGCATTGGTGAGGCCTGGGTTCAGATCGATGATCCGGCCTGCAGCGTTTGCTACAAACGGAGTCGCCTGAGAAGTTCCGCTCACGGTGAGGTAGAGGCCGCCTGGAATTGAGGATTCAATTCCAACACCTGGAGCTGCGACTTCAACCGTTGTATTACCATAGTTGGAGAAGCTTGCGATCTTCAGGTAATCGAGGGTTGCTGCCACAGAGATGGTGTTGTCTGTTTTGATGTTTGCAGGAGAAGAAGGATAAACGTCGTTATCCATTCCATCGTTACCCGCAGCGATCACGAACAGGGTCTTCGGAGCAGAGGTCACGAGAACCGCCTGCGCTGTAACCACTTGAGACACGAAGTAAGCTGCCCATGTCTTCACTACGTCGTCAGACGGAGTACATTTCATGAGAGTCGTGAGCACTGGAGCGATGATGCCGGTTGCGTTTGCAGTGCTGATCCCGAAAGAACAGTTTGCGACGCGTGCGCCACCTTTATCCACGTACTTACCCCAAGCGCCCATTGGCTTTGCTTGCTGGCTTGCGAGAACCTTGAGTCCTGCCTTGAGCAGGGAATCAGGAATCTTGGAAGCACCGGTACAAGCTGCTGGAGGAGCTGCATTCGCAACAGATGCTGGAGCAGGTCTCTTGGTTGGGATGATCTTCATGACCATGATTTTCGCATCGACTACGTTCTTGGAAGCGATACCCGCTACGTGTGAACCGTGAACGAAGTTTCCGAAGGTCTCGAGACCTGCGATGAAATTTTCGTCCTTTTCCTTTGCTTGGATCCAGTCGAGGTCAGCCTGAGTACCAGTCCCTTTGAGGAGACGGGTTTGAACCGCAAAAAACTCATACGTGTCCGGGGAGAAAGTTCCGAGGAAGCTTTTGTCGAAGAGTTTGTTGTTTCCATCCGCGAAGTTCCATCCGTTGATGTCGTCGATAAAACCGTTGTTATCGTTATCGACTGCGTCATCGGAAGTTCCCTCTTTCGCGTTGAACCATTTGTGGTCCACGAGCGCCGGGTGGCTCAGGTCAGTGCCGGAGTCAATGATGGCAATAACCGTTGCGTTTGCTTGAAGTGACAGTCCGAGAGCCATGGCTCCCAGAACGAGTGTTGATTTCAGTTTCATGTGTGTGGTTCTCCTGATTATTCTTGGATCGCAGAGCGGATATCGCTCACGTCATGATAAACGAGCTGGTCTTGAGAAACGTACAGAGACTTGTTCGCTCCTTTGAAGATCCAGTCGGAAACTTGTGGCGCAATGTAACGACCCATCACCCATTCAAGTGCGTTTGCTGCTTTAGGGCAGATACGCTTCAAGTCAGAGAGATTGTAGTGTTTGAGCACGAGGTTGCAAGAAAGGTTGGTCGCGTAGTAAGTCACGAGGTTTGCAAACGGAATGAAGTGCTTGCGGTACTCGATGCGGTTGTCAACGTCTGGAGATTCCCAAGAACCGTGCGGAGCGAAAACAACTGGAATCGCGAAGTTAAGAGTCACCACGTCGCTCACGATCGGGAGAGCAGCGAAGTTGATTCCGTACTTGCTGGTCATGGTTTGAATTTCGTTTTGGAGCCAAGGAAGGAGCGGAGTGTGATCGCCAAGGTCGCGATCATAGCCACGGCTCATGACGAGAGCAGCAAAAGCAGTTGGATTCTGTTTGCTCCACTCATTCAAAATAGCATCTGCAGCTGCGTTTTCGTTGTAACGGTAGCGGAGTTCGAATGCGAGGATCTCAATTGCCGCGCCGAGCGCAGTGTGAGTGATGGTGGTGAAGTCCTTGTGCTGGACGGACGTGATGAATTGATCACGAACATCGAGAGCAGCCTGAATACCGGCGTCTTCTACGGTGATCCGTTGTGAAGTTTGTGCGAATGCGGATTGCTGACAAAGCAGTACTGCGACTGCAACGAGAATAGTTCTCATGTGTGTGGTTCCCCCTTGGATTAGTCAAAATAACTAATATCTATAAGTGAAGGGTAACCACCGTCAGAAAAAAGAACACTAAAAAAATTCTTAAAAATTCAAAACTTCGCTGGTCCCTGCAGTGCAACTCACGCGGGCCCTCCGGTCACAAATACCCTTTGCTCGATGCAAAACGACTGAAAACAGGGAAAATCAAGGTGTCCATTCGACATTGTAGATTTCAATCCAGGACACATATCCACAACCAACCGCACCACTCCCACCGGAGTGATCATGGTGACCCCCGCCTCCGCCCGCACCGCAATTGCCTCCAGCCCCCTGTCCGGCGCTCCCACTGTTCCCCGTTCCGTTGTAGGTCTTACCCATGTAAGTGGCATTCGATCCAGTCTGACCACCGGATGCCGACCCCGGTCCTCCGGTTGAAATGATGTGATTCGGGCTTGTTCCGCAGTAAAAGCTCGAACTCCCGCCGCCTCCCCCTCCGTCTCCGGTTCCACCACCGCCACCGCCCGAGCCGAGAGAGACAAAACAGGTTTGTCCGGCAGCCGCATCGTTATAGGGATTGGCAAATTTTTGAGCGCTCGCACCCCCTCCGTCCCCGTTGGAAAAAGGCCATGATCCCCCTCCACCTCCGCCTCCTCCACCGATCACGTAAGCAGAAAGCGAACCGGCTTTGAAACCCGAACCGAGTGTAAAAGTGGAGTTTCCAGGCCCAATCCTCGGATTATTCAGGCTGTTGGGCCAGTACTTGTCCTGAGTGACGGGCTTGTTGCAAATCAAGTGACTCTCAATGGAGTCAGCCGCATTGAGCGAATACATGGTCATGGCACTCGTCACTTCGGCTGCGCTGAAAGCCGCGCCATTCAAATGCTGAAACACACCACCCGCCTGATGGTAGACATCGCTGGCCTGAAGAACAGCGCCTCCGAGAAGATAGTTGTAGTTCGGATCCGCAACATGGGCCGGACAATCATCCGAGTTTTTCCCCGAGGAGCCAGCCACTCCTCCGAGTTTGAAAGTCTTTTTAATCTGAAGATCGCAAGTCGGCACTGTTTGTTGAATATAGGTTCCCAAAAGGCCTTTCCAGACATTCTGAACCCAGAGCTTGCAAACTTCCGTCTTCAAGCTTTCTGCTTCGAGCGCACCTTCATCTATCCCGCAAACCTGCTGTCCGTAGGCATCAACCGAAGTCACCGTCTGAGGGAACTGCTGTCCAACGAGATTGCTGTATTTTGCGGAATCAAACTTTCCAGGAGGGATCGGGCTTGCTGAAGTCAGCATGCCAGCCGTGAGCGTGATCGGCGGACAGTTTACGGCCACGTTTGCAGTTGCCTTGATGTTTTGCGTGGAAACCGGAACGGCGTAAGCAGAACTCGTGCTGTCAACGAAGTTTGCCTGAATCGTATTCTGGTGCGGAAAACTGGGAAGCTCGGTTTTCTGCTCGATCTTCCATCCAATCTGAACCGTCTGAGCCCGGGCACAAAGTCCACCGATGGTCAGAGCCGCATTCAACGGACAGGCCGGACGAAAAGTTGCGGAAACCTGAAATGGACAAGTGACACTTGAAGCGGTAACGGTTTTTGCACAATGCACTCCATTCCAAGTGTAGAAACCCGTTACCTCATGACCGTCCCGCGAAAACAATCGAACATCGGGAGCTGGACTCCATCCTTCAGTGCAATCCAGATTCGGGTCACTGGGACCTGTGGAGAATACGCAACTCGAAAGCTGCGGGTTCATCAGTGCCCCACCGGCAGCGGGATCTGTTTTTTGAGCAGTATAGAGAATCGTGTCGGGATCCTTTGCGGAGCTCTGAACCACGTTACGAAGTTGATCGAGATTCGCTTTGACTTGAATCGTGTGGATCTGGCGATTCTGACCAGTAAAAAGCTCCGCCATCCCCAGGGCCGCAACGCCCATAAGGGCAGTCGCCACCAAAACTTCGATGATTGTGAACCCCCGATTCCCCATGATTTAATATTATCAAACGAAAGTCAAGATTGGGGAAAAAATCAAAAATTAGCTGAAAAACAGTCATTTTAGTGGAAAATTTCAGCAGAGAAAAATCACCAGCATCGGAACGACTGATCGTTCTTCTTTTCGTCGACGGGACCGAAGTCACTCGTTGTCGCGAATTTGGATCAAGGCACGGTCCACTCAAAATTATAAGTTTCCTGCCAGCTCGCGTAAGCACAGCCGGGCGCACCGTTTCCGCCTGAGTGACTTCCGTTACCCCCACCCCCCCCACCGCTCGCTCCACAACTGGTAGATGCAGGGGCGCCTCCGACACCACTTTTATTTCCCGCTCCTCCGCCACCTTCGTACACACCCATGAATGTGGTTGAATTCCCACCGGACCCGGAAGTACTTCCACCGTGACCTGCACCACCCCCACCATTCGAGGTAACGTGGTTCGGACTGCTGCCACAATAAAACGTGGTGGCACCCCCACTGCTTCCATCGTGGCCGTTATGCTCTCCTCCGCTACCCGCGCCCCCGATGCTGACATGACAAACCTGTCCTGCCGCGGCATCCACATAAGGGTTCGCTAAAGCTTGAACACCTACACCACCGCCGTATCCCCCGCTCTTGAATGCAGCACCCCCACCCCCGCCGCCGCCACCGATGACATAGGCAGAGAGAGAGCTGGGTTTGAATCCCGTCCCAAGGGTAAAGGTGTAATTCCCCGGACCATGCTTCGGATTATTCACAGTGTCCGGAAAATACAGATTCTCAAGAACCGGTCGGTTGCAAATCAAGTGATTGTCGATGGAGTCGGCCGCATTCAAATTGTACATGGCCATGGCACTGGCCACTTCGGCTGCCGTGAAAGGAACTCCACTCCCGTGCTGGAAAACTCCTCCGGTTTGACTGTAAACACCGCTTGGTCCGCCGGACGCAGTCAGGATCGCAGTTCCGAGCAGATAGTTGTAGGCCGGGTCAGAAACGTGGGCCGGACAGTCATCCGAAGTCTTGCCTTTGGATCCGGCAATTCCACCGAGCTTGAAAACTTTTACAATTCGAAGATCGCAAGTCGGCACCGTTAGCTGAATATAAGTTCCTGAAAGACCTTTCCAGACGTTTTGAACCCAGAGTTTGCAGACTTCGGTTTTCAAACTCTCGGCTTCAAGTGCTCCTTCATCGATTCCGCAAACCTGCTGTCCGTAGGCATCAACCGAAGTCACCGTCTCAGGAAACTGCTGGCCGACGAGGTTGCCGTATTTTGCCGAATCAAATTTTCCAGGAGGAATCGGGCTCGCCGTGGTGAGCATGCCCGCTGTCAGCGTGATCGGCGGGCATTCCACTGCCACGTTTGCGGTTGCCTGAATGTTCTGCGTGGAAATCGGAACTGAGTAAGCGGAACTCGTGCTGTCGATGAAGTTCGCCTCAATGGTGTTTTGGTGAGGAAACCTGGGCAGCTCAGTCAGCTGCTCGATCTTCCACCCGATTTGAACTGTCTGTGCGCGGGCGCAAAGTCCGCCGATCGTGAGCGCTGTATTCACAGGACACGCAGGACGAAAAGTTGCGGAGACACTGAAGGGACAAGTCACACTGCTCGTAGTAACAGAGGTCCCACAATGCACTCCATTCGAAGTATAGAAGCCGGTTACTTCGTGACCATCGCGTGAAAACAAATGAACTACAGGTGCAGGAGTCCATCCCTCTTTGCAATCCAGACTCGGATCGTTGGGACCTGTTGAGAACACACAATTCGCAAGCTGCGGATTCATCACCGCACCACCAGCAGCCGGATCTGTTTTTTGAGCAGTGAAGAGAATGGTGTCGGGATCTTTTGCAGAGTTTTGAACGACATTTCGAAGTTGATCCAGGTTCGCTTTAACTTGAACTGTGCGCAACTGACGATTCTGTCCTACAAAGAGTTGGGTCATCCCCATGGCTGCGATCCCCATGAGGGCTGTCGCAATCAATACCTCAATGATAGTGAAACCCCGATTCCCCATGTCTAAAGAATAACATAAGAAACAGGGTGTAAACTTCTTGTAACAAAAATTGAGCGAGAATATGGCTGATTTAAACTACTGAAATTGATTTTTCGTCAGGATATTAAACAAGGCAAGTGGAAAGCGTACTATCGGTAGTTTTTTATGCGTCTTATTTTGCCACTCTAAAAACGAAGTCCTTTTTTTCACGGTTGTCCGGGATTTCCACTCCAGGCTGGCCAATACAATTCGGTCCACGCCACCTTCGCCATTCCAGCCGCACCGTGTCCGCCCGAGTGCGCCGCACTACACCCGCCGCCGCCGCCGCCGCCGGCACCCCAATTTGTTCCCGCATTACTACCTACATTGCACCCGCCGCCACCGCCGCCGCCGAAGTCACTGCCGGCCCCGCCACTTCCTTGGGGATCTCCCCCACAACTTGAACCGGCCCCGCCTCCTGCAGAAGCCGTCGCACCTGCACAGTCAATCGTTGTGGCAAATCCCCACTGCCCGCCGCCACAACCAGTCCCCCCCCCGTTTCCCCCATTTCCAACAGAGAGTGTACAACTGGTTCCAGCAGATACGGCGGAAAGCGACTTGTTCTTAACATGAGCACCCGCGCCGCCGCCATAACCACCATTGTTATGAAGACAAGGATAAGGAACATCTATCCCGGGCCAAACTGTCTTGTGGCAAGTATCCATAGAAAAGAGTCCTCCTCCCCCTCCCGCTCCCCCCCCTTGAAGCTCCACAAGTAAACTACCCGTCACGAGGTTCGAAACTGTAGTAAAGGTCTTGGTGGTGGCACCAGTTAGAGAAAAGCTATTTGGAATGAGACTCTTATACTGACAAGTCACCTGTGGATTGGCAGGAGCCAGCTCATACATAGCTATGGTGCTGGTTAGTTCGTCACCCTGAGGCCCTCCGTTCACAATGTCCGTTCCGGTGTCCATGTGCTGAAGGGTTCCTCCAGCAAGGTGATAGACCGTAGACTTGTCGATTACCGTGGAGTTATAATTGTAACGATAGTTTCCGCTGGCAATATTGCAGTCCTCTGTCGTCTTTCCCGCACTTCCCGCCGCTCCGGCCAGTGGGAATACTTTCTTCACCTGAATGTTACAAGTCGGTACAGTTTTAATGATAGGCTGGGTGCCATCACTACTGAGCCCACTCCATGCGTTCTGAACCCAGATCTTGCAAACCTCGGTTTTCAGACTCGCGGCTTCGACCGCGCCTTCATCAATCGTGCATTGTTCCTGACCGTAAGCATCAACAGAGGCCACCACTTGGGGAAACATCTGTCCTTGAAGAGATTTATATTTATTTGCAGAGTATTTTCCGGGAGGACTGTACGTATCCAGCATGTCCGGAGTGAATTTTTTATCCGGGCAATTAAAAGACTTGGTGGCAACGGCCTGAATATTCTGAGTTGAAATCGGTACGGGATAAGTGCTGCTTCCCGGATCTGCGGAAAAACTCGCCTCCACCGTCTTAACACGAGCAGATTTCTCGATATCTTTCTCCTGCTCGACTTTCCATCCGATTTGAATGGTTTGAGCTCTCGCACACTTGCCACCCACGGTAAGAACACCTGCCGGGCAAATCGGTTGAAAAGTCGCGCTGATATGAAACGGACAGAGATCTGTCGCACTGGTAACATTTGCGCCGCAATGAACTCCGGACGGCGTATAATACCCCGTCACCTCACGCCCATCCCGAGTGTACATGTGAACAGCCGGAATCGGGGACCACTTGTCCTTGCAATCCGTGTTGGTATCGTCAATAGAGGTCGAGTGAATGCAATTGTAAAGTTCCGGGTTCAAGTTGGTTGCGGGACTGGCTGGATCTGTCTTTTCTGAAGTGAAGAGAATCGAATCCGGATCTTTTGCTGCGTTTTGAATCACGTTCCTGAGCTGCTCAACGTTGGCCTTCACCTGAAGATTTCTCATCTGCCGGTTCTGCCCGACGAAGAGTTGAGTAGTCCCTACTGCCGCGACTCCAACCAGAGCGGTTGCAATCAGCACCTCAATCAAAGAAAAACCCTTGTTCCCCATTTGTCCCATACCTCCATTCTAACATAAGGTAGGGCTTGAGTTCGGCCCTGGTGTTACAAAATTTAAATTTTTTTTGAACTTTTCAGAGAAGATTGGCCGTCAAAAACAAGGCAGACTTAAGATTAAACAAGTTTAGTTGATCAGTATCGAAGAAGTGTGAAAAATCGAAAGTCATCCATTCCGAATGGATTCAAAATTGCTTCACCTCTCAGTGGCGTCACAGCCAGAGGAGGATCTTCGATATGAAACTTTTCAATACAACACACTTATACATTCTGGGCTGTGCCGTTGCGTTCAGCGCCTCAGCCTTTGCAGCCCCATCAGCCACTGGCAAAAGACCTCAGGTCCGCGCCAATGCTTCACCTTGTCCGCTATGCTCACCTACACCACTGCCTTCGGTGAGCCCATCTCCTTGCCCGTCGGCAAGTCCATCGCCCTCGGCATCACCCACTCCCACGGTTTCTCCGACTCCGTCGGGTAGCCCGTCACCGGCTCCGATTGCCTGCGCGCAAGGATTGCCTGCGGTTTCGACTTCACAGACTTACTTCTCGTTCCTCGTATTGAATGGCAATGCGATCACACCGATTACACCAAGCCTGAGCAACACGGCATTCATCACCGTGACTCCGGCACTTCCAACCGGACTGTCTCTTGATCCGGGTACCGGGATCATTTCCGGGACTCCAACCGGAAACTCAATCGGTCTTTACACCCTGAATGCATACAACTCCTGCGGACAATCCGGCACGGAGACGATCAACATTCAGACGACGATTCCGGTTCTGCCACAATAATGGAATGAATCAGGGCAGAAAGCCTTCCGCATGCCGGATTGGCTTTCTGCCCATTCCCGACAGGAGTGTGTATGAAAAAGTACCTGCTTGCAGTCGACCCTTATGAAAATGAACTTCGTCTGACTGATCGAACCGGCAAATGGACTGAGCACTGGCTGAAGGCGCAAAACGCCTCGCTTGAAGTCATCTATGTTTTTTCAACCTCGAGAAGTGTTCACCCCGATCTCGATCGCACGATCGCGGAGGCAAAACTCCGGGACTATGTCTCCCGTCTGAACTTCGGGGTTCCGGTGACCTCGAATCTGATCATTGAGGAAAGCTCTTCAAACCGCAGTTTGGTACAGGCTCTGAACAGCCATGCAGAAGACGTGGGAGTTGAGATGATTCTCCTCACGTCCTATGGGCGACGCCTGATCGGACGTCTCGTTCTCGGGAGCTTCGCGGACCGCTTGCTTGCCGAGTCCTCGGTTCCATTGTTCTTCCTGAACTCAACCGATGGAAAAGTGTCCGACACCCGGCACGTGCTTTTCACCACGGACTTTTCCGAGGCCTCCAAAAAGGCTTTTGAAATCTTTCTCGAACAGTTCGAAGGCATTCATCCGAAGGTCACCTTGTTTCACGCAAATCCTCCTTTCACTCTCGTTTACAGTCACGGGCTTCCCTTTGGGATTCCTGATCACTATGCGAAGGACCTGAATCAATTTGTTCAGGAGGAAAGCACCTTGTGGCTGAACTTTGCACGGGCGAAGAATTATGAAATCGATTTCCGGGTCTCAACCGATCGGGAATCCGTGGTTCATTCCATCAACCGGGCATTTCAAGAGCTCGATGTTGATATGATCGCGCTTGCTTCATCCCGCGGAAAAAGCCGCACCCGGGTTCTCGGCAGTGTGGCTTCAAGCCTCTTCTACCAGCGTGCCTGTCCGGTCTGGATTTGCGGTCCCGAGGCGTTCGGACTCAGGCAGGCGAAAGCGGCATAAGCATCAGAAAAGGTGTAGGCTTGAAATCCATGGCGGATGTTTTTACCAAAAAGAAAAGAAGCGAAGTGATGGCGGGAATCCGGGGTAAGAACACGAAGCCCGAACTCGTTATCCGGAAGGCACTTTCTGCAGAAGGTTTCCGATTCCGTCTTCATGTGAAGAACATCCCGGGTAAACCCGACATCGTTCTTCCCAAATACAAGACCGTCCTCTTCATCAACGGCTGCTTCTGGCATGGCCACAAGGGATGCAAGAACTTCAAGATTCCGAAAACCCGGACCGACTTCTGGACGGCCAAGATCCTGGCCAATCAACTGAGGGACCGGCGTGCCGCGGTATCCCTTCGACGGGAAGGCTGGAAAGTCTTCACGCTTTGGGAATGCAAAATCCGGAAACACAAGGAAAACGCAGCCCGAAGTGTGATCCGCAGACTCCGCCTCCTTTCGGAATGAAAAAAGAACTACCCATAAAGGGAAAAGTTGTTAACACTGTTTCCCATGGCAACAGGCAAGAACAACGGGACTCAACTGGGCATCCGGATCAATGACGAAACTCACTCCATTCTGAAAAAGGAAGCGTCTGAAAAAGGAATGAACCTTCAGGCCTATCTCGAGAAGATCATCGCAGGTCGGAGCAATATCAGCTTCAAACAAGACCGCACGATCCCGCTTGCGACTAAAAATCCAAAATTCAAATTCATCGATCTCTTTGCAGGAATCGGTGGCATGCGCCTCGGCTTCGAGCGCTCGGGTGGAGAATGCGTGTTCTCTTCCGAATGGGACAAACACTCCCAGACCACTTACCGTTCAAACTTCGGTGACACTCCTCACGGCGATATCACCAAAATCGATGCGGCCAGTATTCCCGATCACGACATCCTGATCGGAGGATTCCCGTGTCAGCCTTTCTCCATCGCCGGCGTGAGCAAGAAAAACAGCCTCGGCCGCGAACACGGTTTCAAGGACAAGACACAGGGAACACTCTTCTTCGATGTCTGCCGCATCATCGAAACTAAAAAACCAAAAGCTTTCCTGCTTGAGAATGTGAAGAACCTCGTTGCCCACGACCGTGGAAACACGTTCCGAGTGATCCGGGAATCGCTTCAGGAACTCGGATACCAGCTTCACTATCAGGTCGTCGACGCAAGACAATGGGTTCCCCAGCACCGTGAACGCATTTACATTGTGGGCTTTGATCCGAAACGCGTGAAGAAGTCGGATCTCTTTGAATTCCCGAAACCCGTTTTTGATCACGAGCCTAAACTCGGCTCCATTCTCCTGCCCAAGGTTGATCCGAAATACACCCTTTCCGACAAACTCTGGAACTATCTCCAAGCCTACGCACAGAAACACCGTGAAAAAGGAAACGGCTTTGGCTTTGGTCTCTTTGGCCCGAAACACGTAGCGCGTACTTTGAGCGCCCGTTATTACAAAGACGGCTCTGAGATTTTGATCCAAAACGGAAAGAAAAATCCGCGCCGCCTCACTCCACGCGAATGCGCGCGCATCATGGGCTTCCCGGAAGAATTCAACATCGTCGTTTCCGACACTCAGGCCTACAGACAATTCGGAAACTCCGTCTGCGTTCCTCTCATTGCAGATATTGCAAGCGAGATGACCCGGACCTTGAGCGCGAAAGCGGCGAAGACAGCTCCGAAAAAAGCAAAGCGCGTTTCAGAAGCCAGGATCTGATCGGCCCCTGAGTTCATTTCACCTTTTTCAATTGTTTGAGAAGCTTTCTCAGGTGTTCGGTTTCCTTTTCGCGGGAAACGACTTTCTTGATCCAGGCTCCGTGATGAGCGAGCCGGTCAGTCACTGTCTTCAGGACTTCGATCCGGGCGTAATCCTTGGAATCACCGGGAATCACATTCCACGGATGAGCAGGTTTGTTTGTTTCAAAAACAAGATCATCCCCCGCCCGGACATACTGATTCCATTTGCCCCTCGCTTCCAGATCATCCTTGTTGAGCTTCCACTGCTTGTAAGGATCCCTGAGCCTTGCCTCGAAGCGGCGTAGCTGTTCCTCGGGATGGATCACCAGAAAGACTTTTACGAGGTCGATGCCGTCATCGGTGAGCATGTTCTCAAACTCGTTGATCTCGTCATAGGCAGCCTTCCAACGAGCTTTGGGCGTGATTTTATTCACCCGCTCGATCAACACGCGTCCGTACCAGCTGCGATCGAAGATGGCGATGCTCCCTGGCTCCGGTAGTGCGCGCCAGAAACGGTAGAGATAGTGTCGCCCCTGTTCGGAGGCACGCGGAGGACCGATGGGATGAACGTGAACTCCCCGGGGATCAAGTCCATTTGTCAGAACTCGAATCGCGCCACCCTTGCCGCCGGCATCGAAACCTTCGAAGAGAATGATCGCGCGTTTTTTAGCGTGCCAGACTCCTTGCTGGATCCGGAGCATCTTGAGCTGAAGATCCTTGATCTGTTCTTCAGCGGAATCATCCTTCAATACGGGAAATTTTTTCTTCTTCAGCAAGGAGGAAAGAGCATGCTTCTCACGTGCCACCGCGGCTTTCCTCCCCGAGTTCCTTGAGTGCAACGACAAGGATCGGTCCTAAAATCCGGAACACCTGCTGCTCAAGAGCGTTCTTCAGACGGGCGGCTTGAGCCGAACGTTTGAAGCGAGCTTCGAAGTTTTCAAGATCATGAATCTGCCCGAGCAGATCCTGAAGCGACTTCAGGGACTCCACCGGTTTCCCCAGTACTTCGAGACAGTACCTTGTCTTTTTCACCGCAATCCTGAGTCCGTGAAGATTGGCGTGACGAACAGGGGTTTTGAGCCAGCGTGTGAGATCCTTTTTGACTTTCCGGATTCCCGGAGACAAGTCTCCGGGGTGTTCGAGCACCCGGTGGACGATGCCATCCACTTCGAGAAGCACCTCATGCCTCCAGTCCGAATCAATCTTCTTTCTCGCCTTTTTCATGAGCTTCCTCCGTTCGGATTCAAGCTTGTGAGAATCGAGATGGAAACGCCCTGCATACCCCATCATGACATCGAGATCGCGGATCTTCCCGAGGCGGCTGCTTGTTTTTCCAAGCGCTGACGGAAGACCTGCGGTTTTCAGTTTTTGTGAAGAATGACGTCCCATCCAGACGGCGGTTTTGAGCCTGCGCAGACTCACCCGGAGTTGATGAACATTCTTCGAGCTCGGATCTTTTTTTGAAGCTTTTGCCGTCTTCGCAATCCGATCGCGCTGCAATTCAAGATATTCGCTCAGGCGCTTTTCCAACGGCTGGCCCATTCTACTGCCTCGTTGCTTTTCTCATAGGGGAAAGCCCGAACTTCCGCCTTCACAAAGTGGGAAGCGAGTTTCACCATGAACTCGGGAAGTTTGCCGTCAACTGCAACAGCCACCCGTCTCACGTGCGGCTGATGCTCCTTCACGAATTCGAGATGACGGATCAGACTTCCCAGATTGTCCCAGCCTGGAAATTTTCTCGAGCGCAGGACCACGCCCTTCAATTCGTGATGGGCTTTGATCCAGGGATCAACCGCCTTAGCCAGAAGACTGAAATCTTCGCGTCGAAGTTTGCCTTCGGGTTTCACCAGAAGCACCCCTTCGTCCCGAAGCTCGAACTTGAGTTTTGTCTTCACATTCTCGGTCAGAAGCCACTCCCTGGCTTCCTCCTCGTCCCCGATTCCAAAAGAACGGATCGGGCAAGGGCTTAAGCCCTGCATGAGATCGATGGACTGGCGAATCCACTTGATGTGGGAGAGTACCGCACAGCGCTCAAAAACACGGAGATACTTGATCCCCACGCGAGCGTCTTCGATCACGGCGCCAGGAGTGATTCCTGAAAACTCAGGGCCCAGCTGATAGAGAAGACGGATTCGTGTGCCATTTTGCTTTGCGGTTTCGAGCAAGGGCTCGAGCACCTCTTCATAATCACTTTTGGTGACGCGACCTTCCGCCTTCACCCCAATCACCTGATCCGGTAAACCTTCAATTTGCTTTAACACGATCCATCTCCTTCAGAGCCGGGGCTCTTGTTGTCATGACTTTGCAATCCCCGTACCCCGGCTTCGGATCGAATAGGGAGCACCTCAAAAACAAAAATGCCTCACTCGTCTAATAACGAGTGAGGCACTCCCAGGCTGGCCTGGCTGAAATTCTATTCGGTCGACGCGGTCGCACGCTTCGCTTTGAAGCTTGCCGCCACTTCGGTTCTACATTCTTTCAATACATTTTTCTGTGCGTCAGTCAGAGACGGCTTCGCCTCACCCGGTTTGAACTCAGGCAACGCCACTCCTTTTTCGCTAGCACAGGCGTGGACGGCTTTGAAAAACTTTTTGTGATGGTGATGAGGGGAGGCTGTCGCGTCCTTATCCTTGTCGCAGGCGAAGGTGCTCGCACCGGCGAGAAACAAGACGACTGAAAGACCAATACCGAGTTTCGTGATCTGGGACTCTTTAAACTTCATTCATTACCCCTTTTCCTCATAACAGGATAAGAGACAAGGGTGGAAAAAGGATGGAGCTTTTTCATTTACTATTCACGAGTGTTTTCCATGAATGCTCAAGCGTGGCGATAGAGGGAAATCGACTTTTTTCGTTGAGTCGCGTGATCGACAACCGGTTTCGGATAGCTCCAGGAAGTGCGATCCGCCGTTTCCGAGTGCAGGTGACTCAGCGGCATTCCTTCAAGCTCTGGCACATATTTGCGAATATAGGTTCCATCCGGATCGAATTTTTTCCCCTGAAGCCATGGATTAAAAACACGGAACCAGGGCTGAGGATCACAGCCTGTGGATGCGGCCCACTGCCAGCCACCGTTATTCGGGGCGAGATCTCCATCGAGCAGATACTTCATGAAGTGCCGCTCGCCTGAGCGCCAGTCAATCAGAAGATCTTTTGTCAGAAAGGAAGCAACGATCATGCGAACCCGGTTGTGCATCCATCCCGTAGTCTTCAACTGTCTCATCCCGGCATCCACGATCGGAACTCCGGTCGTGCCGTTCTTCCAGCGCTCAAGCCAGGCTTTATTGTTTTCCCATTTGAGCTTTTCGTATTTGGGAAGAAAGCTTTTCTTCTCGACCGACGGGTGGTGAAACAGAATCGAGTAATAAAATTCGCGCCAGATGATTTCTTTCAAGAACTGAGTCCGGCTGTTCTTTTCTTTTCCGGTCATCTCTTCAAGCCCCAGAAAGGCGATTGCTTGCGACGGGGTGAGACTTCCATTTTTGAAATAGATCGAAAGACCGGAAGTTCCGCGAATCGAAGGAAAGTCTCGATCCTTTCCGTATCGTTCGATGGAGCTCTTGAAACGAGAGAGTGCTTGAACCGCAACCTTGAATCCGGCTTCGGGAATGGGCACCGTTACCTGCTTGCCATTTTCTTTCTGAAAAGCAGCGAAAGCGTCCTGATATGGAAAATCACGTGTCTTTAAGAAATCCTTCCAAGTGAGTTGAAAGCTGTCTTTCAAGCTTCCCCCTTCCAGCTTTCGAAGATAAGCCTGAGCCCCTCTTTGCTCAGCCACTCTTGCCTGAATCGCGGGCTTTGAAAATTCGAAGAACCACTTTCGGGAGTAAGGGGTGAAAATCCGGTAGTACTCTCCGGGCTTCTCGCTCTTCATCACTTCCATGGGTTCAAGAATCAAGTGGTCGCGATGAATGGTGAATTCCACACCCTGACGCTCCAGAAGTGCTGCCACCTTTTCGTCGCGGCCCCGGGCAAAGGGTTCATAGTCCCGACTGAAACTGACAAGTTCGGGTTTTCCGAACTCTCTCTTTTCAAACCAGTGAAAAAGCTTCGGGAAGGCGTCGAGCGGGAGTTCGTTTATCACGAGCAAATCCCCGCCTTGAGCACGCAACTCATCTCGCAAGGCCTCGAGCGTTTTTAAAAAGAATGCAAACCGGTTGTGTGAAAAATCAGGACGACTGAGAAAAGCCTGATCAAAGCAAAAGAGCCCGAGAACTCTTCCCTGATTGCGTCTCAGATTTTCCTGAAGAGCGGCATTTCCAAAAACACGGAGATCGCGTCTGAACCAGTGAATCCCGAAAGAACCACCTGATTTCGTGCTCATCTCAGACTCCTTCGGTCAATGGCATCTTGAAACGCATGAGGACCGTGGTGCCTGAATCAAGAGCACTCACCACTTCAATATTTCCTTCGTGTGCAAGCATGATCTTCTTACAGAGTGCAAGTCCGAGGCCATAGCCCCCGGTTTCCCGGACGCGGGACTTGTCGACCCGGTAGAACGGCTCGAATACAAGATCCTTTTCCTCATCCGGAATTCCGTAACCGTAATCGCGAACTCTCAGATGGATTTCCTTCTGCTGCTCCTCGACTGAAACATGGATCTCCACTGCATTACTCTGGTGATGGGAATACTTGAGGGCGTTTTCGACCACGTTCTTCAACACGGTTTCAATCCGGGCAGGATCTACTTCAAGAGAAAGATTTTCAGGGACGGTCCCGACTTTAATGCCTGGTTTTTCATCCTTGTACTTACCTGCCACTTTTCCAATCAGTGAGGGAAGATGGGTCCGGGACAAGTTGAGCGAGCCACGGGAAGTGTCGAGTCTCGCCGACTCAAGGAGTTCCGAAATCATCGACTCGAGATCCCGTATGTTTTTTCTGATTTCGTCCTTCGAATGTTCGTCGTCGATTTCAACCGCAAGTTTCATCCGGGTAAGCGGAGAGCGGAGCTCGTGACTGACGTCGAGCATGAGCTGTTCCTTCGAACGAAGCATTTCCCGAATCTGGCCAGTCATCTGGTTGAATGAATGGGTCAGGTCAGCGAGTTCTCCCGATCCGGATTCTTTCACCTCATGTTTGAAGTCCCCTTCTTGCACCCGGTGAACCCCTTCGGACAACCACTCAAGTGGTTTCAGTAGCTTCCGAATGAAAAAATAGTTGATGAGGAACGCGAGCATGATCACCGCAATCAGAAGCGGCCCCCACTCCGGACGTTCATCAAAGAAATTACCGTTGTCGTAGGAGAAGAGATAAGTGTAGTTGTCGCGCTTGATCCGGATATAGAGACGTCCATCAAAAGTGGAAATTCCGCCCGCCGGGGTCACCACACAATGATGCGCCTTCTTATCCAGAACATCCGTCCCGGGCATCCGCTGGGATTCGTAGAGGTAACCGCTTCCCTCAACTCGAATTGCAATCGGAATCCGCTTCGCGAGCGATTCTGCTTTTGCCGGGTCCGGAGGCGTCCCTACTTCATTAGCCAGATACTTTCCGTATTCGATGCGGTTCATGTTCCGCACCATCCAGATCTTGTCGTGGATATTGGAATAGTGATCGATCATTCCAAAAACGAGTCCAACGACGATGACCGCAGTACCGACAAAGACGAGAGAGAGCTTGAAGAAGATCGAACTTTTGACTTTTTTCAAAGACGGGGTTTTATTCATGAGTCACCTCGCCTACAAAACGGTAACCGCTTCCCCAGACTGTTTTCAGAAAACGGGGATGCTTCGGGTCTTCTTTTAATTTGTGACGGAGACGACTCACGAGCACGTCAATGGTGCGATCGATATTGTCCCACTCGACTCCTCTGAGCTGTTCGAGAATTTTTTCGCGGGAAAGAGTGTGTCCCCGGTTCTTCATGAGGAGGCAAAGGATTTCAAATTCAGTGGTGGTGAGATCGAGCGCTTCATCGCCGAGCTTCGCCTCAGCCTTGTTCAGGTCGACAACAAGCTCACCTGATTTCAGAAATGAAGTCTCAGACTTCGCAGCCGTCGGAGCTTCGGTTCGACGAAGGACGGATTGAATGCGGGCGACTAGCTCACGGGGCTCGTAAGGTTTTGGCATGTAATCATCGGCACCGATCTCAAGCCCGACAATCCGGTCACTCAAGTCTCCGCGCGCGGTCAGCATGATGATCGGGATGGTGGCGTCCCTTCTGATCTCCTTGCAGACTTCAAACCCGTTTTTACCGGGGAGCATGACGTCCAGGACGATGAGGTCCGGAGTTTGCTCCTTGATGAGCTCAAGACCCCGCTGGGGATGACAGGCGGAAATCACATCGAACCCGAACTTGTTCAGGTATCGCGTGAGCAAGCCATTTGCTTCCTGATCATCATCAATAATGAGGATCTTCCGGCCCAACATGCATCCATCCCTTCTTTAAATGAAACTGTATCATCAAATCCGGAAACTGCCAGAAAAACGCTCGTTTACAATTGTTTACAATTTATTACAGAACTGCAAAAGACCTGGACGGGGAAGTTCATTAGTGTGAAAACATAGAATTTCAAAACATCAAAACCACGGTTTGAAACGGGTGCCCCATGTGGATTGTATTTCTCGCCTTACGTAGACCTTATACCATCGCGGTCAGCATCATCGTTCTCTTCCTTGCGGGCTTTCTCTGCATCAAGAGCATGGCAGTCGACATCTTTCCTGCGATCAACATTCCGGTTGTCGGGATCGTGTGGAATTATCCCGGTCTTTCTGCGATCGACATGGAACGACGGGTGAACATTCTGACCGAGCGGGCGATTTCAACCAGCGTGGGCGGTGTGAAAAACATTGAATCGAATGCCATTCCCGGTGTCGGTCTTCTTCGCGTCTATTTCGAAGATGGAGAAGACATCGGTGAAGCCATTGCCCAGATCAGCGCCACTTGTGCGCTCGTTCTCCGCTCCATGCCTCCGGGCATGACCAATCCGACCATCATCAAATTCAATGCGTCTTCCGTTCCGGTCGTTCAGATGACTCTCTTCAGCGACACCCTTCCTGAGGAACAGCTCTTCGACTACGCCATCAACTTTCTCCGGGTGAAACTCTTCACCATTCCCGGACTTTCGATCCCGGCACCTTACGGCGGGAAACAAAGACAGATCAACGTCGACATCAATCCTCAGGCGCTCGAAGCCAAGGGACTCTCTCCCCAGGATGTCGTGACCGCCCTCACCACTTCGAACATCATTCTTCCTGCCGGTTCAGCCCGGATCGGAAACTACGAGTACAACGTCATGTTGAACTCAAGCCCGGACACCGTCCGGGAGTTTGACAAGATTCCAATCAAAGTCGTGAACGGAGCGCCTCTGACTCTCGGAAACGTCGCCAAAATCGGAGACGGATTTGCCGATCAGACCAATATCGTCCGCGTGAACGGAAGACGGTCTTCTTATCTCAACATCTTGAAAAAAGCGGATGCGTCCACCCTTGACGTCATCAACGCGGTTAAAAAAGCCATTCCCGACCTCAAGGTCCTCGCTCCAAAAGGATTCGGAATGCGCCTCGACTTCGACCAGTCGACCTTCGTTGAGGCCGCAATCAGCGGAGTTCTTCGCGAGGCCATGGTCTCGGGAACACTCGTTGCCCTCATGATTCTCTTCTTCCTCGGAAGCTGGAGAAGCGTGATCATTGTTTGTACGTCGATTCCGGCTGCAATCTGCACCGCCATCATTGCTCTCAAACTCACGGGCAATACGATCAACATCATGACTCTGGGCGGACTGTCTCTTGCGATCGGAATGCTCGTCGACGATGCGACCGTGGAGGTGGAGAACATTCACCGGAACAGGTCACTCGGAAAACCACTGACGGTCGCGATCCTGGACGGAGCTCGGGAAATTGCCTTCCCGGCGATCATGGCAACTCTCGCGATTTGCATCGTGTTCTTCCCGGTCGTTCTCCTGACCGGTCCGGCGCGCTTCCTCTTCATCCCGATGGCCCTCTCGGTGGTCGTTTCGATGATGGCGTCCTACGTTCTGTCGAGAACACTCGTTCCACTTCTTTCCCGCATCATGCTCGTGAATGAGCCGGTCCATGGCGCAAATGAACACAGTGCCCACCATCCGGAAAAGAAATCCTTTTTCGCGAAGTTTGAAAGCATTTTTGAAGCGTTCCAAACCCGGTACACGAACGTCTTGAAACTCTGCCTCCAAAACCGCCAGTTCATCCTCTGGTCGGCCCTTGGATTCGTCGCGATTACGATGATCATCCCGTTTGCGATCGGCACGGACTTCTTCCCCGCGACCGACACGGGTCTCATGAAACTCCATTACCGCGCTCCTGCCGGAACCCGGATTGAAGAGACCGAACGACAAGTGGAAAAAGTGGAAAAGATCATCCGCGGAATCATTCCAAAAGAAGAACTGACCACCATCAACTCGATGATCGGAGTCCCGTTGTTCTTCAACCTGGCCTTCGTTCCCACCGACAACGTCGGGGGAATGGACGCAGAGATCTCCATTGCTCTGAATGAAGATCACGAGCCGAGCGTCAAATACATGAAGGCGATCCGGAAAGCGGTCGAACTCGAGTTTCCAGCTTCCTACGCTTACTTCCAGCCAGCGGACATTGTGAACCAGGTTTTGAACTTCGGCTTGAGCGCTCCGATCGACGTTCAGTTCGAGTATCCGGACATCACGCAGTCTTATACGCTTGCGGAACAACTGATGAAGAAGATGAAGGCGATTCCAGGAATCGAAGACGTCGCGCTGAAGCAGGTTTTCAACTATCCGAGCCTTAAACTGAAAGTAGACCGCGTAAAAGCAGCCCAGCTCGGGATCAAGCAGAACGACATCGCCAGCTCCATGCTGATCTCGCTCTCCTCAAGCTCCCTCGTCGCTCCTTCCTACTATCTGAACCCTCAGAATGGCGTAAACTACATCGTCGTCGTGAAGACCCCGATGGAAAAACTGGCGCGAGTGGAAGACATCCTGAACACACCGATCACCAAATCTTCAGACGTCCTGATCAGCTCTCTGACCTCAGGTCAGGGAAGTTACGCCTACGCGCAAGGGTCCACGACCCAGCGTCTCGGCAACATGAGTGACCTCATCCCTCAAAACACCATCAACTCCATCAGCCACTCCGCCGTCCAGCGGGTGGTGAACGTGACCGCGAACACCGAAGGTCGGGACTTGGGAAGTGTCACCTCCGATATTCAAAAGGCGATCGACTCTCTCGGAACCTTGAAACCCGGAATGAAGATTACGATTCGCGGACAAGGCCAGGTCATGAAGAACGCGTTCAAGGAACTCGGGCTTGGACTCGTGATCTCGATCATCCTTGTTTATCTTCTCATGGTCGTCCTGTTCCAATCCTGGCTTGATCCGTTCATCGTCATGGTTGCAGTTCCGGGCGCCCTTTGCGGGATCCTGTGGATGCTCTATCTCACCGGAACCACGATCAACGTCGAATCCTTCATGGGAGCAATCATGGCAGTCGGGATCGCGGCTTCAAACTCGATCCTGCTCGTGAGTTTCGCAAACGAGGTTCGAACCACGAAAGGCCTGAATCCGCTCGATGCGGCTCTCGAAGCCGGAAAAACACGATTAAGACCCGTGGTCATGACAGCACTTGCAATGGTGATCGGGATGCTTCCCGCAGCCCTTGCACTCGGTGAAGGTGGCGAACAAAACGCGCCTCTCGGCCGGGCCGTAATCGGAGGACTTATCTGTGCAACCGTGGTAACTTTGCTGGTGGTGCCGGTGGTCTACTCTTTACTCAGGATTAAACTCCCTACTCAGGAATTACTGGATCAAAAACTCCGCGAAGAAAGCGAAGGCAGATATCAATGAAAAAGGTCATCAAGGACTATTTGGAAAAAACCTGGAACGCGATCGCCACTTCGCTGAAAACCGCCATTGCTGAAGCCCCACCGGAAGTCAGACGAGCATCGAAGAAGTTTCTTCTCGGCGCACTCGGCATACTCGTTGTCCTGATCCTCGTAAAATGGGGCCGCGTGAAATACGAAGAACGCGTGAGAGCAGCGGAAATCGCAGCGGGCCCGCAGGTCAAAACTGCAAAAATCGTCACTTCACCGGGCGAGCACACCATCAATCTGATCGGTGAAACCCGTCCGTGGCAGGAAGCGACCCTCTATGCAAAAGTGAGCGGCTATCTGAAAGCGGTGAAAGTCGACAAGGGCGATCACGTGAAATCAGGACAAGTCCTTGCCGTCATCGAATCTCCTGAAACCGATCAGGGGTACGCCGGTGCAGTTGCAGAAAATAAAAACAAACAGGCGATTTCGGCACGGATGAACACCTTGCTTGCCAAACATCTTGTCTCCCAGCAGGAAGCAGACCAGGCTCAAGCCGATGCGGATGTTTCTGCGGCTCGTTTTCACACGGAAGAAACCCTGAAAAGCTACGAGACTCTGCGCGCTCCATTCACCGGAACCGTGACTGCTCGTTACGCGGATCCCGGCGCACTTGTTCAGAACGCGATGAATTCACAAGCAAGTTCACTCCCCGTGGTCACCGTATCCACCATCGACCGCTTACGGGTTGATGTGTTTGTCGATCAGCACGACGCACTCTACGTTGAAAAAGACGAAGCGGTTGAAATCACCCTCACCGACCGCCCGGATCTGAAGATTCAGGGAACCGTGAGCCGTGTTTCAGGCGAACTCGATCCACGGACTAAAATGCTTCTGACCGAGATTGATCTCAAGAATGACGATCACCGGCTCGTTGCCGGAAGCTTCGTTCAGGTTGCCCTTCACATCAAATCGCCTCCTTATGTTGAAGCTCCGGTGGAATCACTGGTGATGAGAAATGAAAAACCGTTTTTGACTGTGGTCGCAAAAGACAACACCATCACCTTCAAGCCGGTTGAAATCGCGAACAACGATGGAAAAATGCTCTGGATCAGCGGCGGAATTCAAGCCGGTGAACTGGTCGCCCTCTCCATCATGGACACCGTTCCTGAAGGTGGAAAGGTTCGCCCGGTTGTAGAAGAAACTCCTGTGGCGGGAGGAAAGAAGTAATGAAAGCGTTTCAGGGAGTTTTCCTCCTTTTCGTCGCTTTTGGTCTTTACGCTCAGGCTGAAACCAAACTGCCTTCGGCGAATGCCACTCCGGGGCCGAGACCGTCGACGACACCGGAAGCTCCGGCGACTCCGAGCCCGACTCCGGATTCAAAACCAAGTCCGACTCCTACTCCGGCACTCGCGCCTGAAGCTGCAGCGGGAGTCACGCCGACTCCAGTTCCAACTTCAACGCCAACACCCACTCCGGTGCCAGGTCCGGTTTTAAAAACAACTGAACTTCTCATTGCTCCGACTCCGGAACCGAAGCCCGCACCGAATGAAGGTCCGGAACTCAGCCTTGACCGGGCTGGAGCCCAGACGCTCACTCTTGAACAAAGCGTGCAGTACGCGATCGTACATGCAAGTGATGTCATGAAAGCGGAAAACGACGTGCATGCTTTTGGAGCGCGTCTCCTTCAAGCTTATGGACAGTTTCTTCCCAATCTGATTGGAACTGCGAACTACGGTTATCAGACTGGAAGAATCTACTCGACAGCTGCCACACCGATTCTCACTTCCGGAACCGGCACTAACGCCGCATTCGCTCTCGTCGCTGACTTCAATATCTTCAACGGACTTTCCGATTTTGCGAACCTGAAGTCCTCCATCCTGAAAAAGGAAGCTTCCGATCTGACCGTCACTCGCGCAAAACAACAGATCGCGCTTGATGTAGCCCAGTCTTATCTTCAAGTCATTCTTGATTACAAACTGGTCTCGATTGCGAAGAAAAACCTTCAAGCCTCTCAGGAACGGGAACGCCTGCTTAAGGAACAAACGGATGTCGGCGCAAAAAACCTCTCCGACCTTTTCCGTCAACAGGCTCAAACGAGTCAGGATCAGTTCAACCTGCTCACTGCTCAGAACCGGACTCGATTCGATCAAATCACTCTTCTCCGCAAACTCCGGGTCGATATCGATCAGAACTACCACTTCATCGAACCGCCGCTGATTGACGAAAAAACCAGGAACTCGATTCCTGATGAAGAAACCCTGGTCAAACAAGGGATCGCTGAGCGCGTGGATCTGAAAGCATTTAACGAGGTTGCGAATGCAAATGACTGGGAAGTCCGCTCAGCTGCGAGCACCTACTTTCCAAAAATTGATCTACTTGGAAGCCTCGCTTCCGGTGCGCACTATCTTCAGAATCAGACCGTGAATGGAACCGATGTTCTTACCGCGTCCCAGAACACGCTGGTTTATCAGTTACCCAGACAGATTGAATGGACCGTGGGTGTAAGCCTCACGTGGTCGATCTTCGACCGCTTCCTGACCAACCAGAACGTCCAACGCGCACGCGCAGTGGCAAATGACTCCGAGATCGACGCCGGGGACCGGAAGTTACAGGTTCAAGGGGAAGTTCGTGAGGCTTATGGAAACTACCTGACCGCCCTCCAGCAACTCGCCGCTTCAAAGAAAGGCTTCGAAGCCGCTCAAAAGGCATACGAGGTCATGGATGGTCGCTACAGTGTGGGAGCTGCAAGCTTTCTCGACCTGATTACAGCACAGAGCGTCCTTGTTCAGGCCGAGTCCACGAACGCGCAGGCACTGGTGAATTACCAGCTTCAGGATCAGAGTCTCGCTTTTGCAGTCGGAAACTTGAAAATCTAGTACGATGGGGGCAAGGAGCGCCCATGGATTCGTCCTTCAAGGAACAGTTTTACCAGCTACTGCACGCCCGTCGTTCAATCCGGAAATACAAATCGACTCCGGTTCCAAAAGAACTGGTCGAAAAGATTCTCGCAGCCGGAATGGAAGCCCCCTCCGGAAAGAACCGCCAGAACTGGCGCTTCTACGTGCTGACCGGAGAAAAGCGGGATCAATATCTCACGCTCTCCCAGAAATCCTGGCTTGGCCTCAAGGACATTCTTGAAAAGCGGCTGAAGCCCTCTCTTTATCAATTCACCGAACGCTTCTTCTATACACTGGGCGAAGCACCGGTGGTGATCCTCTGTTACTCCTACAACGATTTGGAAGAACGTTATCTCACGAGCATCGGTTCGGTTTACATGGCGGTTGAAAACATGAACATGGCTGCATTTGCCGAAGGCCTCGGTTGCTGCACGATGGGTGCGCCGCTGGAGATCCGTGAAGAAGTAGACCAGTTTTTAGGCGTGACTGAACTGCCGGAATACAAATCCGGACATCTCGAACTGCTTTGTGGATTCTGTTTAGGTTACCCGGATCATGAGCCGCCGAAAGCTAAAAGACAGCTTGAAGAACGCGTTCACTGGTTGTGAAACACGAGTAGTGCGGCAAGGCCGACATAGAGAAGAGCGGCAAACCGGTGAATCCATTTGACGGGAATGATTTTGGTGACCTTCTCGCCAAAGAACACGGCAAGACCGTCTGAAAACATCATGCCTGCGGTGGTCCCGAGAGTCACGAGTGGAAGATTGTTGAATCTCGCAGCGAGAGCGATGGTGGAGAGCTGGGTCTTGTCTCCCATTTCAGCGAGGAAAAAAGAAATCACGGTGGTGAGGTAAGGACCGAAACGATTCGAGTGTCCGTCATCATCCTCTTTGTCCGGAACGAGAATCCAGACAGCAAACGCGATGAAGATCAGGGCCAGAATGTAGTGAAGCGTCTGGGTGGGAATCAGAGTGGAGAGATAAGACCCGACACTTGCCGCGAGCAAATGATTCAGAACCGTGGCAGTAAAAATGCCGGCCATGATGGTCCATGGCTTCCGGTAGCGACTGGCCAGAATAAAGGCCAGAAGCTGGGTCTTATCTCCCATCTCCGTTAAAGCGACTAAAACAAAGGACTGAAAGAAAATATGCATTAAAAATGCTTATTTTTTATCTGCGGGAGCTGCTTCTTTTTGCTCGGCAGCATGTTCGTGCTCGCCTTTGTGCTTCATTTCGCAGTGCTTGCACTTTTTCTTGTCACCTTTGTTGTGGTGTTTGCAATCGCAGTCTTTTTCAGCTTTTGCTTCACCCTTTGGTGCAGCAACGTCACCTTTGATTGCAGGTGCTTTTTGATTCAAAAGTGCTTTTTCGTGAGTATCTTTTGGAGTGCCTGCCGCGTTCACAGCGTCTTCAGCGCGAGCGATCGGTGAGAATTGAAGTGCGAATACGAGAGTACTTAAAACGAGAGTCTTGTTCATAAAATTTCTCCTTGAGCTTCAATTCTAGCACAACCGTTAAAAATAAAAGGGAAAAATTGACGTTTTACCGGTTCAAAAAAGGTCACTTCATGGAAGAGCTCGTCAACGATCGTAGATGCAGAAAAATTCGGCCCGCTTCCAGGCCTCCATCTTCTCGTCTTCCGTCTTGAACGAGCCCCTGGGAGCGGTGCTCTGATTGAAAGAGCGGGATTCAAGACGGCTTTCCGGAACGCCAAGCGAAACGAGGTATTCCTTCGACACTTCCGTCCGGGCGAGCGCAAGCGTCTCGTTCCGTTCCGGGTTTCCTCTCGGATTTGCGTGCCCTTGAATCTGAATGATCCGGATCCGGGGAGCTTTGGATTCATCCATCACCCGCTTTGCAAATTCACGAATCTGATCTTTTGACTGATCGCTCAGCAGGGAGCTGCTTTTTTGAAAGACAATGCTCGAGAGCGGGCAAAATTCGTTTGAAGGCGGATTCGGGGTTGGAGCCGCCGTGATCAATACCGGTGCCACTTTTGGTGCCGCAAGCGGCGAATACTTCACTTGAAGCAGCATCCGAAAGTCATTCGACATGTCTTCCTTGAAATGACCGGTTCCTGCTCCAGCAAGGAAGGTCCAGTCACGACTCGCGCGGAAACGAGGGCCTGCAAAAACTTCAGTAAGATTCTGAGCATCCTGGGAACTGAGTGCCAGTGCCCCCGTAAATTCCCCTACCACCCCGAAAAAATCGGTGAAGCGGTAAAGAAGTCCAAGTGAGTATGGCAACTGATCACGCCAGTCGATCTGACTGAAAGCAGTGGCATTGGATGCATGTCGGTAACCGAAGTTTCCTGTGGTCGTGAGTTTCCCCCACTCTTTTTGCGCCGAGACGCTGACGCCTGAACCAAAGCTTCCATTGGAAGTGAAATTTTTGGTACTGCCAGTGGCTAGAATCAGTTCCGGAATCACCGCGAGAGTGAATGAGTGATGGTCATCGCCCGGTGGAATCAAGAGCCATTTGGCGAGGATGCGGGAATCGGAGAGCTGAGTCGTGCCGGATCCGCCTTCCAGTCTTGAAACAGAATCATCGTAAGCGACATGACTGAATCCGATCTCCCCGAAAAGCCCAAAGCGGGAATTGAACTGATAACCGCCTGCGAGATTGAAGGTCGTGAACGAATCCACCACTGTTCCGGTCCGATGCCCGTCGGCACCCACCGTGACTAGCGGATTTGAAATAAAATCGACGTTCAACTCAAGAAAAATGCGACGGTAAGCTTCGCTCACGGGAGAAAGCATCGGAGATTCCACGGTGAAATACCCCGTATTCATGGCAGGGTAAATCTGATGAAGATTAACTCCATTGTCAGCGAATGCCGCTGCACCCAGAAGTCCCAATCCCGAAACTGCTGCCGCGATCGTCGTTTTACGCTTCATTGATCAGTCCCTAATTCGACGGACGGCCATCGATCCTTGCAGTCGCGGTGTTACTGAAACTGCTTCCAATGTTATAACGGCTTTCGATCTCAATCGCCTCGGAGCAGAATGGATGCCACCAAGTGATGATCGAGCATACCGAATGATCAACGGAGCCACTGCAGCCCTCAAGACCGACGGACATCATCAATGCCTTCTGGCTCTGATTGAGTGGAGCGCCTGGAACGCCTCCCACATCAACACAGTGAACCGACGAAGTCTGTTCGCAATATTGAAGATCCATGAATCCGGAAGCCAGACTCGAAGAACCGGTCACGGTCGAATCAATTTTTACGTTTGCAGGATGGGATTGATCAACCACCAGAGTCACTACAAGTCCTGAAACCGGTGTCGGAGTCGGGCTGACTGGAGTCGGTGTCGGTCCGACGGGTGTCGGTGTGGGCGTGACTGGATTCGGAGTAGCTGACGGTTCAGGCGACGGAGTCGGCGTGATCGCTGTAATGGGATCGGTCTCTACACCACCCGTTTTTTCGACAACCACGGGATTGGTGTATTTCCCGCAAGCCGATGCTCCGACCACGAGTGCACACAACGCAAGATGACGGATGTTCATTAAAAAAGAGTATCAGGTTCCAACCGGGGTTCCAGCCGAAACTTTCGCACGGATCTTCTCAATGAACTGATTCAACTGCCATTCCAGTTCATCGAGATGGGCGTGATCCGTCTCCAGGAAATGCTCCTTGAGCAACTTCTGTTCGATTTCAGAAGCAAGCTCGAAGATCCATTTTGCAGAGATATTACCCGCAGTTCCCTTCAAACCATGCGTGATCTGAATCGCATCGCTGAAGCGTTTTTCACGAACAGCCTTGCGAATGTCTTCGACCACACGAGCATATTGTTCAGTGAAAGTGACCAGCACCTTTTCAAAGAGAGCTTCATTCCCCCCCAGGCGATGAATCGCTTCATCCGGGAAGAATCCTGGAAAAGCTTCCCAGGACTTTTTTTCCATCGAATGGAACTTCAACCACTTCATCGTCACATCGATCAACCACTTTGGATCAATGGGTTTGGTGACGAAATCATTCATTCCCACTTCCTGGCATCGTTGAAGATCTTCAGGCATGGCATTTGCCGTCATCGCAATGATCGGAAGCTTTTCAAGGCCGGGTATCGTGCGGATCTTCCGGGTCGCAAGGTAGCCATCCATCACCGGCATCTGCACGTCCATCAGAGCTAACTGGATCCCGAGCGTCCGATCCTGGAGCATCTCCACTGCCTCGGCTCCGTTCTGGGCCGTGAGCACGGTAAAGCCTGCAGCAGCGAGCATCTCTTTTGCAACGAGGCGGTTGATCTCGTGATCATCGGCGACAAGCACCACTCCACCCTTCTCGGAACGCTCGATGGTTTCATCCTTCGAGCGAATGAGCTTGGATTCGGAGGCAGCTGCAACCTTGAAATCAAGCTGGAAGGAGAACTGACTTCCGCGATTGGTTTCACTCGTTACCTGAATCTGGCCGCCCATGAGCTCCACGAGCTGCTTGCAGATCATGAGGCCCAGCCCCGTTCCACCGTACTTCCGGGTGGTGGATCCATCGGCCTGACTGAAAGGCTTGAAGAGGGTTTTAATCTGGTCAAAGGAGATTCCAATCCCCGTGTCTTCGACTGAGAAGAAAAGAGCGGCTCTTTCCGGAGTCGCACCCGTCACCTGAATTGCGAGACGAACTCGCCCGGTTTCGGTGAACTTGATCGCATTGGTTCCAAGATTGATCAGAACCTGGCCCAAACGAAGTGGATCCCCGCGAAGATAGCGCGGACAACCCGGCGAGAGATCAATGCTGAATTGAAGTTGTTTTTCATCTGCACGGGACGAAAGCATGCTGTCGACATAGGAAAGCACTTCCTGGAGATCGAACTCGGTGTCTTCAAGCGAGAGTTTCCCCATCTCACTCTTGGAGAAGTCCAGAAGATCATCCACGATGCGCGCAAGGTTTGCGGCCGCGAGCTTGATCTTCTTCATGTAATCGTGATTCACCTCGATCGACTGGGAACGGAGGGCAAGATAACTGAGCCCGCTGATCACGTTCATCGGTGTACGGATCTCGTGACTGACGTTCGCAAGGAACTGACTTTTCGCCTGAGTTGCGAGTCTCAAACTCTCCTCCAGATGCTTGCGGTCGGTGATGTCCTGAACGATCCCGAAAACCCAGAGAAGACGGCCTTGATTGCTCGTCTCGTTCTCCACCTGGCTCATGATGTGACGGACTTCGCCGTTCGGAAGAACAATCCGGTGATCGAGCGACACGCTCTTTCTTCCGCTGGCCGAAATCACTTCCTCGAGGACATGGCGAACCAGATCCCGGTCATCGGGATGAACCCGTTCAATCAAGGTTTCGTAGGTGAATTGTCCGCCCTCGGGATCAACACCGAAAATGGAATACACTTCGCCGGTCCAGGTCGTGACGTTCCGGAACGGATCCCATTCCCATGCGCCAACCTTCGCAATCCGGCCCATTTTTGAAAGATTCGCTTCACTTAAGCGGAGCGCATTCTCCGCGTGAATCCGGTCGGTCACATCCCGGAAGATCACTTCGATCACGGGCTCCTGGGTCTCGCTCGAGAAGATGATCTGGGCGTTTTCCTCCGCAGTCATCGGCGTCCCATCCTTCTTCTTGAACGTCACCCGGTAAAAGCCCTTCCCCTTTTCAAGGAGGTCGGAACGAACGCGTTTTCTTTCGTCGCTACTAAGCCAGAGAACATCCGCCGTATTCTCACCAATGAGTTCCGCAGCGGAATCGTAACCCAGCATCGCAACTGCAGCCGGGTTCATCTTCAGAATCGTTCCATCACGGGAAACGCTCAGATACCCTTCCTGCATGGTTTCAAAAAGGGAGCGAAGCGCCCGTTCCTTCGTGACACTTTGTTTGTGCATGGATTGAACGAGTAGTGCCACGACGAAGGCGATCACGACCGCGAGCGCTGCAAACAACAAGAGTGCGGTCTGAGTGACATTTGCCATCTCCTCGTTTGCATTGCTTTTAGCCATGATAACGAGTGAAGTACCCGGAATGTGTTTGAGATAACCCAGAACATGAACGCCTTTGAAGTCCTTACCGTCCAGTTTTCCATCCTGACCGGTTTTGAGAAGAATCCCTCCTGCAATGGAATCATTCATCGGGAAAATGACTTGAAACGGCCCCTCTCCCTCAATCGGAAGTGCATTCAACACCACCGCTTCATTTCCTTTTTTGAAAATCAGAAGATTTTCAAGGCTGTGAGTCGGACTTTTCCAGTCATTCAGGATTGCACTGACAAAAGAATCCCCCCGGATCCGGAAAACCACTGCACCCACGACTTCGGCTCCGGCTTCGCCTTTTAAATGGATCGGCGAGGCGAGATCAAAACGAAGTCTCCCGGTTCCGATGGGCTCCTCCTCGTAAGGCTCCGACATTTCCATGCGGCCTGTGGAGAGAACTTTGGTGATCAGAGACTCCCGACCGTTTGCCTGGGAACGTTCACTCGTGCCAAGAATCCATTTTCCATTCCGGTCATACAGTTCGATATTGCGGTAGGAATAGGCAGTCTCCATTGACTTCAATTCATCGCGGATCTGTCTTTTCAGTGTATCGGGAATGGCACTTCCCGACTTTAAATAAGACGAAGCTGCTTTGATTTCAGCCCCCTGGGTTGCAACACTCGCATCGCCGTCCCGTTCGGCGACCCAGCTTAAATATTCATTCGTCTTGATGTCGACCAGACCATGCAGGCGTCCGTCCGAGAATTCATGCGCGATTCCGGAAACGCGGTTGTAGATGAAGTAACCAATCAACATCAGGCCAGCGAGGAGAAGCATGACCAGATTCACGCTGATTCCGGTCCGTCCCCGCTTGCTTGTCAGATAATGTTTCATCCGTAAAAAGTAACTCAACTATCAGTCGTTTTGTTAAGAAAAGTGAGCCCACGCCGGTGATTCCATCGAGACGGTTCTATTTTTCAAACATTCGCAGGGACTCTTTCCAGAGTCGTTCTGCGTTTTCCGGATCGAGTGAATAAGGCGCAAGCGCATTCATCAGTTTTCCGGTTTCCTGAGGACGATGGTCTACCGGTTCAGCCTCGTTGCAGTCGCTGAAATAGCGTCCGCCCACTCCTTCGAGTTCAGGCGAAGTTGCCACAAACAGAGTCGTTGCTGCTCCTTGAGCGACCGTCTTGTGAAACTCAGGAGGCGACTTGAGCCCTCCGCCCACATGTCGCTGCAGATTCGTCTTGATTGCACCGGGATTGAGCGAGTTTGCCGTGATCCCTTCTTTTGCCCAGCGATTCGTGGCCGCAACTGAAAACAAATTCACCGCACTCTTCGACTGAGCATAAGCAAGAAGTGGATCGTAAGGGCGATAACGGAAATGAATGTCGTCGAATACGACAGGTGAATAAACATGCGCAGTCGAACTTACACAGACGATTCGGGCATTCCCCGCTTGAGCCAGAGGCTTTTGAAGACAAAGGGCAAGTGCGAAGTGCCCAAGATGATTGGTGGCAAACTGAAGCTCGAAACCATCTTTGGTTCTCTGTTCAGGGGTGGCCATGATGCCTGCATTGTTGATGAGAAGGTGAAGCGGCCCCTTCCACAGACGGACAAAAGCACCAATCGAAGCCTTGCTCGAGAGATCGAGTTCCAGAACCTGAATCTTTTTGTTTCGGGTCGACCGGGTGATCTCACTTGCCACTCTCGCACCCGCAGCCTTGTCTCTCACAGCAAGCGTGACTTCAGCCCCCAGAAGTGCCAGAACCCTCGCGGTTTCCAATCCGATCCCGGAAGCGCCTCCGGTCACGATTGCGCGCTTCCCCGAAAGATCGACGCCCAAACTCACTTCTTCGGCGGTATTCATGAAACCAAACGAACTTTTAATCTTAGCTGTCATATTCAAGCCCCATTCTCCTTTGTTCCAGCTGCCATTAGAAGAAGATTACGGCTCGCCGCCATGGGTCATCTGTTTTTCTTTTGGAAACTCTCGTCATGGCCGGATACAATTGACTCATGAAGACACTCATCCTTTTGTCCGCTCTGGTTTCCATTCACGCGTTTGCAGCAGAAGAAGAATCCACAGGTCCGGCACCGACCTGCACGATCACCGCACAGACCGAGTACTTTATCAGCGGAAAGGATCTTTCTTCCGGCGAGCCCTACTACACGCTGAACGATAAGAAACTTGAACACGCCTGCCAGGACGTCATGAAAGAATTCGTGAAAAACCAGGCAAACAAAGGTTCCATCGATTCCAAAAAAGCGACTCAGGCCCTTCAAGTCTCCATGGGAAAAGCTTTCGAGCTCGTGGACGGTTATATCTTTTACACTGGATGCAAATCTCATGAATGCGGAAACAAGACCTTGGTGGTCTTCGATTCAAAAGGAACCAACGGCGTTCTTCTTTACGTTGAAGGCAAAAGAGTTCGCGAGAGTTCAAGCCTGACTCCGGTTCCGGCAAACATCCAATCCCGGATCACTTCCTGGAAACACTCCATTCAGGCGAAAATGCGCAAGTACTTCCCGGGCTGGACCCTCCAGGACGGTTCCGAAGGTTCTGCGAAATAAGTGTCCCGCACCCTTCTTCTCCTGACTTTTTGCCTGGGTTTCCTCGGGTCGTCTGCTCACGCTTACCTGGATGAAGCCGAGCCCAGTTTCGAGACTTTTTCCGAATATCGTCCGTTCTATTTTCTGCTTGGATCCCAGCACTCGAAGTTCCAAATCAGCTTCAAAGCGAAGATCGTCGAATCAGTCCCGCTTTACTTCGCCTACACGCAGACTTCGTTCTGGAACATCTTTCAAGACTCTTCTCCGTTTTACGATACGACTTACGCGCCTGATCTTTTTTACCGACACTCGTTCTCGGCCCTGAAGTATTTCGATTTCGGTTACTCGCATGAATCAAACGGAAAAGCCGGCGACGACAGTCGGGCGTGGAACCGGATTTTCATCCGTTATGCAGAAACGGACAAACTTCCCGAAAAATCCTTCCTGCACTGGACACTTCAGGCCTGGGTTCCATTCGTGGAAGCAGGCGTGAATGAGACCCTTCCCCGGAATCGCGGGATCATGGAGCTCAATCTTTCATGGTCGAAGTTTCTCGGGCCCTTCTTTGATCAAGATGATTTGATTTTGAGAATCTATCCGGGCGGGAATGCCTATATCAATCCACTCTTGGGTGGACAGGAACTGACCCTGCGACTGAAAAGTGCAAACCGGAAGTTTCTTCCGCTCTTCGTGTTTCAGTTCTTTCATGGATACGGAGAAGACCTGCTCGACTCGGGAACAGACGTCACTGTCGTTCGGGCCGGGATTGGTTTCTAACCAAAAGCGGACTCAACCTGGGTCTCTGATCCTTCAAAACGGAACGCTTCTCCGATTCCCCGCGCGTCCCAATACAGGCCGACTTTCGTTGAGTCCATCGACTTTGACTTTGCGAGACTCATGAGCGGGCTTCGTGCATCAAGGCCAAAGACCAGGATTTTTCCAAAGTGACACTTTGCGATTCCCATCGCTCCCCGGTAAAGAGCATCCCACATTTCGGGATCTTCCTTTTCCAGACAGAAAAACACTGTGCTCATCACGGAGAAGGCTTCACCTGGAGCCGGAAGCTTGGGAAGCGAGACCAATGGCGCAACTAGATTCCACAGAGGGCGAAGCACTTTGTACACCGGTGGAAGATCGAGCACGACGGATTTTCTAAGTTTGGACTGATCCCAGACTCCGGTGAATCCGAGAAGCCTTCCGTCGCTGTTTCTCAGAAGACAGAAATCCGCAATTGAAACGCCGGGAGTGGTCTTCATCCAGTTTTTCCATTCATCCAACGAAAGGCGACGTCCGAGTGAACGCGTGGACTGATGCTTCAACCAGAATTCATGCATTTCCTTCAAGTCTGACTCACGCGCAAACTCAACCCGATAACGGCCATCCAGAAGCGGTTTGTTTTTCACCGGACACAGGAAGTACTGAAACTGGTGTTCCAGTTTGAAATCAACAATGCCCTTCTTCTGATAATCAGGAAGCTTACGCAAGCGCATGTTCTCATTGTTCATCATGATGGCGGAAAGAAGTGGAATCGGCCTCCCAAACTCGCGTCCCCAGACATCAAGCTGCTCCATCATCTTCCGCATGAGGAGATCCCCGGCTCCGAATCCCCTGAACTTTGGATTCACCTTGAAATCGCTCATGTAGCCCACTTCGTAGTCGTTTCCATGCAGGTAAGTGTGATGCAACGAGACCGAGATCGTCCCAAGGAGATCTCCGCTCTCTGGATCAATCGCGAGCCAGGTTTTCACCTGCTCGCCCAGATGACGGTTCCATTCGAGGTAATTCTGATCCCGGACATAGGCGTAAGGAATCCCGGACGGTGCGGGACACAGAAGCGCTAGCGCGTTTAATGCGTCGGTATCGGAAGACTGCGCTTCCCTGACCTCGATCCGTCTCTTTTCCATCAGGAAGCGACTTGCACCGGAGCTGCAATCGCGCCGTTCCGGACGAAGAACTCAGGATCGATTTGAATATTGAACTTCTTCCGGACATCTTCAATCGGCATGTCCCAGATTTCTTCCCATTTTGCAGAGAAAAGGGACTCGGAATTCCTGCCCATATTGTAACCGTACTGGATTGTTCTCATCAGTTCGTCAATGCGGTGTGGTTCACGGAAGACCACGACAAAGAAACCGATTCCGATCAGAACCGCGGAAAGTGGCACCGGGTGCTGACCAAGGTAGAAAGAGGAAATCCCCATCTCACCAATCGGAATCGCCGGGATATCGCAAACCACGTGAAAAATATCGTGCGTCTGACGGGCCCGCTGACGAACGTAATTGATGTCGTCATCCAGTCTGTCTTCCATCGGGGGATAGAATTCAACATCGAGATTGTAACGACTCATGTGATCCGCGAACACACGCCCCAAAGTCCCCTCAGGAAGACGAGCGAGCGCCGCCATGTCGTACTTCGCTGGAGCAAGGTAACGTTTTTCGATGAGCTCTTTCACCTTTGGATTCGCACGCATGGATTCCAGACAAAGAGTGAAACTCTTGTGATTCCGAATGCTCTTCATCCGGAAGATCGGGGAAAGGTTGTTTGGATTGAACGCGAGGCGGATGATCCCCGCGATCACCGTGATCAGATTCCAGATATTTTTAAGCTTTTTCATTTTGAACTCCTGCTTCGGCGAGAGACTCGCCATTCCATTCGATATCCAGAGTTGAGCACGCAAGCATGCTCAAACCGGTTGAGCGGGACGCGCGCTGTAAATGACTGAGAACCGCGAACTGCTCCAGAAACGGACCCCGATCACTCGCGACCATGAGCGCATCGCGTGCCTTGAAGAACACCCGGATCCATTCTTTCAGTTTTCGATAAGAACGGATTTGCGGAATTCCGTAAATGATCATCGCAAGCGAAGTCGTCATTCCAAGGCGTCCCATTTCAGGCGACAGGGTTGACGTGACGGTTTCAGGTAAAAGGAAAGCACGGGTCAGGCGTTCCGACTCTTCCGAGAAGAGATGAATCCCGCTGGTTCCGCGGGGATTGCACTCGAGCGCATAGGCTCCCCCGCCCTCTGGCAGGATGAAGTCAAATGCGAGCTGTCCTGTAAATTTGGTTTCACGAACGAATTTTTCGACCCATTCATTTAAGATAGGGCGATCAATGGATTCGAAACAGATTCCGGCTCCGGGCCCTGCAGTGAACTCATGCGAGTAATTCACGTGCGCAAGAAGCTTTCCTTCGAGCGCAACCGAGTAAGTGCAAAGCTCTTCACCCTTGATCCGCTCCTGAACAAGCCAGGCTTCGGTCGGTTTCGGGCGGACGTCTTCAAGACGGGTTTCGAAGTCTTTTCTGGTCCAGCTAAAGGCCGTTTTATCTGCAAAACGGGAAAACGCAGGTTTCAGTACAAAGTCCCGGCGTTCCAGTCTCAAATCGCGAAGTGTCTGGAGAAGTTCAGAACGGGAATGAACCACCCTCGTCTCTGGAACCTGAAGGCCCATTTCCCGAGCCAGCTGATTGAAGGCAGCCTTGTCATGCACCTGACGAAGCTTGTCTGAAGTCTCAATCCACACCCGCACGTTTTTTGGAATCGAAGGGGCAACGGCCGCGAGATAGAACGCTTCTTCGGAAACGGGGATCACATGAGTGATGCCCTTTTCTTCGATGATGCGAAGGAGATCTCGTTTGTAATCATGAAATGCGCGATTCGGCGACGCCGTATGAAACGACTCTTTGACCGCATTGGAAGCTGCACAGAGATGGCGTTCCCAGCTATCGACGACATAAACTTCATGACCTAGAGCCTTGAAATAGCGGGCAAGATCGACACCCACTGCTGCTCTACCACCGGTAATCAGAATTTTTGCACTCATCGTCTAGTACTCCAGAATCACTCCACCCACTGAGAATCCAGCAGATGTTCCAAGCAACATTACTTTGCTACCGCGTTTAATTCGTCCAGTCGTGATCGCAGCACGAAGTGCGAGAGGGATCGATACCGAGATCATGTTTCCGTGATCAACGAGAATGTCCATCCAGCGTTCTTCCGGAAGGTCGAGCTTCCGGCGGATCAACTCCATGCCGGTGCGGCTCGCCTGGTGAGGAATCACGAGGTCGATTTCGCTCATCTTCATGTTTGCTTCTGCCAAAAGACGATCGACGAAGGGAGGCAAGGTCTCGAGCGCAAGTCTGACAACCTTTCTTCCTTCCATTTGAAACACAAAGTCACCCGCATGGGCCGGGTCATTGATCTTGCTTGAATGAATCAAGGATCCACCGGCACGAAGGCGGCACTGATCCGCGCCCTCGGCGTAAGTTTCCATCTTGGACGCAATGATGCGGGAACCTTCGCCAGAAACCGAGCGCTCTGCGATCACGGCAACGGCACCGTCTCCGAAGAGGGACATGGTGTGGGTGTCATTGGGATCAAGACTGCAGGATGAGTTTTCAGCGGAGACGAACATCACGCGCTTGTAGCGTCCGGCATCCATCATGTAGGAAATCGTATCGATTCCGGTAACGAAACTGAGACAGGTTGCATTGATGTCAAAAGATGGAATTCCGCTATTCAACTTGCCCATCGCTTTTTGCAAAAGAGCACTCGTGCAGGGAATCACCTGCTGGGGCGCACCACTGGTTGAAACGATAGCATCAAGATCCTCGAAGCGAAGACCGGCACTCTCAAGCGCTTGCATCGCCGCTTTCGCGCCCATGTCGGTTACCCGTTCGGTTTCAACGTTCGCAAAATAACGATTCTCAACGCCTGAGGAAGCAAAACAGCTTCCTTCCTTCAGTCCGAGCCTGCGATCAAGCTCGCTTGATGAAACTTTTTCTTTCGGAAGATACTGACCAGAACCAACGATTTTAAAACGTCTGACTTGCTCGCTCATAATGAGGCCTCCAGAATTCTCCGGAATTTTACACAAAAACACTATAATACTCAAGTAAAGACTCCGGCGGGAAACACATTCAACTATTCTAGTTTAATAAACTCCGGTTTCATTCCAGCTCCTTCTGACCCGTACGTCCGTGACAAGACTGAAAAACAAGCGTAAAATCAGGGGAAACACCCACTTTGTCAGGAAAGCGTCATGGAAAAAGAAACAGCAAGGATCCGGATTTTATTGAATATCAAATGGCTCGTCCTTGTCGCCATGGGTCTGCTCGGAGTCTCAATCAGCCTGTTCTTCTTTTCTTTTCCAAGTAGACAAGCGCCCGCGACTCCGCTGATTCACCTCTCCGCCCCTGAACAAGCGGGCCTTCTGATTCTGATTGGCTTCATTTTCACCCTGTTCTATCTTCTCAACTGGATCACTCGAAGAGCAGTCACGGAATACTGCAAGCAGATGAATGCGCGTGCACTTCATCTCCCGGACGACTTCAAGGAGAATCTCTTTTTCTATTCAATTCAACTGGATTTGCAACTGAGGGACCCACGGACAAGCGAAGACGAGTCTCTTCTCCAGTTTCTAAACCGGGAAGTCACGATCAAGGGCCGGAAAAAACCGGAACGGAACTGAACGAATCAGGATTCGGAATCGTCTTCTTCTGGAAACTCATCGATCATTTCTTCCCGGATCGCCTGGAGTTCGCGAAGTCGTTTTCTCAAACGAACATGGATTCCAAGGGATTGAAGAATGGGAAGCAGACGTTCAGCGAGTTGTTCTTCCTTCACGATCAGGAACTGGGGAATCCGCTTCTGCTTTTCGATTGATCCGATGAGGGCTTCGGCAACTTCCTGGTCCGCGTTTGCATGCGCTTCCAAAGTCACGAGACCGAGAAGCCCCATTCCTCTTTCAGCCACACCGGCACATTGAACAAAAACTTCCTGATTTCCCTGAAAACGGGTAGCCGGAAGGTAAAAGGGAGCCGCTTCCCACGCGCCTTCCTGAAGAAGGCCCGCAGCCTGAATGCGACCGATGCGACCCTTTTGAAGTTCGATCGGTTCGGACTTGTGAAATTGTTCTTCGGGAAACTCACGCACTTCAGAGCGCCAGGTCTTGGCGACTTTCCAGAGGTGGTAACAGTAATCTTCCGTCTCGCCTAAAATCGGGAGTTTCTCCTGATCGAGCTGACCCACGAGATACTGAATGGCATCGAGCACCTCAAACATCATCTGTTTTTCATCAAGACGAAGCGGTTCTGCAGGCAGCCCTGGACGGCAGGAGAGATAGGATTCGACGTGATCTTCCACAATGTCGACCCGGATGGCGTCAGTGGTTGCGAAATCGAGACCGAATTCCGGGATCCAGTCACCGGAGCGGTATTGAAGGTAACGTTCTGCGGAGCTGGGTCCGCGAAGGATCATGAGTTTGAAATCGGCTTCAGAGTCTTCCCCGAAAAGCGCGCAAACCGGCTGGGTGGATGTTTCAATCCAGATCCCGGTCCATTCGTCGAATCTAACCCAAGGCGAAGCTTCGTGGAATTTCTCCAAAATTTCATCAGGACTCATGGCCCCAGAATATAGAATGCAGGATGGACTGAGAAGGTTTATTTGCGTAAACTTGAGGAAATGCACTCCATTCCAGTCCCCATCTTGATTTTGCAGCACCCCCAGGAGCCTTCCCGCAAGGATAACGACGTCAGCTCGGCCAAAATCCTGGAAGAAATGCTTACTCCCTGCAAAGTAACGGTCGGACTCTCCTGGCGCAGTCTCGAACAGGCTGCCAAGGGATGGGATATCTTTGAACAGGATCCGGAACTCAAAAAACCGGCCCTCTGGCACACCTTGTATTTGGGAACCAAAAAACACTCTCAGGGTGACGAAGTTCAGGAACCGGGCATTTACTATCTCGATAAAAAAGGCGAACCGAAAGATCCTCCTGAAAATCCGGAGATCGGCGGACTCATTCTACTCGACGGAACCTGGGCGCAAGCGAAGACCCTCTGGTGGAGAAATGCGTGGCTGCTGAAAACCAAACGCATCTACATCGCTCCCCGTGAAAAATCCCGTTACGGAAATCTTCGCAAAGAGCCCCGTCCGGAATGCGTGTCGACTCTCGAAGCAGCAGCCGAGACCTTGAGTTTTCTCGGGCTCGATCCGACAATCGAAACAGCCTTGAAAGACACCTTTCAAAATCGTTTGCAGGAATATCGGAAATCGAAGTCATCTCCGAAGCGTCCGGGCAAACCCGAGTAACTTGTACAAAAGTCGCTTGAAATTGGCGTACTTCATTCGCCTTACAGACTATTTTTTACAAAGCCACGTTCACCCCGCTGTGGGGTCCTGCCCATCATCTTGAAGAAAACTTGTATTGACGGTTTTTGAGCGTAAAAAAATCTGAATTCAACCGGTTCTGTTTTTCAACCCGATACGCAAAGCTTGCGGGCTGCACTTGCATTTTGATGAACCGATTCATTTTCGAAACCAAAACCCAGTCTTTACACGCTGCTTTTTGGCAACAAAGTGCCATAAAAAACACATGATACGGTCGTTTCATGCAAAACGAATCACACTCTCTGGTCAAGCAGTCATCCTTAAAACACCTTTCTTCTTCCGAACTTTTAAATAACACCCGGACACTGGCAGCAGAGGAAAGACGAATCACCCTTCAGCTGATCGAACACCTGAAGGAAATCGATTCGAGAATGCTTTATGCCGAACTTGGCTTTGAAAGCCTGTTTGCCTTTGTGGTCAGACATCTCGGATACAGCGAAGGATCGGCCCACCGGAGAATCGCAGCGATGAGACTCTTAAAGGAAGTGCCAGAAGTACGGGAAAAGCTTGAGTCCGGAGCATTGACTCTGACCAATGCAGCCAAAATTCAGGTTGCTTTAAGAGCGACTGAAAAAGCCCGGTTCGAAATCAAGGACGCTTCAAACTCCCGCTTGGAAGTCGCCTTGAAAACAGAAATCATCGAAGCCTGTTCCAACTTGTCTCAAAACGAGTGCGATCAGGTTTTGTTTCAAAAACTTCCCGGTCTCTCGGAGCAGCTACCTCAGGAAAAAGTTCGCAGAGTAGACACGCACAAGACCGAGATTAAATTGCTGGTTACAGATGATTTGCTTGAAAAAGTTCAAAAATTGAACCTGATGCTTTCCCACACCAATCCGGGACAGAAGATCTTGAATCTGTTTGAGAGACTGGTGGATCAGGAACTGGAACGGCAGGAAAAGAAACGTTCTTTCAAAACAACTCCTGTTTCTCACCCCGCTGCGGGGCAATTCAAAAGAGTTTTGTCAGGTAAACACGGACAAAGAAGCGAATCGAGCCCTCAAACAATACCCACCTTTACAAAAGCAATCCCGGTTAAAACCAGAAGGCTTATCTTTGTAAGAGCCGGATCAAAATGCGAGTTTCCAAACTGTAATTCAACCTATCAACTGCAGATAGATCATCGCCAACCAAGGGCACTCGGAGGCGATCATTCTCCGGAAAACCTCAGGGTTCTTTGCCGGGTCCATAACTTTCATGAGGCAAGACGATTATTGGGAGCGGAAAAAATGAACCATTTTACAGGAAATCAGTGAACCTGAATTGGACCTGGCGTTTTAAACAATTCATACCAATGAAACGACCGGAACCTTGCTTCGGAGTTCCGGTTGTCTATTTTCCAAAGTTTGAAGCCCTGACATCACAGCCGGGTTTGGACTTTTTTCGCGGTATGAACTTTGCGTTTATCATCACTGCCAATTCATATCAAAAAAGGAGCTCATCATGACGGGTAATCACGAGTTAAATATAGTGTTTGTTCACGGCGGATTCGTAGACGGTTCAGGTTGGGAAGACGTTCACCAAATCCTGCGCAAAGACGGTTACAACGTCAGCATCGTTCAGAATCCAACCCAATCCCTTGCGGATGACGTCAAGGTCACCGAACGGGTGCTGGCGAATCAGGATCGCCCCGTGATCCTGGTGGGTCATTCCTATGGTGGAGCTGTGATCACCGAGGCCGGTAACAATCCCAAAGTAGCCGGGCTGGTCTATATCTCCGCATTCGCTCCAGACATGGGAGAATCCGTGGGCACACTCATTAAAAATCCAGTTCCCGGTGCATCTGCTCCTCCCATCCTGCCACCGCAAGATGGCTTTCTCTCGCTCGATAAAGAAAAATTTCACGCTGCATTTGCAGCCGACGTAGAAGCAGAAAAGGCCCAATTCATGGCGGACTCACAAGTCCCATGGGGAGTTGAGGCGCTGAACGGCAAGATCAGCAAACCAGCTTGGAAATCCAAACCAAGCTGGTACCTGGTTTCCACTGAAGACAAGATGATTCCTCCTGCTGCCCAACGCTCGATGTCCAAACGCGCAGGCTCAACGGTTGTGGAACAAAAAGCGAGTCACTCCGTATTCATTTCCCAGCCGGAAGCGGTCGCTAATCTGATCAAGAAGGCCGCAAGCAGTTCAAAAACAGTGCTCCAGTAAAACTGATTTTGAACAGACACACCCATATAAATGAAACGACCGGAACTCTGATTCAGAATTTCGGTCGTTTCATTTTAAAGTTTAAGATTACTTTCTATTTCCCCAACGCCACTCGGGCTTCTCACCCTTCCAGTAGCAAATGAGAATCGAGAGTCCGCCGACAAAGATAGTATAAGCAATATAGAGTCCAAGGTGGGCCACAACCCAGCGGCTAAAGATCCAAAGCGGAAGCATCGTCGCGAGCATGAGACCGACGGTCACTGCCCAGCCCTTCCCATTTGCAGGAGTCCAGCCCCAGCCATAGGCTTTTCGTTTGAACCAAAGATCAGGATTCTGATCCATGAGAATCTCGAAAGCTTAGCGACGCTTTTGGTTTTGTTGCATTTTAGCAAGCATGTCCATCGCGGACTTCATTTGCTGCTGCATCTTCGGGTTGTTCATTTGGCCCATGAGTGCGTTCATGTCAGGCATGCCACCTTTACCGCCGCCCATACCGCCCATTCCACCCATCATGTTCTGCATCTGAGACATTGCATCGTTCATGTTTTTAGCGCCCGGGAAAGCCGTCTTCATCATTTGCTCGGAAGCGCTCTTCAGCTTCATGAAAACGAAAACGTTCACCGCGGTTAAAATTGCAACAAACACCCAACTGATAATTACCCAAGTAGTCATATGGGAGCTAGCCTATCGAGGACGCAGCTTCAGCGTCAAGGCCAAAAGAGCGGCGGAATCTTCCTGTTTTTCTTATCTAAAAAGTGCGGATCGTTTTTGAAACACTGTTTCCAAACCAGCTCCGGCACCAGACTCGCCCTCATCTCCGAATCCGACTCCAGAAGCGAGAGCGTTGTGACTAAAAACCACATTTCGAGGTCCTGAGCGCTCTTGAGCTTCCGCTTGAGCGGGAAATTCACCACAACCGGGAACCGGGGCGCCCGGAGTTTGGTATCGAGGATCTGATTGGCCTTGGAATCAAAACTGATGGAATAAACATCCTGCTCCTCGAACTCATTCGGCGGGAAGCCCAGAAAATAGATCTCACGGGGCAGCGAAAACGAGGGCAGAAGCCTCTTCAGACAGTCCGGTTGGGGTTTTACCAGTGGATCAAGGGCGAGTGTGGGTTTCGTATCCGGTACATAAAGAAAGGAAACGGCGTCCGTCTGTCCGTTCAGACATTCGATCAAATCATGGACGTTCGGGGATTCGAGCTGACTTCGCCAGAGCTCATGCGGAGAAACGCAATTCAGCTCATGATTCTTGTGACTAAAGTCGTCCCAGTCAGCCACTTCATAATCGGGACGAAAAAAGCGAACGGCTTCGAGATTAATCTGGCCGATGGTCTGATCTGTAGCCTGAGTCTGTTTCAAGTGATGAAACGTGCAGCCGCTCAAAACGGGAAGTAAAAGCGACAGAACAAACCATCGCTCCAGTAATCGAGAAAGTACTCGTTCCAACAAAGGAACAATCCCTTGCTGCTCCCGCTCCCGGCGTGAAGCAAACCCCCGACTCAGCAACAGGACGCCTCTTTCTTCTTATTCGGATTGCGATCGTATTCTTCAGCAAGCAAATTGATCCGGTCGTATTCCACGATGATCTTGTTCCGCATCTCGTCACTCACCTTGCTCAGATCATTCATGTCGAGATTCGTCGTGTCGATCGGCTCAAGAACACTGATGATGACATGCCCGCCATTCAGCTCGAAATTTTCCCAGATGGCTTTTCCCTTCATCCTCGAACAAACCACCGGAACCATCGGAAGGCGTGTGGAGGCCGCCATGTGGAAGACGCCTCTTTTAAACGGAAGGATTTCGCCTGATTTGCTCCGGGTTCCCTCCGGAAACACTGCAAGATTCAATCGTTTTGAAATGAGCTCGTTCCGAATTGCTTCCATCTGCGCCCGGGCTGTCGTCGGGTTTCCCCGATCGAGGAGAAGATTTCCGGCCGCTTTCCAGTACCAGCCGAAGAGCGGAATATTTTTGATTTCCTTTTTCCCGATCACTACCGCGCCTTCTGTACAGACAGATCCGATGATCGCGAGATCAAGTGCGCTCTGGTGATTGCCGAAAAAAATCATCGGGCGGTGCAAATGCAAACGATCCTCATTTAGAATGATCTGCTTGATCCCCACTACCCGACGGGTCCAGGCCCCGAACGGTTTAATGAAGATGAGATTGAGCTTGGAAGGAAGATTCGGAAACAGCGGTCCGGTCAGTTTCGCGAACACACAAGCAAGAAAGGCAATGAAGCCGAAGAACAGAAGCCCAAACAAAAGAAGCAAAGCCTTGATTACGTTCAGTGGTCCCATTCGTTTTTCGCCGCGCAGTTCTTTTGATAAGCCGTGAGCGCACGGCTTTGGATCGGACGATCCCCCATGCGTTTTGAAAGTTCGAGACTGGTCTGACAAAGAAGCTCGTAATCGACTCCGGTGTCGACGCCCATCTCTTTAAAAAGATAAACCAGATCTTCGGTCGCGAGATTTCCCGTCGCTCCCGGAGCAAACGGACAACCACCGAGGCCACTTAAGGAAGAATCAAAGCTGCGAACGCCGAGCTCAAAAGCTCGAAGCGTATTTGCGAGAGCCGTTCCACGCGTGTCGTGGAAGTGGCCCGCAAGGCGGGAGCTCGGATACTTTTGGAGAAGCGGTTTGAAAATCGCTTCCACGCCTGCCGGAGCAGCAACGCCAATGGTATCTCCGATGGAGAGTTCTTCCACGGGAAGTGCGAGCATCCGCTCAAGCACGGGCAGTGCTTTAGCCGGAGAAATTTTCCCTTCAAACGGGCAACCCCAGACAGTGGAAACATAGCCACGAACCTTGAGGCCCTGAGCTTTCGCTTCCTTCACGAGTGCTTCGATCTCAACAAAGGATTCGTCAACAGTCATGCCGATGTTTTTCTGATTGAAGGTGTCGCTCACCGCCGTAAAGACCGCGATGTTTTTCACCTGGGATGCAATCGCGCGTTCCAGCCCCTTGCGGTTCGGAACAAGATACCAGCGATCCCCGTTCAAATTCTTTTTCAACAACTCAGGCTCAATCCGCTCGCTGTCCGCCATCTGCGGGATCTTGTCCGCGCGAACAAAGGC
>OUNO010000541.1_pt2 | contig 69734 bp, 66 predicted proteins | sample 1779811 | NCBI WGS metagenome assembly OUNO01 (sample SAMEA3914804, study PRJEB12502) | metagenome | biome: forest; material: soil | place: Canada | collected 2010-06-25 | depth 0.3 m
GACCACGAGGTTGCGCAGGATGCCCTCTTTGGAGCGGCCGTCGTAGGCGGAGACCGAGTCCAGCCGGGCCCAGTCGCGGACCGCGTTGCGGGCGGCGTTGCCCTGCTCGGAGGCGAGCCGGCAGTCGTCGACGTCGACGATCAGGTCCCAGCGGCCGCGGGCGTGGAAGCCGAGCGTCACCTCGCCGTCGCTCTCGCCGAAGGAGTACTCGAGCTTATTGCGGTAGCGCCACTGCTCCTCGGCGCCGACGATCTCCTCCAGCTCAAAGCCGTCGAGGTTGCCGATCCGGCGCAGCGCCTCGCCGACCTGCTCCTGCTTGAAGGCCAACTGGCGCTCGTAGGGGAGGCCCTGCCAGGGCGCCCCGGGGCAGGGCTCGCCGCCGTGCACGCAGCTGTCGGCGATGCGGTCGGCGCCGGGGGCGAGCAGCTCGACCGTGCGTGCCTCGGCGAAGCGCTTCTTGCCTTTGGTGATTTCGGCCCGGACGCGGTCGCCGGGCAGCGCCCCGGCGACGAAGACGACGAAGCCCTCGGCCCGGGCGACACCGCGCCCGCCGAAGGCGAGCGAGTCGATCTCGACCTCCAGCAGCTCGCCGCGACGGGGGCCGCGGGCCGCCGGCTTCTCGCCGGTGGCCTGGGTCACTAGCTGAGTTTTTTCCGCGCGCGGCGCGCTGCCTGGGTGGCCTGTTTGCGGACCGGCTCGCCGAGGCCGCCGACTTCTTTGCGGGCCTGTTTGATCAGCCGCTCGAGCTCACCGAGCAGGGAGTCGGTCTGTTTGCGGCCGCGCTTGACCAGGTCGCCGAGCAGCTTCTCGGCGTCGCCGCGGGTCATCCGGCCGCGCTTGACGGCGTCGTCGACGACTTCCTGCAGGCGCTCGCGGCTCAGGGTCACGCTCTGCTCGAGGCTCTCGCGGAACTGGGCGACGCTCTTGTCGAGGCCACTGGTCGCTTTGCTGGAGGCTTTGGCCGAGGCTTTTTTCGGACCTTTGGCGCTCGTCGTTTTCTTTGCGCCGGTCGCTTTGGCTTTGCTTTTGCTCGCCGCCGGAGCCGCCGCTTTTTTCGGCTTGGCTTTGGCTTTTTTCGCTTTCGCTTTGGTGCTGGTTTTAGCGGCTGCTTTTTTCTCGGCCATCTCGACGCCTCCAGGGGGAAGTTTGCGCTGCGGTGTGAGGTTCGACTATGTCAATTCCGCGTCAGGCCCGCAGCAGCGGAGGCTCTGCGATGCCGAATCGGGCCTCGATCGGGGCGTGGTCGGAGAGCCGCAGCGCCCGCCCTTCGAGCGGCAGCTCGCGCCGCTCCGGCGCCCAGGCGCTGGTCGGCTCCAGGACCTCGATCCCGCGGCTCAGCAGGTGGTCGATCGCGGTTGGCCCGGTCTCCCCCTCGAGGCCGAAGTCCTCGCGCAGCCGGGCGAAGACATCCGGGTCCTCGCCGGGGCGGAGGTTGAGGTCGCCGCCGAAGATCAGCGGCGCCGTGCCGGCCCACTCGGTCGCGGCGCGGGCGGCTTTGAGCACGTCCTCAGCGGCCAGCATCGGCTTGTCGTTGGTCGCGTGCAGGTTGGCGAGGCAGAGGCCGGAGGCGGTGCGGGTGAAGGCCATCGCCCGGCGCTCGGGCTCGCCCTCGTGGATCGCCAGCTCGCGCCGCTCGGCGATCCCGCCGAGCCGTCCCGGCACCCGGATCAGGGTCAGGTTGGAGCCGCCCTCGCCGGAGGCCATCAGGTCGGGGTTCTGGCGGGCCAGCAGTTCGCGCAGCGGCGCCAGGCCGTTGCGCGAGGTCAGGGCTCGGTGCCACTCGGCGCCGCAGGCGGCGGCCAGCGGCTCGGCGAAGCGCGGCGGGCACTCCTGCAGGAGGGCGACGTCCCAGGCGGAGCCGGCCAGCAGGGTCGCGAACTCCTTCGTCAGGTCGCGGTTGACCTGGATGTGGGTCGCGTTGCGCTCGTCGAGGCGCAGCAGCCGGGAGCGCCAGCTGCGCAGCTGCGGGTCGGGGGGGAAATCCCGCCCGTGGAAGAGGTTCCAGGCGATCGCCGTCAGCTTCATGGCCCGTAGTATCCGCGGCTTGACTCGTAACTTCCTCACCGGCGAAGAGTTCGGCGCCTTCGAGCTCGGCAAGCTGCTCGACCGCGCGGCGGAGTTGAAAGCCGGCCGCGGCAAGGGCGTCGGCGCCGACTCGCTGGCCGGCAAGAGCATCGCCCTCGTCTTCGAGCGGCCCTCGACCCGGACCCGGATCTCCTTCGAGGTCGGGGTCGCCGAGCTGGGGGCGAACCCGATCGTCCTGCGCGGCGACGAGATGCAGGTCTCGCGTGGCGAGTCGGTCGCCGACACGGCGCGGGTGCTCTCCCGCTACGTCGACGCGATCGTGATCCGCTCCGGCTCTCACCAGGCCGTCTCCGAACTGGCCGAGATCGCCGACGTCCCGGTCGTCAACGGGCTGACCCCGCTGCACCACCCCTGCCAGGCGCTCGCCGACCTGCTGACCATGCGCGAGCGCTTCGGGGAGCTCGAGGGGCTGCGCCTCGCCTACGTCGGCGACGGCAACAACGTCGCCCGCTCGCTGGGGATCCTCGGTGAGCTGGCCGGGGTCGAGGTCGTCGTCGCGGCGCCCTCCGGCTACCAGCTGGAGGAGGGCCACGAGGTGAAGCTGACCAGAGACCCGCGGGCGGCCGCCGACGGCTCCGACGCTCTATATACGGACGTCTGGGTCAGCATGGGCGACGAGGCCGAGGCCGACCGCCGCCGCGCCGACCTCGCCCCGTTCCGGCTCGACGCCGACCTGCTGGCCGCGGCCAAGGACCGGGCGATCGTCCTCCACTGCCTGCCGGCCCACCCGGGCGAGGAGATCACCGCCGAGGTCCTCTACGGCGAGCGCTCCGCCGTCTGGGACCAGGCCGAGAACCGGCTGCATGCCCAGAAGGCGCTGCTGGAGGCGCTGATCGCCGGCTGAGCCGGTCCCTGCCGCATGTATCCGCGACTGGAGATCGGCCCGGTGACGCTGCAGACCTTCGGCCTGATGTTCGCCCTCGCCTTCCTCGCCGCCGGCGCCCTGGTCTGGAAGCGGCTGGGGGAGATCGGCAAGCCGCCGGACTGGGCCTATGAGATGGGGTTCGCGGCGCTGCTTGGCGGCATCGTCGGCTCGCGCGTCTACTTCCTCGTCCAGAACTACAGCGACGTCAAGGACGATCTGCTCGGCAACCTCTTCTCCGGGGCGGGACTGGTCTGGTACGGCGGCGCGATCGGCGGCGCCCTCGCCGTCCTCGCCTGGGCCTGGTACCGGGACTTCCTCGGCCTCACCCTGCTCGACGTCGCGGCGCCGGCGCTGGCGCTGGGCTACGCGATCGGCCGCTGCGGCTGCCAGCTCTCCGGCGACGGCGACTACGGCAAGCCCTGGGACGGCCCCTGGGCGATGTCCTATCCGGACGGGACGGTGCCGACCGATCGCACCGTCCACCCGACGCCGATCTACGAGACGCTGGCGATGGGGCTCGGCGCCTGGATCCTCTGGCAGCTGCGCGACCGGGTCCGCGCCGGGGTGCTTTTCGCGATCTACCTGGTCTATGCCGGGACCGAGCGTTTCCTCGTCGAGTTCGTCCGTCGCAACACCGAGGACTCGGTCGGGTTGACCAATGCCCAGCTGGAGAGCCTGGGGATGATGATCGCCGGAGGGATCTGGATCGCTATCGTGATCCGCCGACACGGAGGCATCGGCCGTGAAACGGCGAAAGATCGGGTTCAGCCCGCGGTCTGAGCGGGTTTGCCGATCGATGTTAACCTTGCGCAGGAACTTTAGAGCGGTCTATCTAGGAAGGAACGGCGGGCATGGCGACTGTGGACATTGATAGGGAGGATCCGGCCGCGCGCACGGTCAGCGCGGTGCTCGACGCGGCCGCTGAGCGGATCGCAGCGGCGGGGGTTGAAAACGCCCGCGCCGACGCCGAAGTCCTGGTTGCCGACGCGATGGGCGTCAAACCGTCCGAGCTGATGACCGAGAGCGCCGGCGAGATCGACCCCGACGTCTCCGCCGCGATCGAGGCCGGCGTCGAGCGCCGGGTCGAACGCGAGCCAATGGCCTACATCCTCGGCCGCGCCCCCTTCCGCGGGCTCGAGATCTACGTCGACGAACGCGTCCTCTGGCCGCGCCGCGAGACCGAGCTGCTGGTCGAGGTCGGCGTCAAACTTCCCGAGGGCGCCCGCGTCCACGAGGTCGGCACCGGCTCCGGGGCGATCGCCCTGGCGCTGCTGGCCGAGCGGCCCGACCTGCGGGTCACCGCCTCGGACCTCTCGCCGGAGGCGGTCGAAGCCGCCCGCGAGAACGCCGAGCGCCTCGGCCTCGATCTCGAAGTCTCAGTCGGCCTCGGCCTGCCCGACGACCTCGAGGACGTCGACCTGGTGATCGCCAACCTGCCTTACGTCACCGACTCGACCATCTTCGAGCGCTCGCCGGAGATCCAGCGCGAGCCGAAAATCGCCGTCACCGGCGATTGCGGCGAGGATGGGCTCGGCGTGATCCGCGGCCTGATCGCGGAAACGCCCTCCGGCTGGAAGCTGGCGATGGAGCACGACACGCACCACGGCCCGGTGATGCGCGAAATGCTGGGCGACGCGACTACCCTTCAGGACTATGAAGGTGACGAGCGGGTGACTGTCGGCATCGCTCCATGACGTTGGCAGCGGGGCCCCGAATTCATGAGTGAGGAGGCGCCGCCGCAGGCGGAGCCGGTTCCCGGCGCGACCGGCGATCGCTCGGCGGCCGCCAGCGAGGCGCAGCGGCGGGCCAAGGTCGAGCGCCTGCGCGAGGCGGGGATCGATCCCTACCCGCACAACTTCGACGGCCGGACCAAGATCGAGGCGATCCTCGCCGCCCACGACCCGGCCGAGCTGGGGGAGGGCGAGCACGAGGAGTTCAGCTACCGGGTGATGGGCCGAGTCACCGGCAAGCGCGGCCACGGCAAGGTCGTCTTCCTCGACGTCCGCGACATCACCGGCTCGATCCAGGCGGTGGCGCGACGCGACGCGCTGGAGGAGGAGGCGTTCGAGCGGATCGAAGACCTCGACATCGGCGACCTGGTCGGGGTCGAGGGCGTCGTCTACGTGACCAAACGCGGGCAGCTGGCGATCGGCGTCCGCGAGTGCACGCTGCTGGCCAAGGCGCTGCTCGACCCGCCCGATCTCTTCCACGGCATCAGCGACCCGGAGCTGCGCTACCGCCAGCGCGAACTCGACCTGATGGCCAACGAAGAGTCGCGGGAGATCTTCAAGAAGCGGGCGAAGCTGACCGCGGCGATCCGCAATCACATGAACGCGCGCGGCTGGGTCGAGCTGGAAACGCCGGTCCTGCAGCGGATGACCGGCGGCGCCGCGGCGCGGCCCTTCGTCACCCACCACAACGCGCTCGACCGCCAGCTCTTCCTGCGGACCGCGACCGAGCTCTACCTGAAGCGGGCGATCGTCGGCGGCTTCGAGGACGTCTACGAGTTCGGCAAGTTCTTCCGCAACGAGGGGATGTCGCCCCAGCACAACCCCGAGTTCACGATGCTGGAGATGTTCGTCGGCGGCGCCGACTGGAACGGCGTCATGGAGTTCATCGAGATCCTCGTCTCCAGCGTGGTGGAGGAGATCATGGGGACGACCAAGGTCGAGCGCGACGGGCAGACGATCGACTTCGCCGCCCCCTGGCCGCGGGTCGTCCTGCGCGACGAGATCCTCGCGGAGACCGGGGTCGACATCTACAAGGCGAGCCGCGACGAACTGGCGGAGCTCGCCGGAGATGACGCCGAGGAGACAGATGACTGGGCCGGCCTGGTCGACACCCTGCAGGGCAAGCTGGTCGAGCCGAAGCTGATCCAGCCGACCTACATCACCGTCCTGCCGGTCGACATCTGGCCGCTGGTCAAGGTCCACCCCGACGACCCCAAGGTCTGCGAGGCCTTCGACGGCATCGTCGCCGGGATGGAGATCGTTGGTGGGGGGACCGACATCAACGACCCGGTCGAGCAGCGCCGGCGCTTCATCGGACAGCGCGAACGCCAGGAGTCCGGGGCGGAGGAAGACCCGCATCCGCACGACGAAGAGTTCGTCAAAGCGCTCGAATACGGGATGCCGCCGGCGAGCGGTTGCGGGCTGGGGATCGACCGCCTGCTGATGATCATGACCGGGGCGAAAACGCTGCGGGACGTAATTATTTATCCCGCTATGAGGGAGCTGAAGTCCTGAAGTCATGGGACACGGCGCGATGCCGCACCGTCGGCTGCGCGTCGTGCGGAGCACTGCCGCTTCGCCGCCGCCACGCCCTCGCTTGGTCCTACGACCTCAGGAGGCCGCCGTCAATAGGAATGGTCGTCCCGGTGATGTAGGCGGCGCGCTCGGAGCAGAGGAAGGCGGCGAGGTCGCCGTACTCGGCGGGGAGGCCGAGGCGGGCGGCTGGGATTTCGGTTCTTGCCGCCTCTTCGGCGGGCTCCAGTGAGCCGCCGGCCGCCGACGCAATCCGATCGGTGGCGAAGCGCCCGGTGGCAACGGTGTTGACCGTGATCCCGTCGCCGGCGACCTCGCGGGCGAGCGTCTTCAGGTAGCCGACGGCGGCCATCCGGTGCGTGTTGGAGAGGTTGAGGTGAGGGATCGGCTCAATCGTCGAGGTCGAGCCGACGTTGAGGATGCGTCCCCAGCCGCGCTCCCGCATCCCGGGCAGTACCGCGTCGGAGAGGACTTTCGGGGCGAGCACCAGCGAGCGGTAGGCGGTCTCCCACTCCTCGAGGTCGTGGGCGGCGGTGTCGCCCCAGGGCGGCCCGCCGGTGTTGAGGACGAGGACGTCGATCGGCCCCAAGGCGGTTTTGACCTCGCCCCCCAGCGCCGCCAGCCGCTCCAGGTCGGAGGTGTCAGCGACGAACGGAGTCGCCCCAGCGCCGATCTCCGCGGCTGCCACCTCGAGCCGCTCCAGCGACCGACTGGCGATCGCCACCCGCGCCCCCTCAGCCGCCAGGGACGCCGCGATTGCCCGCCCGATCCCGCTGCTGGCTCCCATCACCAGGGCCACCTTCCCCTCCAAGCCAAGCTCCATCGTCAGAGCCTATTCCCGCCGAAACGCTCAAACCCCGCTGCGCGGGTACAGTTCCCCCTTGAGCGCCCGTAGCTCAGTGGTCAACGGGTCCTTACGGGGGCCCAAAGAGCGTCGGTCTTTCAAGCCGAAGGTCGCGGGTTCGACTCCCGTCGGGCGCATGGGGTGGAGTTCCTTGGAGTTCCGGGCATCGCCCGATGCAGCTCCGGATATGCGCGTTGTGGGTTGGATCTACTGACGCGTTCGGCCGCGCGGGGGCGGGTGAATTGATGGCTGTCAGCGGGCATGTCGCCCAGTTCGGAGCCGATCTGAACGAAGGTCGAGCCACCACCGGCACCGTTGGAATCTCCGTTCCTCTCGGCAATGGCCGAGGACGCGATCACCGACGAAGTCTGCGACCTCAACCCGCTCAAGGGCATCCGCATCCGCGCGAGCGACCCGAGGGCGAAGAAAAAGCCCGCCCGATCCGCGTCTTCAGCTTCGAGGAAATGCACCGCTTCGCGAAGGCAGCCGGCCGCTACGAGGCAAACATCCGCGTCTTCACCGACTGCGGTCTCAGGTTGGGGGAGGTGCTGCCGCTCCGTCGCGAGGACTTCGACGGCGAGACGCTTCAAGTCCGCCGCACTGCCCACGAGGGCCGGATACTCGAGGGCACCAAGACCGACCACGGCGAGCCCGACGCCGGCCGCGTCGTCCCGGTGCCACCGACCCTTACCCGGATGCTCGAAGCTCAGATCCTGACCTATGACGAGGACTGTGAGCTGCTGTTCACGACGCCGAGAGGCCGCCTTTGGCGCGAGCGCACCTTCTGCCGCGACCTCTGGAAGCCGACCCAGGGCGCCTCTGGCCTAGATATCCGCCCTCACGAGTGCCGCCACAGCTACGTCACGCACTTGCGAGCTGCCAATCTCAACGATGCCGATCTGGCTGAGATTGCCGGGCATCGAGTGGAGACGATGCTGGCGCGCTACACCCATCCAGCGGGGGCTAGCTTTGATCCCATTCGCTCATTGGTTGGCTAGATCTTCAGCAATGGCCTGGACAGGGGGAATAGGCGTTATGGCGTTTTGCAGGCCAAACGGCGGGTACCTAGCATTTATCCTACAAAGTCGCTAAAGTCCACAAAGTCACTATCATCTGAAAAGGACAAAAGGAGCTATGTACGTCGATAAGCGCTTGAGCGTCCGTGAGACCGCTCGCAAACTAGGCGTCCACGAGAACACCGTCCGTAACTGGGAGTCAAAAGGGGTCCTCCGAGCCGCGAAGCTACCCGGTTCAGGATTTCGGCGATTTGATGCCTCGGAGGTCGCGAGGTTGCAAAGCGAGATGGTCGAGGGCTTGGCCCCCGCATCCGAGGGTCCGATTGTTAAACCGAAGAACAAGCCCAAGATCGTTCGTGGGGACGATAGTTGAGCCACGAGCGACGACCTTCTGGTCCCTATTTCGAGAATCGACCGTCCCTACTCAGCCAAGGGGACATCTTTGAAGATGTGCCCTTGGCGTACCCACTTCCGGCAGACGAGCTGATTATTGAGGAGAGCGAGTCGGGAGTGGGGGACCGCCGCTTTATCAGCGGTCCTTTGAGCATTGGATCGGCCATGCTCGTTACGCCCACCTGCTCGATGCGAGCGCAAGGGGGGTCGCCAGGCTATGCCCACCCCGTCCGAACGCTCGTTCCTTTACGGCCCGTTGAAGAATTACGGGACTTGCAGATCATCGACTCGGCAAAGCTCCGACTGGCGGAGAAGCGGGACTCGCTCATCAACTACATGTACGTCCCCGGCTCCACGGAGTTGGGAATTGATGAGAGCTTCGCCCTCCTCTACATGCCAGTTACTCTGCACCATAAAATGATTGAGGATCTTAGGGTTACTCAACTAACGTACCATGCAGCGACCCAGCTTCAGAAGAAGCTGGTGTGGCACGCGTCAAGCGTCCTTCTGCAACGCGAAGACTTCGATCCACCGATGGACTAATGCCGGAAAGCTCGACTAGAAATCCCTACGACTTCAGAAGCCCTGTTCGAACTATGGGGCTTCTCGCCGGTCGAGAGGATGAGGTCTCGCAGATAGATGAGTTTTTACGGGGTGCAGCCACTGGCAGCCCTAGTCATTTTGCTCTTACTGGACCTCCGGGGATGGGAAAGTCAAGTCTCCTAAATAGTGTCGTTCAAATAGCCCGGCGCCGCCAACTTCTTCCCGCGAAGTTCGACCTTCGTGAGACCAGCGTGGAGAGTCCCCTGGCTTTTTACGCCGCGATGTTCGACGCGACGTTGAAAGCCCTCCTCGATCTCGGTGCGATTGATACAACTCACCCCGTAGTCCACAATTGGACTAAACATACTTTGCTGGGAGCTACCGAGCTACCTGCAGATCCCAACACTTATTTATCAACTGGACTGCTGGTAGCAGCAAGGATGACCGGAAAGGTGGTGGAAGATGTGCCCACTCCGGTTTTGCAGCAAGACATAGAGGCAGTTCTGCAGCTCGGTGCTACCGAGAACCTCCGTGGCTTGGTGGTTGCAGTGGACTCAGCAGAGCTCCTGGATGACAACACCGATATAGCGCCGAGCCTGATGCAGCTTGCGGAAGCTACGTCCAAGGTGAGTCTCGTTACTTCTTCTGAGGAGCTGGGTGCTTTGCAGGAGATTGCTCCTCGGGCGTGGGCACAGATCGAGCTACGACCTTACACCTCTCTGTACCAGATACTTGACGCAATTATGAAGCCCCTCGTAGATGCCGAGGAGCTCGACTTCGCACCCACTTTTCGGACTGCGACGGATATCCAGGAACTCACTGAGGGCAGGCCCTACGAGGTAAAGCTGGTGAGCCATTTTATTTGGGAGGCGATTACCCAAGGAGAACAGGGTGATTTCGAGCTCTCAGAGGCTGTTATTAATAACGTCTTAAAGGAGCTTGAGGGCAGCGGACATAAGGCGAGTCCCACCGTAGAAAGGATCCGCAATCTGTCCGTTGATGATGTCAAAGCGATAGCGAAGTTGGCGCCGTTTGAGGGTTTGACCACGCGTCAGATGGCTCTCGGTCGTCTTATGGTCGATGACTTTGACGACAACCGTCTTAACGATGTCCAGCAGGAAGTCGGAGAGGAGCTAAACCACCTCGCGGCCCTTGAGATCGTTACGGTGGATCACGATCGGTTCGAGATAAACGGCGGTCCGGAAGCCAGGCTCTATCTGCGCTATTGGGCGGAGCAAACCGCTGACACCAAAATTGAGTATGACGAGACCTACGCCCGTTTGGCTACCGGAGTATGCAGGAGGCATATAGCCCAAGAGCTTTTGGGGCCAGATCGGCTGGAGAAGCTGCTTAAGGGCCTTTGGTCGCAGCGAGACCTGGACGACACGCCGGCTGGAAGATGGCTAGATCAGGTGGCGGATCGTGTGAGCGACGAGAATGTGAGCGCGTTATCAGACCTATTACCGAAGTTCGATGATTCCGAGAGCTTGGCCGAGTTTTCAGAAAAAGGCGGGTTGCTCTTCGGCTTCACCTTGCAGGTCGGTCTACGGAATGTTGAATACGCCGACATAGCTATCAACGTAGCGTCCCTTTCCAGTGAGGAAGCCGAAACGCGGGTGCAGGAGTGGGTAGAAGCCCATGACTCGCTGCTCGCAAAATATGAAATCTCGTTTGTTGGAATTCGGTGTGAGAGGCTTGGTCCCTCAACGAGCCGAGTTGCCGCAGCCTATTCCGAGTTACTCCGCTATTGCGAGTTAGTGTTCTTCCTGCATCGATCCGGCGTGATAAGACCGGCGATAAAAGCGCTTTCCGACTGCCTTGACCGTTGTGAGGCACTCATAGGCTCTGAGCCGGCAGACCCCCTTGTACGTGCTGAGCTGTCTGATGCATTCAACCGCCTTGGGTTTCTCCAGGCAACCGCTGAAGATTGGGATTCCGCAGCGGCTAATTTGGAGCGCAGCCTTGAGTTGTCGTTGGGGGATGAGTGGCTGCCGAGATTCAATCTTGCTTATGTCGAGGCGGCTCGGGACGACTTTGGGCGCGCACGCACTCTTGCCCGCGAAGCAAGGGCTGCTTTCACCCCTCACAGTGGATCTACGGTCTTGCATGCATGGTTGCCCACGCCGGGTGATTGGACTTCGCCAACTCCGCGTTCAGCCGTGATTGTGGTCCACGGCAAGTGGATTGAGCGGTTCGTAGAACTGCAAGAGCAGGTCTTTGCGGCCAAAGCTAATGGCGCCGAGCTCGATGCCCTTCGGCAGAGACTCGACGGGCTTAGCCTTACGGCTCCCCCTCCCTTGCTTCGCTTGGCAGGGTGGACGGAGTTCACGCTCTTCGATGATCGCGAGAAGGCCACGGAGCTCTTCGACCGCGCAGTGCATGCGACGGAACTTGATGACATCGATGCGGTGATGGCGGAGTACCAGTTTGCGCGTGACCCAGTGGCCTCTTTAAACGAGGTAGTTTCAAGCGCGGCGAACGAGTCATAGAAGTTCAAATTCTGCCCAGGAGTGGCGGCCGCCTGCGGTTCGCTGGCAGCCCCAGTCGCCTCCCTGAGTCTCATCCCAGTCACATCGTCGCCACAAACCGCTCCACCAAGCCAGCGCCCGTCCTCCTCTCAAGACCACCCCTGTCAGCCAATAGCGGACTGGCGCTTGAACCGCCGGAGACGTCTCTACCTCTAGCTCAGGATCCTCTTGCCGTCATCATCGATGATTGGCTTTGAGATTGCGAGGCAGATGGCAGCATGTAGCAGGCGCCGACGGGCCGCCTTTCCGTCCAGCAGCAGGCGACCGCGGAAGCGCGGGTTGTAACGGGCGCGGGAGACGTTGAGGATCCGCAACTCGCCTTTCTGGATTGCGTCCAGGGTCGCTTCGTCGCTGCCACCGACGTCTCTGGCAAAGCTGATCAGACCTTTGATACCGCGGCTAACGTCGATCCTTCCCTGCTGCGTCGTGGTGACGTGACGGCGGTGCAGCCAGACCCAGCAGTCGGGCAGGGAAGGTGCTGAGACGAAGCTCTCACGGGTCAAGGCCCGTGCATGGCGTAGCACCTCTTTGTGGTCATCGTCCTTGGCCTTGCCCTCCAGTCGGCCGTCGTAAACCCGCACCGAAGGGCGATTAGGCTTCTTTGCACCGAGTCGGCAGAGGTCGTCAAGTGACTGCTGCCAGATTTCCCCGCCATCGGCGCGTCGCTTGACCTGACCGCCAGCACTCTCGGCCTGGCTCGGGTAAGCGCGCCGGGCGTCGAGGTGGCGCATGATCGAGCCTGCGTTCCAGGGCAATAGCACGCAGGTACGGTCAATCGCCTCTTCGAGCTTTTCGCGGCGGGCGGCAATGCCGTGGCAGTAGTGGGCAATACGCAAATCGTCGTGGTACAGAGCGGCTGCGGTCTCGCGCACTGCGCCCGGCGGCAACATGACGGTTGGGACCTCGTTGCGCAACACGAAGAGGACCCCTTCCTTCTCTTGCCAGGTTCGATAGAGCAAGTCGTCTAGGCAACGCTCAAAGATCTCCTCCGACAACTCGCCTTCGGATCCGATTGCGACCATCTCCGAGGGCGTCAGGGGGCGCACGCTTGGCTCCCCCTCGCCAGGTGCGGTGGCGTAATAGGTCTCATCCCACTCGTCGCGTGATAGCTTCGGACTCTCGAGCGCGGGGTCGAACCAGGTGCAGGGGCGGTATGCATCCTGTTCTTCGCCTGCGTTCCGGGCGAAGCGGTGCATCAGCGCGGCCATCTCGGGGATCCAGAAGGAACGCTGGTGGCGACTGGAGGGGTCCTCGTCGTCCTCGTCGATCGAGTGGGTGAGGCCACCGATCTCGAGCAGATTGAGTCCGCCTTTGGGGCCGTTCTGGAGAACACTCTCAGGTCGCACAACTGGGTCGTCGCCGCCTACGACGAACAACATCCGGTCGCGGAAAGCCTCGTAGCGAGTCTGGATGCTCCCCCGGTACTCCTGCTGAAAGACCTCGTAGAAGGTGCGCTTAAAGTAGGTGAAAAGGTCGCGGTCGACGCCAGCTACCCACTCGTCGTCGATCCCGATATCAGGATCCATCATTCGGTCATCGAGCTCATAGCGCAAAGAGTGCAGCACGGTCTGCCACTCCTCAGGATCGGTGAAGCCGATCGGCGCCAGCTCACGCAGCGCCCCGCCCGCCAACAGCGTCGAGCAGGACGTGATTAGGAAGGGCCAGGACATGAATACCGACTGCGCCATGAAGCCCCCCAGGCTGTAGCCGATCACGTGCAACTTTGGTTCGCTTGCTTCGGTTGCCTCCGCGCCCAACTCGGCGCCACGAGGCTCGTAGAGGTCGAGGTTGAGTGTCTCGCGCAGGGCACCGATCGCCTCGATCAGCTGTAGTTCTCCTGGCGGGGGTGCCACCTTCGGGCGCGCCGTCTGCTGTTCGCGCTCGGCTTCGGCTTCTGCCGTCGCCAGTGAAGCGCCATATAGGCGCAGCCACTCTTTGTGCATGACCTCCGCCAGGACCGGCGTTTCCAGCCTGCTGCCTTCTGCGGTGTCCGCCTCGGCCAGCAGGTTGGCGCCCGAAGCGCAACGGAAGCCTGAGCGACGGACAATCGCACTGAGGAACCATTGGGTCTCCACCATGAAGCGGAGGAATTGACGGAAGAGGTGTGAGCCGTCCCAGAGGTAGTTGTCCAACGGCGTCTCAGCGAAAGCTTGAAATGGGAAACGGGTCAGGTGCCCAGGGAAAGGCCGGATAATGCAGGCGGTGGTTTCCTCTTCCTTGATCAGGCGTGAGGCCAAGCGGTAGTACAAACCCATTTTCCGCAACTCGTTCAGGCCACAGTGCATCAGAAAGATGCGGCTCACCGGCTCTTCGGCCACCTCGGGATTGGCCGAGCGCAGGATCCGCATCGTATGGAAGTTCTCCGAGTCGCCAATCGCTTTGTGGTGCTCGTGCAGACGCTGCACCCCGTGGATCGGGGCTGACGGGAAGCGCAGCATCGTCTCGATCATGGGAGCTGGCGTCGCCGGCGGCTTCTTGGTGTCCTCGTCGATTTGCCGGGCTAGCACCGGGCCTTCTTTGACCCACCCCTTCGGTAACTGTTTGGGCCAGTTCTCACCGTCGACGCCGAGTCGCCGGTCGCGCTCGCCAATGCCGATGTATTCCCCTTTTTTGCACGACACCGTGCTTCTGGCCCCCACCATGAGGAAGGTAGTTTACTCGACAGGCTTTAACTGGAGAAGTCCAGATAAAGAACTCACGTGTCAAATTAATAACTATGAAGAGTCGGCTTGTCCCTGACGCGCGCAATGCCAACGCGGTCGTGAAATCAACCCGCCAAAGGGCGAACCGCCTACTTGGTGAGGATGCCTAGCCCGCCACGGGTCTCGGGATGGGCAACGTCCGGAGGCGCGGGAGGAGGCGGAGGCGGAGGCTGTGGGTCTTTTGCCATCTCAGGAAATGGTAGCGCTTAGGGCCATGGTCCAAAAAACGAGTTGCGCGACCAGCGCCAGACCCGCGGCGAAGTAGAAGCGACCCATGCTTTGAATCTTTTCCTCATTCGCCCGCCAAAATTCCTCCAGCCAATAGGCAAGGCGACGGTGCACCTCATCCTCGTCATCGCCGAAGGGGAAGAGCCGCGTGTAGATCGCCGGGCCGCTGACACTGAAGACGAAGCCACTCTTCGGAAGCAAAACGTAGATGCAAAGAGCGATTGAGATCACTAGTGAGATCATCGCCAGCCAACCGAGCGTACCCAAGGTCTGTGCCCGCTGGATCGTCTCCGCCCCGAGAAAGGAGGCGGTCAACGAAGAGACTGCGAGAAGCGTTCCCGTCCTGGCGCGGAACTGGTCCACCGCGCGCTCTTGGACTTCGAGCGCGCGTAACGAGGACTCATAGCTCAGGCGTGCCAACAACGCGGTGGGCATCACTCTCGGATGGCCGCCAGGACCGCCGACGGTGTCGCATTTCTAGTGTGGATCGGATCAGTTGGCACTTGGGCCCGCGAGTTCGTCTGTCGCCCCCAGCGTTACACTATTTCAGATCAGCCGGCGTCGCATGAGTTCGTCGCCGCTGCCACCTCGGGGTGCTAGTCGGTCCACTAGGAGCTACTGCCGGCAACGTCTGAAAGGGGCCGAAATTCGTATTGCGTTCGATATAGGCCCACTTTCGGTCACACTAAGCCCGGCCCATCAGTCGCACTTCTGTCACATCGCACTCGCAATCCCATCCTTTATGCCAACGACCGCCGTCCTTCAAGCAGAAGGCCGAGCGCTCGGTCGGAACTGCTGGCTTCGCCCTCCTTACTGTTCTTCGAGCCAGTCGATCAGCTTCTGCACCTGGATCTTCTTGGGGCCCTTCTTCGTGTGGGCCTTGCTCCACTTGAGCGTCGCCTTGCCGAAGCCCAGGGTTCCCACGTGCTTTTGGCTGTTTGCGTGGGCGATGTGAAGGGTGATTCCATTGTTGCCGAGCTCTGCGTCGATTCCTTCTGCCTTGATCTTCATGGCACTCCTCCCGGTAGTGGTCTGAATTGCGTGAGGAGTCAATCACGGTCCGCTGTCGGATCTGGGGGCCTGTCCGGGCTCGATCGGGCTTGCTGAGGAGCACCGCAAAGGGTTATGAACGCGCAGAGTGTCCTAAGTAAACTGTTAAGGTGCCGCGCCAACGGAGGCAATTCGAGAGGCGCGGCATATGGCAGCAGGTGGATCCCCGGGAGACCTGAGTACCCTCGTCGGTGCACTCAGGCGGGCGCTCGATGGACGGCGTCTAATCTGGTTCGGCACCAGGGGCGAGGACGGCGAGGCCTTGCTGAGGCTTCCGGAGCTGCAGGCAAGCTTTGCGGTCACCGCACCGATCCGCTCGGGCCGGCTCGATGAGCGCTCGAACCTGACGCTCGAGTCGCTATCCGGAGAGCGACCAGATCTCGACCGGCACGACATCGACTTGGACGGGAGCGCCGCGGCGCATGAGTTCCGGCGACGTCTGATCCGCGAGGCGAGCACGCGCTGTGCGGTAATCACCTATCGGCCCGCGCACTTCGTCTCGGCGATGTCCTTTTCGCTGATCGAGACGATGGTCCTCGCCGGTTTGTTCAAGGACCGGCAGTTCGCCTTCGAGCACAAGCCCTGGGTGGAGACCTCGCTCTCGCGGCGGGGTGTGCGCACCCTTGGCTGGCGCTACGTCGCGGACGAGCATCGGCCGCGCGTCCGCAGGCTGGCCGAGGCGGGAGCGCTCGTCTTGCGGGCCAACCGCGCGTCCGGCGGCGTCGGGGTTGTGCGGGTCGACGATGCCACCGAGGTGGACGATCTCTGGCCCATCGACGCCGAGGGCTTTGTCGGTGCGGCCGAGTACCTGGACGGGGCGATCCCACTCAACTTCTCGGGCTGCGTCTATCCGAACGGCGCCGTCCGGCTCCACCCTGTCTCCTTCCAGATCATCGGGGTGCCGCTCTGCACCGAGCGGCCCTTCGGCTACTGCGGCAACGACTTCGCGGCGGCCGCCTCCCTCTCGAACCAGGTTCTCCACGACCTCGACCGCATGGGCAGAAAGATCGGCCGCTGGCTGCACTCCGAGCGTTACTTCGGTGCGTTCGGGGTCGATGCCCTGCTCAAAGACGAACAGGCCTGCTTCACCGAGGTCAATCCGCGCTTCCAGGGGTCCTCGGCGCTCTCGGCGGAGATTGCCGCGCAGCTCGGATTGCCGGACCTCTTCCTCGAGCATCTCGCCGCCAACCTGGGTGTCGAGCCCGAGGGCCGTGGGCCGAGCCTGCGCGAATGGGTTGCGCAGGCACCCCCGGCGGCGCACGTCGTCGTCCACAACACGACGGGCATCGAAGTCGAACGGCGGCAGCCACCGTTCCCACCGGCCGGTGGCACGATCGCCCAACTCCTTCCCGCCGGCGTGCGGGCGCTACCGGGCGCAACCCTGTTCCGGGTCTGCCTGGCGGGGCCGGCGACGGAGACCGGATTCGACCTCCTCAAGGAGGTCCGAGAGAGCGTCGAGCGGGCGATCTCATGCTTCGCCTCCGAACTCTCGGACGTGACGGGACAGGTAGATGCAGCGCACGCATAGCGTCGACTGGGCCAACCTGCAGTCGGTCTTCGCCGATGGCTCGCCGGTGATGGCGATCGGCCCTGGCTGTCACCGGATCGGCTACGACGAGAGCGAAGGATGGCAGCGGGTCGTTAGGCGGGCCGGCGCGGTTTGGCACCAGATCGGTGAGGCCCCGGACGGCGACGCCGAGGCGCGTCAGGAGTTTCTTGTCCGCTTCTGGCTGGCACAGCTCTGCGAGGGGGACGCGACCAGTTACAACGGGCGGTCCCTCCCGAAGCCGTCGCCGCGGATGGAGATCCGCAATCGCTCGGACGGTGCCGACCCGGCCGAGAAGGGGCGGATCGTCCTCGCGGCCAAGCTCCTCTGCGCGCTGGTGGACATGACCCGGGCGCTTGGTGCAGCCGTAGAGACCGGCTCGTTGCCGGTGATGGACTGGCAACAGGTGATCGCCGATGAGGCCCGGCCGGACGACCGCAGCTCGCAACTGCTCGACAGCGCAGCCGGGTCGGTCCGCGAAGCGGTGGCGCTGACCAAGGCCTTTGGGGCTGTGCTCCGCAACGGGGTGGGCGACGAGGACCGTGCCATGCTCAGGCGGCACGGGCTCGCCGCGGAGGATGTCGAAGACGACAAGCTGGCGCTGCTGAAGATCGAGAGCGTCGGCGCCGCGCTCGAGGAGTTGGTCGACGTGCACCTCGGGGTCAGCTCGGGTCAGGTATCGGGCGCTGTGGTCGAGTGGTTCGCCGATCTGTTTTGGCACGTGGTTGTGTCGGGAGCGGGCGTTCCTCCGTCCCAGGACGAGCTCAGCTTCTACCTCAACCTGCGGAAGATGCCCTACAGCCGCCGCCGCTTCAGCCGCCCCAGTCCCGGCGAGTACCGGGGCGAACTCGACGGCCATGGTGCCGACCAAGACGGCGGCGCGACGCTGCGCAGGGACCTGAGCCTGCTGCTCTCGGACATCGACTCCGGGATCGACGAGCAGCCGCGCGACTGGACCAATCCGCGCGAGGAGTTCGCGCTCAGCATGGCCTCCTCTCTCGTCGAAACCTGGCGGGAAGAGGGGGACCGGCGCCTGACGACCGCGCTGATCTCCGACTACGACTTGATGTTCGATCGGGCCCTGTTCGAATGTCTTGAGGATGGTGAGTCCTTCCACGTCCTCGTCCCGGTCGTCGCCAAGTTGGACGACCCGACCCCTCCCGTCGCCTTCCGCTGGCTGTACGGAACCATCGTCAAGGGAGAGGTTGGTGTGGGCGGCGAGGTGGGGCAGCCCGTATGGGAGTGGTTCGAGGAGGTCGCCCCGGTGAGCAAGCGCAGGCCCAAGGGCCCGATCGTAATCCGCCTCACCGGCTCCCCCCTGTACCGCTCGGGATCGGTCGAGGAACTCGGACTGCCGCAACACGGTTCCGATCGGATCAAGAGGCTCGACGCAGCGGCGATTTTCTCCGAGCACGATTCGGTCCGGGCGATTGTCGCCCTCACCCGCCCGTCTCCGGTCGGCGTCCCGGGTGCCCAGTCGCTCTTCCACGGTCTGTTCGGGCCACAGGGCCTGACCTGGAACAAGCGCAGCTGGGTCTTCTTCGGCCATCGCTTCAGCGACTGGCTGCCACGGTTGCAGCTTCTCTTTACCGCCCTGATGCTGGCCGAAGGCGCGGCCGCCGAGGACCAGGGCCAGTCGGGGTGGAAAGACGAAGTGCCTGCCAACGCGATCGAGCGGATCGCGATCTCGCGGAGCTTCGACTGGCCCGAGCAGGCCTTGCTCGACGCGCTCAAGATCACGATGCAGGAGGTCGACCTGAAGCGGCTGAGCCGATACTTCGACCAGAAGTCGACCCATCACGAAAACCAGCTCGGCGAGAGCCGAAACGTGACCCGGTATCTGCAGAGAGTCCGGGCCGCGGTGGATGCCCAGGTGCGGGCCGAGGTCCCGGTCGGGGTTGGGGCCGTCGCCCAGGATGAGATCGGATCGCGAGGAGCCCGGGGCGACGAGGTGCCGCGACCGCGCGTCTTCATTTCCTACTCCCACGAGGGCGAGGGCCGGGACGGTCCGTGGATGAGCCAGGTCCGCTCGCTCGCCGACCTCCTCTACGAACTCGGCTTCGACATCGAGTTCGATCAGTGGGGCAACCACCTGGGTCGCGACTGGAGCCAGTGGGGGCCGAACGCCGTGCTCGCCTCCGACTGTGTGCTCTGTGTCGCCTCCCCCGAGTACGAGGTTCGGTGGCGTGACGAAGCCAAGGATGGGTCCCGGGGGTCGAGTGGCGGCGCGGCGGGAGAGGCGCGGGCGATTCGCAGCGCCTACGACAACGAAACGATCGACGGCTACCTCTTCGTCGTCCTTCCGGGTCGCAATAAGCGGGACATCCCCGAGAACGAGCGCGGCAGGCAGTACGAGCTCGTTTCCCAGATCGATGACGACGGGGTCGAGATGATCATCCGCTGGTTCACCGACCAGGCCCTGTTCGAACGACCGAAACGCCGCCTCCAGAGGCCCCAGAAATTCGACCCGCAGTGACCCCGACGATCGCCGACATCCCCTGGCCGGGACCGCGCCCGCTCTCGTTCGCCACGGTCGACGCCGCGGTCGACCCGACCAAGGTGCTGGTCGGGAGAGAGCGGGAGATGAACGAATTGCTCGACGTCTGCCGAACCTACGCTGTCGTCGAGATCACCGCCGCCAGCGGGGTCGGGAAGACCTCCTTCGTCGCAGGCGCCAAGCCGCACCTGGAAGAAGCGGGCGCGAAGGTCGTCAAGGCCCGGCCTTGGTCGGCCTCGCTGGCCGAGTACGACGCGATGGGCGACGCGATCGCCGCCCCCCTCGACCCACTGCCGCTCTACTGCGTAGCGCTCGGAATCGAGCCGGTCAAGAAGGCCGCGGAATTGCGCGACGCTCTTCTGGGCCTCGGTGACGAACAGCCCGTTGTCTGTGTCTTCGACCAACTCGAGGAGCTGCTTCGCTATCGCCGGCTGCTCGGCCGCAACCTGCTCGAACTGATCGGCACCACCGCCGCGACCAGCAACGTTCCGCACGTCGTGGTGGCCCGTTCGGAGTACCGCAACGATTTGCACCCCGTCGAGGTCACCCGCGCGCCGACCTGGCACCTTCGCCTCGACGAGCTGGTCGAGCCGGAGGTGATCGCCCGGATCATCAAGTCGCCGGTCCCGGACGGCGTCACTATCGAGAGCGACGTCACCGAGCGAATCGTTGCCTGGTGGGAATCGGCACGGGGGGAGTCGCAGCGGCAGCGAATGGTCGACGGTCGCTATCAGCAGGCGGTCGGCGAATGCGGCCTACTTCATCTGCAGGCCCTGCTCTGGTCGCTGCAGCGCTGGGCGAGTACCTGCGATGAAGTCGACCAGTCCCGCCTCACCCTCGCCGACCTCGGCCGGTACGCCGGCGAGCAAGGGCTCGAGCCCGGACCGGACTGGGGCGGGCTTCTGATGGCCGACGCCCTCCGCACCTATGTCGAAGACGCCGTGGCCGAGTGCATCGGGACGGACTGGACCCTCGGCCCCCAGGTAATGCTCGCCCGCGTCGCCGGGCACCTCTCTTCGGCGGGATTCAAGCTGCCGCAGCCGACCGCGTCGCTCGTCTCGTGGGCGATGCAGGAGGAGCTGGGATCTTCGAAGTCCGGGCCGGGCCGGAGCCTGGTCGAGTCGGTCGGCCAGGACGGCAAAGACGGTGACCTCATCGAGGAGCTCGCCGAGCGCTTCCAGATCGAAGGGGCCGGAGTGGCGCACGGCTGGGACGGGTCGGACGTCGTCAGGGCGATGATCTCCTGCCTGGAGCTCGCGCTCGACAGACTCGCCCGCGAGGGGGGCCCCAACATCCTGCGGCGGTACGAGCACAGTGGCATCACGATCAACGAGCTTGTCCACGACGGGGTCGCACCGGCCATGATCGAATGGTCCGACTCGTTTCTCGAGCGACCACTCGCGACGCTCGGAGGGATCGTCGCAAGGCGTGGCGAAATCTTCAGTGAGGACCTTCGTCCCGACGTCTTTCTCGAAGGCGGCGAGGTGAAGCCCGGCTGGGACGCAGTGCGGGTGAGTGAGGTATCCGGTCGCCGGGCCGCGCGGATCGACGCGGTCAAGTGGCACGGCATGGGAATCCACCGGCCGGATCCGGAGACCGGCGAGCCGATGGTGATCGAAGGGCTCGTCTTCGAGCAGGCGATTCTGGTTGGAACCCTGTTCAACGGGGTCGTCTTCCGGGATGTGGTCTTCCACGACTGTGCGATGCGCGGGATCGCGATGATGCGGTGTCGTTTCGAGAATGTCGCTTTCGAGTCGTGCGATCTGGTTGGTGCGGCGTTCAATCGATGTGGCTTCGACGGGGTGCGCTTCGATGCGGCAGAAAGATCGGCGGGGACCATGAACTACGTCTCGATCGAGCACCCCGAGCCCGGTGCCACAGTCGAGCTCAGCAACATCGAGGAGACGACGGGGCTCTTCCTGGTCGGACTTAGCGGCGGCGACTGGACGCTGGACAACGTCGAGATCTCCCATTTCTCTTTCGAGTCCGGCGAGCGCGACCCAGTTTCGCTGCGGGCGCACCGGAGCTCCCTCAGGCAGGTGACCGTGGACGTGCCGCCGGGCCTGTCAACGGTGGAACTTCCGGACGGCGTGGTGGTCGAACAGGCATGAGTGACGATGCCCGCGCGATCGTGGTCGGAGCGGGTCTCGCCGGTCTCGCCGCCGCCGCCGCATTGCGTGAGGTGCTCGGGGAGGTTGTGCTGCTCGAGCGCGACCCGCCGGCGGAGGCGGCTCCCCGGCACGGGACGCCGCAGCGTGAACAGCTGCACAACCTTCTGTATGCCGCCCAGCAGAGCCTCGATCGCCTGCTCCCCGGCTTCTGCCGGAGGCTGCGGCAGGCTGGCGCCGGCGAGGCGAAGGTTGCCGTGGAGACCCAGGTGTTCGAGCTCGGCGAGCGGATGCCCGCCCGCGACCTCGGCATGCGCCTGATGTGCGCGCCGCGGCCGCTGATCGAGCGCGTCGCTCGCGAACTGCTGCTGGAGGGTGGCTCCGTCCGCGTCCTCGACGGGGCCCGCGCGGTTGGCCTGGAGGTGACCGGGGGGAAGCTGCTCGGTGCGGTTGTCGAGACGGGGGTGGGTCGGCGCACTCTTCGCGCCCCGATCGTCATCGACGCGTCGGGGGCCCGCGGGAGCGGCCGGCGCTGGCTGCGCGAGGTCGGCTTCGAAGAGCCCAAGGCAACGACGCTGAGAGTCGCCCGTTGGTATGCCAGCGCTGAGTTCGAGCGACCGTCAGGAGCCAGGGAGGAAGATCGCTTCTGGCTCGTCTTCCCGACGCATCCGACGCAGCGTGGCGGACTGGTATCGCCCTCAGCGCCGCGGCGCTGGCACGTTTCCCTCTCGGGTGGGTTTGCCGACCCGGCACCAACCTCAGCCGCCGAGATGCGCACCTTTGCCGAGACGCTGGAGGTCCCGTGGATCGCGGACCTGCTGCGGGACACGCGGGCACTCGGCGCACCTCACGTCTTTCGCAAGCCCTGGGCGGTGTGGCGCCACTACGAGCAGTTGCCGCACCCGCTCCCCGGCTTCCTCCCGGTCGGAGACGCGGTGGCCGCGCTCAATCCGCTGTTCGGTCAAGGCATGTCCGTGGCGGCCGCTCAGGCGGTGGCCCTAGCGGATCTGTTCGGGGGTCCCGGCTCGGAGCACGAACTGGATCGGCTCACCACCGCCCATCACGAGCGGGTGGCGGCGATCGTCCAATCGGCCTGGGCGCTGGGGGAGATGGTCGACTCGCCGCTTCCCGACGGGGGTGTCGCAGGCGGCCCGGCGGCGCTCGCCCGCCGGCTCCGCGACAGCCCAGAACTGCACCGCAGGTACGTCGCGATGTGGCACCTCGTCGAACCCGCGGCTTCGGTTCGCTCGGCCCTCGAGATGCAGGAGGCCCTGCTGTGAGCGGCGCTACCGCGGGGCAGGCGACCAGCGAACTGACCGCCGCCGAGCAGCTCAAGTTCGGGTTGCTCGCCAGTGGGATCGCGATCGCCCCGAATGCGCAGGATTACATCGACCGCCAGAACGACGGGCGGCCGATGACTCCGGCGGACTACGCCTCGACTTCGGGAATCATCCTGGCTCTCGACGACGGTGTCTGGGTCAACGCGCCGATCGACCGCTACAACCCCAACTTCGTCAGCCGAGACGCCTTCGTCCTCGACCTCGACGCCGGGGGAAAGCTCCGAGTGCAGGGCGAAGGCCTCGAATCCGCGGCTCGTTTTTGGTTGCCGCCCGCGTATCACGGCCAGTCCAATGCCGCCGGAGAGCCTTTCAACTCCTACGCCCACACTCATGGCGACCGGGTCCGAATTGCCCCGATCGAGGGCTGCGCGATGGCCTGCCACTTCTGCAACCTGCCCTACGAGTTCCGATACCGGCGCAAGTCGGTGGCCGGCCTGGTGGAGTCGGTCGCAGTGGCGGCATCGGACCCCGTGCAGCCCGCTCATCACGTGTTGATCTCCGGTGGGACTCCACGGGCCGAGGATTTCGAGTACGTGCAGGAGGTCTACGAGGCGGTCGCGGCGGGCTTCCCGCATCTTCGTGTCGACGTGATGATGGTTCCGGCCGACGGCCTGCTCGACGTCGCCTGGCTCAACCAGATCGGGATCGCCGAGATCTCGATCAACCTCGAGATCTTCAACCGCGACATCGCCCGTCGCATCATGCGGCGCAAGGCGGACCAGGGCGTCGACCGGTACCTCGACTTCCTCGAGGACGCGGCCGAAACGATGGGGCCGGGCCGTGTCCGCTCGATGCTGATGGTCGGCTTGGAGCCGATAGAGGACACGCTCGCCGGCGTAGAGGCGATCGCCGCACGCGGCTGCTTGCCGGTCCTCAGTCCCTTCCGGCCCGATCCGGCCACTCCGATGGCCTCCGCTCCGGCTCCGGACAGGAGGCAGTTCGAAGAGGCCTACCTGCGAGGGAGGGAGATCGCTGACGCCCACGGCATCGCCCTGGGCCCCAACTGCGTCCCCTGCACTCACAACACCTTGACGCTGGCGGCGAAGGGGTCAGGCGAGGCCGAGGGGTGCAACGGTTGGCCGGTTCTGGTTTGACCGGACGGTTTCTTCATTCGGTCGACGATCTTACCCTGCCGGAAGTCGAGGCCATCCTCCTCAGGGCTCGGGAACTGGAAGCCGGAGCGTCACCTGAGGCCACTCTCTCCGGGGGCTGCTTGGGCCTGCTCTTCCTGAGCCCGTCGCTGCGCACCCGGGTTGGCTTCGCTGTCGCTGCCAGCCGCCTGGGCGGGACTTACATCGACATTCTCGAGGCGCGCAGGGGGGTCAGTATGAGTCAGCCCGAGAGCTTCCCCGACACCCTGCGAGCGGCGAGTGGGATGGTCGACGCGGTTGTCATGCGTACGCCTTTTCGCGTCGAGCGCGATGTGGTCGAATCCGACTTGGGGTCGCCCTGTATCAACGGTGGCGACGGTGACGGTGAGCACCCAACTCAAGCTCTGATCGACCTTTATGCGATGGAAAGGGCTCGCGGGCCGCTGGCGGAGCTGAGCGTCTGCATATGCGGCGACCTGACCACGCGGGTGGCACGCTCGTTGCTGAGGCTGTTCAGCCGGGCACTGCCGCGAGACCTCTTGCTGGTCGCCCCTGCCGGGCGTGACGATCCGAGCATCGCGCTGCCCGAGCCGCTCGCTTCCCGAACTAGGTGGGCAACCCTCGCGGAGTCGAGCGAAGTGGATGTTCTCTACATGGCCGGGTTGCCGGAGGGTAATGGCGCATTTCGGCTGAGCGCCGCCGAACGCTTGGATTTCACCCTGACCGCGGACCGGCTACGGGACCTGCGTCCCGACGCGCTCGTACTGTCACCGATGCCCGTGATCGATGAGATCGCCCCTGCTGCTCGCTGTGACCCCCGGGTGGGCATATTTGCGCAAAGTGATCGCGGCGTCGACATGCGGGTTGCCCTCTTGGAGCGGCTTTTATTTGAGTCGAGAGCTGCTTAGGGTCAGTCCCCAACTACTCGCCTTGCGCCTCAGTAGCTCCCGGACTCAGCTGCCGCTGTCCTCGCACCCTCCACCGCATAGGTCCAGCGCGACGGTTTGGCTGGAGCGCCGGCTGCGCCCCAGGACAAGGCTCCCCTCTGGATCGGTCTCCAAGACGGCACGCTCAATACGAAGGAACCAGCCCCAGTCGCCCCCGCGTTGCTGGAGGTAGTGCTCGAGCAGGTCGTCGCGTACGTAGAGCATGTGACCCTGGATGCCTCCCACCCCCCGAAAGGAGATCGGCCGAGCCGCCGGGCGCCCCTCTTGATCGACGAAATCCGGCAGGTCGGGGAGTTTGCGGAGGCCGAGCTCCAGGGCGAAGAACTTCGCCGGCAGGTTGCCGATTTCGGCGCTGTTGAAGGGGGAGCGGCTGGGATGAGTGCCGTAGGGGACGGAGAGCAACTCGACGTTGGGACCGCCGGGGCAGCCACCCAGTCGGATGGTCCGCGGCGCGAACTGTCCCTCGGCCGAGGTGGAGCCGCTGTCGAAGGTGGGAGACCAGGGAGCCTCTCCCGCGAGAGCACGATCGGCACGGACAGTGGGAAACGGGTCCACGTCGTCGGCAATCTCCCCGAGATGACTCTCCACGGAGCCCCAGCCCTCCAGGGCGAGCATGCCGTGGATATCGATGGATAGTCGCCGTTGCCGCGCGCCATCGCTCACGCTCACGCCCCCGTCGATGGCGATCCATCGGAGCCCGTCTCCGAATTCGACGCGCAGGAGCTCGCGGGCAGCGTCGTCAGCGGGCTGCTCGAGCCACCGGCCCTCGTCGTTGGATGGCGCGAACCAGCGAGGAAGGTCCAGGGGCAACTCGGGCAGCTCGAGCCCGGGGGCCCGAGCGGAGACAGGGAAGGAGGGATCGAGCGGAGGATCGAGGAAGCGCCAGCCGATAGTCGAAAGGTCCTCCCGGCCGGCGCGGCGGCCGGCGACCTCGTGCAGAGCGTGGATAACGTACTTTTCGAGATAGTTGGATCCAAGGCTGGTCTCGGTGAGAGGGAGGAGGTCATCGTCGGGCTCGAGGCAATCCGGGTTCCAGCCGAAGTCCGTGACCCGGCCGGCAATCTCATCCGCGGCCCGTAGTCGCTCCACCTCTTTCGCGAGCCCTGCGGAGGGGGACCTTCCCTCGATTCTTCCCCGCTTTTTTTCGAGCGCAGCGCGGATCTGCGTCCAGCCGTGGCCATCTCCCCGCACTGGGTCGGCGCCGGCGATTTGGGGCATTGCGGGCTGGGCTGCCGCGGTGGGCGCTGCGAACTCTCCGTCGGAGATCCAGGCGGCGAACTGCATGATTCGGTAGGAGTACTCGCGCACCAGCCAGTGCGAAGGGGGATCGGTGGCGGCCTCGTCCAACACACGCGACCGCAGCTCCGACGCCAGCTCCACGATCGCCTCCTTCGTCGCTCTCGACGGCAGCTGGGACGCCATCACCACGCCGTAGGCCGCCGAGATAACACCCGCGCCCACCGCGGGGTCGTTGACGTCGAGCATCTGGAGGGTGCGCTTGAAAAGCAACTCCGGCTCCCGCTTCCCAATCCGGTACAGGGCCTGGATGACCGCATCCCGGAACGCTCCATCGGGGGTGGTGAGTGCCCAGCTGAGCCAGGCAACCGTGGCCCCGACGTCGGCGGCCGGCTCTCCTTGTCGCCACGTTTCGGAAATTCTCAAGATGGACCGTTCCGTGCCCGAGTGTTGGCGGAACCAGTCCGTCCAGATCGCGTCGCGGCGCCGAACCGAGAGGTCGATAAGGAGACGGTCGAGGACCTCGCCGTTGAGCGGATGCCCCGGGCGGATGGCCACTCGCTCGATTACGTCCAGCACGTCCCTGGGACGTTCCTCGAACAGCCGCGGAAGCTCTTCCAACACACTCTCGGCCACCTCGTTGCCGGGCAGATGCACGCTGGCCTGGACCAGGTCGAAGCAGAGGTCCGGGTTGTCCTGAAAAGCGGCGAGCAGCTCACCGCTGCGGGAGCCCAGGCGCCCGACGAGCCCCGCGACGATGTCTTCTCGCAGGGGGTGGCGCTCCAGCTTCTGCTTGACCTCCTCGGTTCCGAAGGAGGTGGGCTCGAGCTTTCGCAGCAGGATGCGGGCGATCGCATGGCCGGCGAGCAGGTCGTAGCTCCACATCTCCTTTTCGCCCTCACCGACGACGTCCCGGATGAGGATCTCCTCCCCCTCCAGGTGGAACCGTAGGGACTCCCTCCACTTCGCCCGCGGGCTGTCCCCGAGCGCCTGGGAAGCCACCTCGCGGTCGAGCTCGCGCGCGTCCTCTTGGTAGAAGCACCAGGCCAGGTTCAGGAGCGATCCCTCGATCTCCTCGGGAGGGGTCTCCATCGCTCTTCCCACCTGCTCACAGACGCCCCGCAGGTAGGCGTCCAGAACCTCAACCAGTGACTCGGGGAGGTCGTCGGCGCCTACCACCACCTTCCGCTCGGGGTTGACCGTCCGGCAGAAGATGCTGAGCAGGAGCGGGTCCGAGGGCCGCCACCACCCCAGGGACTGCGGCGAGGCATCGATCTTGTAGTAGGCGAAGTAGCGCCTGACCGCCTCCGCTTCGATCCCGATGAATCCGTCGAGCTCGACGCTGGGGATATCGGCGGGAAGCGCGAGGAGTTTTCTGTAGGTCGGCCGGAGAGTAACCACGACGAAGACGTGCTCGAGGCGGTCGAGTCGGGCCCGGAGATGGCCAAGAGCCAACCGCCAGGCGGCGGGGTCCTCGGACTCGTTGATGCCGTCGATCACCAGGGGGATCCGCCGGCCCTCACGCACCCCCAGGGCCTCGAGTGCCTCCAGCAGCTCGTCCCGGTTCCTGCCGAGGCCGACGTGTCGGGAAAGATCGTCATCGGCGATCCTCGCGCCGAACTGCCGTCCGAGGACGATGAGACCCCTGGGCGCCTCGTCGGGCCCGCTGATGCTGGCCGCGAGGTGCGTCTTGCCTGCTCCCGCGCTTCCGAAAACGACCAGCAACGGCGTGCGAAGCCCGCCGGCGAGACGGCTGAGGAAGCGATGCGCGCTGACCGCGGTGGTCCTTGCCTCGCGGGCCACCAACATGCTGGATCGCCGCCTGTCCAGGGCATTCGCGAGGTTGTCCATGTGCCCCAGCGCCCCGGCGGCTCGCCCGACCATCGCTTCGATCTCCGTCGCGGGAGGCAGTGCGGTCCGGCTTCTGGCGCCCAGGCTTTCGAGGTCCTGCCCAACCTCGAGCGTCGACTCGATGGTGAGCCGATGGAGGTCGGCCGCCCCTTCCTGGCGGGCGTCCGCCGCGAAGGTCTCGAGATCCTCGGCCGCTAGCTGGACTTCTTCGCGAAGGTAGGTGAGTTCTTGCTCGAACTCGATCCCAAGAAGCAGTTCGTCGATCTCCTCCTCCGGGCTGGTCCGCAGATGCAGCTCCTCGACGTACCTTTGCCGAATTGGCGCCAGCGTCTCGCGGCGGCGCTCCGCAAGCACTTCATCGTCGAGGATGAGCTCCCCGAACCAGGTCGCGCGGAGCGGTTCGGCCGGCCCACTGAGAAGCCCGGCCAGCGTCTCTTCGTCCCAGTGCCGGAGGACAAACGGTGCGGTCAGCGCTTCAAACCAGCGGAGGTCGTCGGCAGTTAGCTTCTCGCGAGTCCAGAGGACCCAATCGGTAAGGCCCTCCACATGTTTGTGACTCTTGTCGATCGATTCCTCGATCGAGCGTCGCTGGTCGGCACGGAGGCTGCCATCGCCCTTGAGGCCGGCGGAGTCAAACCATTTGCACTGCCACCCCCATTTCCCCCCGACCGGCCCCAGGTCCGAACCGGGCTTCAAGAGTTCGAGGTGGAACTCCACACCCGGCTGCTGCCTTCGCGTCAGGAGAGAACCGAACTGGTCGTAGTTGCGGCGTACTACCTCGCGGCAGAGCAGCTCCCAGTTCTCCCGGGGATTCCCACCCAGACTCTCGAATCCTTGCCAGTCCAAGTTCGCCACACGGGATTTCTATCCATAAAACGGTCAGGAGTCCGTCGTAGGCGTCCCATTTTTCACACCTCGTCGAGCATGCTCCGGGCGCAATCGACCACCGTCTCCTCGATCGCCCGCGGTTCCCACCCGAGCAACTCTTCGGCCTGAGCGCTCGTGTATTCCTGCTTGCGGCCGAGCTGGCCGGTCACCGAGCGGATGCCGGGGTCGAAGAGGCCCATGGCTCGCACCATGAGGTCGGGGACGGAGCGCTTCGGCACCTTGGGCGCTTCGGGGCCGAGCTGGTCGCGGAGGATCTTGGCGACCTCGGCCATCCACTCGAAGGAGCGGACGGCGACGAAGCGGTGAGCTCCGGCTTTGGGGTCGGTCATGGCGCGGATCTGAAGGTCGGCGACGTCGCGGACGTCGACCAGGTTGAAGCCGATCCTCGGGGTGCCGGGCATGCCGTTGAGCAGGCGCTGCACCACTTCCAGCGAGGGGGAGCGGTCGGGGCCGCTCACCGGCCCGAGGATGGCCCCGGGATTGACGGTTGCCAGGCGCTCGGACGCGCCCATTTCCTCGACCAGGTCCCAGGCCGCGCGCTCGGCGATCGTCTTCGAGCGGGCGTAGGCGGTCAGGCTGGAGTCCTCGAGGTCGGTCCAGTCGGACTCGTCCAGGCGCCGGCCCGATCCCTTGGCGCTGCCGCCGACGGCCGCCACCGAGGAGGTGACGACGACCCGGGAGGCACCGGCCTGAAGGGCGGCGCGGAGCACGCGCAGGGTTCCCTCCCGCGCCGGCACGATCAGCTCGTCGGGGTCCTTCGGCTGCGTCAGTGGGAAGGGCGAGGCGACGTGCAGGACCTGGTCGCATCCATCCACCGCCCGGTCCCAGCCATCGTCGCTGCGCAGGTCCGCGGCGAGGACGGAGAGGCGGGCATGGTTACCTGAACCGGCGAGGTCCAGGGCCCTGCTCCTCAGCTCCGCCTCGCGGGAGAGATCGCGAACCGTGGTCCTGACGGTATGGCCGCGGCGCAGCAACTCGGCAACACACCAACCGCCGAGGAAGCCGGTGCCACCCGTAACCAGAACCGTTCCTTGCTCGGTCGCCATCGGTGTGAGCCTATCCCTCTATGGTGAATCCATGGGGGTGGGTTCGATGACGGAGGTTCGAGCGACGCTTGCATCGCGCCTGCGCGAGCGCCTGCCCGAGATCAAGGCGGCGATCGCGACGCGGGTCTACGCGATCTCCGACCCCCGTGAGGTAACGGACCTCGCGTACCTCGATGGCCTCAACGCCGCCCTCGCCGCCGCCGTCGACCACCGGCTCGCCGTGCTCGAGTCCGGCCCGCGCCAGGCCCCGGACGTTCCCCCCGTCCTGCTCGCACAGGCCCGCCTCGACGCTCGCGACGGCGTCCCGCTCGACACGGTCTTGCGCCGCTACGTCGCCGGCAACGCCCTCTTCGGCGACTTCCTCGCCGAGGAGGCGGAGCGGGCCAGGGTCCCGAGCGCGGACCTGCGGCGCCTGCTCGGCGCCCAGGCGACGGTCGCCGACCCCCTGCTTGCCGCGGTCAGCGCCGAGTACGCCCTCGAGGAGAGGAGCCGGCCGAGGAGCGCCGCGGAGCGGCGCCGCGAGTGCGTCAAGCGGCTGCTCGCCGGCGAGCTCCCCGATCGCTCCGAGCTCGACTACGACCTCGACGGCCATCACCTCGCCGTGATCGCCAAGGGTGAGGGTGGGGAGGAGCTGATGCGGGGGCTGGCGAGCAGCCTCGACCGGCGCCTGCTCGCCGTCCACCGTGAGGAGGAACCGGTCCTGGCCTGTTGGCTGGGTGGAAGGCACCAGCTAGCTGCCGGGGAGGCGCTGCGAGCGCTCGCCGCCGCCGTCCCGGACGGCGTCCTCGTCACTGTCGGCGAGCCCGGCGAGGGCCTCGCGGGCTGGCGGTTCAGCCACTTGCAGGCCAAGGCGGCGCTGCCGATCGCCGAGCGCCGGGGCCAGGCGGTCCTCCCGTATGCCGAGGTCGCCCTCCTCGCCGCGGTCCTCCGCGACGACCTCCTCGCCGGCTCGTTGCGCCAGCTCTACCTGATCCCGCTCGAACAGGCGCGGGACAAAGGCAAGGCCGCCCGCGAAACGCTGCGCGCCTACTTCGCCGCCGAGCGGAACATCTCCTCGACCGCCGCCTCGCTCGGCGTCGACCGCCGCACGGTGAGGAATCGCCTGCAGGCGATCGAGGCGCTCCTCGGCCGCTCGGTCAAGGACTCCGCGGCGGACCTGGAGATCGCCCTGCGCCTCGACGAATAGCGCGGCTGGTGTGGTGGGGCGAAACCACTCCCCACCTTTCCCACATTGATGCATCGCCGGCGAGCAAGGCCCCAAATCGGGTAGGCGGCGCGGGCTGCCGGCCGTGGAGGGTGGGTGCATGAATCGGAACCTGATCTGCGCCGCCGCGTTCGCGGCCGCCCTGGCCCTGACCGTCACGAGCGTCGCCTCCGGCGATCGCGAGGTGGTGAAGGTCGGCAACCTCTACCTCGCCGACAACGGCGGCATCTCGCCCTCCAAGCTGCCGAGGCACGGTAGCGCCCCGATCACGGCGCGCCTCTTCGGCGAAATCCACGCCCTCGACGGCAGCCATCCGCCGGCGCTGCAGACCATCTCCCTCGATGTCGACAAGACGATCGGGATCGACGCCGCCGGTCTCCCGACCTGCAGGGCGTCGCAGATCGAGGCGAGCAGCTCCAGCGCGGCGAAGCGGGCCTGCGGCGACGCGATCGTGGGATCGGGCAAGGCCGAGGTCGAGGTCGCCTTCCCCGAACAGCCGCCGTTCTCGGCGACCGGGCCGGTGATCCTCTTCAACGGCGGCGTCAAGGGGGCGACCACCACCGTCCTCGTCCACGCCTATGTCAACGTGCCGGCGCCGACCGCCGTCGTCACGACCGCGACGGTGACGCGCATCCACCGCGGCCGCTTCGGCCTCCATATCGAGGCGCTGATCCCGCCGATCGCCGGCGGCTCCGCCTCGGTGACGAAGTTCGAGCTGAAGATCGGCCGCAGGTTCAGCGCCGGCGGCCGGAAGAAGAGCTTCCTGGTCGCGGGCTGCCCGACCGGCAGCTGGGTGACCAAAGGCAGCGTCCTCTTCGCCGGCGGTACCAAGCTCGGCCTGACCCACGTCTTCCCCTGCACCCCCAGCGGCTGAGCCCGAGCTAAGCCTCGACCAGGATCACCAGCGTCTCTTTGACGACGCCGTCGCGCTCCTCGGCCGCGGCCGCCTCGGGGGTCTCGAGGGCGGCGATCACCTTGTCCATGTCAGGTACGTCCATCAGAACGCCGACGCGGCTCGGGTTGGTCGGGTCGACGAACTCCCTGATGTTGGTGACTCCGAGCGGGGCGAAGAACTCCTCACGGGTACTGGCGGCAAGCCAGTGATCTTTGTCCTTCACCTCATGGGAGACGAAAACCGTTGGCATGCGGGCTCCTTGGTCGTGGGCTGGATGGTGCCCCCAACCTACCCCGCCCGATGCGACGCCTCCAAGGCTCGCTCGAGATTCTCAAAGCAGACCGTCCAGCCCTCTTCGTGGTTGCGGACCGACTCCAGGTCCTGCAGGCCGCTGTGGGTGAAGCTCACGGTGGTGGCGCCCTCGATCTCCTCGAACTCGATCTCGATCAGCGTCTCGCGGCTCTCGCGGTCCCAGGTCCAGGTGAAGGCCAGCCGCTTCGGCGGGTCGACCTCGGTGTAGTGGCCGCCGCCACCGTGGTCCTCGCCTTTCACCGGGTCGCGCATGACGATGCGGACGGCGCCGCCGACCCGGAGGTCGACCTCGGCCTCGGGGGTTTCCCAGCCCGGCTGGCCATAGAACCAGCGGCGCAGCACCTCCTCGCTGGTCCAGGCGGCGAAGACCGCCTCGGCGGGGGCCTCGAAACTGCGCTCGATCTCCAGCGTCTCGCCGCTCATCGCTCCTCCTCTCGCTTGCGGTCATGGCGCAGGCGCACGGCGATCCAGGCCCGCGCCACCACCAGCCCGGTGCCGGGGCCGGCGAGCCAAGGGAGGAACTCCTCCACCGGCATGCCGCCGACGTGCGCGAACGGGATCACGACCCCTGGCTCCTCGAGCCCCGCTGCGAGGCGGACGCCTCCGAGAGGGCCGCCTCGAAGACGGTCGCTTCCTCGTACTCGTCGTGCAGGTTCCACCAGCCGTAGGCCGGGGTCTGCGGGTAGCCCTCGGGCGAGTCCTCCCACTCCTCCTGGCGGCCCAGCGCGGTGATGTCGAGGTAGGCCCAGGCGGTGCCGAGCTGCTCGTCGCCGCGCTTGTCGATGAAGTAGGTGCGGAAGACCCGGTCCTCGTCGTCGCGGTAGAAGGCGTTGGTGCCGTGCCACTCGTCGACCCCGAAGTCGGCGTCGAATCCGTCGGTGATCGTGTACCAGGGGATCTCCCAGCCCATCCGCGCCTTCCAGCGCTCGATCTCCGGCTGCGGCGCCCGCGAGATGTTCGCGAACGTCGTGTCGCGCGAGTTGAGGTGGGCGAGGTGGGCGACCTGGTCGGCCATGAACGAGCAGCCGCGGCAGCCGCTCTCCGGCCAGTTGCCGACGCCCGGCTCGAAGAAGAAGCGGTAGAGGATCAGCTGGCGGCGGCCCTCGAAGAGGTCGAGCAGGCCGACCGGCCCATCCGGTCCCTCGAAGCGATAGTCCTTCTCGACCGCAAGCCGTGGCATCCGCCGCCGCTCGGCGGCGAGCGCGTCGCGGGCTCGGGTCAGCTCCTTCTCCTTGACCAGCAACTCGGCACGGGCGGCGTCCCACTCCTGTGGCGAGACGATCGGCGGCATCTTCATTTCGACTCCTCCTTCAGGTACTCGTCGACGACATCGAACAGGCGCCCCCAGAGGACGCGCTGGCGATCCATCCACTCGGCCGCCTCGTCGAGTGCCTTGGGCTGCAGCGAGAGCCGGTGCGTGCGGCCCTCGATCACCCGGCTGACGACACCGGTCTCCTCCAGCACCTTGAGGTGCTTGGAGATCGCCGGCTTGGAAACGCCGAAGTCACGGGTGACTTCACCGACCGTTGCCGGCCCGACCGCGAGCCGTTCGACGATCCCACGGCGGATCGGGTGCGAGAGGGCCTTGAATGAATCGTTAACCATTTGGTGAACAGTAGCGCACACCGATGGCGGGCCTCGTTACGGGCCTCGTGCCTCTACTTCGCCGGCTCTAGCTCGGCGGTTCGTCGAAGACTTTGCCGATGCGCTCGAGGACGCGGCTGGCAACGCGCAGTTCCTCGTCGTCGATTCCGTCGAGGGCCTGTTCCCAGCGCCCGCCCCAGAGCTTGCGGCGGGTCTCGATCTGGCCGCGGCCACGACGGGTCAGCTTGGTGACGACGATGCGGCGGTCGGTCTCCGAGCGGACCCGCTCGACGTGACCCTCCTCGGCCAGGTGGTCGAGCATCTGGGAGACGGCGGCGGGGCTGAGGCCGGCGACGGCTGCCAGCTCGCCGGCGGGGAGGGGACCGCGCTCGAAGAGCTCGGCCAGCAACTCGTACTGAGCGTGGCTGATCTTGCCGCTGAGCAGGTGGGTGTCGCGGCCGCGCAGGCTGCGCAGGCTGCGGTAGGCGTGGCGGAAGGACTGACCGAGCTCGGCCAGTCGCTCGGCCCGCGGCTCGGCGATGGTGGGGACGGCGCCGCTGTCTGTAGCGCTAGGCACCGAGCGGCTCCAGCTCCGCCTCGGCGAGCTGCTCGGCCGCAGTCGGCGGGGCCTGGCGTGGGCCCTCGGCCCGCAGCAAGACAATGCAGGGAATCAGCGAGAGGGCGGCGATCCCGAGCGCCCACCAGTTGGCGGTGGCGAAGGCGCCGGCCATCTCCGCCGGGCTGGTGGCGCCGACGCTGGCGCGCTGCAGGACCACGGCCAGGACCGCGGTCCCGATCGCACCGCCGACCCGCTGCAGGACGTTCATCTGCGGCGTCGCGTCGGAGAGCTGGTCGGTTCGCAGCGAGGCGAAGGCGACGGTGGTGGTCGGGATGAAGGAGAGGCCGATGCCGACCCCGCGCAGCAGCAGGGTGAGGGAGATTAGGACGATCGAGGTGTCGGCGCCGATGAAGACCAGCGGCAGCGAGCTGAGGCAGAGGAGCGAGACGCCGACGACGGCGACGCGGCCACCGCCGAAGCGCTGGGTCAGTTTCGGGGTGAAGGGCGCGACCATCAGCATCCCGAGGCCCTGGGGCGCGAGCAGCAGCCCGGTCACGATCACGCTCTCGCCGCGCACCTGCTGGTAGTAGAGGGGGATCAGGATCATCGCCCCGAAGAGGGCGGCGCCGAGCCCGAAGGTCGTCAGCGAGGCGGCGGCGAAGATCCGGTTGGCGTAAAGCCGAACGTCGAGCAACGGGCGCTCGACCCGCAGCGCGTGCCAGCCGAAGGCGGCCGCCAGCGCGACGCCGACGATGATTGGGATCAGCACCGCCGGGGCGGTGAAGCTTTCCTTGGTGGCGATCTCCGAGAGCCCGTAGACGACCAGCGGCATGCTGGTGACGAGCAGCAGCAGGCCGGTGACGTCGAGCTTGCCCGCCTCGCCGAGGTTGGAGTCGGGCAGCATCCGCACCGCCAGCACGGCGGCGACGATCCCGATCGGGACGTTGACGAAGAAGATCCAGGACCAGTGCAGGTTCTCGAGGATCAGGCCGCCGACGACGGGGCCGAGGATCGGCGCCAGCATCGCCGGCATGACGACGACGCTCATCACCTTGCCCATCCGTTTCGGGCCGGCGACCTCGGCCATGATCATCTGACCGATCGGCATGATCATGCCGCCGCCGACGCCCTGCAGGACACGGAAGAGAATCAGCGAGGTGCTCGATTCGGCCAGGCCGCAGAGCGCCGAGCCGATCGTGAAGAGGACGATCGAGGCGAGGTAGACGCGCTTGGCGCCGAAGCGCCGCGCCGACCAGCCGGTGAGCGGGATCACCGCCGCCAGGGCCAGCAGGTAACCGGTCGCCACCCACTGGATCTGGGCGATGGTGCTGTGCAGGTCCTTGCTCAGGGTGTCGAGCGCGACGTTGACGATCGTCGTGTCGAGGATCGACATCATCATCCCGAGGATCACCACGCCGGCGATCTTCCAGACGTAGGGCTCGATGCGGTCGGTGCTTAGTTTCGCGTCAGACATTCGGTACCTAAAGGTTAAGTACCGAAGGGTTATCTGTCAAGCGGGAATGCTCAGTAGCCGACCGGGTGGCGGACGACGAAGCCCTTGGGGTAGGGCGGTTCGGCGTGCCAGCGGGGGCCGGTGACACCCGCGATGTCGCCGCCGGTGTCCCAGCGCAGGCCGGCGATCACCGCGTAGACGTGCTTGCGATTGGCGTAGATCGTGATCCAGCTGCCCGGCCCGGGTTCGCCCCAGGTCGTGAACGAGCCGGAGACGAGCGGCGCTTCGAGCAGGCCACCGCCGTGCAGCGCGTAGCTGACCGAGCCCGAGCAGTCATAGCCGCGGTCCCACCAGCGCGCGTGGCCGCCGCCCCATACATAGGGAGTGCTGCGGATCCGGTTGGCCGCGGCGATCACCCGTTTGACGACGGTGGGAGCGCTCGCGGGAGCAACCGCGCGTTCGCCGACGAGGGTGGCGAGCGCCACTTCGGTGCTGGGCGGTTCGCTGCTCGGCGCTTCGGAGCGGCTCGCTTCGGGAGCGCCGGAGAGGCCGCCCGACCCGGCCTGGGCGGAGGCGACGAAGGTGCAGGAGAAAGCAAGGAGCGCCAGGGCGACCGTGGCGGCCGCAATGACCCGGCTGTTCGCTTCGAGTCCCTTCACCCCAACTGCATCGGGCGCCGGCCAAAGCGATTGAGATCTGCACGGCGAGTCCCACGCGATTGCCCGCTGCGGCGTACCATTCATCCCATGGCTAGCTCCACGCGCCCGCTGTTGGCCGTCGGCAACGAGGCCAGGTGGGCCGAGATCAACCGTGAAGAGGACGAGCAGCGCCGGGCAGCGGCTTTGGCCCTGACTCCCTCAGAGCGAATTGCGCACGGTCAGAAGCTCTCCCAGCAGGCAGTCCAACTCCTATCTGCCTCGATCCGCGCCGGCCATGTCCCTAGACGAGCTCTCTGGTCCTGACCTCGACGGCGTCGTCGCCGACGCCAACGCCGTCCGGCTCGAGTACGTCGTCATCGGCGGCTTCAGCGTGATCGCCAACGGCTACGTGCGGGCCACCGAGGACTCTGACCTTCTCGTCCCCGACGGTCCCGACGCCGACGCCGCGGTCCTGCGCTTCTTCGAGCGGATCGGCGCCCGGCGACTGCATGACGACAAGGTGCTCGCCGCCGCAGATATCGCCGCCGCCGAGAACCTTCGCGTCAACAGCAGGCACGGCATCGTCGACATCCTCCGCGGTGGGCTGCCGCCGCTCGACTACGCGACGGTCGCGGCCCGGGCGTTGCTCACCGAGGTCGGTGACCAGCAGGCACCGATCGCCGCCCTGCGCAGCGTCGTCGGCTTCAAGCGCCTCGCCGGCCGACCCCGTGATCGCAACGACCTCGAAGAACTCGAGGCGCTCCACGGCGACCTGCCGGTCGACGCGATCCCGGGCCTCGACCCGTAGCTCGCAGGTCCGGCTCAGGCGCTCGAGGTCGCGGCGGGCGGCCCGCGGAGCGGGTTCGCCGGTAGCCGCCGGGTCGCGCCCAGGCCCAGCAGGGCGATCGCGGCGACGCCGGCGACGGCGATCTTGAGGGCGTCGATCTGGGACTGGGAGTAGTCGCCTTCCAGCTGGGTGACGACTTTGCCGGGGACGTCTTTCTGGCGCAACTCGCTGCCCGCCGCTTCGGCCGGGATGAAGGCCAGGCCGCGCTCGGTTTTGGCGGCCACTTCGTGGCGCGGGCCGTAGGGCAGGGCTTCGTTGCTTTCGACCCGGTGATCGAAGGTGGTGGTCAGCAGGCCGAGCAGGAGGGACCCGATCACCGCGGTGCCGAGGGCGCTGCCAAGGTTCTGCGAGGTGCCCTGCAGCGCCCCGACCTCGCTCGTCTTGGCGGCTCCGACCGAGGCGAGGTTGACGTTGGTCAGCTGCGAGGCAATCAAGCCGAGACCGACGCCGACGACGAGGACGGCGGCGGCGAAGCGGAGCGAATCGAAGGTCGCCTCGATCGCCGTCAGCAGCAGCAGCGACCCCAGCGCGACCGCGACCAGGCCGAGCTGGACCAGCAGCCGCGGCGAGACCCGGGCCGACAGCCGCGAGGCGCCCATCGCGACGAAGAAGACCGCGAGCGACATCGGCAGGACGTCGACGCCGGTCTCCAGCGGATCTTTGCCGAGCACGATCTGCAGGTAGAGGGGGAGGACGAAGAAGAGGCCGCCGAGGCAGAGGAACATCACGATCGTGCTGCTCAGCCCGGCCCGCAGCTGCGGCGCCCGCAGCATCGCGAGCTCGACCAGGGCATCCCTGCCGCGGGCGATGACGTGGCGCTCCCAGTAGACGAAGGCGACGAGCAGGCAGCAGCCGATCGCGATCAGGAAGGGGACGACCGAGAGCCCGAACGGGGTGATTTCGCTGCCGTCGATGACCGGCGCTTCCTTCGGGTTCCACCAGCCCCAGGTCGAGCTCTGGACGATGCCGAGCACGGCGAGCGCCAGGCCGGAGGCCGAAAGCAGGCCGCCGACCGCGTCGAGGTGAGGCCGGGCACGGCCCAGCGGCGCCTCGCGGATGATCCCCGAGCAGAGCAGGAGGATGACGACGATCACGGCCTCGCCGGCGAAGACGTCGCGCCAGCTGCCGACCGTCGCGACCCAGCCGCCGATGATCGGCCCGGCCGCCGCCGCGGCGCCGGCGATGCCGCCGATCACGCCATAGGCGAGGACCCGGTCGCCGCCCTCGTAGTTGCCGGCGATCAGGGCGATGATCGAGGGAATCATCAGCGCCGCGCCGACCGCCTCGAGGATCGACCAGCCGAAGATCAGGATCCCCATGCTCGGCGCCAGCGCCGTGATCGCGGCGCCGGTCCCGAAGGTCGCCATCCCGATCCGGAAGGCGAGCTTGCGGCCGATGATGTCGCCGACCTTGCCGCCGATCAGCATCAGCGCCGCCGTCGTCAGCGTGTAGGTCGCGATCGCCAGTTGCATCGTGCTGACCTTGGTGTCGAGGTCTTCGATCACCCGCTGGATCGAGACGTTCATCACGGTCGAGTCGAGGACCATGATGAAATTCCCCGAGCCGAGGATGATCAGCACCGCCCACTTGGACCTCATGCCGGAGTTCTATTCCTCGCAGAGGCGTAAAAAGCGATTTCCCTGCCATCCGCCCGAACAATCCGACGCCTCGCCCTACCGGCCGCCTGCCTCGCGATCGCGCTGCTGGGCTCGGGCTGTGGCGGCGGCGACGGGAGCGGCGACACGTCCGCGCCGAGCACCGCGCAGCCCGCGCCCGCGCAGCCTCGGCGCCCGCCGGCCGAGACGGTCGTCCCCTCGCACTGCCCGCCGGAAGTGCCGGCCTGCCTCGCCACCTCGGGCCGGATCGTCTACGTCGAGCGGGTCGATCCCGACGGCGACGGCGACGCCCACTTCGTGATCGTCGACCCGCAGGGCATCACCCTCCCCGGCATCACCGCGATCGACGTCCGCAAGGGCCTGCGGCCCCACCCGCTGCCTGAATACGGTGACCTGGTCAGCGCTGCCGGCCCGGTTCAGATCGGTTCCCACGGCCAGAGCCAGATCCACGCGCTGGAACTGCACGTCGCTGGCCGCTAGCCGCCGGGCGCCGGCCTATTTCGGCAACGTGAACTCGACCCAGAGCGGGTAGTGGTCGGAGATCCGGAAGGATTTCTGGCTCGCGGTCATGCCCGAGTCGGCCAGCACCGTGCTGCTCCAGTCGAACATCGCGGCCCTGCCGTTGTAGTCGAGCGAGAGGAGCGGCTTCTTGCCGTCTTTTTCGTCGACGAACCAGGCGATCTGGTCGTAGAAGCCTTTCAGCGGTTTGCCGCCGATCGTCCGCGGGCTGGCGATCTCCTCGGGCACCGTCAGCCCGGTCGAGGTGAAGGCGTCCCAGAGCGGTCCTTCGCGGAGGTTGATGTTGAAGTCCCCGAGGCAGATCAGGTTCTGGTCCCAGCTGTTGGCGTCCTCGGCCCAGGAGCGCAGCCAGCGGGCGATCGAGGCGAGCTCGTCGCTTCGTTCGCCGATCGCTTTGCCATCGGTCCCGCCCCAGATGACGTGGGCGGTGATGAGGATGAAGGTCGAGCCGCCGCGCTTGAAGGCGACCGCGTAGGGCGTGCGGGCGAACTGGCGCTGCAGGGCGAGGTCCGCGATCCCCGTTTTCTTTTTCTTTTTCGTCGTCCAGTTGAGCGGCACGACGAGCTCGCAGGCCAGCCCGGAGACCTGCAGCCGCTCCTGGTCGAAGACGAAGGCGAGGCGCTCGTTGCCGCCTTTGTCGTCTTCGACCGCGTCGGTGAGGATCACGGTGTACTGGTCGCCGAGCGCCTTCAGCAGGTGTCGCAGCGCTCGGATGTCGCTCTGCACCTCCTGGATCGCGACGATGTCGAAGCGAGAGACGACCTCGGCGATGCAGGCGAGGGAGCCGAGGTCGCGTTTCGGGCTGTCGCCCTGGGCGGAGCGCCATTTGTCGGTCAGCCCGCCGAACTCGCGCAGGTTCCAGGTCGCGACCAGGAGGTTCTCGTCGCTCTTCTTCGGCAGGTCGCGGCTCAGCTGGCGCCGCAGTGCGGTCAGTTCGGCGCGGATCTCGGCCGGCGGCTGTTCGGTGACCAGGGTCGCCATCGGGGCCGACCCTGCCACAGAACGGGCTGTAACACAAAAACACTAGAGTATTACAAATCTCTTAATTGGATTGTCCCAATTAGGAAACTGACTGTCCTCATTTGGACTCCTCGTCTAATGTCGAGTAGTGGTCTCTCTGCCTGAGCACCTGAAAGCGGCGCCCGTCGGGCGCGAGCAGCTTCCGCGCGAGGTGCTGCTCGAACAGCAGCGCCGGCGGGTCGCGACGGACGCGATCGCGGTCTTCGCCAAGCGCGGCTATCAGGGCACCACGGTCGACCACATCGTCTCCGCGGCGAAGGTCGGCGTCGGCCGCTTCTACGGCCTCTTCGAGGGCAAGGAGGGCTGCTTCCTCGCCGCCTACAGCCAGATCATCGACGACGGCCGGGAGACGATCGCGGCGGCGCTGCCCGCCGACGGCTCATGGCCGGAGCGCATCGCCTCGACCTTCCTCGCCCTGCTCGAGCTGATCGAAGCCGAGCCGCTCAGCGCCCGCATCGTCTTCGTCGAGGTGCAGGCCGCGGGCGAGCCGGCGCGGGCCCTGCACCGCCGCTACTTCGACCAGGCGGCGGCGTTGATGCGCGAGGGGCGGGCCCACACCGAGGTGCCCGACGAGCTTCCGCCCACGCTCGAGTTCGCGATGATCGGCGGCCTCGTCTGGTTCCTGCAGCAGCGGATCGTCCTGGGGGAGACCGCCGGCATCGCCGAGCAGCTGCCGGAGGTGCTGGAGATGGTCGCCGAGCCCTACCTGGGTGGCGACGCGATCGCCGACCTGGTGGCGACCGCGCGGCGCGCCAGGGTCGCGGAAATCCCGGTGGGGGAGTAGGGGACGCGGTTGCCGGGCCGGGGCGCGAGGATGATCGAGCGTCCGGGCGGACGTCCCGAGCCGCCGCCGAGCCCCGAGTGGGAACGGTGTTGCCGGGCGATCGTCGACCTGGTCCTCGAGCGCGGCTATGAGCTGACCACGGTCGAGGCGATCGTCGAGCGCGCCGGAGTCAGCGCGGCCGACTTCGAGCGCTACTTCTCGGGAGTGGAAGATTGCTACGTCCAGACCTACTGGACCTACGTGGCCTGGGCCTTCGAGGAGCAGGTCTTCTCCGCCTTCGAAGAGCACGACACCTGGCGCGACGGGCTGCGCGCCGCCGCCTACGCCGCCGCCCGCTTCATCCGCGACAACCCGCGCGAGTGTCGCTTCGGCTCGCTGGAGATGATGCAGATCGGCCCCGTCGCGCAGGCCCACCGGGAGCGCCAGCTGCACGGCATCGTCGACTTGATCGACGGCGGCCGGGCGGAAATGGAGGACCCCGAATCGGTCGGCCGCTCCGCCGCCGAAGCGGCCCTCGGGGCGATCTACATGACGACCGTGAAGGGGATCGGGAGCGGCAACGCCAAGCGCGGCGACGACTTTGTCCCGGAGCTGATGTACCTGGCGGTGCGCCCCTATGTGGGGGAGGAGGCGGCCCGCGAGGAGCTCTCGATCCCTGCCCCTCCGGAGCCGGAGCGCTGACGTGAGCAGCGAGGGGGAGGGGGGCGAAGTGAGTTCCGGCCTGCCACGGCTGCCGCCCGGCCGGCACGGCCTGCCGCGCGATTTCGTCACCCGCAACCAGCGCGAACGGATCGCCGCCGGGATCATCGCCACGGTCGCCGAGCACGGCTACCACGAGGCGACGATCACCCAGATCGTCGACGCCGCCGGCGTCTCCCGCCGCACCTTCTACTCCTACTTCGAGACCAAGGAGGACTGCTTCTCCGACACCTACGAGCTGATCGTCGGCCACATCTCCGAGGCGATGATCGCGGCCGCGAACGAGTCCGGCAAGCAGTGGCCGGAGACCGTCGCGCCGCAGCTGACGGTGCTGCTCGAGACCTTCGCCGCCAACCTCGACCTGGTCCGCTTCTGCTTCGTCGCCTCGCTCAGCGCCGGGGAGGGTCTGGCCGAGCGCTTCCGTCGCACGATGGAGCGGCTGCTCAACCTGCTGACAGCCGGCAAGCCACCGCCGCCGGCGACCCGCGAACCCTCCGAGGCGATCGAGCAGGGGATCGTCGGCGGCATGGCCGCGCTGATCATCCGCACCGTCGGGGAAGGCAAGGGCGAGAGCCTGCCGGAGCTGACGCCGAGCCTGGTCGAGTTGGTCCTGGTGCCCTACCTCGGTCGTGAGGACGCGGCCCGGGTGGCGTCCCAGTCAAGCCAGAGCCTGGCTTGAAACACCGCTGATTTTCTTGAGCAAAGCCGGAAGCAAATGGCTTTGCAGAGCCATTTCCCCTCGAAATAGACACGCGCCTGTTTGTCTATAAACATCATGCTTGACATTTGTAGACGCCGTGCTCTACAGTCGAGTTTGTCTTCCAGGGAGGAAGTCAGGGGAAGTACCAATCTGAGCTTCGAGGTCGTCGCAAGGTGGCCCGGGGACACGGGACAAGGAGATGTACGTGAGAGAACGCATTGGGGCGCGGGTGATGCCAGGGACCAGTTCAACGCTGTCGCCGCGGTACTGGCTGGGAGCGTTGGGCCTGATCGCAACGGCGCTGTTCTGCGCTTTCGCCGCGCCGCTGGCGCAGGCGATCGGGCTGCCCAACGGCCGTGTCTACGAGCAGGTATCGCCGGTTAAGAAGAACGGCAATCCCGCGGGCGCGTTCGGGTTCGGCCTCGTCTACCTCGGGCTCGCTGACGCCTCAGGCAACCGGGTCATGTTCGGAGTCCTCGGTGCGAGCGAAAACGCCTCGCGCGGTTTGCAGACCGTTGCGGTCTCGGATCGCAGCGCGGACGGCTGGCACATGTTCGACCCGATGCCGTACCCGGCCGGGCAGATCAGCTACACCGACTATCTCCCGTTTGCGTCGCAGTTCTCCGATGACCTCTCGCGGGTTTCGGTCAACTACTCGGGTGGCGGTTTGTTCCCGGGAAACCCGGTGACCGGAGTCGAAGTCGGCGGCGCCCACCAGGAAGCTGCCGCCATTTACATCAACGACGCCAAGGCAAAAAAAATGTGGTGGGTGACCGAACCGAAGATCGCCTCGCCGAAACCGGCAGTCGGAGCCATGAAAAAAGTCGAGTACTACGTTCCCGCCGGTCACTCTCCTGACTTCAGCACGTTCTACTTCAGCTACACGGGCACGCTGGTCGCCGAAGACGCGTCGCGCACGCCGAACGTGATCGAAAACCCGGTTGGGTCGAGTGTGTCGCCGCGCGGCCTCTATCGCTGGCACGAAGGCGAACTGATCAACTACGGCTCGCTGCCGAACGGCAGCTTCGATCCGTACGGCGCCGTTCAGGCGGGCGGGGTTCCGACGCGGGAGGACTACAACGTGGCGTCGCCGGCCAATTTCAACGGCCAGGTCTCCGGTGACGGCACCCAGGCAGTCTTCGTCAGCCCCGATCCTGGCGCCGGAAGCGGCCGCGTTCCTGAGGTCTACGTCCGCCGTGGCAACGGAGCGTCGAAGCTAGTTTCGAAGTCCGAGTTGACGGGCCTGCCCTCCGAAAGCGGGCCGTTCGGAATACAGCCACCGGTTTACAACGGTGGCGGCGGGCAACTCTCCTACGCGTACGGGTCCGAAGACGGATCGCACGTCTACTTCGAGAGCAAAGATGCCCTCACCGCGGACGCACCGGTGAGCGCTACCGAGAAGGCGTATGTCTTCGACGTGGCGACCGAAGATCTGGTGTATCTGGCCGGTGTGCGAGGCGAGCCGATCGCCGCAACCCCGGACCTTTCCAGCTTCGTCTTCTCCCGCATGGCCAACGGTGGTGCCAACAAAGGACGAGTTGGAATCTGGACCGGTGGGGTGGCGACGACCTTCGCCGAATCACCTTCCCCGAAGTTTGTCAACGACGGTCGCGTCTCGGCCGACGGGAAAGTCTTCATCTTCGGGACGGACCTGGCGATCCCGGGCTTCAACAATGGCGGGTTCCTCGAACAGGTCTACCGCTACGACATCACGACTGCACAGCTCGAATGCATCAGCTGTCCCCCCGAAGACGTCAGCCCTGAAAGCAACGCCCAGTCGTCCCATTACGAGACCGGAGAACCGGGAGTGGAACCCAACGGGAAGCTCGACGCCAACCGCGGCATGTCGGCCGATGGCAACCGGGTTTTCTTTGACACCGGGGATCCCCTCGTCAAACAGGACGCAAATGGCCAGCGTGACGTCTACATGTGGGAAAACGGCAAAGTCAGCCTGATCTCCACCGGCCGAAGCGGTCGGGAAAGCTATTTCATCGACAACAGCGAATCCGGCAACGACGTCTTCTTCACCACGACGGAAGGCATCTCGCCGGCTGACACCGATGGCTCCTATGACATCTATGACGCCCGGGTCGGGGGCGGGTTCACGGTGGCTGGTCCGCCCTCGCCCTGTGCAGGGGACTGTCAGGCGCCCGAAACCGTGCCTTCGTTCACCAATGCCGGCAGCACCGAGCTCAACGGTGCCGGCAACGTCAACCAGCGCGGCAAGAAGCCGAAGTGCGCCAAGGGCAAGGTGCGCAAGCAGGGCAAGTGCGTAAAGAAGCAGGGGAACGCTCATAAGCGAGCTGCCAAGGCCAAGCAAGGGAGCGGCAAGTGAGCGGGCGCGAGAACAGGGAGAACAAGACCATGAGCAAGAGCAAATCCCGACTCAGGACCATGTTGCGCCGAGCCTCGCTGGCTGTTGCCGGCGCGGCCCTGCTGATCGGCGTCACCGCCGGCCCGGCAAGCGCCCAGTTCGGCCTCGAACCCGGCAGCCTGGCGATGAGCACGACGAACCAGCTGGCCGGCTCCCACGCCGACCTGACCACGCATTTCGCCTTCAACCGAACCGATCCCTTCACCACCGACGGGACCGTGAAGGAGATGCACTTCAAGCTGCCCCCCGGCTTCGTCGGGGATGCGGAGTCGCGGCCCCGCTGTGAGGCGGCCCGTACCTCGGCCGGATTCGGAGATCCCAACCAGTGCCCGCTGAACACGGTCGTCGGGATGGGGGAGTTCGAACTCTCCGGCGCTGGATCGGGCTTCAGTGGGGTGTCGGACGCATTGATCTACAACCTCGCCCCATACAGGGACGAGCCGGCCGCGTTCGGGTTCACGATTCAGGGCTTCCCGGTAAGGCTGGACACCACGATCCTGCCCGGTGACGACTACCGGATCGAGGTCAGCGCGAACGGTCGCGAGGAGCTCTACCTGCTCGAAGGCGACGTCACCTTCTGGGGCGTGCCGGCCGACCACACCGGCGAAGGTCCCTTCCAGGATGCGACCAGCGGCCGTTACTTCGGGAACCCGGAGTTCCTCGCTACGCGTACGCCGTTCCTCGCGACCCCGACCGAGTGCACGGGGGCGCCGCAGCCATTCACGATGGATCTCAACTCGTGGCAGGATCCGGCCACCATGCTCCACGAAGGAGCGACGATCGCACCACTCGAAGGGTGCGACGTGATCCCCTTCGAACCCGCGATGTCGGTCAACGCCGACAACCACAAGGCCGGTGCGCCGGCGGGCTACGCGTTCGAACTGAGCATCCCGCAGATCAGCACTCCAGACGGTCGCGTCGTTTCCCATCTCAAGGACGCGACGGTCACCCTGCCGCAGGGAACGGCGCTCTCGCCGGGAGTGGTCAACGGGCTGTCGGCATGTTCCCCGGCCCAGATGCAGGTCGGGACCGAAAAACCGGCTACCTGCCCGAGCTCCTCGAAGGTGGGCAGGGTGACGGTGGAATCGCCGCTGCTCCCCGGCCCGGTTACCGGTGACGTCTTCACCGGCGAGCGGCAGACCGGCAATAAGTACCCGATCCTGCTCGCGTTCGCGGGCTACGGCTTGGAAGCGAAGGTGGAAGGAATCGTCAGCCCGGACCCGGTTACCGGCCAGCTGAAAGCCACGTTCGTCAACGCGCCGGAGCTGCCGTTCAACCGGCTCAGCTTCGAGTTCAAGGGCGGCCCCAACGCCGCCCTGGTCAACCCACCGACCTGCGGGCCGGCGACGATGACCTATGACCTCAAAGGATGGTCCGGAGCGAGTGTCAGCGCCAGCAACTCCTTCCAGGTCACCGAAGGCTGTGGCACGCCGGGCTTCGCTCCCAAGCTGAGCGCCGGTTCACTTAACCCGATTGCCGGCAAGGCCTCGCCGTTCATCCTGCGGGTTGTCCGCGGCGAAGGGGAACAGAACATTGCCCGGATCGACGCGACCCTGCCCAAGGGCGAGGTCGCGAAGCTGGCTGGGGTGCCGCTCTGCGGCGATGCCCAGGCGGTTGGTGGCAACTGCCCGTCCGACTCGCAGGTCGGTATCGCCACGGTTGGCGCCGGCGAAGGCGCGAGCCCGCTCTATCTGCCCCAGCCGGGCAAGGCGCCGACGGCGCTCTACCTCGGGGGTCCATACAAGGGCGCTCCCTACAGCCTGATCGCCAAGGTTCCCGTCCAGGCGGGTCCCTTCGACCTCGGGGTCGTCGTGGTCCGTACGGCGATCGACGTCGATCCGAACACGGCACAGGTCACCGTCAAGTCGGACCCGCTGCCACAGATCATCGAAGGGATCCCGGTCGCCTACCGCGACATCCGGGTCGAAATCAACCGGCCGGACTTCACCCAGAACCCGACCTCCTGCGCTCCGATGCAGGTGGGCGCGCATCTGGTCTCGGCCAAAGGCACCACCGCTGACGCCTCCTCGCGGTTCCAGGTGGGCGATTGCGGCGCCCTCGGCTTCGCCCCGAAGCTCTCGATCAGCTTCAAGGGCGGAACCACCCGGGCTAAGCACCCGGCGCTGAAGGCGGTCCTCACCGCGCCGAAGGGCCAGGCCAACATCGGCAAGGTCTCGGTCGCGTTGCCGCCGACCCAGTTCATCGACAACGCCCGCATCAACAACCCCTGCACCAGGGTCCAGTTCAACGAACATGCCTGCCCGCCGAACTCGATTCTCGGCAAGGCAAAGGCATACACGCCGCTGCTCGACAAGCCGCTCGAAGGCCCGGTCTACTTCCGTGCCAACGGTGGCGAACGGCAGCTGCCGGACCTCGTTGCCGACCTCGGCGGCCAGCTGCACGTGGTCATCGTCGGCTTCATCGACACCCAGCACAAGAAGGGCTCGGAAATCTCGCGGGTGCGAAGCACCTTCGCGACCGTGCCCGACGCCCCGGTGTCGAAATTCGTGATCGAACTCGCCGGCGAAAAGAAGGGGTTGCTGGTCAACAACACCAACCTCTGCAGGTCGAAGAACAACCGGGCGGTGGTGAAGATGGACGGCCAGAACGGCAAGGTCCATGACTTCAACCCGGTCGTGACCAACTCCTGCGGAGGCAAGAAGTAGGGCCGCCGCCGGCACAGACTGGGCGTCTCCCAAGCGCGCAGACCAGAGCAGATCACGGCCCTCCCTGGCCTTGGATCGCGCTCGTCACCGAACGGCCCGGAAGTCCCTCCGGGCCGTTCGGCATTCACCCGCAGGCCGATCGCCCCCACATACCGTGATGACCAATCCCCCCAGCCGCAGCATGCGACCACGGCTCGACCGTAGGTTCGTCGTCTCGTTCAGGCGTCGCCGCCTGATGGTCGCGATGGCGCAGCTCTGCGTCGAGCGCGGCTACCGGGCGACGACGATCGCCCATATCGCGTCCCAGGCCGGGGTCGCCCGCAACACCGTCTACGACAACTTCCCCAACCGGGAAGCGCTCTTCCTGGCGCTGCTCGAGGAGGCGACCGGGGAGCTGCTGGGGCAGACCGAGGCCGCCTGCCTCGAGGCCGGGGCGGAGGGTGAGGCCAAGTTCGAGGCAGCCCTCGCCGCGATCCTCAAGTGGATCGCGGCCAACCCTGCGTTCGCCTGGGTCCTGCTGGTCGAGGCGCCGTGCTCCTGCCCGGCTGCCTTCGATCGCCACCTCGAGACCACGGCCCGCTTCATCGAGCTGTTGCGCGCCAGCGTCCCGGCCGACATCGAGCGGCCTGAGGTGATCGAGGAGATGCTGGTCGGGGGCATCACCTCGATCCTCCGCTACCTCGTCCACAACGGCGAAGCCGAGCGCGCCCCGGAGCTGCTCTCGACCCTCGTCGCCTTCGCCGGCGTCCCGTACCAGCCTGACGGCGAGAGGTAGACCCTCCTAGCTAGGCGAGAGCGCTCTCGCGCGGCAGCCGCGCGCACCAGACTGCGAAGAGGGCGATGGCGAGGATCGCGCCGGCCCAGTGCAGGGCGAACAGCACCGCGACAAGGCTCGGCAGCCCGGCGAGCACGGCGCCGGTCAGGGTCGGCACCAGCGGCAGGTGGAGGACCCGCGCCGTGAAGGCGGCGCAGAGCATCCAGGAAGCCGGCCCGGCGATCCAGCCCCAGTCGACGAAGAAGTCGCGCGGCAGGGCCAGCGCCAGCGCGACCGAGAGGACCGCGACGGCGACGAGCTGCAGCAGCGCCGCCCGCCAGAGGGTCGAGACGTCCATGCCGGCGAGGCTACTGGACGACGATTTTGCCGTGCATCAAGGGGTGGATCGAGCAGTGGTAGGAGAAGCTGCCCTTCTGGTTGAAGCGGATGCCGATCGTCGACCCCGGGGCGATCCGGCCGGTGTTGAAGCTGCCACCGCGGGTCGCGGTGTGGGCGACCTTGCTCGAGTTGGTGAAGTTGACCTTGCTCCCGACCGCGATCGTCAGCGTCGGTGGGTGGAAGGCGAAGTGGTTGATGTCAACGGTCTTGGCGCCGCTGGCCTGGGCGGTCGGCCCGGCCGCGGCGAGCTCGCTGCGCAGCCCGAGCAGGGCCAGCGTCATCACCGCGGCCGCGGCGCCGATCGCCAGCCACCGGATGCACTGCTGGATTCCCGCCGCCTTGGTCATCGGCAGGGAATACGCGCCAAACGGCGCGTCGGTTCAACAGAAGAGTTCGAGTTCGAGACAGAGTTCGGAGGTCGTGCTCGAGAGGCCGGAGAGTTCTTCTTCCAGTTCTTCCAGCCGGTTCTGGGTTTCGCCCGAGTCTTCGATTTCCCCGCGCAGTTCTTCGACTTCGGCTTCGAGACCTTCGACTTCGGCCGATCCCGAGGGCCCTTCCGGTCCTTCTGGCCCGGCCGACCCGCGCTTGCCGGTCGCCCCCGACGGGCCGGTCTGGGCCAGCAGCGCCAGCCCCGAACCGATCCCGGCGCTGAGCACGCAGACGGCGAGCAAGATCGCGATGAACTGTTTCTGGGGCAGCGAGACCACGAGGGGTTCCGCATCATGTCAGCCGGGAGCGAGCAATAATGGAATTTCCCGGGCGGTTAGCTCAGTTGGGAGAGCACTTCCCTTACAAGGAAGGGGTCACTGGTTCGAGCCCAGTACCGCCCACTCTCTATCGCTGCGTGGGGAAGAAGTAGAGGTTCTCTGTCGCGTCGCTGGATTTGTTCTGGTCGACGACGGCCACGGCTCCGACCCGGGCCAGGCTCAGCAGGTGGTAGGAGATCAGCGAGAGGGCATAGCGTTCGTAGAGGGTCTTGCGCAGGTCGGCGCTGGAGAGGGGCTCGCCGACGTAGCGCAGCGTTTCGATGATCGTGACCCGGAGTGGGTGAATGAGAAGGGGAACGAGCTCCTCCCAACTAAACGGAAGTGGCTCGCTCCCCCCTCTCATTCGCATGCCTCCCGGTATCGGCCAGAAATCGGGGGGCAATTCTGGTGGGTGGCGTTGGAGGAAGCTTTGTTCATGGAGTGGCCCGCCAGCCATCTCCAGGGACGTTTCACCCGGACTGCAAAGGCGGTCGGTCCTGGCTGACTACTTCACAGTTCCAGATCGCCAATAGGCGGTCAAACAGGCGCTGCGCTCTACTCAGCGTCTGCTGAGTGAGGCGGCGGGGTGGGCGCGGTTCGTGCCCGCTCGAAGCCCATGTCGCCGACGATCACCGAGACGGCCTCCTCGCCCGAGATCGCGCGGCGGTTGGCCGATTCGGCCTCGATCTCCCGCATCCGGTCCCAGGAGCGCTGCTGCTCGTCGGCGATGTCGTTGCGACCCTCCTCGTCGACGTTGAACCAGCGCCAGGCGAGCCAGATCCGCGGGTCGTCCACCATCTTTCCCGCCCAGAGCGCTGACATCGCCTCGGCGAACATGCCCTGGAGGATCAGCCCGGCGCCGACCTGCTGTTGCTGCGGCGGCATCGCCGCGACTTCCTCGTCGGAGTAATACGGCATCTCGACAGCCCGATAGAAGTGCTGGTCGGCATTCCTCACCTTCTCGACCCTGGCGAGTTCGATCGAGCCGGCGTCCAGCAGTTCCTTGATGTGGTGCGAAACCTTGTTCAGAGGCTCATCGATGATCCGCGCCAATTCGTCGGGGCTGTAGGTGCCCTCGTTGAGAATCGCCAGCACCTGGACACGGATGCGGTGGCCCAGCGCGTAGGCGAGGACTTCCTCGATGCTCTTTCTCCGCTGCCCCGCCCTGACAGTCGCTTTCACGACAGCCGCCTCCCGCTCGGTATCCATTCGATACTCAACAGTACCCGAGCATAATCGCTCGTCCCTTGAAGGGCATCGACATTACTTAAAAACTATCCGTTACTCGACTTCGTCTTAGCATTTCCCCCGCTTCCGGCTGCTGGATGCCGGAACAACTCATGGAGGGGGTGAAGTCGATGAAGATCGGGAAAGCAGCGCGTGTCTACCTGGCCTACATGGTCCACAAGCACGCCTAGAGCGCGTCTATGACAGAGCCGACCTCGAGCTGCCATCGGCGGAGCGGGGTCGGCTCGTCGCCAATCTCGGGACGGGACGGCTCAGGGCTGGATGACGATCTTGCCGAAGACGTTGCCGGCGATCATCGCGGCGATGCCGTCGGCGACCTCGGCGAGCGGCAGGGTGCTGTCGATCTTCGGTCGCAGGCCGGTGCTCTCCAGCAGCTGGACGAGCTGGCCGAGTTCCTCGCGGGTGCCCATCGTCGAGCCGACGACCTCGAGCTGGAGGAAGAAGACGCGGGAGAGGTCGGCCGGGGGCTGGAAGCCGCTGGTCGCGCCGGCGACGACGATCCGGCCGCCGGGCTTCAGCGCCCGCAGCGAGTGGGCCCAGGTTGCCTCGCCGACGGTCTCGATCACGGCGTCGACCCGCTCCGGCAGGCGGGTGCCCGGCTCGAACGCCTGGTGGGCGCCGAGCTCCTCGGCAAAGGCGCGCTTGGCCTCGTCGCGGCTGGTCGCCCAGACGCGCAGGCCGGCGGCCCGGGCGAGGGAGATGCTCGCGCTGGCGACGCCACCGGCCGCCCCCTGGACGAGGACGGTCTGGCCGGGCTGCAGGTTCGAGCGGGTGAACAGCATCCGGTAGGCCGTCAGCCAGGCGGTCGGCAGGCAGGCGGCCTGCTCGAAGCTCAGCGCCGCCGGCTTCGGCACCAGGTTGTGCCGCGGCACCGCGATCCTCTCGGCCAGGGTCCCGGGGTGGACCTCGGAGAGGATCGTCCGCTTCGGGTCGAGCGCTTCGTCGCCGCGCCAGTCGGGGTCGCCGACCAGGGCGTGGACGATCACCTCGTTGCCGTCGGCGTCGACCCCGGCGGCGTCGCAGCCGAGGATCATCGGCAGCCGCTCGGCCGGCAGCCCGATCCCTTTCAGCGACCAGAGGTCGTGGTGGTTGAGCGAGGCGGCGCGGATCTCGACCAGCGCCCAGCCCTCCGGCACGTTGGGCTCGGGGACGTCGCCGACCTCGAGCGCCGCGAGCGGGTCGTCGGGGTCGGTCCTCGATGCGAAGGCGGCGAGCACGGCCCCCGATCCTACCCGCGTGCCGTCGCCGTCCCGCTAGCGCAGGGCGAAGACGACGCGGACGGTCGCGGTCACCGTCGAGGTGCCGGGCTTGACCGGAGGCGAGGGGGTGCAGGCCGAGGCGGTGGCCCGCTTGGCTACAGGACCGCCGGCAGCGCAGCCCGAGGAGGATTCGTTCTTCTGGGGCGCGCCGGCGAAGAATTCGCCGCCTTCGCCTTCGTCGATCGTGAGCGCTTCGCCGAGCGTCGCACCGGCCGCGGCGGCCAGCGTGGCGGCCTTGGCTTTCGCCTTTTCGAAGGCGGCGGCGAGCGCTTTGCCGAAGGCGGCTTCCGAATCGCCGACGAAGTAGGTGGGGCCGCTGAGCCCGGTGGCCCCGGCCGCGATCGCGGCGCTGACGAGGTCGCCGGCGTGGTCGGGTTGGTGCAGCGTGACGCCGATCCCCTCGCTCGCCCGGTAGATGGTGCGGTTGCCGCGCAGGGTCTTGCGGACAGAGATCCGGCCGGTCTTGACGTCGCCGGCGCCGACACCCGGAATCCCCTGGACCGCCGCGATAACGGCCCGCAGCTTGGTGGAGGACGCCTGCAGCGCGGCCCCTCGGGTCCGTCGTTCCTTGCTGACCGAGAAGCCGGCCGTGGCGGTGTCGTTGGGAACCTTGATCGTGGCGTTGGCGCTGACCGCGACGGTGCGTTCGGCGCCGAGCGCCGTGGCCGCCGACGCCAGCAGGGCGAGGGCGAAGAGGGCGAGCAAGGTCGGGAGACGGCGGCTGTGGCTCATTGCGCCAGGCTACCCGGCGCGGACGCCACTCAACCGAAGGCGCGGACCGCCAGCACCGCGGCGACGACGAGCCCGATCACGGCGATCGCGACGCGCAGGACGTCGCCGGAGACCCGCCGCGCCAGGTTGGCGCCGAGCCGGCCGCCGATCAGCGAGGAGACCATCAGGACGATGGCGTAGCGCCAGTCGACCGGGGCGAGGAAGGCGTAGGCGATCGCCGCGAGCAGGTTGGCGATGCCGGCGAGGAAGATCTTGATCGCGTTGAGGTGCTGCATCGAGTCGGCGACGAAGACGGCGAGCAGGCCGAGCAGCAGGATCCCGACCGCCGAGCCGAAGTAGGCGGCGTAGGCGCCGGAGAAGAAGAGGCCGGCGATGAGGAACGGCGAGTGCTCGTTGCCGGCGTGGGCGATCCGCGGCGTCAGCCGCGGCTGGAAGAGCAGCAGCAGACAGGAGCCGGCGACCAGCGCCGGGACGATTGCCTCGAAGGTGTCGTTGGAGGTGATCAGCAGCAGCGCGGTTCCGGCGACGGCGCCGAGCAGGGTCGGGACGGCGAACCGGGTCAGCCGCTCGCGCTGCTCGGTCAGCAGGTCGGCGTAGCCGATCGCGCCGCCGACGGCGCCGGGGACGAGGCCGACGGTGCTGGTCACGTTGGCGGCGACCGGCGGCAGCCCGACCGCCAGCAGGGTCGGGAAGGTGATCAGCGATCCGGCGCCCGCCAGCGAGTTCGAGACCCCCGCCGCGGCTCCGGCCGCGGCGACGGCGAGCAGCTCGAGCATCGCTCAAGTCTTGCCGAAGAGCCGCGTCCGCAGCTTTTGCCAGGACGAGGGCGACCGCGGCTGGGTGCGGCGCCACTCTTCCTCGCTGGGCAGCTCGCCCGCCTCCCGGGCGGCACGGACGCAGGCGGTGTGGGCATGGCGGCGGCGGGATTTGTCGCCCTCGGGCCAGATCAGGACGTGCTCGCTGAGGGCCGGGAGGTGCTTGCCGCAGAGTGGGCAGCGGTAGGTGGCCGGCTTCAGGTTCTGGGCCGGCCGCAGCGACCACCAGCGGACCGGCTCAGCGGGCACCGGCGCCCAGCCGCGGCGTAGCGGTGCCGCCGCGGCGGCGCTCTCCCTGGGTGACGACGTCGAAGAAGTGGTCGTTGCGGCCGCGGCGGACGGCGCGCGGGAAGGCGTGGCGGGCCTGGCGGTGGCTTGCGGTCAGGGAGCGGAAGGCGGCCTCGTGGGCGAGGTTCCAGTCGATCCCGAAAATCTCCCGGACCCGCGGCGGCAGCGTCCCCTTGATGATCAGGTTCTGGGCGGCGAGGTTGGCGCGGGCGGCCGGCGGCACCGGCTGTTCGAAGGCGACCAGCGGCGCCATCTCGAGGGCGTGCGGCGTCGCGTGCAGGTCGGGCGAGGCGATTCGGTCGTCGAACCAGGCGCGGAACTCGCGATGGCTGGCGGGGACCTCGCCGCGCGGCAGTTTGAAGAGCTCGCCGAAGCGGACGTAGTCCTGCCAGAGGGCCTCGCGCTCGGCTTCGCTCAGCGGCCGCACCATCGCTTCGTACATCGCCCGGCCCGAGTCGGCGATCACCGCCAGCGTCCAGAGCATCAGCTCCGGGTCGAAGGCCGAGTAGGCGGCGCCGGCCGGGTGCGGGCCGGCGGCGTCGGGCAGCGTGCCCTCGATCCGCTCGTGCAGCCGGTGCACCGCGGCGAGCGCCTTGTCGGCTTCGTTGCGGCTGCCGAGGAAGACCGTCTCCTGAATCTTGGCGGTGCGGGCGAGGCGGGTGAAGGGGTGGTCGCCGGCGTTGGTGCTGAGCATCGTGCCGGTGTAGGTGAGCGGTTCCAGCGCCCCGATCAGCAGCGCCCGCTGGCCGTAGAGGAGCCCGACCGCGCGGTCGCCGTGAACCCGGCGCGCCATCGAGTGGCCGGGCGGGAAGTAGTAATTGTCAGCACTCATTTGGCCACCTGGCCAAAGATGCTACTCGCGCCTCTGCGACTCCTGGGCCAGAGCGACGAGTGCGGCGCCGGTGCCGTGCGGCTCGACCAGCCCGCGGAGCTTGTGGGCGGCGAAGATCTCGTCGAGGTCCTCGCGGGTCAGCGTCTCGCGATCGAGCGCGTGGTCGGCGAGGTCGTCGAGGCAGCCGCGGTTGGCGGCGAGCAGCGCCCGAGCCCGGCGGTAGGCCTCGCGGGCGAGCGTCATCGCCGCCAGGTCGGCCTCGCGCCGGGTCGCGTCGGAGATCGCGTAGTTGCTGGTCGGCATCGCGATCGGCGGTGGCCCGTCGTGGTCGAGCGCGACCCCCATGCCGAACTCGGTGACCATCTGCATGCAGGTTGCGTGGACGCTGGCGAGGTCGCTGACGGCGCCGGAGTATGTCTCGTTGAAGACCTCCTCCTCGGCGGCGCGGCCGCCGAGCATGCTGACGACGTTGTCGAGCAGCTCGTCGCGGGACTTCATGTAGCTGTCCTCGCGGGGCGAGTGGGCGACGAAGCCGAGGGCGCCGCCGCGCGGGACGATGCTGAGGATCTCCGGCGGGTCGAGCCCGAGCAGCTTGCGACAGAGCGCGTGGCCGGCCTCGTGGAAGGCGACGATCCGGCGCTCTTCGTCGTTCAGGCGGCGCGACTGCTGAGAGCCGACCGACTGGCGCAGCAGCGCCTCGTCGAGGTCCTCGCGGGCCATCTCCTGGCGGCCGGCGCGGCCGGCGATGATCGCGCCCTCGTTGAGCGAGTTGGCGAGCTGGGCGCCGGTCATCCCGGTCGTCTTGCGGGCGACGTCGGTGAGGTCGAGGTCGGCGGCCAGCGGCTTGCCCTTGGCGTGGCTGCGGAGGATCGCCTCGCGGCCGTCGCGATCGGGCGGGGCGACCAGCACCTGGCGGTCGAAGCGGCCGGGGCGCAGCAGCGCCTTGTCGAGCTTGTCGACGAAGTTGGAGGCGGCGATCACGATCACCGTGCCGGAGTCGCGCTCGAAGCCGTCGAGCTCGACCAGCAGCTGGTTCAGCGTCTGCTCCTGCTCGCTGCTGCCACCGTCGCCGCTGCCGCGCGAGCCGCCGACGGCGTCGATCTCGTCGATGAAGACGACCGCACGGCCGGACTTGCGTGCCTCCTTGAAGAGGCGGCGGATGCGGGCGGCGCCGCGGCCGACGAACATCTCGACGAAGCTCGAGCCCGAGGCGGCGAAGAAGTCGACCCCGGCCTGGGCTGCGACGGCGCGGGCCAGCATCGTCTTGCCGGTGCCGGGAGGGCCGTAGAGCAGCACGCCGCGGGGCGGTGCGGCGCCGAGCGCGGCGAAGCGCTCCGGTTCGCGCAGCCACTCGGCGACGTCCATCAGCTCGTCCTTGGCGGCGTCGACGCCCTGGACTTCATCCCAGAGGACCGGTTTCGTCTTGCTGGCCTTGACCGTTTCCGGCTTCGTCGACCCCACCGTGCTGCGCAGCAGTTTGAGGAAGATGACGATCAAGCAGCCCGAGAAGATGACGCCGAAGACGGGATACCAGTTGAAGAAGAATTCCTGGATTTCAGTAGCGAGCATCAGTGCAGTCTGCTGGTCTGAGTCCAAATCACCTATCGGATATACGTCCAAACTGGCTCAGATAGCTAAAGGTTGGCAGAACTGGCCGCCCGCCAGGCGGCCGTCCCAGCTCCTAAGATCGGCTCGTGAGCACTCCCCGTGCGGCCAGCGCCCCCGAGTTGAAGGCCCAGATCGAGGCTGAACGCGAGGGGCGCCCCTTCCTCGTCTTCCGCGATGGCGAGGACGCGCAGGTGATCTTCGCGGTGGTTGTGGGGGCGGATGAGCTCTGGGTCGGGCGCAGCGAGTCGGCCGACGTGCGGCTGCACTGGGACGAGGAGGTCTCGTCCCTGCACGCCCAGATCGAGGTCGTGCGCGACGAGTGCACGCTGGTCGACGACGGCCTCTCGCGCAACGGCTCCTTCGTCAACGAAGAGCGGGTCCACGGCCGCCGCCACCTGCGCGACGGCGACACGATCCGCTTCGGCCGTACCGGCGTGCTCTACCGGCGCCCGGGCGCCGGCGGCGGCTCCGAAGAGACCGTGGTCGCCAGCGAGGCGATGGCCGCGGCGACGATCTCCCCGGCGCAGCGCAAAGTCCTGCTGGCGCTCTGCCGTCCTTATAAAGACGGTGGCAACTTCGCGACGCCGGCGACGAACCAGGAGATCGGCGCCGAGTTGCACCTCAGCGTCGACGCGGTCAAGACCCACATGCGGGCGCTGTTCGAGAAGCTCGGCGTCGGCGACCTCCCCCAGAATCAAAAGCGGGCGGCGGTCGCTGAACGGGCTCTCCAAAACGGCCTCATAAGCAACCGCGAGCTGTAGCGGCACCAGGCTCGGGAGAGCCGGGGGAGGTGCCGAGAACGAACACCTCGCCCGCAGGCGCCTCCCCCGGCTCTCCCCGGGGTGGTCCAGTCCACCCCTTGGGGGTCTGGGAGCGGTGCTTGCTTCGGGCGAGAGTTGGTGCACGGCACGAACGCCACCAACTCAAAGGAGAACACCATGACCCGCACCGACCTCTTCACCAGCAAGATCGCCCGCCGCGCCGGGCTGCTGATCGCCCTCGCCGGCCTGCTCGCCGCGATGGTCGCCCCGGCCTCGGGCTTCGCCTCGGCCCCGGTCAAGTTCGGCTCGAAGCTGAACCCGACCGTCCAGCCCTCGAACTCGCAGCCGGGCATGACCTGCGGCGCCTCCGTGGCCCCGAACAGCGTCTGCACGATGGTCCAGGAGGAAGCCTACGGTCGCCCCGACGGCGGGCAACTGGCGCCGAAGACCGGCACGATCAAGAAGATCCGGATCATCGCCGGCGGCCCCGGCAGCTTCCGGCCGCAGATCGCCACGGTCAAGCACTCGGCCTCGACGACGCTGGGCGCGACCAAGGCCAAGGTCACCTACACCGGCCCGAAGCTGACCTACACCGGCCAGTCGGAACTGAACTACGAAGACGACAGCTACAAGGTCGAGTCCTTCGACGTCAGCATCCCGGTCAAGAAGGGTCAGCAGCTGGCCCTGCGCGGCAACATCAGCTCGATGATCCGCTGCTCCTCCGGCGGCCACAACAGCCTGATCTTCGCCCCGTCACTGCGCACCGGCGGCCCCGCCCAGGGCGCCACCGACGCCAGCGGCTGCTGGATCCTGATGGAAGCCGTAATCCGCTAACCCGCTCCATCTCTCCAGAAGTCCTAGAGGCCCCGCCCCGGCGGGGCCTCTTTGCGCCGAGTCCGTTCTCGAGCACGCATAGCGTGTATATCGACGGACTCGGCGCTAGCTGCGCTCGACTTGGGAGCCGCCGACGATCGCTTCTTCGCCGGAGTCGCCGAAGACGACCCAGGCCTTGTTGCCGCCGTCGTAGTCGGGCGCCCAGAGCTTCAGTGTCGCCGGCCGTCCCCAGACCGTCACCTGCTCCTCGCCGGTGGCGTCGAGGCCGCGCCAGATCCGCACGAAGGGGTTGCCGGCGAACTCCTCGCCGATCGTCGTCGGCTCGCGGTGGCCGGGGTGGACGACGGTCTCGGGCGGCAGCTCCATCAGCCGCATGACCGAGGCTTGGAGGTCGTCGAAGCCGCTGGCGCCCGGCGCCATCGTGCCGCCGACGGTGCCCTTGAAGAGGACGTCGGCGGTGAAGACGTCGGTGCCGTCGACGAGGAAGGCGAGGTGGCCGGCGGCGTGGCCGGGGGTGAAGAGCGCCTCGATCCGCAGGCCGCCGGCGTCGAGCTTGTCGCCGTCGGCGAGGATCACCTCGACCTCTTCGTCGAGCTCGGCCGCGGTCGCCTCGTGGGCGACGAGCGGCGGGTTGCCGAGCTGCTTGCGGGCCTCGTCGAGGCCGGCGATGTGGTCGCCGTGCGGGTGGGTGACGAGGATGTGGGTGATCTCGATCCCGTCGCGCTCAGCTTTCTCCAGCAGCGGCCCGAGGTCGTCGTTGCCGTCGATCAGCACTCCGGTCTTGGCCTCGGGGTCGGCGACCAGGTAGGCGTTCGACAGCCACTGCGGGTTCTCGGTCCTCTCGACGATCAACGCTGCTCCTCCTTGGGTTGGTTGCGGCACGCCCGCGGGGACGTGTCTGAACTTAAGCACCTCGTGAGGTGGTCGAAGCTCAGACACGTCCGCGCTCAGACGGAGGCGGCGGGGGTGGCGCTGCCTTCGAGCAGGGTCTGGGCGACGAGCTCGGGGTCGTCCCAGGTGGGGGTGTGGCCGACGCCGGGGAGGACGAGGAAGCGCGAGCCGGCGGGCCGGCGCTCGGGCTTGGGCGGGCCGACGAGGTGGTCGAGCTCGCCCCAGGCGATCGTCACCGGCACGTCCTCCGGGTAGCCGGCAGGGTCGAAGAGGTGGGTTCGCATCGCCCGGTTGGCGCCGTCGTAGCCGCTGGCGTCGATCCAGCCGAGGACCAGCTCGCGGCCCTCGGCGGCGGGGATCCGCTCTGGGTGGGCGGCGAAGGTCGAGAGCATCCGCCGCCGCGTGGCGGGGACGCGGAGCGCCGCCGCGATCGCCGGCCGCAGGCGCCGGGCCCAGCGGCGGGTGTCGCCTTTGCGCGGGCCGAGCGGCGCGCGCCAGAGCCCGGCCGGGGAGAGCGCCGTGACCGAGGCCGCAGTGCCCGCCCGTCCCATTTCCAGCGCCACCCAGGCGCCGAGCGAGTTGCCGGCGACGTGGGGGCGCTCGATGCCGAGCGTCGCGCAGCGTGCCGCGATCGCCGCCGCCAGGTTGACCGGGCTGGGCTCGATCCCGGCCGGCAGCTGCGGCGCGGCGCCGAAGCCGGGCATGTCGAGGGTGTGCACCTCGCGCTCGGCGGCGAGCAGGTCGACCACCGGCCGCCAGACGGTCCGCGATCCGCCGAGGCCGTGGATCAGGACCAACGGCTCGCCGCTCCCGGCGCTCACTTCCATCCCGGCTTGGCGAAGAGCGCCTGGACGTCGCCGATCCGCCGCTCGCGGAAACCAGCCTCGGAGGAGCTCAGGTAGAAGTCCCAGAGGCGGCGGAAGCGCTCGTCGTAGCCATTGCCGCGGAGCCGGTCCCAGGCGCCGAAGAACCGGGTGCGCCAGGCGGCGAGAGTGAGCGGGTAGTGGGCGGTGATGTCGTCGAACCAGACCTCGCGCATGCTCGTCACCCGGGTCAGGCAGTCGGCGATCTTCTCTTTCGAGGGCAGGCAGCCGCCGGGGAAGACATGGGTGTTGGCGAAGCTGCGGGCGCTCTTCTCGACCTCGTAGATCTCGTCGTCGATCGTGATCGCCTGCAGCAGCATCAGGCCGTCGGGGCTCAGCAGCTCGTCGCAGCGGCGGAAGAAGTCGTCGAAGTACTGCCAGCCGACCGCCTCGATCATCTCGATTGAGACCAGGCGGTCGTAGCTGCCGCGCAGGTCGCGGTAGTCCTCGAGCAGCACCGTCACCCGCTCCTCGAGCCCGGCCTCGCGCACCCGGCGGAGCGCCAGCGCGTGCTGCTCGCGGGAGATCGTCGTCGTCGTCACCCGGCAGCCCGTCGTGCGGGCGGCGTGGACGGCGAGCCCGCCCCAGCCGGTGCCGATCTCCAGCAGATGGTTGTCGGGGCCGAGTCGCAGCTGGGTGCAGATCCGGTCGAGCTTGGCGATCTGGGCCTCCTCGAGGGTCGCGCCGGGGCGGGGGAAGTAGGCACAGGAGTACATCATCCGCTCGTCGAGGAAGGCGGCGAAGAGGTCGTTTCCGAGGTCGTAGTGGGCGGAGATGTTCTCGCGGGCGCCCGAGCGGGTGTTCTCGGGGACCAGGCGCCGGGCCCGGTGCAGCAGCGCCCGTGGTTTGGCGATGGCGCCGCGCAGGCCGTCGAGCGTCCCCACCTCGCGGGCAGCGATGCGGATCAGGGAGACGAGGTCGTCGGTCTCCCAGAGGCCGTCGACGTAGCCTTCGCCGAGGCCGAGGCTGCCGTGCAGCGGCCCGCGCCAGGCGGCGGGGTTGTTGATCTTCACCGTCGCGCGCAGTTCGGCGTCGGCGGGGCCGAAGCCGCGCCGCTGGCCGTCCTCGACGACTTCGATGTGGCCGCTGCGGACCCCACGGCTCATCACCGTCGAGACCGCGCTGCGGGCGAGCGCGTCCCTCATGGCGAGAGGAAGCCTTTCGGCCGGCTGCCTTCGGGGTGCGGGAAGTAGCGCGCGCCCTTTAGCTTCAGCCGCAGCGACTGGGCATAGATCTTCGCCACCACCTGCAGCGACATCGCCGGGTAGCGGGCCAGAAGGCCGGCCATCAGCGGTCGGCTCAGCTCGCGGCGGCGCAGCGAGAGGGTGGCGTCGAAGGACTTCCCCGCCTCGCCCTGGCGCGGGCGCGACTCGATGTGGACGGCGAGTCGCTCGCCGGGCTCGGTGGCGCGAAAGGCGTAAGTCTGGTCCATGCCCATCAGGGGAGAGACGTGAAGGGTCTTGTCGAGCTCGTCACCGAGCACCCTACCCTCGTGTTCGCCGCGCGCAAGCACGTAGGCATGTCGCTCTCCCCAGGGGATGTTCTCGACGTCGGCCACGACCGCCTCTACCCGCTTGCCCGCCGCGTCAAAGCAGTAGTAGAAGCTGACCGGGTTGAAGCAGTGGCCGAGGTAGCGCAGCCCGGTCAGCAGCCGCACCGGGCCGGTGGGGCGGTCGCCGGTCTCGGCCTCGACCGCGTCGCGGGCGCACTCCTCCAGCGGCCGGGACGGATCGCCCATGAAGTCGCCGCGGCGAAAGCGTGCCGGCGCCGCCCGGCGGGCCGAGTACAGCGGGTAGGGATCGAGCGCCCGCGGCAGCTCGGCCAGGTCCAGGTACATGAGGAAGAAGCGGTAGCGAAAGCTGTGCTCGACCGGCTCGAAGCGCCGGTGCCGCACCCACCCCTCGTAGACGGCCGAGGCACTCATGCCGCCGGCACCCCTTGCACCGCCAAGACCCCTCACGCCGCGAGCACCTCCTCGGGGGTGTCTGACTTAAGCCGCCCTATACGGCGGTCTAAGTCAGACACGTCCGGGATGGGAGGGATGGCGGGGGTCGAGCCGGGGCGGATCGTCTCGCAGGCGCATAGGGCGCTGACGACGCCGTCCTCGTGGAAGCCCCAGCCCCAGTAGGCGCCGCAGTAGTGGGTCCGGCGCACGCCGCTGACCTCGGCATGGCGGGCCTGGGCGGCGACGCCTGCGGCGGTGTACACCGGGTGGTCGTAGGCGAACCGGCGAATCACCTTCTCCGGGTCGATTTCGGCGCCGCGGTTGAGGCTGACGAAGTACTGCTGCTCGGCCTCGAGCCGCTGCAGGTTGTTCATCCAGTAGGTGACCGTGCTGCCCCGCGAGGGGCCCTCGCCGAGGTGGAAGTTCCAGCTCGACCAGGCGGCGCGGCGGCGCGGCATCAGCGCGGCGTCGGTGTGGAGGACGGCTTCGTTGGGCTGGTAGGGGATCGCGCCGAGGATCTCGCGCTCGGCGGCGCTCGGGTCGGCGAGCAGGCGCAGCGCCTGGTCGGAGTGGGTGGCGATGAGGACCTCGTCGAAGTCCTCGCTGCCGCAGCCGTCGGCGCTGATCGTCACCCGGTCGCGGTGGCGCTCGATCCGCCGCACCGGCGCGCTCAGCCGCACCCGCTCGCGCCACGGCGCCGAGATCGCCTCGACGTAGCTGGCCGAGCCGCCGCGGACGGTCCGCCAGGCCGGCCGGTCGCGCAGGCTGTACATGCCGTGGTTCTCGAAGAACTCGGCCATGAAGCTGGCCGGGAAGCTCCACATCTGCTCCGGGTCCGCCGACCAGACGGCGGAGGCCTGGGGGACGATCAGGCGCTCGACGAAGTGCCGGGAGAAGCCCTTTTCCTCCAGCCAGTGGCCGAGCGAGGGCGCGGTCCCGTTCATCCCGATCAGCGCCCGCGCCTCGCGGTTGAAGCGGCGCCAGTCGCGCAGCATGCCGAGGAAGCTGGGGCTGAGGAGATGGGAGCGGCGGGCGAAGATCCCGCGTGGGGTGCCGGAGTACTCGAAGCGGCCCCGGCCGTCGGAGACCGAGAAACCCATGTGGGAGGGCTGGCTGGCGACGCCGATCTCCTCGAGCAGAGCTTCGAAGTTGGGGTAGTTGCGGTCGTTGAAGACGATGAAGCCGGTGTCGATGCGCAGCGGCCCGGTCTCGGTCTCGACCGTGACCGTGTTCGTGTGGCCGCCGAGCCGGTCCGCCGCCTCGTAGACGGCGATCTCGTGCTCGCGGTGCAGCCGATGGGCAGCCACAAGCCCGGAGATGCCGGTTCCAACGATCGCGATCCTCATCGCAGACCCACTACGAAGCCGAGCCCCGATCGGTTGCATCGGCTTCGCTGATCGGGACCGCGTATGCACTTTGTAGCCCTGTGGGCGACAAAGTGCATGGTGATTGCGGGCGGTTAGCCGTAGGGGCGGTAGAGCAGGCGGTAGCCGAGGAGCTCGCTGACGGTGGCGAAGCCGTAGCCGCGGGAGCGGAGGGTGTCGATGATTCCGGGGAGCGCCTCCAAGGTCTCGCCGCGGGGGCCGCCGCCGTCGTGCATGAGGATGATCGAGCCGGGCTTGGCGTTGGCGACGATGTTGCCGTAGATCGCGCTGGTTCCCGGGGTCGACCAGTCCTGCGGGTCGACGTCCCAGGTGATCGTCCGCATCCCGAGGCTGCCGGCGGTGGCGATAACGCTGGAGTTGACGGCGCCGCCGGGCGGGCGGAAGAGGCAGGGGGTGAAGTGGGTGTAGTCCTCGATCAGGTGGGCGTCGCCGGCGATCTGCGAGTAGCCGGGGTATTCGACGTGGTTCATCGTGTGGTCGCCGAGCTCGTTGCCTTCGGCGAGGATCTGGCGCATCGTCGCTTCGCGGCCGGCCATCTCCTGGCCGATCTCGAAGAAGGTCCCGTGGACCCCCTTTTCGCGCAGCACCTGGAGGAAGCCGGCGGTGTATTCGCTCGGGCCGTCGTCGAAGGTGAGGGCGACGACCTTGGCCTCGCGCGGGCCGTTGCTGATGAGCCCGGCGCTGCCGCCGGTGCAGCCGACCGCGCGCACCGGCCGCAGCCGGAAGGCGAAGCCGCCCTTGGCGGGGAGGGCTTCGGCGCACTTGCCGCCGGGCTCGCAGCCGCGGCTCGCGATCGTCCGCCAGCCATAGCGGCGCGGCGCCAGCCCGGCGTCGCCCGGCACCAGCGCCACGACCAGCTTCGTCGGGCTCGGCCGCTTCACCGTTGCCCGCACGCTGCTCCGCTTCGCCGGCTTGCCCGCTGCGTTGACGACCACCTCGCCGACCCGTCGCTGCGAGTGCTTGCCGCCGAGGCAGAGCCGCAGCTCGCCGCTGCCTTCGGGGCGGCTCAACCCGAGGCAGAGGTAGCGGGCGGCGGCGCGCCTGGCATCGGGCTGCGGCTGCAGCTGGGAGAGGGCGACCGGGGAGCGGGTGCGGAGGGTGAAGATCAACTCGCGGCCGGCCTGGGAGAGCCTGGCGTGGGCGAGGCGCTGGGGCGCGGCGGGCGCGGGGCCGGGCACGGCGAGCAGCGCCGCCGAGGCGAGCGCGAGCGCGCACAGGATCTTGCGAGAGGGGGTCATGGCCGGGTGCGGAGAGGCGGCGTGCGGAAGGCTGTCCATATTAAGAGCGGGTCTTAAACCCGCAGCCCCCCGGCCACGATCGTGTTGCGAGGAGACGGTGAGTCCCAGTCAGACGCAGAGCAGGCGACGCCGATTCCTGGCGCTGTCGGCGATCCTGGTCGCGCTCGCGGCGCTCCTCGTGCTGAGCGCATCCGCCGCGGCTGAAACCGGGGGCGCGGGCGGCGAAGTCGAAGAAGCGCCGGTCGTCAGCAACACGCCGTTCGACCGCCAGGGAATGTGGATCTGGTACGTCTCGAAGTCCGAGGGCGGCAGCATCCCGGCGATCATCGCCCGCGCCAAGAAGAACCGGATCGGCACCGTCTACGTCAAGTCCGGCGACGGCTCCACGGTCTGGAGCCAGTTCAACAAATCGCTCGTCAGCGGGCTGCACGCCGGTGGCATCGACGTCTGTGCCTGGCAGTTCGTCTATGGCGACCACCCGGCCGCCGAGGCCCGGGTCGGGGCGATCTCGGTCGCCCGCGGGGCCGACTGCCTGGTGATCGACGCCGAGGGCGACTACGAGGGCAAGTACGCCTCCGCCGACCGCTACATCCGCTCGCTGCGCGCCGCGATCGGCGACACCTACCCGCTCTCGCTCGCCGGCTTCCCCTACGCCGACTATCACCCCTCGTTCCCCTACTCGGTCTTCTTCGGCCCCGGCGGCGCCCAGTTCAGCCAGCCGCAGATGTACTGGAAGACGATCGGCACCTCGGTCCGCACCGTCTTCGCGCACACCTACCTCTACAACCGCATCTGGGGACACCCGATTTACCCGATCGGCCAGACCTACGAAGGGGTCGGCAACGGCGAGCTGCGGATGTTCCGCCGCTTCGCCGCCAGCTACGGCGGCCTGGCGCCGAGCTGGTGGGACTGGCAGGAGACGAAAGGGTCGGAGTGGGGGGCGCTGGGCGCCGCCAGCGCGATGCGGCCGGTGGCCGGCTACCGCCAGGACCTCACCCAGCCGCTGCTCAAGCGCGGCAGTCGCGGCGACATGGTCGTCTGGGCGCAGGAGCACCTGATCTCGGCCGGCGAGGAGATCCCCGTCACCGGCATCTACGGCAAGGCGACGACTGCCGCGGTCAAGGCCTTCCAGCAAGGTCACGGGCTGCCGGTCGACGGCCAGATCGGCGACGCCACCTGGGCCGCGCTGCTGACCTTCGTCCCCTACCGGATGCGCTGGACCGCGGCGCGGGCGAGCTCCTCCGCCACCGCCAGCCGCGCGGCCCCGGCGCGACGGCCGCTCTCGGCCTCGCTGCCCGCTAAGGCCTACGAGATCGGCCCCGGCCCGCGACCTTGAGCGAACGAAGCGTGGGTTCGCGTTTTGTCGTGCCCAGCGCTACAAAACGCGAGTCTAGGCCGAGATCTTGGTCTCGAGCCGCCCCAGGGTGGGGGACTCGATCACGATCTCGTCGCCCTTGGCGAGCCAGACCTTCGGATCGCGGAGGCTGCCGACGCCCTCCGGGGTGCCGGTCGAGACGATGTCCCCCGGCTCCAGGGTCATCAGCCCGGAGAGGTGGGAGAGCAGCTTCGGGACGCTGAAGATCAGGTTCGCGGTCGAGTCGGCCTGCAGCTGCTCGCCGTTCAGGGTCAGCGAGATCTCGATCGCGTCGGCCGGCCCCGCCTCGTCGGGGGTGACCAGTGCCGGCCCGCAGGGGGCCGAGCCGTCGAAGACCTTGCCGGCCATCCACTGCGGCGTCGCGAACTGGAGGTTGCGGGCGGAGAGGTCGTTGAGCAGCGTGTAGCCGGCGACGTAGTCGAGCGCCTCCGCCTCCTCGACTTCCTTGGCGCGGCGGCCGACGACGAACGCGACCTCGGCCTCGTAGTCGACCTTGCGGCTGTTGCGGGGCAGCAGCACCGTCGCGCCGGCCGGGGCCAGGGCGTTGCGGTACTTGCCGAAGATCGTCGGGCTGGTGGGCGGCTCGAAGCCTCCCTCGGCGGCGTGATTCACGTAGTTGAGACCGATGCAGATGATCTTGTCCGGGTCGGGGATCGGCGGCAGGATGGAGACGGTGGAGCGCGGGTGCGCCGGCGTCCCGGTGTTGCCGAAGGTGGCGTGCAGGTCGTCGACCCGGCCGGCGGCGATCAGCTCCCGCAGGCTGCCGCGGTGCGGCTCGCCGAGCGCGGCCCAGGCGTCGACGACGCGATCGTCCTCGAGCACCCCGGCCCGGGTCCCGTCACCGGCGTCATAGCTGACCAGCCGCATGGTCGGGGAGCGTAGTCGAACGGCGCCAGAGGCCGTGGCGCCTTACCCGTCCATATGGAGGGATAAAGCGCCACGGCCGTCCCAGGTCAGGCCTGTGCCGGCTCCGGCTCGGTCTCGAAGTCGGTCCCGACCAGGGTCTCGCGTTCGATTTCGCCCTCGCGGACCAGCCACAGCGAGAGGGCAGAGCCGACGAAGCAGAGCAGCGCGCCGAGCAGCAGGATCTCGTTGAGGCCGCTGACGAAGCCCTGTTCGGTGGCGCTGCGGGCGATGTCGCGGGTTCCGCTCGGGACGTTGGCCAGGGCCTGCGGCAGCGCCCCCGAGGAGCTCGCTTCGATCAGTTCGTGGGCCTGCTTGCTGCCGACCGCGCCGCCGGAGGCGCTCTCCACTTTGGAGGCGCCGACGCCGAGGAAGATCGCCCCCCAGGCGGCGATCCCGACCGCGATCCCGACCTGGCGGAAAGTGTCGTTGATCCCCGCCGCCATCCCGCTCTGCTCTTTGGGGACGACGCTGAGGGCGACGTCGGCGATCACCGGGTTGACGAGGCCGATGCCGATCCCGCTGACGATAAAGCCGGCCAGCAGCGCCGTCCATTCGGAGTTGACGTCGAGCCCGCCGGCGAGGACCAGGCCGATGCCGACCATCGCGAGGCCCCCGCTCAGCAGGTAGCGCGCCTGGACCTTGGCCAGCGCCATCCCGGCAAAGGGGGCGATGAAGAAGGCGCCGAGCGTGATCGGCAGGTAGCGAACGCCGGCCTCGATCGGCGAGAGGCCGAGGAAGCTCTGCAGGAACAGGGTCAGGTAGAGGAAGAGGGCGAACATCGAGCCGGAGACCGCGAAGGCGGCGATCTGGACGCCGGTGAAGGCGCGGCTGCGGAACAGGCGCAGCGGCAGCATCGGCTGCGCGACCCGCTGCTCGATCACGACGAAGGCCGCCATCAGCACCGCCGCGGCGGCGAAGAGGGAGACGATCATCGCGCTGCTCCAGCCCTCGTCGTTGCCGCGCACCAGGGCGAGGACGAGGACGAAGAGCGCGGTCGAGAAGGTGACGAGCCCGCCCCAGTCGATCCGGGTTGCGTTGGGGTCGCGGGACTCGGCCAGCTTCCAGTAGGTGACGGCGATCGCGGCGATCCCGATCGGGACGTTGATGAGGAAGACCGACTGCCAGCCGATGCCGTCGGTCAGCAGGCCGCCGACCAGCGGGCCGATCGCGACGGCGATCCCGATCGTCGCTCCATATATACCCATTGCCATGCCGCGCTCGGGGCCGCTGGGGAACTCCTGGGCGACGAGGGCGAGGGAGACGGCGAACATGATCGCGCCGCCGATGCCCTGCAGGCCGCGGGCGACGTTGAGGAAGGTCGGGTCGGGGGAGAGGCCGCAGAGCAGCGAGGCGATGGAGAAGATCCCGAGGCCGATCGCGAAGACGCGGCGGCGGCCGAGTCGGTCGGCGAGGGAGCCGGCGGTGAGGACCAGCGCGGCGAGGGAGAGGGCGTAGGCGTCGATCACCCACTGCAGGTCGGTGAAGCTGCCGCCGAGGTCCTTCTGGATCGCCGGCAGCGCCGTGTTGACCACGGTGATGTCGAGCAGCAGCATGAAGGTGGCGACGCAGACCGCCCCGAGCGTCCACCACTTGCGGTTCGTATCCAAGGTCATCTTGAGGCTCCAGTGCATCGGGTACAATTCGTAAGGAAGCCTTGTTAGGCTGCCTTATAAACCGAACTTATCAGGTCTCCTTACTAAATGTCCACCGCCGCGAAACCCCGCCTTGACCAGATCCCCCTCCCGGGGCTGCTGGAGATGGCCTCGGAGGTGATGTTCGCCGAGTTCCGCGTCGAGCTTGAGGAGGCCGGCTACGGCGACATCCGCCCGACCCACGGCTGCGTCTTCCGCTTCGTCCACGAGGACGGCATGCGCCTGACCGAGCTCGCCCAGCGGGCCGACATGACGAAGCAGTCGATCGGCGAGATCGTCGACGACCTCGCCGGCCGCGGCTACGTCGAGCGCTTCCCCGACCCCGGCGACAAGCGGGCCAAACTGATCCGCCTCACCGCCAAAGGCGAGGAGGCCCAGGCGATCGGCCTCGGCCTCTTCGCCAAGCTCGAGCAGCGCTGGGGCGAGCGCTACGGCCCCAAGCGGATCGCCGCGGCGCGGAAGCTGCTGGAAGAGCTTTTGGTCACCGCCTAGGCTTCATCGCCGATGGCGGATTACGGTCACCAGCTCGAGTTCGGCGTCTTCATCACCCCCTCGGGCGAGCAGCCCGCCGCGGTGGTGCAGCTCGCCGAGCTGGCCGACCGGGTCGGGCTCGACCTAGTCAGCTTTCAGGACCATCCCTACCAGGCGCGTTTTCTCGACACCTGGACGCTGCTCTCCTACGCGGCGGCGCGAACCAGCCGGGTGAAGCTGGCGCCGAACGTGCTCAACCTGCCGCTGCGCCAGCCCGCGGTCCTCGCCCGGGCGGCGGCCAGCCTCGACCTGCTCAGCGGCGGCCGGGTCGAGCTCGGGCTGGGGGCGGGGGCCTTCTGGGACGGGATCGAGGCGATGGGCGGCGATCGGTTGACGCCGGGGGAGAGCGTCGCGGCGCTGGAGGAGGCGATCGAGGTGATCCGCTCGCTCTGGGACGTCGAGCAGCGCGGCGGGGCTCGCTTCGAGGGCTCCCACTACCGGCTTGCCGGCGCGGCGCGAGGGCCGGCCCCGGCGCACCCGATCGGGCTCTGGATCGGCGCCTACAAGCCGCGGATGTTGAACCTGACCGGGCGCAAGGGCGACGGCTGGCTGCCGAGCGTCCCCTACCTGGAGCCCGGCCAGATCGCCGGCGGCAACGCGGCGATCGACGCGGCGGCGATGGAGGCCGGCCGCGACCCCGCGGCGGTGCGGCGCCTGCTCAACGTCTCCGGCGCCTTCGCCGACGGCACGCCGGGGCCGCTCGACGGTCCCGCCGCGGCGCGGGTGGAGGAGCTG